>Ga0209605_1000122_pt1 | contig 109072 bp, 74 predicted proteins | sample AD_UKC035_MetaG_FD_184408 | JGI IMG/M metagenome (GOLD analysis project Ga0209605, IMG submission 184408) | Active sludge microbial communities of municipal wastewater-treating anaerobic digesters from USA - AD_UKC035_MetaG (SPAdes) (version 2) | ecosystem: Engineered > Bioreactor > Anaerobic >...
TGTCCTCCACCGAGAACTCGGTGAGGAACCCGAGCTTGCCCATGTTGATGCCGATGAGCGGCAGTTGCCGGGCCCCGAGCGACCGGGCGACGCCGATGAGCGTTCCGTCGCCGCCGACCACGGCCAGCCGGTCCGCACCGGCCGCCACCGCCGGGCCCCCGTCGATCGCCAGGTCGGCACCGACGATCGTTGCCTGCCCCTCGGCCAGCGCGCGCAGCGTCGCCAGTGCCTCAGGCACCTCGGCCTTGTCCGGGTTGCCCAGCAGGTAGATGCTTCTTCTGGCGGCCGGTGATGCCACGTCGTGTTGCTCCACGGAGCGAGTCGGCTCCGTCACGCGCGTGTTCAGCGTTTCCCGCGTCGCGGGGAAGCACTGCTGCTGCATCCGGGGGGCGTCTCCGCCTCCGCCGCCCTCACCCACCGCAGGCGGGGGTGGGCATAGGAGTCGGACGCCGCCGCATGCTTACCGGCGACCGCTGTCGCGGGAAAGCATGGCACCCTCGGCGTCGCGCACGCGGAATACGTATTCCGTTACAGATGGACCATCGTATCCCCATGCGGCCCGCGGAGGAAAGGGCCCGCGGACGAGCGCTTGCCGTCGGCTGGGCAACAAATCAGGCGGGCCGCACCCCACGCGGAACCCGGGCATCGGTCCCTTGCGGGCGACCTGGGAGGCGGCACTCCCGCACCGGCTGCAGAACCGGCACCCGGCGCCGCGACGACCCGAGAAGCCGGCAGTCGCTAACCGCCGGGGGGGGACGGGGACCCGACGGGCGGGCTTTCGGTCACCCCTCTCGCGGCCATCAAGGCGGCGATCCGTCGATTGACGGATGCCTGCCGGGCCGCCAGTTCGGCATGAAGGCGGGCGGCCGACCAGTGCTGCTCCCGCAGGGCCTTCGCCCCGTCCACCAAGGCCTGGGCCAGCCTGTGCACTTCGCCCGCCAGCCCCGGCACCGGCGGCGACTCGCGGATCAGCCAGCGGTCCGCCACCCGCACGAGCTGCACCGACTCCAACGGCAGCCGCTGGGCAATCTGGATCGTCACCGACGCCTGGTTCCCATCGCTCTGCTCGTCCAGCACGGTAACGTCCTGCGAGAACGGCCCGAGGCGGTTGGCCATCGCCGCCAAGTCGAAGGCATCCACCTGGGCCGAGCCGAGATGCGTCCGCACCGCCTGGCGCAGCCCCTCGTTAGCGGCCAGCAGACGGTCCACCGCCTGGATGAGTTCAAGGATAGCCGCCCGCTGCTCGGGTACGATGTAGTGCTCGATGAGGGCGACGCGTCCGGCCTGACGATACTCGTTGACGCGACGAACCACGTCGGCGGGGGAAAGAGAAGCGTTCGGGGGGGCCAGGGTGGTTACCTCGGCCACCGGCGACGCAGGCTTCGGCGGGGAGCGGCGTTCGCACCCGGCCACAGCCCACCCCGCCAACACCAGCCACACCCCCAGCAGCGCGCTTCCACCACCCGCCCGCATGGTGCGTCTCCCGCTCCGCCGGGACCCGCACCCCGATCCGCCGGGAACCACCGCGCCAAACACGCCAGGGGTCAACGCGTGTACTTCGGCACGCGCATGCTCTTGGTTTCCGAACGGGTGCGCCGTCCCAGGGTGTCCTCAAACGTCGTGATCAGCTCAATCTCGTGTCCCGCAGTGTCCTTACGATTCCAACACAACAGCAGGGCGTAGCCGTCGCCCAGCAGCCCCGGCTTGCGAATGGCGGGCAGGTCTTCCGTCGCGTAACGCCATTCGCTGTCCAGCGTCCTACTCGTGGTACCGTCGAGAGAGTGCTCAATCCGGTACATCTCAACTTCGATGAGCCCATCCCGAAGCTGACCGGGCTCGGAGCCGGTGGACAGGTAGACATAATACCACAAACCCTCGGGATCACGATCCCCCGCCTTGTCGAGGTTCAGCCAGGGGTTATCGCTGTACAGGCAGACTACACGGCGAACGGGAGGCCGGCCGTCGTCCCGCCTCTGCTCGCGCACTGTGCGGGCTTCGCGCGCAGCCCGGCACCCGCTGATTGCCGCGAGCAACACCAGCAGCATCCCACCGGCCCGCGCGTACGTTCTCACTTGATCCATGTTAAAGTCGCTCGGCAACCCGGCGTACCTGGGCTAGGACGGCCTGCACCTGCTCCTGCGTTGCACCCCCGGCAGATGCCTGGGTCGTCGGGGCGGGGGGCGGCTCAACGGCGGGGCCGTACCGCTTCGGCTTGGGCCCGTACTGGCCGGGAGCGCCATTCGGCGACGACGTGGCCGGCACGGGGGGGGACGCCGGGACGGCACCGGTGGCGGGAGCGCTGGATCCCGCGGGCTGGCCTTTCGCGCGCCCAGGACCCAGCAAGGTCTCATCCGGCACGATCCGCAGGCCCTCCATCAGCGGACTCTTTCGCATGTTGCCCAGCAGGCCGGTCTTGTCCCGCTCCTCCAGGGACAAGCGCCGACGATCCTCGTCGGTGCGCAGAACGTTGACGTTCAACACCACCAGCAGTTCCGTCTTCTGGTGGGTGATGTTGGTGGTGCGGAACAACGCCCCCAACAACGGCACGTCGCCCAGCAGCGGCACCTTCGTCTCGCCCTGGGACTTGCGGTCCGTAATCAGCCCGCCGATGACCACCGTCTCTCCGTCGCGCACCGTCACCCAGGACTCAACCGTGCGATCGTTAATGATGGGCTGGGAGAGCCCCTCGGTCAGTTGCACGGTGTCCCCGCTGAAATTGGAGATCTCCTGCTTGATCTGGATCGTAACGTACCCATCCGGGCTGATCTGCGGCTTCGCCGTCAAGACGATGCCCACGTCCTGCGACCCCACGCTGGACTGGAGCCCCCCCTGGGTGTTGACCGTCGTGTTCGTGACCATGGGAATCTGGTCGGCAATGGTGATCTTGCCCTCCTGGCCGTTCTGAACCATGACCACCGGGCGCGAGAGCACCTCCAGGCGGCTGTTGGATTGCAGCGTCCGCAGTACGAAACTGAAGTCCTCACCGGTCATGGTGAAGCTGAGCCCCTGCCCGCCGCCCAAGCCGGCGGCCCCCAGCGTCGTGCCGATGACCGAGTCGAAGTCCGGCCCGATCGGCAGGCCGGTGTTGGGATGCAGCACCGCGTGCTCGCTGAAGCGCAGGTCCTGCCCCGCGAACTCCATGCCCAGGGCCAGGTTCTCCTGGAGCTGCACCTCCGCGATCAGCACCCGGAGCATCACCTGCGGCTCGGGTCGGTCCAGCTCGTCGATCAGCCGCATGGTCTGCTGGTAGTAGCGCGGGCTGACGCCCAGCAGCAGGGAGTTGCTGCTTTCCTCGTCACCGACGGCCTCAACAGAGACCATCTTCTCCGCCCGGCGCAGGCGGGAGATCTGGTCGTCGATCTCCGCCAGCGGCTGTTGCTCCTGCTCAACGAAGCTGCGCACGGCCGTTGCCAGTTCCGGCGCCTTGCGGAACCGGGCCTTGACCACTTCGTTGATCCGCTCCTCGGTGTCCTGCCCGTCCAGGTAGCGTACCAGTTCCTCGACCATGCGCAGGTCCACCTCCGCCCCCGCGGCGATGATGGTGTTGGTCCGCCGGTCGGGACTGAAGCGCAGCTTCTGGCCGACGTTGGCCAGACCCTGCTCGGCGCCCTCCAGGCCGAAGACAAGCTGCTGCGCGGTTTCGCCTTCGGCGCCGCCGCCCTCACCCTCGAACAGGCTGGTAAGCTGTTCCACCATGGCCTCCGCGTCGCTGTTGACCAGCGGGAAGAGGCGGATTTCGGACTGGACGGGCCGCGTCTGGTCGAAATCCTCGATCATGCTCTGGAGCAGGTCCATGCTCTCGGCCGGCGCCATCACCATCAAGGCGTTGGTCCGGCGATCGGGCTTCAACTGGATGTCCTGCCGCAACAGCTTCCGCGTCGTCTTGCTGCCGTCGGGCTGCGTCTGCTGGAAGCTGAGGATGACGGCTTCCTCGTCGTTGCCGCCCTGGGGGTTGAGCAGGGTCTCCTCGAGAAGCTGGGCGAAGTCCTCGGCCAACTGGTATTGCAGACGGACCATCTTCACCATCATGTCGCGCACCGGCGACGCGGTGTCGAGTCGGTGGATCACCTCGCGAATGTTCTCCATCTCCGTCGGGGACGCCCAGACGATCAGGGCGTTCGTACGCAGGTCCGCCTCAACGCCCGCGGCATCGGTCCGCCCGCTGGCGCCTTCCGCCTGCGAGGTGAAGAGACTCTCGATCTTCTCCGCGAGCGTCTCCGCCTTGCTGTACTTGAGCGGGAAAATCTCGAACTGGCGGGCCAGCGTCGAGGGCTTGTCGAGCAGTTCCAGCAGACCGATGAGCACGGCGTGATCATCCTTGGAGGCCAGGCAAATCAGGCTGTTCGTCGCCTCGTCGGCGAGCACGGCCACCGGCGTCTGCTCGGTCTGCCGCCCCTCGCGCCGGGTGTCGAACAACTCCTGCATGCGGGCGGCGAGTTTGGCGGCCGAGCCGAACTGCAGCGGGTAGATGGCAAACGTCGCCGTCAGCGGCCCCGCCTCCACGTCCAGGCGGCAGATCAGGTCGGCGGCCCGCTCCATCACGTCCTGCATGCCCGCGATGATCAGGGAGTTGCCGCGCGGGTCCGGGATGATCGTGGGGGCCTGAAAGGAGTCCGACTCCGAGGCGCTCTGCATGCCGTCAAACAGCTCATCGAGCATGTTGGCCAGCACGGTGGCATCCGCGTACTGCAACGGGAAGATACGGGTGGACTCGATCAGCGGCTGGGCGGAAAGCGTCGTCACCAGCGCCTGGATTTCCTCGAAGTCCTCGACGCTGGAAGCGATGACCAGGGCGTTGCTCCGCCCGTCCGCGACCAGCACCGGCGTATCCTCGACCTGCTCGGTTTCCTGGCGCAACTGCTGCTTGCGCTGCCAGAGCTCGTCGATCTTGTCCTTCAGGTCGGTGGCCGACAGCCGCCCGCAGGGCACCACCCGGATCTGGTCGAACAGCGGCGTCGGTTTGCTGTCCAACTGCTCCACGATGGTGACGATCTCGTCGTAGTTCTCGTCGGACGCGGAGACGATGAGCGTATTGCTGCGGATATCGACGGTCAGGAACACGCGCTCGCGCTCGATAGCAGTGTCGCCGGCGTTCGTGCCCTCCAGAGCCTCGATCCGCTTGTCCACCAGGTCGGTAATGACCTTGCCCACGCGGGTGGCGTCGGCATACTGCAGCGGCACGAAGCGGAGCGGGAACTTCAGCGCCCGGGCGGGCACGTCCAGTTCGTCCACCACCATCTGCACGAGCACGATCTGTTCCTGGCGACCGGAAACGATCAGCACGTTGGTCCGCTCATCGGCAAGGATGCTGACGTTGTAGACCAGCGCCTGGCCGATGATGCTCTTGGGCACCCGGCCGTCGCCACTGCCGTCCGCCTCCTGCGGCAGGTCCTTGCCCTGGTCGAACAGGTCGCTGAGCAGGTCGCGCACGGTGGCCGCGTCCGCGAAGCGCAGCGGGAACAACCGCACCCCCATGTCCGTGGCCATCGGCACCCCATCGAGCAGCCGGATGAGCTCGCCCATCGGGTCGATGTTCTCCTGCACGGTGGCAACGATGAGGCTGTTGGTCCCTTCGTCGGGAATGATCTTGAGGTTCCGCTCCAGGTTGATGGGCGGCAGCTCGACGCTCTGCCCGGTGGTGGGGTCCACCTTGTTGATGCAGAGGCGTTTGATGGCCTCGGTAGTCTCCTCCCGCGCCTGCTCGGTGGCCAGCAGTTCGCGGATCACGTCGGCCAACTCATTGGCCTCCGAATGCAGCAATGGATAGAAGGCCAACTCCACCTCCCCGAAGCCCTTGATCGGCTCGACGTCGATTTCGTCCAGCAGTTTCTGGATGGTCTCCCGCTCCGATTCCGGTGCGAGCACCATGATGCTGTTGTTGGACTCGTTGGGGATGATCTGGAGTTCCGCCTCGGCCCCGCGGGCACCCTGGCGCTCACGGATCTTGTCGATGATCTCCTTGAGTTGCTCGGCCGCCTCCACCGCCCGGCGGTTCTTGATGTGGAACACCATCTGCTCCACCTTGCCCAACGCCGGCGGCACCGCGTCCACCTGCTCGATGACCTCCACCACGAAGTCGATCTGGTCGGGCAGGGCCGCGACCAGCAGGATGTTCGACGACAACGCGGTGATGGAGACCTCATCCTCCGTCCGCTGGTTGGCGGTCTGCCACACTTTGCGGAGGGCTTCCTGGGCCGAACGGGCGATCTCGTTGGCGTCGCGCTGGGTGACCGTCACCACGCGCAGTACCTTGTTGGGCCGGCTGACATCAAGCAGGTCGATGAGCAGTTGCAGCCGGCGCAGGTCTTCCGGATCACCTTGCAGCACGACCGTGTCGCCCACAACCTCAACCTGGAGCTCGGCTCCGGAGAGGTTGAACATGGTGGGATCGACTTGCCCGAGCAGCTCGTTCAGGCTGGGAGCCGGCTCGACCTCTCCGGGACGAGCAGGACCCCGACGTACCGGCGGCGCACCTGGCACCGGCGCCGGGAGCTCCTTGACGAACAACTCGGCTCCCTCAGCCTGCACGGGCGCGGGCCCCAGTTCCGCACTGGGACGCGGGACACGGGCGGGCTCGGGGGCGCGAGGTTCGGTAGGTTCACCCGGCGCGGGGCGGTCGGCGGGCGCACGGCCACGGCGCGGAGCGGGTTGCGCCTCCGGCTTCACCGTCGCCCGCTTCGCGCGCGGCTCTTTGGGTTCCGCCGGGGCCTTCGGCTCCGGGCTCCGGGCCGGCTGGGCCGCCGGCGGTTCCGGCCTGGTATCCTTCTCCTTCTCCTTCTTCGGCGCCGGTCGCTCGGCGGGCTTCGGGGCCTGGTCCGGCTGTGCGCCCGGCTGGTCGGAGGGCTTCTGCCCCTTGTCTTTCTTCGCGGGCCGCTTGTCGGCCGGCTTCTTGTCCTTGGCCGGCTCGGGCGGCGGCGGGTCAGCGTCCGCCGCGACGGACGCCGCGGCCACAAGGACAGTGTCCCCGGCGGTGTCGGACGCCGGACCGGCGCCTGGATCGTCATCGTCGAGGAGGGCCAACGCGAGGTTACTTAGGGCCAGCGCTTCCGCATTGCTGATCGCCGGCTCCGGAGCGGCCGGCTCCTGGGTGGGCGGCGCCTGGGCACTGGCCGACTCCGGACACCCCGGCAATGCGGCTCCACACGCGCAGAACAGCAACCAGAGGAATCGCGTCCTTCGCCTTCGCGGTCTTGGCTCGTTCATTGCACTACCCTTTGTACGTGCCGCCTGGACCTCTACCAGATCCAGGGCCTGCCTTCAGCGTATCCCAGGCGGGCCCAGCCCGCCAGTCGCAACCGCTACCTGCCCCTGCCCCTCGACCGACTACCGCCGCCGCTGCTGCTGCTGCTGGAACCAGACTGCTCCTTAAGCCGCTCGATGAGCTGCCGGGCCTCGTCAGCCGACAGGTGGGTCGGGCGGAGCATTACCGTGGCCTTGCCGCCGGCCGGGCCCTGGGCGATGAGCCGCTGTACGACCTTGTCCACCTCGTCGAACAGCGTCGCGGAACCGGCCACCACCAGCGCATGCGTCCGCGTGTCACCGCGGATCGAGATGCGCTCCCGCCGCGCGGAGCCGCCGCGCCCGCTGCCCGTTCCACCCCGGGCGTCGGCGCTCTCGTTGAACTGCGTCTCCAGCAGCGAAGCCAAGTCGGTCACGTTGATCCCCGAGGGCACGGGGATGATGCGGAGCAGTTCCTTCGCGCCGGCCTCCGGCGTGTCCATCAGGCCGATGGCGCTCTGGATGGCCGACATGTCCGCGGCGCTGGCCCGCACCAGCAGCGCGTTCTGGTTCTCGTCCACGGTAATCACGGGCGGCAATGAGGGCGTACGTCCGCCCCGTCCCCGGCTCTCTGTGAACATCTCCTGCAGCGCCGGCAGCACGACGGCCGCGTTGGCGTGCTGGAGCTTGATGAGCTTCGGCTCGTTGAGTTCCTTGCCCTGCACGTCGAGGTCGCGGGCGATGCCGACCAGTCGCTCCACTTCCGCCTTATCCCCGCTGATCACCAGGGCGTTACCCTGAGTAAGCGTGCTGAGGCGCACGTCGCCGACTAACTCACCGCCGCGACCGGAACTGCTGCCCGGCTTGCGCAGGTACTCCTGCATGACGCTGAGCATCTCCTCCGCCCCGCTGTTGAGCAGGGAAACGACCTGGATTTCGCTGCCGACGCCGATGTCCCCCCGGTCCAGCTCCTTGATGCTCTCCAGAACGCGGGCCATGTCCGTCTCGTTGGCCTTCACTATGATCGCCCGCGAGCCCTGCACCTCGGAGATGGTGATCGGAGGGGCCTGCTGGCCCTGTTGCCGCGGCGCCGAGCGGACGTAGATGTCATTCAGCGCCCGCGCCATGGCCGAGGCGTCGGCGTTCTCGATCCTGATCACCTGCACCTGCTGCTGCCCGGTGCCCGCCTGGTCCAGGGCCGTGATGAGGTCCTCGACCCGGGTCATGTTCTCCGGCGACGCGGAGACGATGACCGAGTTCGTGCCATACTCCGGCACCGCGGTCACCTGGTCGCGCGGGTTGCGGCTGAGGTTGCGGAACATCTGGTTGATGGCGTCCTGGGTGCTCCAGGGGTTGGCGTAGAGCAGGTGAATCGTCTGCATCTGCCGCTGGCGAGCGGTCTCCGGCTCGACATCCAGTTGCTCGATCAACGTCAGCAGGTCGCGCATCTCGTCGGCGGACGCGTAAATGAGCAGGCTGTTGGTGCTGGGCTCGGCCGTGATCTGCACGGGCTGCTGCCCCTGCCCCGTGGTCCGCCGGCCGCGGTAGGCACTCTGCAGCGCGCGGGCGACGTCGTCCGCGTTGGCCTGCTTGAGCTTCTGGGTGTAGACCTGCTTCTGGTCGATCGACTCGACGTCCACCTGCTCGAGCATCTTGCCGATGACGTCATGGTTCTTGGCGGACGCGGTGACAATGATGGAACGCGTGCCCCAGTCCACGGCACAGGTCACCTGCTCGGAGGGGCTCGCCGCCACCCGCCGGTCCCAGCGGAACATGTTCATGATGACGTTGTTGATGCTGCCGGGGTCCGCGAACTTGAGCGGATGAGCCTTGGTGGTCCGCTCGGCGTCCGCCGCCTCCTCCACGTCCAGGACGGTGATCATGTCCTTGACCGCCGTGATGTCCTTGTCGCTGCCGCGCAGGATCACCGCGTTGGCGCGCGGGTTGGAGGCGATGATGAGCTGCTGCTCGGCCCGGCGCACGCCGAAGCGCTGCCGGTTGAACACTTCCGTCAGCTTGGTGACCACCTCGTCGGCGTTGGCGAACTTCAGCGGGACGCTCTCGTACGCCTCCGTGCTGGTGGCCTCGTTGTCGATGTCCGCGATGAGCTGCTTGATCTCTTCCTGCTTCGGCAGCGAGGCGGTCACGATGACCGACTGGGTGGCTCCCTCGACCAGCGCCACCACGCGATCCTCTGGGCGCGGCTGCGTCTGGCGCTGCCAGTTATACGTCTGGTTGATGATGTTGACGATCGAGTTCGGCTCCGCGAACTTGACCGGATACACGACCATCGTGCGCTTCGTCTCCTCCGTGGAGGGCACGTCGAGCGCGGTGAGCAGCTCCTGCACCTGCACCATCTCGTCGTCATTGACGGAGGCGACGATGGAGTTGGTCTTGACGTCGGGGAGGAACTGCGGCCCGGCGTCCCCGCGCACGCCGCGCCCCTGCCGGAACGCCTGTGCAAGCTGGTTGGCCACCTCGGTGGCATTGGCGTGGGCGAGGGCGATGACATGATGGCCGCGCTGCCGCGAGGCCAACTTCTCGTCATCCAACCCGCTGATAAGCTCCGCCACGATCTTGTGATTGGCCTCGCTGGCGGTAACCACCACCGTCTGGGTGCCCGGCTCCGCCACGGCGTTGACCATGTCCCGGTTGGAGACGCTCATCTGCCGCCCGGCGCTGGTCGTCCGCGTCCGCGCCCACTGGGTAATGATGGTGGCAACCGAGCCGGGGTCGGCGTACTTGATCGGGTAGATCTTCATCGTGGTGGCGGCGCTGGCGGCCACGTCCGCCTTGTCGAGTTCCGCCACCCGGGCCTTGATGAGTTCCATGTTGGCGGCGGAGGCTTGCACCACGATCTGCCCGGTGTTCACTTCCGGCGTGACCACCACGGTCAACTCCACGGGGTCGATCGCGCTGGCCCCCCGCACCGTCTGCACCGCGCGGCGCTTGTCCTCGAAAATCTGGTTGATGGACGAAGCCACCGCCTCCGGCTGGGCAAAGTGCAGCGTGATCGTCTCGGTCAGCAACGCCGGCGGGGCATACGCTTCCGTCGGGTCGATGATCTCCTTCTTGATCTGCTCGATCTGCTCCTGCGTGCCCCGCACGATGAGCATGTTGATGGAGGCATTGGCCTCCGCCTGGGGCGGGGTCTCACCGGGGGCCAGGTTCCGCTGGCTCCAGAGCCGGTTGATCGTCCCCGCGATGTCCGTCGCCCGGGCGTTCTTGAGCACCACCATCAGGAAGCCCGGCGGGCTCGGCGCGTTGGCCGGGATGTCCACCTTGGCGAGCTGCTCCTCCAGGAACGTAAACACCGTCGGGCTGCCCAGCACGATCAGGGCATTGGCCTTGTCATCCACCTGCACGCTGAAGTTCTCGATGTCGGACTTGCCGCCCGCCCGGCGCAGGTAGTCGGTGAGCAGGGCGGTCATCGTCGTGTAGACCGCCCGCGCGCTGGCGTACTGCATCTTGTAGATGCGGAACTCCAGCCCGATGTCCGACTTGTCCAGCGTCTGCACCAGCGACTCGATCTCGACGAAGGTGCCCTCGTCGGCGATGACGAAAAGCTGCTTACTGGCGTCGTGGGCAGTGATGGTCAACTGCGTGGTCGTGCCGCCGCGCCGACCGCGGGCGCCGGCACTGCCCCGCCGCGCCCCGTAGGCCGCCTGGATCGTTTCCACCAGGCTGCTGGGCTTGGCATGCTGCAACTGGATGACGCGCAGCTTGCCCGCCTCGGCGTACTGGGCCTCGATCTTCTGAATGGCCGCCAGGATGTCCTCGCGCAGACTCGCGGGCGCTTTGAAGAAGAGGACGTTGCCGCCGGCCTCGCCGATGAACTTCGTCGTGGCACCGGCGGCGGCCGCCCCGGCTCCGCGTCCGCCGCGGGCCGTCCCGCCGGCGAACATGGTCGTCAGCGTCTCCGCCACGGCCGCCGCGTCCGCGTACACCAGGTCCACCGGCTCATACCGTCCGCCGCTGCTGTCCGCCACGTCCAGCCGGGCGACCAGTTCGTCGACCTCGGTGACGTCTTCCGCCACCGCCTGGACAATCAGCAGGTTGAGCGGGGCGTAGGCCAGGAACGTGGGCTTGTTCAGCGTCGGGGTACCCGCGGCTGCCGGCCGGGGCGTCGTTCGTCCCCGACGCGAGCCGGAAGGCGTCGCACCCTCGGTATATTGAGTGGTCAGGTGCGTGGCCAGTTCCTCGGCGTCGGCGTAACGCAACTCGTAGTACTTCGTGGTGCGTTCCGGCAGTTCGTGGCTTTCGAGCTGGGCGACGAGCTTCTCCACCAGTTCGATCCCCGCGGCCGGGCCCATGACCAGGATGGTGTTCGCCTCGGCGTCGCTGGTGATGGTGAGGTCGTCCTTGAAGATGCCCAGTTCACCGACCTCAGTTTGCTGCATAAGCCGTTGCGGCAGCGCGCCGGCGGCGGAAACGGCGCCGCCGCCGCCCGGCCGACCGGTGCGCCCGACGCGCCCCGCGCGCTCGTCCAGCCCCATCAGCGTCTTGAGGGTCTGCTCGACCTCCTCCGCATTGAGCTTCTTGAGCTGGATGATCTTGAATTCGCTGTCGATCGGCTGGGGCTGGTCGATGGTCGCCAGCAGCTCGAGGAGGGCGGGGTAATCGCGGGTGTTGGCACGGACGATGAGGGTGCGGTCGCGCGGATTGGCCTTGATCTGCACGCCGCTGGGCATCGTCTGCATCTGGGCCATCATCTGCTGCTGAATCTGCTCCATCTGCTCCTGGGCTTCCGCCCCCTGGCCCTGCTGCTCGCCGGGTCGCCCGCCGCCCATGCCGGGAAAGCCGGGCATGCCGGGAATCTGCGGGATGCCGACCCGTCCGCCGGGCACCTGCTGGCCCGGTTGCCCGGGCTGACCCTGCTGGCCGCCCTGCCGCCGGGCCTGGGCCGCCTGCTGGGCCGCCATCCGCTGGGCCATCTGCTGCTGCCGCAGCATCTGCTGCTGCTGCTGAGCGGCCGCCCGCTGACCGGCGTTGAACACGTCGTCGATGATCTCCGCGGCCGTGTTCACGTCGATGTAGCGCACGCGGAAGACGCGGATGTCCGGCTTGACGCCGAGCGTCTTGATCTCGTTCTCCAGGTCCTTGGCGGAGTCCTGCAGCGCCTTGACCGCCGCATTCGGTCCGTCAAAGACCAGGACGCCCTCCTTCTCGTCGTAATAGACCTTTACTTTGCTCCCGGCGGGGAGCCGGCTGGTGCTGCTGTTCGAGTCCGACGAACTGGACGTCTGTCCCGTCACGGGCTGCGGACCCGGCAGGGCAATGACCGCCGGGCTCAGCGACTGCACCGCATCGTCAAGCACCGCATCATCCTCCACCGACGGATGCCCGGTAGGATCCTCCGGCGGCGGCTCGTCGTCCGGCTTGACTTCACCCGGCGGGACTTGCAGGGCCGCGCTCTGCTCCAGGGCCAGCGTCTCGGCGAGGAGGGCTTCGCCCAGCCGCGCCCACCCGATCGGCAGGACGCAGCGATGCGCCTGCGCCCGCGGGCGGACCTGCTCGATGCCGTGCGTCTCGTCCTCCACCTTCCCGGTCTCTACCAGCTCCACTTCCACGTCCGGGTTGTTGAGCTTGAACCAAGCCGCCGCCTCCTGGGCGGTCATGCCGCCCGGCACCAGGAAGGTCGCCCTCTTGGGCTCCGTGTCCACCTTCCGCGGCTTGTCCACGTACTTGCGGATCAGCTCCTCGATTTCCGGGAAGCGGCTCTCGTCGGTGTACCTCACCACGAGCACGTCGTCGAACGGCAGGTAATCCACGTTCGGCAACTGGTTGCGCGGCTCCCAGACTGAGCTCAGCAGCGTGTCCAGGTCAAACGACGCGTCGAAGGCGTCCGCGTACTTCAGTTCGTACATCATCTTGGGCAGGACGTCCCCGGATCCGCTGAGCTCGCCGTCCTCGCAGTCGAACTGCGCCACCACGGCATCGATCTGGTCCAGCTTCGCCTGCGTAGCGCAGACGATGAGCGTATCGCTAATCAGGTCCGCCTGAATATACAGCTCGTTGCCGACGTACTTCTTCTGCGTCTCGAAGAGACTGTCCTCCTCCGTCGTCGACGACGACCCCCGCCCGCCACGCGAGGCCCGACCGCCCGGCGCCTGCCCCGGCGCTCGACCACCGGCCGCCGGCGCCGTGTCCACCGCCTGAAGAATCAATTCCGCCAGACCCTTTGGATCGGCGTACTTGATCTGGTACACCTTGATCTGCTTGCCGCTGACCTCCGGCGTATCCACTCGGGCGATCCATTCCTTCGCCCGCGTCACGTCTTCCAGCGTACCGCGCAGCACGAGTGCGCCACCGCCCGGCGCTTCCGCCACGGCCAGCGGCAGCGTGTCCACGCCGGCTGCCGGCGTCCCCTGTCCGCGCTGCCCGCCCGGCCGCGCCACGCGCGTCGGCGCGCCCATCATCTCCCGCAGGGTCCGCACCATCTCCGTCGCGCTGGCGTGTTTCAGCAGCACGGTCTCGACCACCGGCTCGTCGGCGGTGGCGGGACGATCGAACTCGGCCACCAGCTTCCGCGCCTCGTCGATCACGAGCTGCGGAGCGGCCACCACGATGCGCTGGTTCCGCGTGTCAGCCGACAGGTGGAATCCGCCGCCACTCTGCGTCGGAGCGCGCTGCCGGCCACCACGCTGCGGAGGCTGCGGCGCACCGCCCTCCAGCACCGGCTGCTCGAGTTCGCCCGACTGCACCAGCAGCCGCACCTTGAAGCGCAGCAGCGGCTCGATCTGGTCGATCACTTCCTGCGGCTCCGCATGCTCCACGGGCAGGAACGCGGTCTCGATGGCCGTGTCCGTCTGATAGCGCAGGACATCGAGAAGCTCTTCGATCTCGGCGAACGTCTCCTTCTCGGCCACCACGACCAGCTTGCGGGCGGCCGGCTGGGGAATGAACGTCGGCCCGCCGGCGGCCAGCGTCGGCGCCGCCCCGCGCTGACCGGCGCCACGCTGCCCCCGTGGCGTGCCGGGCGTACCGGCGCGGAACACGGCCGTCAACGTAGTCACGATGTTGTCGAAGTCGGTCCCCGGCGGGAAGTCATACACCCGCATTTCGGTCGTCTTGCGTTCGACGTCGAACTCGGCGATGAGGGCGGCCACTTCCTCCATTCTCTCCGGGGTCGTGCGGACGATGAGGCTGTTGCCCATCTGCATGATGGAGAGGCTCTCGCCGGCGACGGGCATCTCGACCGCGGGCGCGGCACCTTCGGGTTGGCGTCCGCGCCGAGGTTGCCGCGGCTGTCGGACGGGGGCCCCCTGCTCGCCGAAGAACGTTTGAATGACCGCGATGAGTTCCGTCGGCTCGGCGTACTTGATCTCGAACGTGCGGCGGATGAGATTGCCCGCCTGGTCCACCTCCTTGAGCAGTTCCCGCAATCGGGCCAGCTCCGTGTCGCTCGCCCCCAGCACCATCAGGTCACCGCCCAGCGGTACCAGCCGCACGCGCTCCGGGGTAATGAAGTCCACGAGATTGCTCAAGGCCGCCACGGCCGCCTCGGGCGCCACGTGCTCCAGGGTCACGCGTACCACGTCACCCGCACCGGCGGCTTCCTTATCAAGCTGCTCGATCAGTGGAATGTACTTGTCCCACTCCGTCTGCGTGCACAACACGTAGAGTCGCCCGGTCTCATCCTCGGGCGTGAACTTGGCGGCCGCGATACCACCTCCCCCTGCCGGGGTGGGCCGGCGCACGCGCCGACGACCCCCTTCGCCCGCCGGCTGTGGCGGCGTCACCACGGCCGGACTGCTTGCCTCGCTTTCGTACTGCCGCAGCATGTTGGCGACGAACGAAGGCTTCTGATGCAGCAGGCGATACACGTGCAGCACGACCGGATCGGTCTCCACGTCCAGCGTGGCCACCAGCGCCAGGATGTCGTCCACGTCCTGTCGCGTGCCGGAAATCCAGATGGCGTTGCCCTGCGGATCGGGGATCACGCGGGCCGGCGCCCGCAGTTCCGCGGCCTTGCCGCCGGCCTCCCAAAGCTGGAGCACCACCCCGACCACCTCGGCCGCCGTGGCGTACTTCAACGCATGACGCTGCGGCGGCAGCACGTTGGACACGTCCAACACCGCGACCAGCTCGCGGACGCGAGCCACGTCCTCCTCCGGCGCGATCACCGCGATGGAACGGGAGGCGGGCACGGGGATTAACGTCACGCCGCCGGCCGCCAGCGGTCCCGCCGCGCCGGCCGCTCGGCCCCGGCGTGAACGCCTCGGCTGCGCCGGAGCAGGCTGCCCGTCCGGAGCTACTGCCGCGGGCGCCGCCACGGCCGTGCTCGCCAGAATCTGCTGAATCTGTGCGACCAGCTCGGTCGGATCGGCATGCTTGAGTTCGATCAGCGTGACCCCGGGTTCGGCGCCGGGTTCCACGTCGATGTAAGCCAGCAGCGTCGTCATCTCGTCGATCTTGTCCTGCATCGCCCGCACGATCAGCACCATCTGGGCGTCATCGGGCAGGATGCTGACGGGCGGCGGAGGTACTCCCTCCACCCCCGGGGTCGCTTGGGCGCCGCGCCGCCGGGAGACCGCCGCCCCACCCCGCTCCGTCACGTCCATCTGCAAATCCATCAGCATCCGCAACTTCTCGAGCGCCTGGCTCGGCAGGACGTAGCGCAGCGGGATCCTCACCAACGGCCGCGGATCGCTGATCTCCGCCCCCGTGAAGAACTCGATCAGCCCGAGGTACTTCTCGATGTCGCTGGCCAGCGCGAAGATCGTCATCGCGTTCTTGTCCTGCAGCGGCGCGATGCGCACGTAGTCGGGCATGAAGTCGCGCACCGGGCTCAGGTCGGACACGGAGCCGGCCTTAGGCCAGTAGATCACCAGCGCCAACTCGTCTTCCGGCAGATGGGCCGCCCGGAACTCCTCCACGCTTTTGAACATCTGCTCGCGAGGCAGCAGACGGTAGAAGTCGGTCACCCGGATGACTTCCAGGTGATCACCCGTGTACCAGAGCCAGTACGGCTCCAGGGGCTTGTACTTGAACAGGAGCATGCGAATCCGCCCCAGGGCCTGCTTGAAGTCCATCATCTCCGTGCTGACGAACTTCACCTTGCCCTTAGGAACGTCGCCGAGCACACCCAGCCCCGTCTGCCGCGAGAAGCCCTCCAGCAGGTCCTCGTAGCTGCCGTCAGCGATGCTGAAACCGTACTGACGTTGCTCGGGGGCAAGGTTGGTCTGCTCCGGCACGATGTGGACGCTGTTGGCCTCGCCGGTTCCCCCGGCGGGCTCCCCGGGCTTGGCGATCTCGGGCCCCTCGGGAGCGGGTGGACCCACCATCTCGGACCCCGGCAACTCCGGCGTCGTACCGGGACGCGGCGGTCTGGCGACGCCATGCCGAGGCGTCGGGGTCCTGCGATTCACAGGCGGCTGCAACCGACCGGGACTCCTCCCCGCGCCGTTCTCCGCTTGCTCCTTGCCCTCCTGCTGCAAGAGATCGTCGATTTTCTTGAGGGTTTCGGGGTCCAGTGAGTCCTCGACGCGGCGCTTCTGCGGCGTCGGTGGCGTGCTCTCCCCGGCCCGCGGCTTCCCGGTGGCCGGTGCCTTTTCCGCGGGCGGCGGGGACGCCTGCGGCTGATCCTGCCGCGCTGCGGCCGCCGCGCCCAACGGCAGCGCCGCCCATACCACGAGCACCGCACCGATCAGACAGGTTGCTCTCACGTTGCTGGTCCCTTCGCCGCGGGGCAATCCCGTGCCCCGCTGACCTTGGTTACTTGTCCGTTGCCGGGTCATTGCACTGCTCTCCTGGTCCGTCGGTTCGCGCCCGGGCTGCAACCCGCGTGTGTCGTCGGCATGCCCTCCGGCGCCGACCCTGGGTGCCCATTCTCCCGCAACCGCAGCCGCGGACATCAGTGACGCCTCTGCGGCATCCAGCCGGCGGCCCCGTCACGCACGCCGTCGGCCGGCTCCCCACCTTGTACCGCCGGGCAGTCGGTCGGCTTCAGCCCTTCTTCCCACATTCAGCGTCACTTCCATCGGCGGCGGCGATGGCGCGCACATCTCACTCAGCGCCGGCGGACTGCCCCTGCCTTCATCCGCGTTCTGAGCGTCCTGCACCAAGCGATAACAGGCAACACCCGTCGTTCAATCCGGCGGGGGGAGCTCCACCTCCGTCTCACCTTCACCCTCCACCGGGGGCGCTGCGGGCGTAGTTGGCGCCACGGCCGCTTCGAACACCGGCGGGACCTCCGGCGGGTCCGGCGGACCGTAGGGAATCCCCGTTCCCGCGCTCATCGCCGCACTTCTACCGGCCCGCAACCGCGATCCAATGATGCTCCGCGGCGCCGGCGCCCCGCTCGTCCCCGCCCGGCCGACCGGCTCCAGGTCGGGAGGACCGACGGGAATGTCCAGCATGGGCAGGCGCTCCCGCGCCCTCCGCAGTTCCGGATACTCCACCGCCTCCGCCAACCGGACAGCCTGATCCAGCCGGGCCCCCAGCGGATACACCCAGTCACCATCCTGCCGGTTGACCAGCGCCCCGCGCTGATGGACGAAAAGCAGCTTCCCGCCGTCCACGTCCTCGCCCACGGCCGCGTAGCGCCGCTGCTGGTTGCGGGTGTTGACCATCATCAGCTCATCAAGGGGGGTACCACCGTCACCCCCCAGCAGGGTCACGCAAACCTGCCACTGGGCGCGGTCCTGCCAACGGTTATCCACGGGCGGAGGTGGCTCCACCGGCTTTGGCTCCGTTTCGGCCACTACGGTCGGCCTGGGAGGAGGCGGCTTGCGCTCCTCGTATTCGGAGAACGGGTCCGCCCGCCAGATGGTGGAGTAGTCCAGGCTCGCATGCCGCACGTGCGTCTCCGGCTGCTTCAGACCGGCATCCGCGAAGCGCTCGCCCGCCAGCTTCTGCTGCGGGAGCACCAGGACCGTCAACGCCATGTCGATCTTCACCTCGTTGCGTTGTTTGGCCCGCCGGGTCGAGCTGACCGGCGAGAGCGTCAGGCTGCCAAGCTGCATCACGTCGGGCAGCTCCGACAGGTCCTCCACAAACTCCACTATCCGCTCAAGCTGGTCCGTGGCACTCACGCTGACCGTCAGTTGTTGCCAGCCGATCTTCTTGTCCGCGGACACACGCCCCTTGCTTACCGTCGCCTGGGCCAGCCGGTGCTTCTCGATGAGCCCGAAGAGTCGCGCCCGCAGGTTGTTCTCCACCTTACCGGCATCCATCGACCCGACGCGCGCAACGTACGTTCGGTACTGGCGGCCCGCCAGCTCAACCTGCGCCGCCTTTGTCTCGAGGGCGTCGAGCACCTCCAACCGTTCCGCGATCCGCTTGTCGATCTCCAGCAGCGGCTTGATCCAGCGCGGGTACACGCCGGCGTACAGCACCATGCCGCCTACCAGCACTGCGAAGACGGTCGCCAACGCTTTCGTCCGCTTGTCCATTGCTGGTTCCTACGGTTGGGACGCAGGCGCTGCCGATGCCCCAGCACCGGCGCCCTCACTCGGTCCCTTCCCCGGGGGCAAGGCCCCCGACAACAACTGCACCGTCAGGTCCTGAGAGAAACCGTAAGCCTCGCCTTTCTTCTCCGACTGCGTTCCCATGCTCACCTTGAACAGCGCCCTGGCCTGTCCCTGCCGACGGTACGCCTCGAGAGCGTCGATGACTTGCAGCGCGGTGTCCCGGTTCTTGGTCCGCGTTTTCAGCACGATCCGCCCCTCCGCCCGCGTGTCCTTCCGCCAGTCCTTCTTATCATGGCTCATTTCGACCGCCTCGAGCACCATTTCCTCGTTGGACGGCAGCACGGACAGCAGCTCCTGCAGAAGATCGACCCACACGAACTGCTGCGTGTCAAACGCCTGGACCAGGCCCGTCAGGTTCAGGAAGTCGTCGTACTCATCCTCCACGCTCTTCAACTCGGAGATGCGCTTGTCCTTGTCAGCCAACAGCTTGCGGTCCGCCGCAGTACTCTCGTACGAGAACACCACGGCCGAGGCCACGAACAACACCACCACCGCCCCCACCAGCGGAGCCTTCCGCAGCTTCTCCCGCGTCTGGGATACCATCCGCCGCGGGTGCAGAAAATCGTAATGCAGCCCCTCCGGCTCAGACTGACAGAGCACCAGACCCAGCCCGGCGCTGAACCCGGACGCGGCCGCCCCCTCGTCCGGCTCCCAGCCGAACGTCGAGGCGGGATTGTACAACTCCGTCGGAATGCCCAGCTTCTCGCCGATCACTTCCCCGAGGCGCTCCTCGATGCCGGTGTCGCCACCGATGACGACGTGGTCGATCCGGGCCCCTGGGTCACGAGCCCGATACGCCTCCAACGAGCGCGTCAGCTCCACCACCAGGGCTGATACCGCCGATTCCGTGCTGAACGCCGACGGACCGCCACCCAGGTTCAAGGTCAACCCGCCGCGGGGCGACCGCGACTCGTCCTCGTCCGCACCGACCACGGTCAAGCCGCCCGCGTCCGCGCCGGCCTCGGGAACCATCACCGAGGCCGCCCGCGAGAACACCAGGTGTCCCTCCTTCAGCACATCCACCTCGGTGAACGTCGGACGCACGTCGATGAACACCACCCGTTGCGGCAGCGTCGCGCTGAGCATCCGGCAAATCGCCACCTTGCTGGCATGGGGACGCAATCCCAGCCGCAGGAGCTTCAACCCGGCCGCTTCAAACGTGGCCTCCCATTGCCGGACCACTTCGGTCCGCACGGCCGCCACCAGCACGTCCGTCGTGTTCCCATCCGCCGCCCGCGGCCCCAGCGTGAAGTCCACCACCGCTTCGCTGACCGGGAAGGACAGTTCCTTGGCGATCTGAATCTGCACCATCCCCGGCAGTTCTTCGGGGGCAACGACCGGCAGGTGCAGCGTATTGAGCACCACCTGGTCCCGCGGCACGTCGGCGATCGCGTACCGCGTGGTGATCCCCTCCTGCTGCAGCACCCGCTGCAGGTGCGTGCCCATCTGCTGGGGATCGGCCGGGTCAACCTCCGGCGGGATACGGGCCGCCAGCACTCGCTCGATCTTGAGCGCGCGCGGCTGCACCCGGGCATGCACCACCCGCAGGTTGCGGGTGTCCCAATCCACGACCACGACACGTTTGGGCGGTCTTCTACCGGACACGAATCTTGTCCTCGTCTTTCTCGCGGATCAGAAACCGTCCCCCCAACTGCGACTCATCCCGATACAGAATCGTCTGCGGGATCGGACCCGTCATATCCAAAACCATGCGAATCCGCGTGATCATACCCAGGTGGTCCGCAAAGCCCACCGACTCGATGGAGAACTGCTGCCCCCGGGCGGTAATCAGCGGCGCCACCTGGATGTACGTCTCCAGGTCAAGGATCTCCTCCTGCACCAGCCAGGCCGTCGTCGCCTTCGCCTCCGAAGTCAGTCCACCGCGGGTCTCCACGATGGCACTGACCTGCTCCGCCGTCAGCCCCGGCAACAGCCGCAGCACCTGCGGCGGGGCCGTGTTCACGTTGACCAGCCCGTTGATCTTCTGCTCCGTGGCCGGATGGACCGTGAGCCGGTCCAGCAGCACCGGCAGGTGCTCGACGGTTAACGGGTTAACCCCGCCGTCCGTGGCGGTCAGGGTCAGCAGGCCCGCGGGGGTCGTCAAAGACTGCGCCTGGCTTCCCCCCCCTTCCATGCCGCCGGTTCCTCCGCCTTCCTCTTCGCCCGTCGGCTCGCCTTCCTCTTCTTCGTCCAGTTGCTCGTCTCCGCCTCTGTCTTCCCCTGCCGCCGCCGCGGCGCCATCCGCTTCGGATCCGGTTTCGTCCTCCGGCAGCGCATCCGGCGGTACGTCACCCGCATCGCCTCCGGCCGAGCCCGGACGCACCTGTCGCCGACGGTCGTCCTTGTCGCCACCTTCCTGCCGGCGCAGCTCCTCGAATGCTTCGAGTGCCTCCTCAGCACTGGGAACGCCACGATCGCGCGGATCGGTCGCGCCAGGCTGGGCGCCAGCGTCCCCCTGCCCACGGCGTTGACCCGTACCGCTCGCGCCTTCCCTGCCCTGACCCTCGCCGCGTCGCCCACCGCTGGCTTCACCACCCCGGCGTTCAGGGGCACCGGTGCCCGGAGCGCCCGCGCCGCGCGTCCAACCGGACGCATCGCCCGCGCCGCCACGCTCACCCGCACCGCGGCCTCCCGTTCCCCGGCCCCCGCCGCGTACCCCACCGCCGCCGGCGGCACCCCCTTCGCCGCCCCCGCCGCCGGTCTGGTCACCCCCCTGCGGCTGCCGCGTCACCGCCACGATGAAATCAACCACCTCCGGCTCGTCGGGGAAGGCCTCGGCCAGCTCCGTCCGCAGCGTGCTCTCGCCGCCGTACAGGTACACCCGCTGCCGGTTGTTGTTGGCCACGTCGCTCTCGTAGGACAAGACGGTAAGGTACGGGTACAAGCCCTTGTTGAGCACCTCGTCCTGATTGTCGAAAGGGAACGTCTCGTCGCCGTCTTCTTCATTCTGCGTGCGCAACCCGTTGCGGTCGAAATCCTCTCCATACAGAACCTCGCCCGTGACGCCCCGAACCAGCAGCAGTTCCTCGACGCTCTCGAAGGGACCGTTCTTGATCTTGTAAGGCCTGTCGAGCCCTTCGTAGTAGTCGCGCTCGGTAGCGTACTCGGCGTCCCGCGGCTCGTCGTCCGCATCGCGCCAGTCCAGGATGGCATTCACAATCTGCTGCGGGTCGATCAGGGGATCGTCCGCCACGGCCGCGGTGACCAGCGCCAGCAACTGCTCCGCCGTGGCCGTGTTAAGGTTCAGGCTGGCCGCCTCGTCCGTGATCCCGTACCGCATGTACTCCTCATCGTCGGTGGGGTCATCCGCGACGATGCTGAACCGGTAGGCCACCGCCCGCTCCTCGAGCTTGGCGTTGGTCCCCCACTCGGTCGGCTCCACCTCCGGCGACCAGACCACGATGCGGTTGAGCTCATCCGGGTTGTTGTACCACCGATTCACGTCCAGCCGGGCGGTGCGCAGCATCAACTTGACGGTCTCGACGCCCGCCTCGGCCGCCAGCCGCGTTTGCAGTCGGTCCACCTCCGCCTGCGCGCTGGAGACGTTCGCGTGCACGCGAAACGAGAACGTGGCAATCAGCACCCCCAGCATGATGAGGATGAACAGCACGGCCGGCAGGATGAACGCGGGCTGGTACGCACGGGGCATATGCGGGCGCAGGGGTGCCGTGCTTTCCCGCGACCGCAGTCGCGGGCGAGCATGCAATGGCGACCGGGTCATGGCACCCGCGCCGGACACCTGCGCCCGCTGTGTGTTCATGGGGTCGCCTCCCCGCTTTCGGCTGCCTGACCGGCCAGCTCTTCCGCCAGCGCCTGGGTCTCGCGGGCCACCCGCGAGCGGAAGAACGTATCCGCCTGCGGCACCCGCACCGTAATCTGATACAGGTCTGCCGCCAGCGGGAGGCACTCATCCGCCCCCGCATCTTCATTCTGACAGGTACAGAACTCCTCGATCGCCCGGTCGTACCCCAGCCCCTCGCCCAGCGGTGCCCGGGGCTCGAACCCGATCGTCACCTGCACAATCTGGGGCAACGGGTTCTCGCTCTGCACGTCCCACGTGTCCCACCAGCGCAACCCATCGAAGTAGCAGAACCTCAGGTACACGACATCCGGGGCGTACAGCGCGTCCCAGTCCACCTCCTCCAGGGTCTGTGCTTCGGCCTCCGTGGTCGCACTGTCGCCCGCGAGCAACTCCTCAAGTTCCCCCGTCAGTTCCCCCTCCGTGCCGCCGCCCGCCAGTTCGCCGCCCGATGTCTCGTCCCCCGTCGCCTCTGCCGTCGAACTGAGCAGCTCATCCTGGGGCGGCAGGTACGGCATCCGCCGCTCGACGCGGGCCAGCCCCAGCGGCAGGTCCCACCCCTCGGTGTCCTGCGCCTCCGGATGCCGGACAATGTGATAGTCCACGCTGACCAGATCGTACTCCTGGGCGGGAACCTCAGCGTCGTACAAGTAGTCCTCAGCCACGCTCCGCCCGGGCAGGCGATGGGTCACCATCGTCAGACGCTCCGGCTCGCCGCGGAGGGAGCCCTGCCCCAGCGTGGCCGTCAGGCTCGTCTGCCGGATCTCCGTCGCCATGCGATCCAGCACCAGCCGCACAAGCTGTTGCCGCCGGTCCACCTCGGTGGCCGTCCGCCGCGTGTCCAGGCTCGACGAGTAGAACCAGTACGTCATCGAGGTGACCAGCACCAGGATGCCCATCGCCAGGACGACCTCCAGGAGCGTGAAGCCACGTCCCACGGGATGGCAACGCCAGCGTCTCATGGCCCCTGTCCCCACAACGGGTTGCCGCTGCGGCCCCCGCCGCCCTCCTCGCCCTCCTCGCCTTCCTCGCCCTCCTCGGACGCTTCCCCACCCCCCAGCCCGGCATCCAGCAGGCCTTGCCGCACGTCGGCCGGCAACTGGGCCAGCAACGTGCTGATGTCCATCCCGAACGCGTCCAGCAGCGTCGGGAGGACCTCGATGAGTTCCTCGAAATCCAGCTTGCCCAGCAGGGCAGGGTCGAAATCCTGCGGGTCAAGTCCGTCGATACCCAGCCCGCCGAGCTTTGTGCCGAGTTGCTCCGCCTCCTCTACCGTCAGCCCGAACGACTCCTCGAGGTCCACCCGCTGTGGTACCGCCCGCATCGTGCGCAGCGTGAAGCAACTCCGGATGTCGTCAAACTTGAACTCGTCCTCGTCATCTCGACGCAGAGGATCACGCAGAATCTCCACCGTCAGCAGGTACAGTTCGTCGTTGCCCGTCTCGTCGATGGTCAGCCGCCACCCCCACTCCGGGAAGCGCGGGCCGAACGTCTGCTCCTGCACCTGGTCCACCGACTTCAGCTCGATCAGCCCGGTATCCAACTGGGCCAGGAACTGCTCCGCCAAGGCCTTGGCCTGCATGTTGACCCGCATCTGGTGGATGGACGTGTCGGCACCCTGCACCATCGCCCCCAGCACGGCCAGCCCGACGATGAGCATCCCCGTCGCAATCACCGTCTCCAGCAGCACGTAGCCCGACGCACGCTGCCGACGGGGACATCGGCGCCCGGGTGCCATGCTTTCCCGCAACGTTAGTCGCGGGTAAGCATGCCGTCGCAACGGGCGAGCATGCCCACCCCCGCCCACGGCAGGTAACGGGATGGCGGCGCTGCGCTTGGCCATGCCACCCCCAGGCGCTGCCCCACCACAATCGGGAGCCGGCGTCGCGTCAGCGTGAGCCGGCGTCCGCGGCCGCTGCCTGCTGGGCCTGCCGGCGCAGGGCGTTGTATTCACGCAGTTCGAGCACATCGTCTTCCGTCAGCACCCGTCGTTCGAGGAAGTCCTGCCGCAACAGCACCGGCCAGTTCTTGTCCTCGAACAAATCCAGTTCTTCCTCATAAAACGGCCGCTGGAGCCACGACAGCCCCAAGTCACCATCCAGGATCACCTCGATCACCCGCGCGGGCTCGTCGGCATCCCGCTCCGCTCGTTTGGCCAGCTCATCCGGCTCCAGGCTGCGGTCGGCGTCCGTCAGCACGAACGTCACCCACGGGCAGTAGCCGTCCGGCTCGACGTAGAGCGGCGGCCAGCGCGGGTTCAGGTCGCGGAACTTGCGAATCAGCACGTCCCTGACTTCACTCCGCTGCTCCCGCGCCTCGCGCAGGGTGTCGATGGTCGGACGGCCCAGGCGCACCTCCGCGCACCAGACGTCGCCCAGCAACGTGTCCCCCACCGCCCAGGGGGCCGTCACCAGCGTCCAGACCTCCGGGGCCTCGAGGGGCTCGTTCTCCCGCTCGATCCGCGGCTGCCGATCGGTGCCCAGTGCGTCCTTCTCGTTCTCCTCGGGATCGGGGAACCGAACCCGATACCGCTTGCCGTCCCAGGCCGCGTTGGCCCGCACCAGCCCGAGCAACGCCTCCAGCCGCCGGGCGGACTCCGGCAACTGCTGCTCGCGGTACTCGCGGAAGAACGCCGGCATCGCCAGCCCCGCCAGCACCACCAGCAATGCGATGACCAGACTCACCTCCAGCAGCGTGAAGCCGCCTGCGCGATGATGGTGGTCCCGCGTCCGCATCGTCGTTGCCGCCCCATCAGTCAGGGTCTCGTCCGTCGGGTACCATGCTTTCCCGCGCCGGGCGTCGCGGGCAGGCATGCTCGTGGCTCGGGTGTGCGTCGTCGCATCCTCCACCCTCACCTCTGCCCCTCTCCCTGGCAGGCAGAGGGGTTTGGCAGCGCATGTCCACGGATCATCACCCCCAGGTCCGGAGGACCCGGGGACCCACAAAAGCTACCCGGGTACCCAAGCCGAGCTACTGCTCGACCCAGTTCTTGATGTCGTCGCTGCGCTCCTTGCCGCCATCGTCCTTGCCGTCAGGGCCGCAGCTCCACAGATCGTAGCTGTCTTCATTAACCTGCCCCGGACACTTGTACAGGAAGGCCTTGCCCCAGGGGTCCTTGAGTTCCTCGAGCGTCGTGGGGTTCTGCATGTAGGGCCCCTTCCAGCGCTCGGCGTCCTCACCGCGGGGAGCCTTGTAAAGCGCTCCGAGCCCCTCGTCGTCCTCCGGATAGCGCCCCATGTCCCATTTGTAGGCTTCCAGCGCCTTGCCGATCGGACCATTACGACCGACGGCCGCCCGGGCAAGGTCCTGGCGCGCCTTCTCCGCCTGCCCGAAAAGCTGCGGAATGGCGAACGCCGCCAGCAACGCCAGAATGCCTGCGACCAGCAGCACCTCGATCAGGGTGAAACCCGACCTCCTCGTTCGTCTCTTGCTACCCATCACACGATCTCCTCAAGCGTCGCCCGGAAGCCGCCGCGAATCCGTTTCCGCCCCGGCGCCCCGCGACCTTGTCTTGCTTCGTTGTTCAGCGCACGGCCGAGCCCATCGTCAGGATCGGCAACAGCAACGCCACCGCGATGCAGAACACCACCATCGCCATCATCACCAGCAGAATCGGCTCCAGCACCCGCACCCCCAGGTCAATCGCCCGGGCCGTGCGGGCCTCGTTGGTGTCCGCAATCTGCACCAGCACGGTCTCCAGGTTGTTGCTCTCTTCCGCCACGGCGATCATGTCGATGATCGCCGGCGGGAACATGCCGCAACGTCCCAGCGGCGCCGAGAGGCTCTCGCCCTTGCGCACGCTCTCGCCCGACTGGTCGATCACCGTGGCCAGCGTCGAGTAACCCGCCGAGTCGCGGGCGATCTTCAAAGACTGGAGAATCGGCACCCCGTTGTGCAGCAGCGTGCCCAGAATCCGGCAAAACCGGCACAACGCAGTCATCATCACGATCCGACCCAGCAACGGCGCCCGCAGGCTAAGTTGCTCCAGCGCCAGTTTGCCTCCCGCAGTTCGCTTCCAGGCCAGAAACGCCATCACTACGACCACGATCCCTCCCGCCATCATCAGGTAGTGATGCTGCAGGAAATCCGAGACCGCGAACACCAGCTTCGTCATGATGTTGAACGTCTCGGGACGCAGATGGGCCCGCAGCTTCGGCACCACCACCACCATCAGCAGCGTCACCACCGCGCTGCCCGCCACCACCAGGATGCACGGGTATATCAGCGACCCGATCAGCTTGTTGCGCAGTTCGTCCTGCTTCTCCGCAAACAGCGCGATACGCTGCAGTACGTCCTCCAGAAACCCGCCCTGCTCCCCCGCCCGCACCATCGACGAATGCAGCGGCTGAAACACCCGCGGGTGCTTGGCCATCGCGTCGCCCAGCGACATGCCGCCGGCCACGTCCTCCCGCAACTCCTTGACCATCTGCGGCAGTCCGCCCTGCCCGCTCTGGCGCCCCAGCACGTCCAGGGCACGCAGCATCGGCACCCCCGCCCGCAGCAGGTCCGCCAACTGACTGTAGAACGTCGTCAGATGCTGCGTCTTGATCCGCCGCCGGCTGAACGGAACCGTCGCCTCGGCCGTGCCCTCCACCACCTTCACCGGAAACAGCGCCCGCTCCTCCAGTTGGCGCAACGCCACCTGGTAGTTCTCGGCCGTCAGGACCCCTTCCTCGGTCTGCCCGGCACTGCTCAGCGCTCGGTAGGTGTAGCTGGGCATTACTCCATCCTCGTCACGCTCGTGACGCCATCCGACGCCACCAGCGCGGTCGATTCACCAGGCGTTGCGAAGCCGATCACCCCGCAGACAGGCGTGCAGGCCGGCGAGGAACACCGACACGACATGGGACCCTCCCTGGTCCACGGCGGATCGAGCCGTCTCAGCGACAGCCCGCAGCAAGCTCTGACCCGAAAGTATCCGCTTCTTCAGCCAGGGTCAATCACCGCCCTCGGCCGTCGGGTCCACCTCGAAGGCACACACCCGTCCCCGCGCAGCAGCCTGCGCCGGGCCCGGTCGCACACGTCGCCTCGCAGGTTTGTACACCCGCCGCCGCCCTCGATTGCATGACCCTCAAGCCACCCAGCCGAACCCACCCCCACGGACGCTAGGCGTTTCCGTCAGCATCCGGTCGCAAACCGGCCGGAGCCCGTACCCGGTCGGACACCAGCTCCACCAGACGATCCACAACCTCCGCCAACTCCATGTGACTCGTATCCAGGACGATCGCTTCCCCGGACTTGAGCAGCGGCGCCCACTGCACACAGTCATCCTGGTCCCGCCGAATCAGATTTTCCATTACCTCGGCAATTTTCACAGACTCACCGTCTGCGGTCAGGTCTGCCAGCCGCCGCTGAGCCCGCACCTTCGGGTCGGCGTCCAGTACGAACTTCACGTCCGCGTCGGTGAACACGACACTGCCCTGGTCGCGCCCCTCCGCCACCAGCGAGCCCAGCCGCCGCCCGAGCGCACGCTGCCGCTCCACCAGCAACGCCCGGATGCCGGCGTGGCGCGCGACGTAAGGGGTCACCTCGCTCACCGCCAGCGACCGCACGGCCTCACTGACGTCCTGACCGTCGGCGCGGATGCGCGTGTGCGTCGGACCGCAGTCCACCTCCAGGGTAATCCGCCGGGCAATCTCCAGCAGGGCCGCGCTGTCCTCGAAGTCGATGCCCTGCTGCAAGCCCACCCAAGCGATCGCGCGATACATCGCCCCCGTATCGAGGTACGCAATGCCCAGCCGGGCGGCCAGCTTGCGCGCCACGGTGGACTTTCCGGACCCCGCCGAACCGTCGATCGTGATGATCATGCCTGCACTTCCCGCCCCCGACCCGCGGCCATCATAGCGGCCGGACGCCGGCGGAGAAACCGCGCGCGCATCAACCCGCGCGCCGGGCGCCGCCCGCGCGCAGCCTCCTCCAGAGGCAACGACCGAGCCGTCATCTTGAATCAGCTTGGCGAGTCGCGACGAGGAACCAGCAGAAGAGCACGCCGGCCGCCGGCTGGTCGGCTGTCACTCCCGGCCTACGCATGGGCGCCCGAGTTGCCCGGAGCGGCCTCGATCAACTCGATCAGGCGGCGTACCTCAAACGGCTTAGGCAGGTAGGCGTCGAAGCCGTCCTGGAGCAAGGCCTGACCTCGGTTGTCACCCAGGACGTGACCGATGCCGATGAGGCGTGCCGACGCCACCTCCGGCGACGAACGGACCGCCCGACTCAGCCCGCGGGTCGTCACCCCCGGCAGGTCCAGGTCTACGACAATCGCCTGCGGCTGCAGGCTCTGGGCCAGCATGCCGGCCTCGAAGGCCGAACTGGCGCCGCTGACCTCGTAGCCGGCATCCCGGGCCACCGCGCGGCAGATGGCCTCGCAAGTCTGGGCGTCGTGGTCCACAATCAGCACCCGCGTGGCGCCGGCGTCCAACCCGTTGAGGGGAATGCCGTTAGCCCGCATGAAACGAACCAGTTGGTCCAGGGGGATGCGCCGGTCGCGGCTGCCGGGAATCCGATACCCCGGCAACTGTCCGGAGTCGAACCACTTTGATACCGTGCGTGGCGCGACGTTGCAGATCTTGGCCACCTGGCCCGTCGTCAGCACGTTCTTCTTGTTCGCTGGCATGATCCACCCCAACGGCACACGCGCTGGTGTTCCGCACCGGCTGGGCCGGACTCAACGCTTGGTCCGACGGCGCCAACCGTAGCGGTTACGCTTGTCGCATCGGCAGTTTGCGCGCTCGCTTTGAGGGCCGTCTGGGCTTCGGCTGGGCGCCGCTTTCCCAGACGCGACTCCTGCACCCTTACCCGCGTCGTTACCGGGCGTGCCGGACCGCGCGACGCGGTGGCGCTACTGCCTTGCGTTGTCACCAGCGGTGTACTTACTGCCGCAGGATTGGGGGGAGAACCCCGCGGCCGGCAGACTGTTCTCACCCTCTGCCGTCGGAACGACCGGGAGACAAGCCCACTCCCGCGCACACGTCAGGTACGCCGGAGCCGCTTGGCCCCGCGACCAATTCTAGGCCGGCTTGCGACGGTTATCCGGCCTGTAATGAAATCAAGAGGTGAACAACCGGCCTGTGCCAGCGGAGAAGCAGGCGCGCTCCACGTCTTCAGCACGCGGTGGAATCAGCGTCGTGGTCGGGACGGCGTGCGCCCTGGGAACGAAGGGGGGATCGACGAGAGTAGTCCCGCTTCCAGGGCCTGGAAGGCCCTGGGAAGCCGCCCGCTTCCTCAACCGTCCGTCTCGCAGACTACCGCTGGCCCGCGTTGACCGGAAGCGTCAGCACCTGCCCGACGCGCAGGTTGCGCGGATCACCGTCCACCAGCGCGCGGTTCAGCTCGAAAAGCTCACGCCAACGCGACGACGAGCCCAGGACCTCCCGCGCGATGCCGTAGAAGGTATCCCCGGCGCGCACTCGATACGTGCGCGCGCCCGTCGGTGTCGTACTCGCAGGCGCTGCCGGCACGCCGGCGACCGTCGACGCGGGTGCCGCGCTGGCGGGCAGCTCGGCCGGGCGGGCCGGAATCCGAATCGACATGCCGGGTGACAATCGAGACGGGTTCGTCACCTGGGGGTTCTGGTCGATCAGATACTGCGTGTAACGCTCGGACCCATAGTAGCTGCGGGCGAGCGCTGCGAACGTATCACCCGGCTGAACCTTGTGGGTGTCCATGGCCGGGGGGCCTGCGGCTGAAGCACTGTCCGCCACCGCCCGACTCGGCCCCGTCACCACGGGGTTGGGCACCGCTCGTGGACCGACCGCGGGCGGGCCAGCCGGCGGGTCTGTCGGTGACGGCGGCGCGGTCGCGATCGCTGCCTCCGGTCCGACGGGGTAAGCCGGTTCCGGCGGCGCCGGAGACGGCTGCCCCCCCACTGCACCTGACCGGGCCGACGCCCCGTCCGTCTCGCTCGGCAACGAGCCGCGCGCCGGCGCCCGCACGGTCCGCTCCGGTGTGCCGCTCGGGGCAACCGGGCCGGCTGTCACCGGGGTCGGAGCCGGTGTTGTCGGCAAACCTGCCGGGGCCGCTCGATGCCCCGGGGCCCGCGGCTCCGCTGATGCCACCCGCGCACCGGGTCGGTCCGTACGCATCGGTGTGGCCGCTCGCGTCGCCTCACTCGGGGTCTGTGGCGCAGGCTTGGCCGGCGAAGCCGCGCTATCGCCAACGGCAACGGGCGCCTCCTCCTTGTCACGAAACGCGAAATACCCCCAACCCGCCACCACCAGAACAAACGCCACCACGATGCCGACCTTCACATCCGTGCGCATGGCCACACCCTTTCCTGGAACCGCTCACCCGATGTGCAATCGAACGCCCGCGCTCCGCGTCGGCGCCGCCGGACTCTCCGTACCTTGGGCGCCAAACCCGGCGTAAGTGTAAACCATTCTCCGCGACGGGTCAACCAAGCAGCGGGGGCGGAGCCGCATTCGACCCCGCCCCCGTCAACTTCTTACACCTCACGTCCGCCTCCGAGCCCGAGCGGAAGCGAGTGGGCCCATCCGAGCCCTGGCGGAGGCGAGCGGGCATCCCTGCCCGACCGCCGGCAAACGTTTGCAGAGCACCCCGCAACGGGAAAACCCGGGGGCCGTGCCCAAGCTCGCCGCAGGGCGCCATGCCCAAGCTCGCCGCAGGCGAGCGCTGGCATGCTGCTCGAACGTCCATGCACCCGTCTGGACGGCATGGCGGCGCTGCGCTTGGCCATGCCACCCACCGGGCATGGCCATGCCAGCCGCGCCGCAGCGCCGGTCGGTCCGCGGCGTGACCGGGTCAACCCGCCCGCGTCAACGGGCGCCCATCGCCGGCTGCGCCCCGGTCACGGCGTACCCGCGCTGGGCACGGAAGGCACCAATCAGGTATGCCAGCACCGCCAACCCCACCAGCACCAACCGCACCGCCGGGCTGTCCGCCAGGACCATGATCATGCCAATAGCGCCCAGCAGGACAATGATCAGCGTAACATGGATCAACGCCTTCGGGCGATAGAGCAGGGGCGCAGCGATCGCAATCGAGCTGTACGTCCCCACACCCACGCCCACCAGCAGCGCGAACGCAAACCCGTGCACGCCCTGCCCGCCGAACACGTAGAGCAGGAACACCACCAGCAAAGTGGTGAACGACGTCAGCAACGTCCGCGACAGCGTCTGGTTGATGCTGTTGTTGATGATGGCCGGTGACAACGCCCCCAGCCGACCCCGGTTCTCCCGAATCCGGTCGAACACCACGATGGTATCGTTGAGGCTGTACCCGATGACCGTCAGAAGGGACGCCATCATCGCCAGGTCGATCTTGAAGTCCGACAGCGCCAGCGCCCGGCCGATGAATGTGTCGTGCAGGTAGTGACTGGCCGTCACCAGCCCCAGCGTGATCGACACGTCGTGCACCAGAGCCACGACGGCCGCCAGCCCAAAGTGGGCGGTCCCGAACCGCAGCCAGATGTACGCCAGGATGGCCACCAGCGCCACCGCCACCGCGAAGATCGCCTGCTCCTGGACCTGACCCGCCACCTGCGGCTCGAAGTTGGTCACTTTGTTGAGCGAGCGGGTGTGTTCCAGGGCGGCCGTCACCTGCGCCAGCTCGACCTCGGCAAGCTGAGACTCCCACGCTTGTGGGTCGTCGTCGTAGAGCAGCGCGGGATCGCCGACACACACGGCGAACTCGCGGTAGCCCTGCTGCCCGTCCGCCCGGCTCAGGGGGGCACCGAGGGGAATGACGGCCGAGTCACGCGCCTGGTACTGCTCGAACTCCGGCTGCAGCCGGATCTCCCGCAAGCGCCGTTCCAGTTCGGCCACCGTGACCGGCTCCTCCTTGGGGTCGAGCGTGACCTGCATGGCCACCCCGCCCTTGAAGCGCCGGACCTCGAACCCCGCGTCTCCACCCAGCACGTCGGAGAGATACTGATCGTCGAACTCAATCACGAAATACCGGGCCCGAGTCGTCTCGGTGTCTTCCCGCAGGGTGAAGCTCAGGGCGCGTTCGATTTTGAGCTTGTCGCTCAAGGCCGCCACCACCGCCGCCTGCACCAGCGGGCGATTCGTTTCCACCGTGACGATTTCGTACGAGGACGCCGGACGCCCCTCGACCATCAGGTCCGTGACCGATTGCACCCGGGCGTTGCGCAGATGGTCCGCCGCCCGCCGGGCCGCGGTCGCCGCGTCCGTCAACCGCTGCTGGAACGTCTCTACGGTCAAGGTTCCGGGTTTGGCGGTGAACGTCGCCGACCGACCCGAGGTCTGGATGCCCCCCCGTTCGAGGTCCGCCTCCAGGACGCCGCGCAGCAGCGTGGCCAACTCCTCGCCGGTCAGGTCCGGTGAACTGACCACGAACTGTCCCGCCGTGTCCCCCGCCTCCACGCGGGCCGCCTGCACCTGCTCAGCCGCCCGCCGCAGCCAGTTCACGGCAGAAGGCGTCCCCGAGGCGGTCGAGGTCACGGCCTGACTGACCTGCTCGTCCGTCAGTTCCACGCCCTCGCGCAGGTCGATCTGCACGGTCGTGCCCCCGAGGAACTCGATGTCGTACAGCGCCTCGCGGTTCGAGCTGCTCACCCAGGCGAAGAGCCCCGCGCCGCCGAGCACGCAGATCAGCGACACCGGCCAGAACTTCGCGCGCAGCGCCAGCCAGTTCACCTGCGGCACGCCGATGATCCGGCGCATCGAGAAGTCCTTCAACCAGCCGATGCTGATCAGCGAGTTGAAGGCCAGCCGCGTCACGAACAGGGCCGTGAACATGCTCGTTGTGATCCCCACCCCCAGCGTCGTGGCGAACCCCTTGACCTCCTCGCTGCCCATGAAGCCCAGCACCACGCAGGTGATCAGCGTGGTCAGGTTGGCGTCCAAGATCGTCGAAAACGCCTTGTCGTACCCGGCGTTCAGCGCCTTGCGGAACGTGACCCCGCGGTCGCGCTCCTCGCGCACCCGCTCGAAGATCAGCACGTTGGCGTCCACGGCCATACCCACCGTCAGGATCACGCCCGCGATGCCGGGCAGCGTGAAGGTGGACTGCGTGAGCGCCATGACGCACAGAATGAACAGCACGTTCAAAGTCACCGCCACGTCGGCCATGCCGCCCGCCGCGATCCCGTAGTAGAACGCCATGAAGCCGATCACCAGCACGAACGCCAGCAACGTGGAGTTGAGACCCTTGGTCCGGTTGGTCAGGCCCAGGCTGGGCCCGATGGTCTTCTCCATCAACGGCGTCTCTTTCAACCGCGCCGGCAGCGCTCCCGCCTGCAACGTGCGGGCAAGGTCCTGTACCTGCTCGACGGAGAAGTTGCCGCTGATCTGACAGCTCTCCCCGATGCGTTCCTGAATGGTGGCGTGGGACATGGCCACGCCGTCCAGGAAGATGCAAAGCTGCCGCTGGACGTTCGCGCCCGTCAGTTCGCCGAACAGGCTCCCCCCACGCGGGTCCAGGATGAAGTGCACCACGTTCTTGCCGCTCAGCGGGTCGCGGTCAGGATAGGCGCGCCGCAGGCTCCAGCGCGTTTCCTGACCCTGGCGCCCCGTCAGCATCCCAAACTCCGGATCGTTGTGCGTCAGGGCGTAGTGGCGCCCCGCGTATGCCTCCACGATCGGCTTCGCCGGGTTGGTCTTCGCCTGCTCGAACTGGCTCAGGTTGTCGACGTGCATGAAGTCGAGAACGTTGTGCACCGGGAACCAGCGGTAACGGTCCCCCGCCTTGGGACGTGGACCGACGCGCTGCAACTGCTCCACGTACCGCCCGATGTCCTGCTTCAACTGCGGATCATTCGACTTGGTCATCGTCGGCTGGGCTGGGTCGCGGTCCGCCAGGATGCGGAACTCCAGCACCCCCGCCCCCTTCAGCCGCCGCTTCAGGTCCGCCGGGTCCTCCAGATCGGCCTTGTATGCATGCCACGCGTCGTAGGCCTTCGCCGCTGCACTCAGCGGTTGGCCGTTCTCCGGCGAATCGTACGCCGGGTACTCGGCCCGGAGCTTCTGGAGCTCCGGGTCCCGGGCCGTCCCGGCCGCCATGTCCAGCAAGTCCGTGAGGCGATTGAGCGGCAGAGTCGTCGCCAGCACGGCCCGCATCGCTTCCTCATACTCGTCCCGCGCCCGGTCCAGGGCCACGGGATCCTCGGCACGCTGGGCGGCCTGGAAGGCGTCGTACTTCTGTGCCACCGCCTCCAGCAGGGCTCCTCGCTCGGGCACGCCGCGACGCAACGCCTCCAACTTCCCGGGACGCTCGCTCGCCGGCGCGTTCAGGGCGCTCTCCACCTCAAACCGCTTGACCCCCATCTCCAGGAGCCGTGCCTGGGCGGCGTTGTAGGCCGCCCGCCGGTCCAGAGCCCGCGCCGTCGGACGCGGCATGCGAATCTCCAGCCGGTTGTTGCCAATGGGACGCCATTCGAGGTTCAGCCGTGCCCCCGGATCGACCCGTTCCTTCAGAATCTCCGTCACCCGACCGGCCAGCCCGCGCTGCTCCTCCGGCCCCAAACCGGTGGTGTCAATCTCAAACAGCAGGCTCGTCCCGCCGACCAGATCGATGCCGCCTTTCAGCTTCTCACTCGGGGGATAGATGTAGGTGAGTGCGAAGACCACCAACACGATCACAAACAGCCATTTGTACAGACGATTCGAATCGCTCATGCGAAAAGCTCCGTCCCGGCGCCTGCCTGCGCCGGGCGCGAGATGTTCATCGACTACATAAAGAACGGAAAAGCAGATTTCCGCGGCCCCGACTCGGCCGCGACCCTACCCGCATGGTGCCCGGCAAAGCAGACCCGCCGCAGGCGGCCCCTGCGCCTGCTTCTTGGGTGCCAGTAACGAAATGTCCCGCGGCGGCAGACTGCCTCGATCGAACCTCGGCACGTCGCGGCGCCCGGAGCCACCCGCCGAAGCCGTGGTCACGCCACGCCAGGCCGCGGTCGAACCGGCGGTACCAATCCAAGGGGTTCGCGCCTTCCCGCCGCCCCCGTCCGGCTGCGCGAATACGCGCTGGGCCGACCCCAGGTCAGGCTGGGGCTCTTCGTCCGCTGTCCCCTCCTCCGAGCGGCCCTCTGTCGGCCCAGCGCATTCGCCTGGCTTCGTGGCAGGGGCGTTCCGGCCGTGGCACCAACCGGTGCATTCACCGCTAACACTTGGCGACACGTTCGCCCGAGGACGTGACCCGGCACCCGCTTGCGCCTGTTGAGCATTCTCTAAAGTAAGACACAAACTCATCGCTCCGAGGAGAGCGACGAGCCGTACACGCACCGGATGGGCGTACCAACCGAGCATGGGCACCATTATAGAAGCCCCCCGCCCCCGGGCAATGCCACGGCACTGGCCGGCCTGACGACAACCGCCCCGGCAAGCGCCCCCGCGCCCCGACTGATACCCCGCGGCGCAATTGCCTGACGCCGCCGAAGGTTGCATCGTCGCCCACACTGGAGAATCCCGGAAACCTCGCATTAATTCGTGGATTTCGTCAGTCGCCACCCTATAATTGTACTCTGGTACCCACGCTCGAGCGTGGGTGGGATTGAAGGGTCTGGAATTGGAACGAGGGCGAGTTCGACAGCGCGTTGATGACCTGTGCTTCTGCCTGTACCAGAGGCCGATCCACCCGGAGTTTTTCCATATTCACCGGGTACGGAGGATCGAGCAGGCCAGGTACACTGCGGAGATTTGGGTTGTCGGGCTAGCCCATTCAGTGACACTGCAATGCGGCGACCAGATTCTCACGGAGCTGCTCACAGACGATAGCGAGGCGCTGCCGAAAAGTGGCTTGGCGACGTCGTTCCGGTTCCGCGGTGAGCGCGACCACGTCCAGACGTTCACGAAGGGGCTCAGGTACATCCTGTCCACGCAGGTGGAACGGCTGACACCGCAGATCTTTCCCGCGACCCATCGTGATTATGTGCACTACGCCCAGACACGGGGAATCTTCGTCTTGTTTAAAGAGTGGGAACACGACGGCCTGTGTCCCTTCACATTCATCGACTTTGACGCCCGTGACCATGAGCTGCATGTCCACGCATTCCACGCGTTTCCTGAAGATCTCACGCTGCTGAAAACGCAGTCTATTTTCGAGATCGGGCGCCGCTCGGCAGACTCGTATTGACGCACGCCCCTGCCCCTCGCTCGCCCCGTACGCCCAATTGGTTTTGGCGGGGTACCAAGCGTACTTCCGGCACCCCAAACGCCCCCCAGAGGATCCCAGCCGTGCCGTGCCCATTGGCTTGAGGCGGGCTGGAAACCGATACGTCAACTGAGGCAGCCGGCGAACCCACGCGGTGGGTCGCCGCCGAAAAGCCAGTGCCGATGCAGGGGCGGAACGCACTCCGGCCGCGTGGGTGAGGGCTGACGAGTGGAGGCACAAAGCCAAACCGAGAGGCGAGAGGCGTCCGACGGCAACGGAGGGCTTACGCGTCGCCGTTTCCTCTGTGGCGTGGCCGCGACCGCCGGAATGGGTTGGCTCCCTTCCGCACGGGCGGGTTCGGGGCGCGATCGGCTGACCCTGCCGCCCAACACTCCCCCGGCCGAGGTCGTCGTCGTTAAGTCGGAGCACGTGTTTGCGAACGATAGCGTGCACACGGTTCTTCTGGCGGAATTGCTTGGCAACCTGCTGATGACGCTGACGGGCACCGGCAATGAGAGGCAAGCCTGGCAGGCCGTCCTGCGACCGGACGATGTGATTGGGCTCAAGTTCAACCAGTCCGGGCAGAGTGTGCTGGGAACGACGCCGGCCGTGGCGGATGCGCTGATCCGGTCCCTGATCGTGGCCGGCTGGCCAACGGAACAGATTGTCTGCATCGAGGCCCCAGCGGAGACGTTGGCCTGCCACCGTACGCAGGCGGCGTGGACCGGTTACGATAGCGCTCCTACGGATTTTGGAAGCGGATCTGACCACTTCGCGTTGGTGCTTCGCCAGATTACCGCTTTGATCGACGTTGCGTTTCTAAAGTCGCACAACATTGCCGGGATGACAGGCTGCCTGAAGAACCTCTCGCACGGACTCGTGCAGCATCCCGCCCGGTACCACGGCAACGGCTGCGCGCCCTACATTGGGGACATCGTGGCGGCCGAGCCGATCCGCTCGAAGCTGCGGCTGTGCGTAGTTGACGGGCTGCGGGTGCCGTACGCAGGGGGTCCGACACCCAGGCCGGAGGCGACGACGAACGCCGGTTTGCTCATGGTTGCCAAGGATCCAGTGGCTGCGGACAGCGTCGGATTGGGCATTCTGAACGGAATCCGGCGTGAGCGCGAGTTGGAGCCAATCGCGCGCTCGGCGGAGCACTTGCCGTATCTAGCGGGCGCCCACCGGGCTGGAGTGGGCATCGCCCTGCCCGCCGGGATTCGGGTGACGCGGTTGTCCGGCTAGGGGGGCGAACGCATCGAAATCCGTCCGACATTCCTTGACAGGCCCCTGGAACGGGGTTACGATAATAGCGTGTGGTAGGTAGTGGGTGTGGGGCCCGATCGGCTCGCGCGTTGAGGTACGCGCGGTGTTTCATCCGGGTTGCCCGAGTTTATTGAAGCTATTCGTTTTCCGGTTCGTGTTGCTATTTTAGTTTCATACCCTTTTGTCTCGCCTCCACCTCCACCACCACAAGCAGCCGCGACCGCCGAATCCGATGGGCGGCAGCTCCTGCAAGGAGCGCGGCAGCCTGACTCACTCTCGTTGGGTGGGCGTACCGGCTGTACGTGCACGCGCCCGCACGAACGGGAAGGAGCCGGGCACGGGTTGTGCATGGAAGACAACGTGTGAAGCGGAGTCGCGTGCGCCGGCGCGGGTTGCGGCGGCGGGCGGGCTCGGCTTCGGGGTCGGGGTACAGGTGGCCGGCAGGCTGCATTGGGCAGCCTTCCCGGTCAGGGAATGGCGTCGGACTGCTGCGGTTCGGTTATCGGCCCGGAGGCTCGCCGGCAGGTGAGAGGAAAAGGGGCGCCGAACAAGCTGCGACACGTCCGAGGCGGAGATTTTGTTTAGCGTGCTTGTGGAGCACAGGAGGTAACGCCGTGAGGCGAAAAAGGGCATTTACGCTAGTGGAACTACTGGTCGTGATCGCAATCATCGCGTTGCTGATCTCGATTTTGCTGCCGAGTCTCTCTCGCGCGCGCGAGTTGAGCAAGCGGCTGGTGTGCGGTTCGAACACCAAGAGCCTGGGCACGTCGTCGAAGATCTATGCGAATGACAACCAGGAGCGGTGGATGATACCGGGGTTCAAACAGGCGGCGATCAATACCCCGGGCATCCAATACACGGATGGGGACAACGGACTGGTAGGCAACGACAACCGGACGCAGCAGTCGACCAAGGAGACGTCCACGGCCCCTAACGCCGGGAGCACGCGTGTTTCAGTGACGCGGTCCTTCTGGATGCTGGTGCGGTCGGGTGAGGTCACGGTCAATCAGTTCATCTGCCCCAGCAGCGGGGACGTGATGGACGAGACGGAGAACGTGGACTTCTACTACGACTTCCTCTCGTATGTGAACATCAGTTATGGATACCAGGTGCCCTTCGGGCCGCGGGACACGCAGCCGCGGGAGGGTATGGACAACCGGCAGGTGGTCGCCGGCGACAAGGGACCGTGGTACGTTCAGGGCGGCGATCCCAACTGGAGCACCGGCGCGGCCGGACTCGTTACCGCCAACGACTCGCCGAAGGCATGGCGGACGTTCAACAGCCCCAATCACGGCGGATCGAGCAACGGTGAGGGCCAGAACCTCTTGTTTGCCGACGGGCACTCTTCGTTCATGCCCATGCCCGCCGTCGGGATCGACCATGACAACGTGTTTACGCTGATGGCGGACACCTGGACGCCGCAGTTGTACAACCTCCTGCATGGCGATGTACCGCTGAGGGGCCCCAACGGGTGGCCGTATCCGGGTATGCAGGCGTTTAATTCGACCAATACCGGGTATTCCTCGACCGATTCACTGATCTATCCGTAAGGTCAGGCGTCGGGCGAGATGAGGTGCAAGGTAAGGGGCGGCAGGTGCTATCACCTGCCGCCTCTTGCTTTGGGGGCGACGGCAGCGCAGTCGGCCCGGTGCGGACGCCCCGAGAAGCAGCGTGCCAGGGGCGTTCCCCCTGAGGTGGGTGACGCGGACATGGTGGGATCGGCAGGTACCCCCTTCGGCCGCGGGAAGCTGCCGCTGTGGTTCGTAAGCCTGGCAGGCGGGCATGGTTGTTGACGGGCGGGTACGCAAAGCAGCGGGGCAAGGGCAAGCTGGAAGCAAGGCCGAGAACCTCGTCAGGGGGTGGGCATGGGTAACAGACAGAAGACTGGTCCGGACGCGGACGAACAGGCGCGCGCACGCACCTCCGGAGCCGCTGGCGGTCCAACGGGTGACTCTTGCGATTCGGACCGGCGGCGTGCGACTGGGCAAGCTGACTCAGCAGTAGGTCGACGAGAACCGCGCGTAGGCCGCGGTGTGATCGGCGTACTTGTGGTGCCTCCGGGGTCGCGAGACTCGGACGCAGCGGTCTCCGGACCAGAGCCATGCGGCCCGGCCCCGTCGCTCACGTTGCTGTCCGCACGTGTTGGGATTGAGGTTGGGGCGGGCGCTCCGGGGGTTGGCGACAGAGCGATGCTGCTGATGATCCAACGTGCGGCCGGGGTGCGCAAGGGGGGTACGTGGTGCTTTCCCGGGGGACACGTGGAGCGTGGGGAGACGGCCCGGCGGGCGATCGTACGCGAGTTCAGGGAGGAGCTCGGTTTGCAGGTGGAAGCGACTCGCCGGTTGGGGGCCGTGCGCGTGGGCAGGGAGTACGTGCTGGCCGTCTGGCAGGTGCGGTGGCTGGGCGGCGCGGTACGACCGGCGGCGGAGGAGGTGGCCGACGTGCGCTGGGTGAGCCTCGCGGAGGCCGGCGCGCTGTCGCCCGGGCTGCCCTCGAATGTGCGCGTGTTCGAGATGCTCGAAGGTAGTGTGGCGGACCCGGGAGCGGTGCATTGAACCGGAAGGTCGGCGTCGCCCTTGCCCGCAAGTGGGAGGTACGAGGGGAAGCCCAGGGTGTCAGCCGTGGGGAACGCGCCGCCGCCGCTCCGCTCTGTTTCCGAGCCTCGGCCGCTGCGTTCGGGGCCCTGGCTGCACAACCTGGCTGGTGCGCACCGGCGCGGCTGAGGTGCCGGCAGGGATGCCAATTGGCGCGGGTAACCGGTGTCTCTGGCCTGGTCAGCGCGCCGGCCGACGCATCGCCAGCAGGGCTGCTTCGGCTGTTTGCAGCCGTAGCTGCACGGACGGGACGCCCGTACCACGTTGATCGGGCTTTCATTCCGAGGGTAGCGCGGCTGGTCGCGCGCCGTGCTCGGCGGTGATGACGCTGTGAATACCGCCGCGGACGGTCCAGGTGGTGCGAATCTGCATCCACCGGGGGGCGCATGCACCCACCAAGTCGCTGAGGATCACGTTGGTCACATCCTCGTAGAAGATGCCGCGGTCGCGGAAGCCCTGGAGGTACAGCTTGAGGCTGCGCAGCTCGATGCACACGGCGGCGGCTACATAGCGGATCGCGACGGTGCCGAAGTCGGGTTGTCCGGTCCGGGGGCAGAGGCTGGTGAACTCATGCACGAAGTGTTCGATAAGGTAACCGCGCCCGGGGTGCGGGTTGTCGAAGGTTTCCAGAACGGTAGGCGGGTTCGTCATGTGGCGTCAGTTCCACCTGGAAAGACCACGAGCACCGTACATGTGGTGATCGTCACGGGGCGAACGGTGGGAGTCAAGAGCGGGCGGATGCCGGGGTAGCTTACTCACATCGACCCCAGGGCGCCGACGCTACGGCGATCGGAAGGACCAAGGCCGGCCGGCGTGAGTACAGGTCGGGGGTTCGGTCGGGAGGCTGGTCCGCAACGCTTCCAACCGGGGCCCGGATAGACGGTGGAGGAAGACGGCCCCCCGCTCGCCGAGGGACATCACGTCGGCGGCGGCCTCCGGTCGGTGGGCACGATAGGCGGCGATGAACTCGGCACAGTCGGCGGGCGTGTCCCACATGGTGAACCAGACGCAGCCGAACGCGGCCGGCTCCGGCTGCGCCACCTCGGGAGCATCGGCGGCCGTTACGAGGAACAGGCGATCGCCACCCCACCCGGCGGCCGCGGGGTTGGTCCAGGTGGTTGGCATGCTCAGTTCCAGCGGGTTGAACTTACGGTCGGCCGGGGTGGTCAGGAGGCAGCACAGCAGCTCACCGAGGGTATCCCGAAACACCACACGCAAGTGGGCGCGGGCGAGCAGCGCCTCGACGGCCGCGTCGTCGATCCGGACGGGTTCGTCGCGGGTGGCGGCAGCCCAGTATTTCTCGGGGTGCAGCACCTGTTCAAAGGAGCGGGGGAGGTTGCCGGCGGCCGCTTCGACCGCGGGTCCGATGCTGGGCGGCCCGCCGAGCCCGGTCACCAGGCGCAGGAACGCCCCGGGTTGTTGATGAAGAAGGAAGCGAATGCCGCAGGGGAAACGTGCGACCCAGACGGCCACGTGGGCGGGCGACTCAGCCAGGGTGCGCATCTGCTCGGCGCCTTCGGCGTTTAGTTGCTCAAACACCTGCGCGGGGAAGTCGCCCGAGCGGCGCCGTTGGGCGGTGTACGCCTCCTGCACGACGACGGCGGAGCCCTCAAAGACGGCACCCCACACGTGCTCCATATCGGACGTCACGGCATCGTCTTCGAGGAACTTGCGGAAGTCGAAGTACTGGTCGTCGAGGGCGTGCACGAGTTCGTGCACAAGCACGCACCGCAGGGACAGAGAATCAACGTTCAGATCGGGCTTGTGAACGATGCGCAGCGCGCCCGAACGATGGTCGTAGATGCCGCCGGGGACGAAGCGCATCATCATCTGCTCGAAGGCGGCCTGAACATCGCAGCCCGGCGGGATAAGCCCGATCAACTGGTGGGCGCAGGTGGCGTGGGCCCGGCGCGCGGCGGCGGAGGCACTCCCGTCCAAGTCCTGCCGCAGGAAGTCGCGGACCTCCGACTCCGTGAACAGACCGACGTCCACGGGGTGCTTGAAGGACGCGCCGCGCAGGGTCTCGACCTCCGTCTGCATCCGGGCCGCCAGGACGCGAAGCTGCTCGGGGGTTGGGGGTGGGGGCGGCGTGGGTATGGGCGAAACCGGGCCGGTAGCCGACGGGGGCGCACCTCGCGTGGCCGGCGCGCCGACGATGAACAGCAGGCAGGTCAAGCCGATGAACGCGCTGGATCGAAGGAGCATGGCGGCCCTCCCGGAGGCACTGCGACCGTGCTCGTTCAGTATGGTCGTTTGCGGCACACGGAGGCAAGCACGATTGCGGTAAAACGTTGTGTGGGCGGTCGGATGGAAGTACTTGGGGGGCGGTTGCGGACCGTGGGTTTGGAGCGGCAGGCTCAAGAGGGGCACGTCAGAACCTGTCCACGTCGGCCACTGGGTACGTGTTTAGCGTCTTCGGCGTGGTGGGTGCCATGCTTTCCCGCGACCGCGGTCGCGGGTAAGCACGCCTCTGCGGACGCGGCACATGCCCACCCCCGCCTGCGGCGGGTGAGGGCATGGCACCCACCCTGAACAGATACGCCACAGGGGGCGGACGCTCCATGGGAAGCAGCGCGGACTGGTCTGCGAGCCGGGGGTGACTACAGTAGGTGTGGGGGAGAGTACGGTGACGGCCCGCTGGGGAGCGGCGCCGGGATGAGGGGTGCATTGAAAGCCTGCTGCGTTGCTCCACGGGGGGCGAAGGCGGCGCGGCCTGCGGATCGCGCGGGAGAGTAATGCCGATGTGGCCGTATCTGACCAGTGACCTGCCGGGAATCGGCGGCGAGATCAAACGTCACGACGAGGACTTCATCGTGGAGGAACTGCCGCTGTACGCGGCCAGCGGGAGCGGTACGCACACGTACCTGCTGATCGAGAAGCGGGGGCTGACGACGCTGGAGGCGGTGGGGCAGATCGCGCGAGCACTAGGGAAGCACCCGCCCGACATCGGCTACGCGGGGCTGAAGGATGCACACGGGGTGACACGGCAGACGCTCAGCGTGGAGCACGTGGCCACAGAGCAGGTGGCGGCCCTGTCGCTGCCGCGGGTGCGCGTGCTGAAGGTGAGCCGACACGAGAACAAGATCAAGCTGGGGCACCTGGCGGGCAATCGGTTCACGATCCGGATTCGCGGGGTGGGAAGCGACGCCCTGGGGCGGACGTCGGCCATCCTCGAGGTGCTGGGGGCACGTGGGGTGCCCAACTACTTCGGTCGGCAGCGGTTCGGGGTGCGGGGGGATAACGCCGCGATTGGCCAGGCCGTCTTGCGCGGGGAGTACGAGGAGGCGATCGCGTTGTTCCTCGGCCGGCCGGGCGAGGCGGACCACGGCCCGGTCCGCCGGGCACGCGAGCTGTTCGACGCGGGGCAGGTTGCGGAAGCGGCGCGGGCGTGGCCGGGGGGTTTCCGCGAGCAGCAACGGCTCTGCCTGACGCTCAAGAAGGGTAACGCCGATGCCCTGCGGGCGTGGCGGACGGTGAACCACACCCTGCGCCGGCTGTTTCTGTCAGCGTGGCAGAGCGCGTTGTTCAACGAGGTGCTCGCGGAGCGGATCGGCGGGTTGGATCGGTTGGAGACGGGCGACCTGGCGTGGTTGCATCGCAACGGCAAGTGTTTCCTGGTTCAGGACGCGGACGCGGAGCAGCCGCGGTGCACGGCGGGGGAGATTTCGCCCACGGGGCCGCTGTTCGGACCGCGCATGAGTTGGCCGGAGGGTGAGCCCGGGGCACAGGAGCAGCGTATCTTCGAAGCGTCCAGAGTGACGCTGGATCGGCGTCGCACGGCTGACGGCGCCCCCGTTGCGGGGGCACGCCGGCCGTTGCGCGTACCCCTGGGCGAGGCGGACCTCAGCGCCGGCACCGACGAGCACGGCACATACCTGGAAGTACGATTCACGCTGCCGGCCGGCGCTTATGCCACGTGCGTGACACGCGAGTTGTGCAAAGGCAACGAATAGGGACTGGCGATTGTCGATTGGCGATTGTCGATTGCAGCCGTTCGACTGCAAAAAGGGGACATCACTGATTTCCGGGCGGAGTCGAAAACGGCCGATAAACCCGGCCTGAACGGCGGGCGGCATGGGATGCCCCGTAAAATCAGTGATGTCCCCTTTTCAAGGTGCGAGGAGTTGATCCAGTTGCTGGGCCAGCTTGGGGTTGACCTGAAACAGGCGGTCGCGGGCGACGCGGGCATCGTCGAGCTGGCCGAGGGCGTGGCAGGTACCGCCTAGGTTGTACCAGGCGGTGTCGAAAGTGGGATCAAGTTCGACGGCACGCTGAAAGGCGGCAAGAGCTTCCGGGGCCCGGCCGGCCTGCACGAGGGCCGAGCCGAGCGAGTTATGCAAATCGGCGTGGTGCGGATCGAGGCGGACGGCCGTCGAGAGTGTGTCGATGGCCTCGGGCCAGTGCCGTTGCTGCAGGTGGAGCATGCCCAGGTCCCGCAGGGCGGGAACGAAGTGCGGATCGAGACGGAGGACGCCTGCGAAGCCGCGTTGGGCCTCCGCGAGGTCGCCGGCGCGCCCAGCCTCGAGGGATTCCGCGTGATAGAACGCCACGAAAAGGGGGGGCGGTTGGCACGCGGTGGCGGTGGCCCACGCGCCTTGCCCGAGGAGCAGGACAACAAGGGTGGTGTTTACGATCGACGGAGCCCGCACCAGCCAGCCCGGCCGGGGCAGGGAGCGCCGATGCGCAACCAAACGGTCTGTCAGCCACAACATGCCGAACAGCGTCGGCAGGAAGAGCGAGAGCACGAAGCGATCACCGTAGCCGATGGGCACGTACCAGGCGTAGACCAGGACGTAGCCCCCGAGCAGCAGCGCGCAGAAGACGGCGACGCCGAAGTCCGCGCGGTCCAGCGGCGGGCGGTGCCGCCACGCTGATACCACCAGCACGACAAAGAGTGCGCCGACGACGATCAGGTACCTGCCATAGGCGGCCTGCAGCGCGAGGTCACCTAGCGTCCGCACGCCGTAGCGGAGACGCTGGAACACTTGGGCGACGGTGTGGGTTCTCCAGTACCGAGAGAGGCCGGGAGTCTCGTGGGGCAGGGCGTCGGGGTAGCCGCTCGTCAGGTCATAGGCACGGGCTAAGTCGCCGGCCTGCTGCCAGTTGTCGCACCAGAAGTAGAAGGTGCTGTTGACGTTGTAGAAGCAGCGACCGAAGCGGGCGCGGTTGGCCAGGAGGTAAGGAGAGGCGACCAAGGCAAACACCACGATCACGAGCAACCCGGCCAGCAGGAATCGACGGGAAGGCACCGCGGACCGCCCCTCGACGCGTCGCGGAACCGCCGGCAGGGCCTGCAAGACGATGCTGCAAGCGAAGACCGGCAGCGTAAGGAGCACGGAGGCTTTGGTGAGGTAGGTGACGGCCGCCAGTGCCCCGGCGAGGATCGCCCAACCCGCCGTTGGGCGCCGTAAGAGGCGACACAGCACGAGCCACAGACAGAAGAAGAGCGTGTAGTAAAGCACCTCGGCCTGCACGAAGGACGCGCGTTCGAGAAACGCGCAGAAGGCGGCGCTGAGCAAGAGCACGGTGGCGAACGGTGGAGAAAGCACGCGATAGGCAATCCCGCCGATGACGGCCAGACAGACCAGAGAAGAGACGATGCTGAACCAGGCGCCGCGTGTCAGCAAGGTGTCGCCGTCGGCGTCCCCAAGCAGGGAGAGCAGAGCAGGGACGAGCGGCATACGATTGCGGTCGCCCCAGTGGTGGAGCAGGCCTTCCGCGGCGAAGCCGTGGGCGTAGCGCAGGTAAGGATACTGCCCCCCGGCCGTGGCGCTGAGGTTGAGGCAGTGCTTCTGCCGCACCACTGCGCAGAGGTAGAGCGACGCGGCGGCGGTCCCCACCAGCAGCAGGAGAATGACCCGGCCTCGTCGGCCCATGCCCTGTTCCTTGCCACGCACAGCAGCCCCCGCGGGTGCCCCTGCGTAACGAGTATGCTACCTGCACCGACGGGCGCGTCACCAGGGAGATTCGTGGTTACCGCGGCTCTCGCGGTTCGCGCAGGGCAACGCCGGCAAGAACGCGGGCGGGCGCGCGTCAGCGCCATGCCATTGACAGCGCCCGGCGGCAGGGATAGCGTGACGGGCCGAGCGGGTGGATCAGCGGGGGACATGCGCTGGGGCCGGAGGTCGGCCCCGTTTTTCTGGGCGTCGGTGGCAGAGGGGTCGCGGGGCATGGGGTGGTGAGCGGACGATGAGTCGCAGCCGGAAGCAACATACTTGCGTGTTTGGCCTGGGGTGGGGCGACGAGGGGAAAGGCAAGCTGGTGGACCTGCTGGCGGCGGGTCACGACGTGGTGGTGCGTTACAACGGCGGCGCCAATGCCGGGCATACGGTGCAGGTGGGCGCCGTGAAGTTCGCGCTGCACCTGCTGCCGATCGGCGTGCTGCACGCGCATGCCGTGGGCGTCATCGGACCGGGCGTGGTGGTTGACCCGGGGGTGGTGGCCGGCGAACTGGACGAATTGCAGCGCCGGGGGATCGAGGTCGGGCAGCGTCTGAAGATCAGTGCGCGGGCACACCTGGTGCTGCCCCATCACAAGGTGGAAGACGCCCTGAACGAGCGTGCCCTGGGCGAGGGGGTGCAGATCGGGACGACGGGGCGGGGGATCGGGCCGTGCTACGCCGACAAGATGCGGCGGTCCACGGCCGTGCGGGTCGGTGACCTGGTGAGCGAACCGGGGCTGGCAGAGCGCGTCCGCACCCTGGTGGAGCAGCGCCGGGCGATGTTGCGGGCAATGTATGGCGACGCCGGCGGGCTTGAGGCAGCGGGGGTGCTCACGGAGCTGGACGCGACGCGGGATCGCCTGGCCCCGTACATCTGTGACACGACGGCCTATTTGCGGGAGGCTGTCGAGGCGGGCAGGTCGCTGCTGTATGAAGGCGCCAACGGGCTGCTGCTGGACGTGAATCATGGGACGTATCCGTATGTGACCTCCAGCCACACGGGGCCGCACGGGGTGGCGGCCGGGGCGGGGGTGCCCCCGGCGTGGGTGGAGTACAGCGTCGGCGTGATCAAGGCGTATGCCACGCGGGTGGGCGGTGGGCCGTTCGTGACGGAGCTGCACGACGCGACGGCCGAGCGCATCCGGCAGCGCGGGCGGGAATACGGGACGACGACGGGACGCCCGCGACGCTGCGGCTGGTTCGACGCCGTGGCGACACGGTACAGCGTGCAGCTTGCGGGACCGGACGCGATCGCGGTCATGCACCTGGATACGCTGAGCGGACTGGAACGCATCGGCATCTGCACGGCGTATCGCATCGACGGGCGGACGGTGACGGCGTTTCCGGGGGACAGCGGGCTGCTGGCCCGGGCGGAGCCGGTGCTCGAGTACGTGCCCGGCTGGACGGAAGAACTGGGCGACCTGCGTCGGTTCGAGGACCTGCCGGCAAGCGCCGCCCGCTACGTGGAGCGTCTGGAAGCGTTGCTGGGCAAGCCGGTGGCGCTGGCCAGCGTGGGGCCGGAACGGGCCCAGGTGCTGGCGCGGGGAGCCTTGCGGTGGGCAGGTGCGGGCGGAACCGCTGGCAAAGCGGATTGATGGTGCACCGCGACGAGACGAGCGGAGCAGGCCAGGGCCGCACGGGCTGCCCTCGACACTCGGCGTCTCATACGTGCTTGGCGTCCGGCGCAGAGTGGCCGGAGGCACACGATGCGTTACTGCGGCAGCGCGAGCCCCAGAGGGGCTCCAGTGTGTAGCCAGGGGCGTGAGCCCCTGGAACCGGCAACCATCAGATACCCTTCAGCTCCAGCGGGGCGGCAGACGCCCACGCGGGGCGCTGCCGGATGTACGTCGCTACCGCCCCGCTGGGGCTGAGAAGCTGACTTCGGGCGGCTGCTGACCAGGGGTTGACACCCCTGGCTACTGACTTCGGCCCTTCCAGGGCCGGGCGGAGGCGTGTCGCCGGCGCACCCACGCGGCCGCTAGACACGAACTCAGCGCCGCGCGGGCTGAAGCCCGTGGCTCGAGGGTGGGACGGAGTCACCGACGGTCGTACAGGTGTGAGTCATGACGCAGACGCCGCTGGATCCGCAGCAGGTATTGGGAGTAACGCGGGCCCAGTTGCCGCGGCACATCGCCATTATCATGGACGGCAACGGCCGGTGGGCGCAGCAGCGCGGCCAGCCGCGCATCCGCGGGCATGTGCAAGGAGCCGAGGCCGTGCGCACCGTGGTCACGCAGTGCGCACGCCTCGGGATCGAGGTTCTTACGTTATACAGTTTCAGCACGGAGAACTGGAGCCGGCCGCGCGACGAGGTGGAGTTCCTCATGCGGCTTTATGTAGAGTACCTGCGTTCCGAGCGCCCCACGATCATGGAGAACAACGTCCGCTTCGTGCACCTGGGTCGGCGCGCGGGCCTGCCAGAGGATGTCCTGGCGGAAATGGACGAGACGCTACATCTGAGTCGTGACAACACGGGCCTGGCCGTGTGCCTGGCGCTGAACTATGGCGGACGGGCGGAAATCGTCGATGCGGTCCGGAAGCTGGCGGAGCGGGTGGAGGGCGGGGGGTTGCAGCCGGCCGACATCGACGAGGCATGCGTCGGCAAGGCACTGTATACGGCGGGTCTGCCGGACCCGGACCTGCTGATTCGCACGGCCGGTCAGCGCCGCATCAGCAACTTCCTGCTCTGGCAAATCAGCTACGCGGAGATTCACGTTACGGAAACGCTCTGGCCGAACTTCGGAGTAGAGGACCTCCACGCGGCCATCCGTGACTACGCCGGGCGCCGCCGCAGCTTCGGCGGCACCGCCGGCAGCGGTTGAACAACTCCACACACATGAGAGACCGGCACTCCGCCGCGGGTGGCATGGCCAAGCGTAGCGCCGCCATGCCGAAGGTGCTTGCCTGTCGTCGCTCAGCGCTGGCAATGCATGCCGGCGCCCGCTGGTGGCGGGCTTGGGCATGCCACCCGGCGGTCGGAACATCCCGGCTGTCGGTACAGCCCGGAGCGTGGGATGTCTTGTTCACTGTTGAGGTTGCCCGACGTCTCCGGTGGCCACACTCACCAGCGGCAGGCCCTGCACGTGTTTCGCAAGAGCCGCGTTGACCTGTCGCAGGGTGAGCGTCTTGCCCCGGTCGATGAGGCGCTGTTGGAAACGCAACGTTCGATCGAGGCACAGACCGCGGACCAGCTCATGGGCCACGATGGAGTCGGAGGCCAGCGCGTTGTTGAACATCTGCACGGAGGCAATCCTGACGCTGCGGAGCTCCTGTTCGGTCAGGCCCTCGGCGGCCCAGCGCTGGAACTCCTCGCGCATGATCTGCCGGACCCGGGCGGCCTGGGCGGGCGGGCAGATGGCATAGCACACCAGCGCGGTCCAGTCGTCCTCAGCCTTGGGTTGCAGATGGCCCTGCACCAGGTACGCCAACCCTCCCTCGCGGCGCAGCCGGTCGGCCAGCCGGCTCTGCCCGCCAACCGCGAGAGTCTGCACGGCAAGGTCCAAAGCGGCAAAGTCCGGGTGGCCGTCGTCGAAGGGAAGGACCGTCCCGAGCAGTACCCAGGCGGCGGGACTGTCTGGCGTGGGGACGCTCACGTCCACGGGGACGAGCGTCTGGGCCGGGCGGGGGACGCGCTCATAGGGCACCGGCGACGTAAAGGTGCTGAAGGCGCGTTGCAGCGCGGTGACGGTCGCAGCGCGCTCAAAGTCTCCCACGATGCTGACGCAGAGGCCGCTCGCCCCGAACGTCCGCGTGAACAGCCTTTCCACGTCCTCGCGGGTCAGCGCGCGCAACGCGTCGACCTGCTCCGGGATGGTCGGAATGTAATGCAGGTGGCCGGGGGGCCAGGGAGTAAGGGCACGGCGCAGGTCGGTTACGGCGAGGCGCCGGGGGTCCGTGCCCGCCTGTTTGAGCGAGGTCAAGTGGTCCTTGCGCGCCGCTTCGAACTCATCCGGCGAGAACAGCGGGTGCCGCAGGAGGCGACCGACGAGTTCGAGCGCCTCCGGCAGGTGGGCCTGATCGCTCGTCAGCGACACGAGCAGCGTACCGGGGCCGCCTTCCACCTCATCGATGCCCCAGAACCGCACCTCGGTCTGCAGGCGGCGCAGCGCGTCCAGCCAATCGGCACGACTCAACTGCGCGGAACCGCGCTGGAGCATTTCGGGCAGGAGGGTGAGGGCCGCCCGCTGACCGGTCAAGGTCTCCGGGCCGCCGAAGTGAAACGCCAGGCAGGCCTCGACCGTGCGCCCGCGCGTGCGCTTGGGCAGGAGCGCGACGCGGATGTCGTTCTCCAGCGTGAGGCGCTCCACGCGTGCTTCGATGCTCGCAACGGTGGCGACGAAGGGGCCGTCGGGCGGCGGTGGCTCCGGGTCGTCCTGCCCCCACGCGCTGGGCGGCAACAGCAGGCCGACGGCCAAGCCGACGAGACGGACGCGTATATGCGCGGGACAAGCCGACATCGGTACACACCCTGGTGCCTTCGCCCATTATGCCGTCGCACTCCGGGGCGTGTCAATCGCCGGGCGCGCGATCTGACGTGATCCTACGCTCGGGCGACGTGCGGCCGGGCGGGTTGACGCTTGGGCACCGCGGCCCAATGATGGTCAGGTCGGCACCGCGTACCCGAGGGACATCGGCCGGTAGGGGTGCCCAGCGGGCAGCCGAGACGAGATCATGAGCCGTAAGCAGAAATGGTATCAGGATGGTCTGCATTTCACGTGCACCCAGTGCGGGCACTGCTGCAGCGGCGCACCCGGGTACGTGTGGGTAACGAAGGAGGAGATCGTTCGGATTGCACGGTTTCTGGAGCGAGATGACGACCGGCTGGCGGAGCATCAAGTGCGCCGGGTCGGGCTGCACTTCAGCCTGACGGAACGGGCGAACGGTGACTGCGTGTTCCTGACGCGCTCCAACGGAGCAACCGGCTGCGCGATCTACCCGGTCCGCCCACTCCAGTGCCGCACCTGGCCGTTCTGGAGTCAGAACCTGGCTGCGCGCACGGCGTGGGACTCGGCCGCCGCCGGTTGCCCCGGCATGAACTGCGGGAAGTTCTACAGTGTCGGCCTGATCGAGGCGATCCGCACCACGCGCCGGACGGAGGAACTGCCCGTCACTCCGTAACAGCCTGTTGCACGACTCCGGGACCGGACCGAGAGCCTCGAAGACCGGCGCGTGGGACGGTTCCCCCGTCGGCCGCCCGGGGGCCCGACGCTGCTTCGTCCACAGGCCGCTGGGCCAGCTCCGGGCCTGGCGTGGGCGGCAGAGCTTCCACTCCGTCGTGGTCGGCCCCTCGCCCATCGGTGGAGTTGCACGAAGGTGTGGTTATAACAAGGCTCGCGCCCGCGGCACCGATCACGGACGTCCCGGGGGCGGCTGATCCCACCTACTTGCCTTCGTACCAGTTGCGTCCCCAGGCGAGATCGACCGCGATGGGTACCTCGAGCGGCAGGGCGTTCGTCATCTTGTCGCGTACCAGGTCGGACGTCGCTTGCACCTCGGCCTCCGGAACCTCGAAGATCAGTTCGTCGTGAACTTGCAGCAGCATGCGCGCCGGGTGGCGGGCGGCCCGCAGCGCCTGGTGAATGTCGATCATGGCGCGCTTGATGAGGTCGGCTGCAGAGCCCTGGACGACCGTGTTGACGGCGATGCGTTCGCCGAAGCCGACCTGCTGGCGGTTCTTGGAGTGCAGTTCGGGCACCGGTCGGCGGCGCCCGAGGATGGTTTCGGCATAGCCTTTGCGGCGGGCGTCGGCAATGCACTGATCGGTGAACTTGCGGATGCCGCGATAGCGCGCGAAGTAGGCGTCGATGAACACGCGCGCCTCCTCGACCGGGATGCCCAGTGCCCGCGACAGACCGAAGGGCGTCTGGCCGTAGATGATGCCGAAGTTGACGGCCTTGGCGGCGCTGCGCTGGGCGGGCGTTACGGCGTCCGGGGCGATGCCGTTCACCTCCGCCGCCACGGCGCGGTGGATGTCCTGCCCTGCGCGGAAGGCCGCCAGCAGCGCAGGATCGCGACAGAAGTGGGCCAGCAGGCGCAGCTCGATCTGCGAGTAATCGGCGGTGAGCAGCACGTTGCCCGGCTCCCCGGCCACGAAGGCGGTGCGGATGCGGCGGCCCAGGTCGCTGCGGATCGGGATGTTCTGCAAGTTGGGGTCCGAGGACGAGAGCCGGCCGGTGACGGCCACGGTCTGATGGAAACTGGCGTGAATGCGCCCCGTGCGCGGGCTGACCATCAGCGGCAGCGTATCGAGGTAGGTGCCCTTCAGCTTGGCGAGTTCGCGGTACTCCTGAACCAGCGCGGGCACGGGGTGGCCGGTACGTTCCGTGAGGGCTTCGAGCGTCTCGGCATCAGTGCTGCGTCCGGTCTTGGTCTTGCGGAGCACGGGGAGCTGTAATTCATTGAAAAGTACGTTGGCCAGTTGCTTGGGCGAATCGAGGTTAAACTCGTGCCCGGCGGCCTGGTGCGTGCGCTTCTTCAGCTCGAGCAGCCGATCCGCGAGCGCGTCGCCGAGCCGGCGGAGCACGCTCGGATCGAGCGCCACGCCGTTGTGCTCCATCTCCACCAGCACCTCGACCAGCGGCATCTCAACCTCGTAGAAGAGCTTTTCATATGGGCCGCCGACAATCTGCGGTTCGAGCACTTCCCGCAGGCGCCAGGTGAAGTCCGCATCTTCGCCGGCGTATTCGCAGACGCGCTCCGGGGGGACCTGATCCATCGTGATCTGACTCTTGCCACTGCCAATCAGGGCACTCGTCGGAATCTTGTCGTAGCCGAAGAACGACTTGCTCAGTGAGTCCAACGAGAATGAGCCACGCAATGGATCGAGCAGAAACGCGGCAATCATCGTGTCGAACGCCAAGCCGCGGACTTCGACGCCGACCTGGCGCAGCATCAGCACGTCGTACTTGAGGTTCTGGCCGACCTTGGCGACGGTGGGATCCTCGAGCATCGGTTTCACACCGTCGATCACCATGGGCAGCGGCAACACGCGCCCGGTCGTGGCTCGAACGGGCAGGTAGGAGGCGTGCCCGGTCTCCCAGGCAAATGCCAAGCCGACGAGGTTCGCATCAACGGGGCGCAGGCCGGTCGTTTCCGTGTCGAAGGCAAACGTGCGCTGCGGACGCAACGCCTGGAGAAACTGCGCGAAGCGTTCCGGCGTGTCGATCAGTTCATACTCGCCGCGACTGGCGACGGGCTGCGCGGCCGCCGCCGCGAAGGGCAGCTCGGGGGTGACGCCGCTGAAGAGGGTCACCGGCCTCGCCCCGGCGGCTGCCGGCGCGGACGCCGACGCTGCGGGCGCCGACGCGGGAGTACTCCCGCCGTCCGTCGATACCTCAGCACCCGCGGGAATCAGGGTCTCCAGGGTTTCGCGCAGACGGCGGAAGCCCAATTCCTCGAAGATGGGTCGCACCGCCGCGGAGGTCAGTCGGTCCGTCCGGCACGCCTCCAACTCGAACTGAATCGGTACATCGCGGCGCAGCGTCACGAGCTGCCGCGTGATGGGCAACTGAGCCACGAAAGCCTTGACGTTCTCCGCCTGCTTGGGGGTCAGCTCGTCGGCGTGGGCGAGGACGGCCTCCGCGGAGCCGTAGCGTTCGATGAGCTTGACGGCCGTCTTCGGGCCGATGCCGGGCACGCCGGGCACGTTGTCGGTCGAATCGCCGGTGAGCGTCTGAATGTCGATCGCCTGGGCGGGGGTATAACCCTTCATCTCCCGCAGCCGGCGCGGGTCTATGCGCACGTCCTGCATGGCGTCGTAGAGCACGACGTGTTCATCGAGCAGTTGCTCGAGGTCCTTGTCGCGGCTGGCGATGACGATATTGAGGTCTTGCCCGCGGAGGCGGTCGACGACGGTAGCGATGACATCATCGGCCTCGAAGCCGGGCACGCGCAGGATCGGAATCCCCAGGGCGGCCACGATGGAGAGGACGCGCTCGGTTTGCACGATCAGCGGCTCGGGCATCGCCTCGCGATTGGCCTTGTAGCTGGGGTCCAGGCCACGGCGGAAGACCGTTTCGTCGCTGACATCGAAAGCGGCGGCCAGGTAGTCGGGCTGATGGTCGCGCAGCAGGTTGAACAGCATGCTGCAAAACAGGTAGGTGGCCTGGGTCGGCTCGCCGGAGGGGCTCGCGAGTTGCCGGCCGGGCCCGCGCACGTCGTGCAGCGGGGCATGAAACGCCCGGTGAATCTGGTAGTGACCATCGAGGATGTACAGGGTTTTCGGCATACTACCGGCCCCGAGCACGCGGAGCGTCGTCCGCTCTGAGTGCCAGCACGTGGACCCGCAAGCAGCGAGTCGCCCCATTCACAGGTGAGTTCCAAGGTATCCCTGCCGGGCGATTGCTACAAGCCCCGTTGGCGAGTGGCGCACGCGGGATCCTGTGCTGATGGTGTTGTGCCGCCGCGCAGAGCGGGCTACACTGCACCTGCGGCAACGGTCGGTGCGTGGCTGCGGCGCGGGGCGCCGACATCTCGGGCATGCCGGGCGGGCTGCGGTCCTGCGGCTGGTGAAGGAGGGTGCCGGTATGAGTCTCATCCATCTTGTCTGCGGCGTTTTGACGGCTGGCGCGATGCTCGGGGACCCGCCCCCCGCACCGGCGGGTGCGGTGACGATCAGCCTGAGCGGTGTACCTGATCGATTGGCCTTTCCACTCCCGGAGGGGTCGAACGTGATCATCACGGCGAGCGTGGCCGGGGCCGAGGTGCGGTCCGTCATGCTCCGCGTGGAGGCGCTGTCCCATCCTGGAGTGCCGCTGACCCCGGTGGGCGAGGGGAAGTATCAGATCAACCTTGCCGATCCCGCGGTGTGGAACCTGGTGCAGGACTACGGCAAGGCAAACAACTTACGGGTCTGGGCGGAGACTGTGGCCGGGGAGACGATATCCAGCGTTGCGGTGTGTTACTCTGTGGTCCAACCTGCCCCGCCGGTCCTGATGGTGCGCACGTACCGCTGCGCCCAACCGGACGTACCCGTCGTCTGTGAGTATCACTCGTGGTGGACGCCGGGCGAGTTGGACCGGCTGGAGGTGGTTGGGGGTGGCGTGGCGGGGGGTGCGGCCTGGGCGACGGCGGATGAAGGGTCTTGGCGTTTCGTCCCGCAGGAGCGCACCTCTTCGTTGGCCCTGCCGCTGACCAAGGAGATCCGCGACGCCTGGGGACGCACAGGGCTGCTGCGGATTCACCACCGGCACGGGCAGGGCCATGAATACGTGGTGTCCGCCCTGCGGGCGAGGCCCGCAACACTGCAGGCCTCCGGAAACCTGGTCAAGGTGACCGTCTATCAGCGGTCGAGCATGTTCATTCCGGGCTCCAACCAGTACCTCACGCTGCGTCTTGATGATATCACAGGGGGACAAGTGCTCGCCACTCTGGAGACAGCGGAGGGGCAACGTCTGGTTGACACGGAGTCCATGCGGCCGGGGACAGCCGTTGATTTCGAGTTCGTTGGGCAACACTACACGCTGAAGACCGAGCAGTTTGTCAACAAACTTCTAGGCACGGATTACGGTATCTTCTCCGTGTCACACCTGGCGTTGACGGAGCGGGAGAAGATCGACCGCCTGCTGGCAGGGGTGGAGCAAAGCGGGCTCATCTTCATTCGCAACGGCGAGGAACACCCCAGCACGGCGGCCGCCGCGCATTGGCGGCGCAAGTTCGAGACCGAGGGCCCGCAGGTCAATACGCTCGACGAGTTCATCGAGAAGATTGCGAGCCGGGCGTCGTCCACCGATCAGCCTTATCAGGTACGGCTCCGCGACGGAACGGTGGTGGAAACCGGTCCGTGGCTGCGCGCGCAGGCGGCGAAACTGCCTGTGGAGGCAGTGACCCGCCAACCGGAGCCCGCCGCCGTGTCGCCCCAGAGGAACACGCCGTAGGAAAGACGACCCGCCGAAAGCGGGCGTGCATGGCCAGCAAGTAACGTGGCGCCCGCCAGGCGAAGGCACCGGCGTGCGGTCCCGAAGCCCATCCGCCGGCGTGCGGGGGAGCATGAAGTCGTCACGCCCGAGGGGACCGCGCTGTGCTTGGCCGCTTCCCGCACCTCTTCCCTCAGGTGGGCTGTCGTCCGGTTGGGGCGCAGGCGTCTACCCGCCGGTGGCTGCCCGACACAACGGAGCGCCGGGGCGGGCGTCCGTCGAGCAGCCCAACTTCAGGGCGGCGCGCAGGGCCTGCACCTGGTCCGTGTGTTCCCAGGTAAAGTCCTCGCCCTCGCGGCCGAAATGACCGTGGCGCGCGGTCTCGAAGTAGATCGGGCGCAGCAGGCGCAGATGCTGAATGATGCCCGCCGGCGTCAGCGGGAACACCTGGCGGACCGCCTGTTCCAAGGCGTCGTCGGCCACGGTGCCCGTGCCGAAGGTGTCGACGTACACGCTGACGGGCTCGGCGACGCCGATGGCATACGCCAGTTGGATCTCGCAGGCGCGGGCCAACCCGGCGGCGACGACGTGCTTGGCGATGTAGCGGGCCATGTAGGCCGCCGAGCGGTCCACTTTGCTGGGGTCCTTGCCGGAGAAGGCCCCCCCGCCGTGGCGGCCGCGGCCGCCGTAGCTGTCCACGATGATCTTCCGACCGGTCAAGCCGCTGTCACAGTGCGGTCCGCCGATCACGAAGCTCCCGGTGGGGTTGATGTGGAAGATGATGTTGTCGGACCAGAACTGGGGGCACTCGGCCTCAATGACCGGGCGAGCGACCTGCTCGCGGATGATCTCCTTGGCGGCCGCCGAAAGACACCCGCGTGCGTCGAGCACAGCCTCGCTGTGCTGCGCGGCAATGACGACGGTATGGATTCCCACGGGCCGACCGTCGGCATAGGTGACCGTGACCTGGGATTTGGCGTCCGGGCGAAGCCAGTTGACCGCCTCCGTTTGCCGCAGGTGGGCCAGCCGCTCCACCAGGCGATGGGCCAGGTAGATGGGCAGGGGCATGAGTGACCTCGTCTCGTCACACGCGAAACCGAACATCAGGCCCTGATCGCCGGCACCCTGCTGCTTGCTTGCGTTGGCCGTGACGCCCTGGTCGATTTCGGGGCTTTGGCCGTGCAGTGCCCGGAGGACGGCGCAGCCACGGTAGTCGAAGCCGGCGAGCGGGTCGTCATAGCCGATCTTGCGGATCGTCTCACGTACGGTGTCCTCGACGCGCTGGAGGGCATCGGCGGCGGCCGGGGTATGCACGGTGACCTCGCCCGCCAGCACCACCAGCCCAGTCGTGACCAGGGTCTCGACGGCCACCCGGGCACGGGGATCGTGTTCGAGCAGGCTGTCGAGGACAGCGTCGGAAATCTGGTCGGCCACCTTGTCGGGGTGGCCCATGGACACCGACTCGGACGTGAACTGCTGTACGACGCGGGTGTGGCCTCCGGGCACGACAGACCTCCTAGTATGGTTGAAGACGCGCTGAGCCGGTACCACAGGCACCCGGCTGACAAACTAAGTATCGGCCAGTTCCCCGCACGGGCTGACCACCCGCTGAAGGACTTCCGACCCCCCGTGGAAGCTCCGCAGACACCGCTGCCTTGGGTACCCGCCGCATCGGCCACCAGGGGCCGACGCTACTTCAGCAGGTTGCTGACGCCGCCCGCAGAGCATCTTAGGGTTGCCCATCAACCCCGGCAACCGACTCCCGCAGGGCAGGCAGCCTGCGTCAGAAACCAGACACCCCCGAGTGTCTCGACCACCAGGAAGCCACACCCCCTGGCGAGTGAAACCCGACGGGGGAACTCTCCACGTCCATCGGTCCTACCCGCCGGCGCCGAGGCCGTCACTCGTTCAGGTAGGCGACCAGGTCCATGATGGCCTGATCGTTCAGATTGACCTTGGTATGAGTGCCCTGGCCACGAAGCAGGTTGTCGAGTTCCTGGAAATACGTGCCCCGGGCGGGCCCGACCACGCCGCCGCCGCCGTCGGCACCGTGACAGGTCGCACAGTTGTTCTGGGCGAAGAGGGTGGCGCCGCGCTCCGGATCCCCGATCAGGCCGCCGCCGTCCCCGTCGCCATCGGTCCCGTCCGTGCCCTCATCGGGAACCTGCTCCTGTCGATCGAGCACGGCATTGACGGTGTCGGTCAGCCAGACGTCGATCGCGGTACGACCGGCCGCGCTGCCGACCTGGTAGAACAACTGCCCCACGTCGCTGCCGCAGCTCCAGGCGCCAGCCAGACAGAACAACGCGAGCATCCATGTCAGCTTTCGGATGGGGTTCTTCATAGTGGTTCCTCGAGCGAGTTCAAGGTACTTCGCCTTGCAGCCAGCAATACGATCAGCAAGTCCGGTTCACCTGTGGCCACCGGCTCCCGCCGGGGTCTCCCGCGGTCGAGGGGGGGCAGCGGTTGTCTTCGCCCTAACTCTTCTTCTGGGCGCCGGGCTTCAGGAAGGGCGCCTCCCCGAAGTGCGGGTCATGGCAGCGGGAGCACTCCGCGGCCGCCGGATCCGCGTGCGCCTCCTTGCTCAGGTCCTCGCGCGCGTCATGGCACTCCGCACACAGTTTCTCCACCGTGTCCTTCTGGAGAGCCGGGAAACCGCTGCGGTGCGGCAGGTGGCAGGTGCCGCACTCCTTGTCCGCAACGGGACCGTGCGTGGCCTCCTCGAAATAGCGAGCATGACATTCCTTGCAGGCCTCGACCAGCGGGCGCGCCTGCATGCGGTTCAGCACGTCGTGGCAGGCGGCACAGTTGCGGTCACGCACCGGCGCATGGACGGAGGCGTAAACCGCGCCCGGGGCAGCAGGGGGCGGCTCGTCGGCGTCGGGGAGCACCTCCGGGCCCGCCTCAGGCGGCGTGGCCTGCGTGGCCGCCGGCTCGGGTTCAATCTCGAAGAAGAAGTGTTTCAGGCGGTCGCGTCCGGCGGCCGAGCACCCCAGCACGACCCCCACTGCGAGCACCACTAACCACGGCAAGCGGCGCATGACTGCAACCTCCCCAGCGGCCTCGCACGCAGCTCACCGCCATCATCCCGCGCCGGATGATCGCCCAGGCGCCCTCGCCGCTCCCGAGCAACCGTAACGGCGAGCAGCCCAACGATTCAGCGTGCGAACAACCTACGCTCTACCCGATCCTTCCCGCGGCCGCAAGTGCCCACCGTGCCGTACCCCGCTGGGGGTCTCAGCAGGGCGGGCGACTTTACCCTGGTCGGGAGATGGGCTGGCCCTGGTGCATGACGGAGCCGGTGGGCACCGCGGGCAATGGGGGTGGCGCTGCCCCCCCGGATGTGTTCAGCATCCTCGGCGTTGTGGGTGCCGTGCTACCGCGACTGCTGTGGCGGGGAAGCATGCCTCCGCAGCCGCGCCACATGCCCACCCCCGCCCGCGGCGCGTGAGGGCATGGCACCCACGCTAAACAGGTACGGCCCCCCGTGGCCGACGTACACTCCTCCGGGCGGCACGGGGAGCTGCAGTCCGTCGGGGTGCTGCCGACGACTGCATCGGCCGCGGGGGGGGTGACGCCACACCCACGCCGATCCTGCCACGCTCAGCAAGCCGTCTGATGCGCCACCGACCCTTCTGCGCCGGGTTGGCCGGTCGGCCCTTGACTGAGCTGGTGTCGGCTGAATAGACTGGTGTTTTCGTGTTTCTGTAATCCAGTGTTTGGTCTCTTGCCGGGTAGCACGGCCTCCGTAGCGCCAGCTTCTCACCGGCGCATCCGCGGGTGGAACGCCCGTGCCACAGTTCGGGCTGCGGCCAGGTCCGCGCTGAGTTCAGGCGGGTGCCATGTCTTCACCCACCGCAGCACTTATGCAGGGAACTTCCGGTCGCGCGATCGGGGGACTACATATCAACGCCGAGGACAGGAGAGGACACATGCGTAACATGGGCAAGCTAGGCATCGTGATCGGGCTGCTGCTGAGCATCCACATCGGCTCGGCATTCGGCGAATTCGTGATTCACTCGTACACCGGCAGCGCTCTTGCGGAGGGTTGGGTCAACAACCACCAGTTCTACCGGTCCGCCGATGCCACACCGGAACTGCCGTGGTGGCAGGCACTGGCTGAGGCGAGCACCGCGAATTGGCTCTTCCAGCATCGCGGGCAGGGCATGGCTCACTGCGACGGCGACATCGCCGACGTGCAGGGCATGGCGGGTGTCTACCTGCTGAGCGACGGCACCGCGCCCGAGAGTGCCTACGGCTACGGGCACCTCGTATGGACCGTCGCGGTCCGCTCGACCGAACCGGAGGTGAACATCGACTACTTCTGGAGTGCCGAGGACCGACCGTACACGACCATTGCGGGAACGATGGTCGTGCGGAATGGCACGACGGGGCAAGTGTATCTCTCTCTCGACGAGACCTCTGGGACCACCTCCAATGCGTTCGACGTGCAGGTGGCGCCGAACGACCTCCTGGTGGTCGAGTACAACCTGTCGGCGTGGCTGGACGCGTCGACGCCCACCACCACCGGCAACGGTCCCGAGGGGTTTGTGCACTTCTCGCCGGAGCCCGGCACCCTGACCCTGCTGGGGCTGGGGGTGCTCGTCTGGGTGCGGCGGCGCTGAGCGGCCTGCGGCGTGACGAGACACCCGAGGCAGGTCTGGTGTCGTTCGCCGCGGCGGGGCCCGCCGATCCGCCGAGGCCTGCCGGCGGACGCAGCCGTTGGGGGTGCGTGCAAGGTACCCCTGAAGGACGACGACGTGCACACCAGTCGGCGTGGGCCTCCTGTCAGCCGCGTGGACGTGGGAGGAGGCCCGCGCCGGCGGTTGGGAAATCCGCGGCTCCCCCTTGCCACCGTTCGTGCAGTCCTCTATACAAGCCGCCGGCCGGAGGTACGGGAGGATGGTCTGGCGCGGTCGGGGCGGTTCCGCTGGGCACCCACGGGACCGCCGCCAGAGGCTTCCCATGAATGGCGCGGTCAAGCCGAAACGTGCGGTCGGTGCGGTCCTGCTGGTCTGCTTGCTGATGCCCGGGGTGGTTCGGGCGGCCGAGCCCGGGGAGGAGGAATCCTCCCCGCGCGCGCCCAACTACCTCTCGCTCAACCAGTTGGACGCCTACCTGGAACTGAAGGCCGAGTTCGATCAGACCCGCGTGCGCTCCGACTACGGGGCCTATCGCTGGGAGCGCCGTCAGACCAACCGCGATTGGGGCTTTGAAGAACGCCTCGGGTTCACGCTCGACGGCGCGGTCATCGACCCCTCGGTGATCTCGTTCTGCGGCGACCTGGGCCTCGCGCTGACCCAGGACCGGTTCAAGGAGCGGACCGAAGGCTACTCGTGGACGCAGTCGGACGAGGGTCACCTGACCACTTTCGACCTGCGCGCCAACTTCTTCGCCGGCAAGGAGTTCTCCGGCACCGTCTACGGTACCCGGCAGGAGGACCGCATCAACCGGCGCTTCCAGCCGACGCTGCACCAGCGCCGCACCGAGGCGGGCACGAGCTGGGTCTGGGCCAATGACACCGTGCCCATGGAGCTGTCCTACAATTACCGGGAGACCGAACGCACCGGGAATCGGCGGGCCCTCGATGACGAGCACTACACCCAGCACCTGTTCAACTACAACGCCGATTGGCGCATCGACCAGCACCACCACGTGAAGTTCTCCTACGAGCACGCGGAGGACGAGCGGGAATTCCAGGGGCTTCGCCAGTACTTCGACACCACGCGCGACCTGCTCCGGGTGGACCACGAGCTGCTCTTCGGCGATCAGCAGCAGCACCGCTGGGAAACGCTGATGCGCTGGCAGGAGGAAAGCGGCGATTTCGCGCGGGACATCTTCGAGATCGGCCCCCAGCTTACCCTCCAGCACACCGACAGCCTCAAGACGCTGTACAAATACCAGTTCAACCGCGAGCAGTACGAAGGGCTCGACGTGGACCTGCACCGCGGTGATTTCCAGGTCATTCACCAGCTCTACAAGAACCTGACCACCACGGTGGACCTCTTCGGCCTGCATGAGAAGGTCGAGTCCGACACGCATACGACGCAATACGGCGGGTCGGTGGACTGGCAGTACAACCGCAAGAACCCGCTGGGTACCTTCTACGCCAACCTGGCGCTGGGATACGACATCGAAGAGGTGTACGGCGACGACGGGGAGCGGCTCGTCCGCAACGAGTCGCACACCTTCCGCGACCCGCTGGCGATCATCCTGCGCAATCGCAACATCGTGCCGGGCAGCATCGTGGTGTCCGACACGAGCGACCGGCGCTTCTTCACGGGCGGGCTCGACTATCTGCTGGTGCCGCAAGGCGACGTCATCCAGATCGTGCGGATTCCCACCGGGCGCCTCGCGGACGGGGACACCATCCTGGTGGACTACAAGTACCGGACGCCGAAGGACGGGCAGATCGACACCGCCCGGGCGGACTTCAGCCTCGAGCAGCGGTTCAACTGCGGGCTGACGCCCTACTACCGCTTCGCCTTCCGCGACCAGGATGTGGACTACTCGACCGGCTTCGCCCGCTCGGCCGACCGTACCGACCACCATCGCCTGGGTGCGCGATATGATCGCAAGCGGTTCATGCTGGGGGCTGAATACGAGATCTTCGATGACACCGTGGACCCCTACGACGCCTACCACCTCAACGGCACCTGGCACGTGCTGGATGGGGCGGAGCACGCCGTGGACGCGTCCACCCGCCTGTCGCGGTTCTACTTCGAGGACGGACCGGCCGATCGCAACGTCACGCTGGTCGATCTGGACGTCAGTCATCGCTGCCAGCTTGGGCGGGGCTTCTCGACCCTGGGTCGGCTGGGGTACCGGTGGCAGGATGATGAGTTGGACGGCTACACCCGCGGCTGGGACGCCACGGCCGGGCTGAGCTATGAATGGGGCCTGCTGAGCGCGGAGTTGACGCTGGAGTACGATCGGCTGAGCCTGCCGGCCTCGGTCGAGGATGACTTCGGGGCCTACCTGCGGGTGCGCCGCGATATCCCTAACCTCTTGAGGGTGCGGTAGAGCGTGCGGAAGTTGCGCGGGACATCCCTGGGCGCGGTGCTGCTGATCGGGCTGAGCGCGGGCGGCTGCGCGCGCCCGCAGGGCGTGCTGTTCCCGGTGATTGATCCGCCCCGCATCTGGCCGGAGCCGCCGGACCCGCCGGCCATCAGGTTGCTGGGCACGCTTTCGGACAGCGGCGACTTGCAGGCCGGCCAGTCCGGGGCGGAGGTCTTCCAGGCGGCGTTGCGAGGTTCGCGGCCGCCGATTCGCCTGGTCGGGCCGCAGGCGATTGCGGTGCGTGAGGATGACGTGCTGGCGGTGGCCGATGGGCAGGGCGGGGCCGTGCATCTGATCGACCTCGTGCACCGCACCCACACGATGGTCACCGGCTGGGGAGACGAACGGCTCGGCGTGCCGCTGGGGGTGACGTGGGTCGGCAACCGCCTGTTCGTCACGGATGCCCGCCGGCACGAGGTGATCGAGGCCAACGACCGGGGCGAGGTGCTCCGGCAGTTTGGGTCGGACGTGCTGACCCGCCCGGTGGGCATCGCGTGTCTGCCGGGAGGGGATGACCTGTACGTGGTCGATGGCGGGGCGCACTGCGTGGTGCGCTTCGACCGCACGGGGCGGGAAGTGGGGCGCTGGGGCAAGCCCGGCTCCGGACCGGGTGAACTGAACTTCCCCACCCACCTCGCGGTGGACGGCACCGGGCGGATCGCGGTGGCCGACAGCGGCAACTTCCGCGTGCAGCTTTTCGATACCGACGGCAACTACGTGTCGTCGTTTGGCAGCAAAGGGGACGCGGCCGGCAACTTCGCCCTGCCCAAGGGCGTGGGGTTTGACCGGGCCGGTCACGTGTACGTGGTCGATGCCCAGTTCGAGAACGTGCAGATTTTCGACGCCCAGGGCCGGCTGTTGCTGGCCTTCGGCGAGGAGGGCAACGGGCTGGGCCAGTTCTCGCTCCCCGCGGGGCTGACCATCGACCATCATAATCGCATCTGGGTCGCTGACTCGGGGAATCGGCGCCTTCAGGTGTTCGCGTACGTGAGGGATTCATGATGCGGGCGCGACACGTAATGTGGTTGGCGGGCGCGGGGGTGCTGTGGCTGGCGCTGGGGCCGGCCCCGACGCGGGCGGACGAGTCCATCGTCAACTCGAAGCACGACCTCTCGGCCCGGGGCCCGGGGCCCATCCGGGCGGTGGACGAGTCGCAGGTCTGTGTCTTCTGCCACACGCCGCACAACGCGGCCCCGCAGACGCCGCTGTGGAACCGGACGAATCCGCGGCTGTTCTATCGTATCTACGCCAGCTCCACGACGGACGCCCGGATCGATCAGCCTTCCGGGCCCTCCAAGATGTGCCTGAGCTGCCACGACGGCACCATGGCACTGGGCACCGTCCTGTCGCGGCCGCCGACGCACCCGATCGTCATGACCGCGCGGACGATCCCGCCGGGCGACAGCGACCTGACCAACGACCTGTCCGACGATCATCCGATCGGTTTCCGCTATGACCGGGCGTTGTCGAACGCCGACCGACAGTTGCGCGCCCCGGAGGTGGTCTCGCCCGACCTGCCGCTGGGCGCCCACGGTGAGATGCACTGCACGACCTGCCATGACCCGCACAACAACCAGCTTGGTCAGTTCCTGCGGGTCACGGACCAGCGCTCGGCGATCTGCGTCGCCTGCCACGATCTGTTCGGCTGGTACCGCTCGTCCCACGCGACGAGCCCCCGACCGCTCACGGGCCGGGTGATCGACCCGCGCGAAGACCCCAAGTATCGCAACGTCGGCGAGAACGGCTGCCTGAACTGCCACCAGATTCACGGGGCCACGCAGCGGGAGCGCCTGCTGCGTTTCGTGCGGGAGGAGGACAACTGCCTGAATTGTCACAGCGGGGCGGTGGCGTCGTTCAACATCGCCGGCGAGATCAACAAGCGCTACAACCACTGGGTCACCCGCCGCACCGGCGTGCACGACCCGGCGGAGAACCCGTTTGTGATGCGCCGGCACGTCGAGTGCGTGGACTGCCACAACCCGCACGCCGTCGAGCACAACCCCTTCGGGGCGGTGCGCGGCACGCTGGGGCAAGTGGCCAAGGGGCCCAACCTCGGCGTCAGCGGCGTCAGCGCCAGCGGCCGGCAGATCGAGCGTGCCCAGTTCCTGTACGAAGTGTGCTTCAAGTGCCACGGGGAGAGCCTGTCGCGGCCGCGCCGGCTGGCGACCCAGCGGCAGGTCATCCAGACCAATACGCGCCTGGAGTTCCAGACGAGCAACCCGTCGTATCACCCGGTCATCGGCCCGCGGCGCAACCAGGACGTGGTCAGCCTGTTGCCGCCCTGGCGGGTGGGCAGCATGGTCAGTTGCACCGACTGTCACAACAGTGACGACTCGCGGTTCGCCGGGGGCATGGGTCCCAACGGCCCGCACGGTTCCCGCTATGAGCCGCTGCTGGTCGCCAACTACCGGACCGACGACTACACGACCGAGAGTGCCGACGCCTACGCCCTCTGCTACCGTTGCCACGACCGCGACAGCGTTCTCGGGGACGAGAGTTTCTCGCGCCACCAGCGGCACATCGTCGACATCCGCACGCCCTGCAGCGCCTGCCATGACCCGCACGGCATCAGCCGCGGGCAGGGCAACGCCGTCAACCACGGCAGCCTCATCAACTTCGATCTCTCGATTGTCTCCGAGGCGAACACGCCCCAGGGACCGAGGCTGGAGTACCTGGATCGGGGGCGGCTTACCGGTACCTGTACCTTGACGTGCCACGGGTTCGCGCACGTGAATTTCCCGTATAGCAACAGCCGGGCGGGCGGGGGACGCTAACAGAGGACTACGCCAATGGGAAACCGGGAGGGTGGCATGCCCAAGCCGAAGGCGCCGGCATGCGGTTGTGGAAACCCAGGTTCGCTCAGGCGAGCGCATGGCGGCGCTGCGCTTGGCCATGCCACCCCCCTCGGCCGCTTGCTTCTCCCCTTGGGTGGAGTTGTTCAGCACCGGCGCCGTTCGGATTGAGGAGCGTAACCATGAAGCGCAAGCAGCTTGTTCGAGCAGTTGTGGGGGTAGTGTTGGCGGGGGCCCTTTCCGGTTGGGCCCTAGCGGGCATCGAGGGCTCGAAACACGACTTCAGCGCCCAGACGGGCGATCTGTGCAGCGCCTGCCATCTGCCTCACCAGAGCGAGGCGCCACCGGCCGCCCCGTTGTGGGATACCGGGGCCGACCTGTCCCGCCGCTTCGGCAACGAAGACAAGGGCACTCCCGGCTGGGGCACCAAGCTATGCCTGACCTGCCACGACGGGACGCTGGCCAAGGACACCTCGCGTTCCGCGCTGACCCTGCGGCTGGTGGGTGAGGACTACCCGGCCAGGTTCGGCACCGGGCACCAGACCACGGACCACCCGGTCGGCGTGAAGTACCCGCAAACGAAGCGCGGGTATCGCCCGGTGACCTCCGTGCTGGCGACCGGCGCCGTGACGCTGCCCAAGGGGCGGGTCGAATGCAGCTCGTGCCACGACCCGCACCACGAGGCACAGCAGCCCGCCATGCTCGTGCTGAGCAACGTGCGCAGCGCGCTGTGCCTGACGTGTCATAAGAAGTAGCCTGGACCGAAGTCGGTATTGCGGTGGGCCCGATCATGTGTGCAGCATCGAGTTGGCGTTGGCGTGCGGGTTTGGTGGTGGGCGTGCTCGGGGTGGCCGGGCTGCTGTCAGGCTGTGCAACCGGGCAGCGCGAGTCGGCGCTGGTGTACTTTCCGCCGCCGCCGGCGGTCGCCCATGCGGTGCACCTGGTGTCATTCAACTCGCTCGACGAGTTGGCACCGACGCGGCCGAGCTTCCTCGACGTGCTCCGCGGCCCGGCCGACTTCGCCGGCATTGAGGGACCGGGCGGGCTGGCCTGCGCCAACGGGGCGCTGTACGTATGCGACCGCCTGGCAGGCGTGGTGGAGCGCTGGCAACTCGAAACCGGTAAGAAGACGACCCTCGGCCGGGGTGTGCTGAGCAAGCCGGTGGCCGTGGCTGTCGCCGAGGGCGGTACGGTCCTGGTGGCCGACCCGGGTCTGGGCGAAGTGGTGGCGTTTGACGCCGTCGGGGCGGTGACGGGCCACTGGAAGCCGGCCCAGCGCGAGTCGTATCAGCCGGTGGCCATCGCGCTCGCCGGGGCGACGGCCTGGGTCGCCGACGCTGGCAACCACGCGCTCGATCGCTTCAACCTGACGGATGGGACGCACCAGGGAACCGTGGGCGCGCCGGGCAAGGAGCCGGGGCAGTTCGCGTTTCCCTCGGGGCTCGCCATCGATGCGGGCGGGCGGGTGGTGGTGGCCGACACGTTCAACAGCCGCGTGCAGGTGCTCGGGCCGGACGGGTCGAGCCTCAAGACCTTCGGTCAGGCGGGCGACCGCTACGGCGACATGGGCAAGCCGCGGCAGTTGGCGGTGGGGCCCGACGGCGTGATCTTCATTGCCGATGCCACGTTCGCGCACGTGCACTTGTTTGATGGCGAGGGTCGCCTGCTGATGCTGCTGGGCGGGCCGCAACATGAGGCGGGCGGCACGCCGTTGCCGTTTGGCGTGGCCGTTGCGCCGACGCTGCCGGATCGACTCACGGCCCTCGTCCCCGACAACTTCCAGGCGCAGTATTACCTGTTCGTGTCGAACACGGTGGGTACCAAGCGGCTCAGCCTGTTTGCCGTCGGCTTGAGCCAATAGCACGAGCCGGCGCTCGCTCGCCGGACTGCTCCCCGGTTCCAACGTACGTCGGGGACCCTCGTGTCGGTCCGCCTCATTCGCCATTTGCCATTCGCATTTTGCTATTTCGGGTGCGCCATGCCCACCCACGAGTTGTCACGCCGCGGTGCTGCCCTCTCGCCTTCTGCCCACAAGAGAGGCCCGGTGGGGTGCACCGGGCCTTGGGGAACCGACCCCTGGGGGAAGGGTCGGCAGGTAGACTGTTCTTACCGGGGGGATGGTACAACCCGGCGACTGGATTGCAAGTGAATTCCAGCGGGAATCCGCGACTTGAGTGCCACCGGCGGAACCCCATCTGCCTCGCGGGTGAGTGGGAGATTAGAGGGCGTCCACTTCACTCGCCGGGGGAATGGACGCCCGGGACGAAAGCGCCCCGCGTTCCAGTGCCAAGACGGCCAGTCCCGTGGCTTTGTCCGAGCGGCGCGGCGATTGACGTGCAGTCTCGTCGTCACCGTCAAGAGAGCTGATTGCCTGCTGAAGCGGCAAACAGGAGTCGGCGGCCCGTTCGATTGGCAACCGTAGCGTCGCCCTCCCGACGGTACCTCTGGCGGGGCAGCCCAGGTCCGCCAACCACGTATGGCTTCATCTCGTCAGGAACCGGTACGCGGTCACGTGCCGATACTCCTCCCCGGGTCGGAGGATGCACGACGGGAACTGCGGGCGGTTCGGCGAGTCGGGGAAGTGCTGGGTCTCCAGGCACACCCCGAAGCGTCGGGCGTAGGGTTTCCCGCCTTTCCCGAGGGCCGTGCCGTCCAGGAAGTTGCCCGTGTAGAGCTGCACGCCGGGCTCGGTGGTGAGGATCTCCAGGTACCGTCCGCTCGGCGGATCGCGCAGCGTCCCGACCGGGCGCAGCCTGCCGTCCCAGTGCGGGAACACGAAGGTGTGGTCATAGCCCGGGCCGCGTTTGATCTGCTGGTCGTCCGCGTCGATGCGTGCCCCGATGGGCGTCGCCTGGCGGAAGTCAAACGGCGTACCCTCGACCGGGCGCAACTCGCCGGTGGGGATCAGCGCCTCATCGACCGGGACGAAGCGGTCGGCGGTGAGCATCAACTCGTGGGCGAGGATGTCGCCGTGGCCGGCCCCGGCGAGGTTGAAGTAGCTGTGGTTGGTGAGGTTGATCGGCGTGGCCTTGTCGGTCGTGGCGCTGCACTCGATGCGCAGCTCATTGTCGTCGGTCAGCCAGTAGCAGACCGTCGCGTTGAGGTTGCCGGGGTAGCCCTCCTCGCCGTCTGGACTGCGGTAGCGCAGCCTGAGGCCGACCCGGCCGGCGACGGAGAGTTCCTTCGCCTGCCAGAGCACCTTGTCAAACCCGACGTTGCCGCCGTGCAGGTGGTTGGGTGCCCGGTTGGCCGCGAGCCGATACGTCGTCCCGTCCAGCGTGAACTTCGCACCCGCGATGCGGTTCCCGTACCGCCCCACCATGCCACCAAAGTGGCACTCATCGGGGACGTAGTCCTCCGGCCGATCGTAGCCGAGCACCACGTCCGCAAACGCGCCGCTCCGATCCGGCGCGGTGAGCGAGACAATGATGCAACCGAAGTCGCAGACTCTCATCTGCATGCCGCTCGCGTTGGTCAGCGTGTACAGGTGCACGGTTTGCCTCCCCCGAGCCGCCCGGTGCAGCAGTAGTCTCGCCCCCGCCCCACGGCCGGTAGCTGCGGGTCCCGGCAGCCGACGCAGGGTTTGCCGTCGCTGCGCGCAGCGCTTCGTGGCCCGCCGGGGGCCGACGCTGCAACACGCCGGCGGCGCCCCAAAACCGCAGCGCGGCTCCATGCCGCAGGAGACGGCACGGTTCAGCAGGGCGTAACTCAAGGTGTCCGCGTGGTTTACGGGAACTGGAGCCAAGGGGATTCGAACCCCTGACCTTCTGCATGCCATGCAGACGCGCTCCCAGCTGCGCCATGGCCCCGTGGCAGGCATTATCGACGAGAAACCGCGCGCTTGCAACCCTGCCCTGAAGGTCTCGGGCAGGTGGCGTGGGTTGCGGACGGGTCGGCGGCCGTCGGCCCGGTGGCATCGGCCACCGCGCGGCCGACGTGAGGGATACGGAAAGCACCGGTATTGGAGGCATCCATTTCCAGCTCCGCCCGCTGCGACCGGCTGGGGGCTGCTCCTGCGCGCGAGCCGCGTTCTCCGAGAGGCTGGCGGCCTCTTCCCGGGTGGCGCCGCGGTGCCACGTCGGTGGTCGGAATCGTAGACTTGCGCCAGAGGATGAGGCCGCGGTCCGTCAGGCGGCCGCGCAGGCGACCGATAAACCGCGCTCCCCCGGCGTTGCGGTTGGTTTCGTCGTGACCCCGGCTACCGACTAACTCACGGCGACCGTGGGGTCGATAGTGAGGATAGGTATGGTGCCCGCGCCGCGGGGAGTCAGCGAGGTTCAGGCATAATGCCCGTCACCATCTTGTGCCCCAGGCTGCGTTGCCGTGCGGTGCTTCGCGTGCCCGATAACGTGCGCGGTATGCGCGTGCGGTGCAGCGAGTGCGGGATGACGTTCGTGGTGCCCGCCCAGGGCAAGGCCGCCGCGGCCGGCGGCGCTGCCGAGCCCGCCGCCAAGCCAGAGCAGGCCAACAAGTCCGGGTAACACCTCCCCGAAGCGTTCTCGACGCGGTTCGCGTCCGGCTCGCAGCCACGCAGGGACTTCCTGCCTGCGCGGACGTAGCGACGTGACGAGCCGCCACCAGTGCAGGCATACCCTTCCGCCACAGGGTCCGTGACTGATTAGGCGGGATGGCTTCGGCCCCAGCGGGGCCGAGGTTGGTCCCGACGGCGTCGGGACGGGTTTGAGTTCGCCGCAGGCGAACGAAACCCGTGGTCGGTCACCGGTTATGCCCACCCGCCCCGGATGGGGCGGCGGAACACGACGGCCTCGAATGCGGTCCCCTCCTCCGCCCCATCCGGGGCGGAGTGACAGTCCGCGCCTGCTGTCCACGGGTTCCGTCCGGGCGAAGCGCCCGGACTCCACCCGTGGCTACCCACCCTTGCCCCTTTCAGGGGCAACAGCAGACGCCGCCTAATGTGTCCAGGACCCTCCGTCACACCTCCGCCTATGGTGTCTCTTCCACGGCGCGATCCGGTTGCTCGGGTGCCTCGACGCGCCGGACCTCCCCCACGAACCGGCGCATCCTCCAGTTGTCTCCGGACCTGTATACCACCGGGATGTTCTCGAAGCGCAGCTCGCCATCCCAGATCTCGTAGAGGTCGGGCGTACGCAGGGCGGCGGGCTTGCTGCTGCGCAGGATGAGCGTGACGGATTGCGGCTGAGCGTCTGTAGGGGCGAACACCACAATCTTCGAGGACGATGTGGATGCATTGCCGCCTGGAGACTGGGTGATGGCACCCGGGGCAATGACCTGCTGCCCGTCGAACTCCGCGGAGGCTCGAAACGCCAAGCCAATGGGAAGCGGATGATGCAAGGAGAGCCTGATCACCCAGTTCGTTGACGGACCATTGCCGGCTTCGTTTTCGGGGTCGGCCAGAAACTCCGAAGCGCCCACGGCCAGCGCTACGGCAGCGTCCAACTCCTCCGAATGCGTCAGCTTGACAGGGTCGCCGGACTCCTCCGGGATGATCTCGACGTCACCCGTAACCATACGCCGCTCGGTGTACAACCCAGCATCGCGCGGCGCGCCCTGCCCCTCCGTGCACCAGTCCATCTTGTCGTTGAACCGTACGCTGATGTCCATCTCCACGCGGTGCCTTCCGATGGGGGGCGACACGTCCAACGCGCCCCCAGCGCCGATGGTTGCCCCACTACGGCCGAAAAAGCACCCAAGAGGCCCGAAGTGCCCCGGCGGCCCCTCCAACGACGCCCCGTCGAGACGGGCTTCGATTCTTGGCTGCACGTTGTATGAAGTGTTGGGGAAATGAATCCGGATGAGTGCACCCACGTAGAGCGGCTGCCCACGGACAACCACAGGGCGTACCTGCGGCGTGACCTCGACCATCTGGGCGAAGAACCGCTGCACCTGCTCTGCCGAAAGGCAGCCGTTCGCGTACAAATCGGCGAGGAACTCTTCGGACGCCGCGGGTTCAATGACTTGGCGCGAACTCAGGCGCGCCTGGGCCGCCAGACAGGCTTCGGCCAGCTTGGATAGCTGTCCGGCTGTGAACCCGCCGGCCTTCCAGCGGTGCCTCAGCTCCTGAATGGCTTTCGATGCGATCGGCGCAGTGTCGCTTCCTATATCACCAGCGACCCAGGCCGTCGGCTTATACTCATACCAGTCCACGCGCCGTACCGTGCCGATGCCGACGACAATCAACGGGCCGAGGCCGAGCAGCAGACAGCAGGTGGCGAGCGCAATACGATACGGGGAGCGGTGCCGTTCGCCGCGAACGACGTCCGTCGCCAGTGCCAACTCCTCACCGCATTCCGGGCAGCGGGCGTCGGCGATTTCCAGGTCGGTACCGGTGAGGTTGTAGCCGCAGGCGGCGCAGTACGGTGTGTCACCGCGGCGCTTGGGGAAACAAGCGGTCCACGTCAGGACCAGGCCGACGAGTGTCAGAACGGCGAGGCCCAGCGACAGCAGAACCACGGCGCATCCCCCGGGCCTCGAGCGGCCCAGCCACAAGGAGAGCAACTGGCGTGACATGCCCAAGCCGAAGGTGCCTGTCTGCCGACAGGCAGGCCGGCTTGCCATTGCAGACGGCAGCACCCGGCACGCAGGAGAGCATGGCGGCGCTGCGCTTGGCCATGCCACCCCCGACCGTCGGTTCCCCCGCTACGTGAGGCCGTTCAGGCGTTTCGCCGGACCCCGCGGCCCGCCGGGCCGATCTTGCAGCACGACCCGATCACGGTCCGTCTCACTCGTCGGAGGGCGGCGCTTGCTCCGGCGGCCGAGGCGCTTCCTTCCCGGTTGAACCGGTTGCGGGCTGGGGCTGGGGTTGCGCCTGGGCGGCCCGCTCGCGCTCAGCTCGGCGCTGCTCGATGCGCTGGCGGCGCTCCTCGGCGCGCTGCTCCTCTTTCTCCAGGGCCGCCTGGCCGGCGCGCTCCCGTTGGTCCGAGGTCAGCAGGGCCTCCAGCCGCGACTTGAGTTCGGTGAACATCGTGTCGATCGGCCCGTAGAGCTCCTCGAGCTGCCGTTTGATCTCGGTCTCGTCGCCCTCGCCGCTGGTGACGCGGTGCTCGAGCTGGTCGATCCGGTCGCGGTTGCGGTCGCGATGGGCCACCGCCCGCTCCTTCAGTTCGACCAGGCAGGAACGGGCCGTGGTCTGCTGGGTGTCGTCCAGGCCGTAGAGCTCGATGAACTCGCGCACGTAGCGTTCCCAGCGGTCCAGCTCCTGCGCGATCTGATCGGGCGGCGGCTGGGGAGGCTGGTCGCCGGCGGCCTGTTCACCCTCGCGCGCGGCCCGGCGCCGCTGCCGTTCTGAGCGGGGCGGGTCCCAGAACTCCTCTTCGCGGTATTCGCCCTGGGCCCACTGCTTGAGTTTCGCCTCGGCCACCTGCATGCCGACGCCGAACTGGAGCATCTCCAGCTCGAACCGCGCCCGTTGCGTCGGCTTGAGCACCTTGCGGAACTCGTCCGCCCCTTCCTTCAACTGGGTGCGGAACTCATCGAACATGGGCAGCGCCCGCTCGGTCCAGGCCTGCACCCGTTCCTTGCCGGGCGGCTGCATGTCGATGCGCATCTCGAACCATTCGTTGACCAGCGGCTGCAACTGTGCCCGGTGCTCCTGAAAGAACGCCGGCCAGCGCTGCAGAACCTGCTCCCGGATCCGGCGGAGCTGCTCGTCGTCCAGGTCGTAATTGCCGGTGGCTTCGTCCGTCCAGCGGAGCAGGAACAGCTCCATTTGGCGTGGGCTGGGCCAGAACCCTTCCAGCTCCCGGTCCGTGGCGGCCGGCCGAGACGGCGCCGCCGCCCGCTCCGGCGGCGTGGCCGGTGCCGTCTGACCCCAGGCAACCGGCAGCACCCCCGCCAGCAGCATCCCCCATCCGCAGATCCAGCTTGGTTTGGTCATGGCAGGTCCCTCGCGGTAGTTCGCCTCTGCCTGAATGTACCCTGTCGCCGTCCCGCCCGCCACAGAACCGGGGCCTGCCCGGTCGATAGACAGGTGGCCGGACGCCCGGGGGCGACCGGCGGAGGCCCCGATGCCGGACGCGGTTCAGATCAGCATCGTAATCCCGACGTACAACCGCCTGCCCCGGTTAACACGTTGCCTGGACAAGATTCGACAGAACGTCGCCCTCGCCCGCGAGGTGATCGTCGTGGACGGCGGCTCGACGGACGGCACGCGGGCGTTCCTGGCCGACCGCCCGGACCTGCGGGTGATTCTCGAACCGCGGCGGGAGGGGGCGGTGCGGGCGTTCAACAAGGGCTTCCGGGCGGCCCGCGGCACCTACGTGACCTGGCTCAACGACGATGCCTACCCCCTCCCCGGCGCCTATGGGTCGGCGGTCGCCATGCTTGAGCGCCCGGACCTCGCCGACGTGGGGCTGGTCGCCCTGTACCACAACGACCGGGCGGTGCGGAACATCCTCGACGAGGTCGAACGGGACGGCGTTCGCTACCACATCTGCAACGTGCGCGGGTTCCCATACGCGAACTTCGGCGTGCTCCGGCGCAGCCTGTTGGAGCGCCTCGGCTACGCCGACGAGCGGTACTACTTCTTCGCCTTCGACCCGGACCTTGCCCTGAAGGTGCAGTTGGAGGCGGGGCTGAAGGTCATCGGCTGCCGCCAGGCGTTCGTCCATCACGACGAGGACCACGACGAGCGCAAGCTCGGCGACATGTCCGCCGGCAATGAGGACAACGCGAAGCTCTTCGCCAAGTGGAACCTGCCGCCGAAAGACAGCTACCCCGACCCCGGCCCCGCGTACCGGGCGCTCCTGGCCGAGCGCGGGTTGTGAGGGAGCTGCCGGGCGCGACCCGTTTATGGCGGCGGGCGCGGTTGGTTCCCGCGGGGTTGCCGGGACCTGCCGTCCACAGGGACCGCGGCATCCGGTAGTTGACTCCCCTTGAAAGGGACATCGCCCGACAGTGGAGCGTGGCATGGCCAAGCGCAGCACCGCCATGCTGTCGGGGGTGTCCGACGCGGCTGTGCCCCACAGCATGCCGGCGCCCGCTCCTCGCGGGCTTGGGCATGCCACCCAGCGGGCTTGGGCATGCCACCCGGCGGGCTTGGGCACGCCACCCTCCCAGTTCCTTATTGGCGCGGTACCGTTTACACGTCTCCTGGGGGAAACGGCAGCGTGACCCGCTGCGTGGCGGGCAGGGCGTCCACCGCGTACAGCAGGCGCCGCCACCAGCTTAGACGCCGCTTCCAGTCGGCCAGTGCCGCCCGGATCTTCATGACCTGGGCGTCCTGCTGATCTTCCACCTCGCTCAGGGTGGCTAGGCAACCGGGCAGGTTGCCGGTCAGGAGCAAGGCGGTGGCGAAGTTGGTCTTGCAGACGGGCGGCAGGTCGGACCGCATGCAGACCCCGCCGTCCAGCAACATGAACTCGCGATACGCCTCGACTGCCTTGTCAAACTCGCCGAGGCGCATGAGGCAGACGCCGCGGGCGTTCCGCAAGGGTGCCGACGGCGCCCGCACGCGCTCCACCAGTTCCAGCGCCTCGCGCGCCTGGCCCGCGTCCAGCAATGCGCGGACCTGGTTCAGCATGCCATTTGCGGTTTCCGGATTTCGTAACATCAACGTGCTCCCTTCCGGCGTTGCCGGCCGGCCAGTGCCATTCAGGCGCGGCGCGTGGAGCCACGTCGGGCGGAGTGCCCCGGCTCCCTGTCGGCATACGTCAGAGTTCATTTCGAGGCCGGGTGATGCACCCGTCAGGGTTGGCTTCGTCGCGATGCCTGTGTCACCCTGTCCTGGCACAGGTTCGCGGTACGATGCGGCGGCGCGGGCCTGCGGGCCCCGTGCCGTGATCCATGTCTGGTGTACCTGGGACTTGACGCGCGCGGCGCACCTCTTCCCGGGCGGGGATCGGGACTCCGTTGCGCGGCGACAGGGTGGGATCAGACAGTCAGTTGACAGTGAAGGGCGAGCAACGAGGCATCCACCTGCCAGATCGGCGTGGGCACCCCCGCGGGTGTGCCCGGCGCGTCGGGACCGGCAGGCATGCAGCCGGTGAACCAGGCCGCCACGCCGCCACCAAAGTCGCGGGCGTCAACGGCCTTGCCTGCCGCGCGTGACTCTCGCGTCGGGAGTATCGCCGGCATGGGCGCGCCATCAACTGCCTCGCTGAGCTGCGCGTCCGTGGGCAGCGCACTCGCGGGCGCAACGGCCGTTGGCATGCCCAGTGGCCACGGCGCCAGCAGCGCCAGTATCACCGGCGCCACCACCGACAGTCGAGTCCCGCGCGACGACAAGGCAGATTCTCCCGTAGCGACACGCATGGGAATTATACTGTGCTCGAACGTGGGCTGCGCCCCTGTGGCCCCGAAACTGGCATGTGCAGCCACTCCCGACGGACTTCTGTTCGGCGGAGCAGTGAGTCTTGAATCTGAGCGTGAAAACGCGTATGCTGGTATCAACCCGGCAGGAGGTTGGGGTCCTGGCTTCCCGCGTTCATCGGGCCGACGGCGTTCGGAATTGTGCGAGCCGTTCGTCGCGTCTGCCGGCGGTTGCCGCGAAGAGGCGTGAGGAAAGCACCACATGATCCGCAAGCTCGCTGTTGGTCTTCTGGTTACCCTGAGCACGGTGTGCCCACCCGCGCCGGCCGAGATCATCGACCATGACGACATCGCCGGGGTGGCCTCGCTGCCGCAGAGCATCATGGACGCCATCGGCCGGCAGAGATGGTTCTTCGCCCACGCTTCCGTGGGTGGCAACATGATTTCCGGGCTGGGCGACCTGCATGCCGCGGACCCGAGCCGGCATCAACTGGTTTCCAGCAGCGTCAGCTACCTGACCGGGCAGATGCGGGCCGCCGATGCGCCCATCCCCACCAGCGCGGGCACCGTCTATCGTTGCAGCCGCGGCAATCCCGGCTGGCAGGACAAGCTCACGATCCTCGAGAACTCCGTGCACTACTCGGGCTGGCATGTGCCGAGCGTGGACGCCGTCATGAACAAGTTCTGCTACATCGACGAGACGGCCGACGCGGCCGCGTACACAAACTCGATGTCCTTGCTGGAAGCCGCGCAGCCGGACACCGTCTTCGTGTACATGACCATGCCGCTGATGACCGGAGAGGACTACGCCAACGTCCAGCGCAACCTGTTCAACGCGGCCGTGCGCGCGTACTGCATCGAACACGACCGGCTCCTGTTCGACATCGCCGACATGGAAGCCCACGACCCCGCGGGCAACGAATACACCTTCACTTACGGTGGGCAGACCTATCAGAAGCTCTACGGCGGGTACACGTCTGATGGTGGGCACTTGAACACGACAGGCCGGCAGCGCATCGCGCTGGGCTGGTACGCCACGGCCGCCGCCCTCGCCACCGGCGTGCCCGCGGACCTGGATTTCGACCGCGATGTTGACCTCGACGACTTCGCGCTCTTCGCGTCCTGCCTGGCCGGTCCGGGGGTGACCGTCCCGCCGCCGGGCTGTGACTCAACCACCTACGGCAAGGCAGACGTGGACGGTGACAGCGATGTCGATGTCAGCGATCTTGCCGGCTTGCAGAACGTCTTTGCCCCGCCGTAGCGTACGGCCGCCCCCGGACTCCGCGGTCCGGGACCGGCTCGGCGTCCGGCGCCACTACCCGCGGTTTCGCCGAACGCGTCGAGGGTTCAGCAGGCGACACGACGGGGGCGTGGCACCGCAGCGCAGAACGGACGGCGTGGGGAAGATGCGCCCGCGCCGCAAGCAAGTACGTCCTCGAACGGAAGGTAATACTGGTCATCCCGAGCCGGACGATGGGCAGAGGCGCGCAGCCGCTCGAGGTAGCCGGTCAACTCGGCGCAGGAGAACTCGGCGAGGAAGGCGGGCTCGGCCGTGGGGTTGAGCTCGCCAATGGCGGTAACCAGGTCACTCTTGAGAATCATGTCGTTCGCCCCCCGACCTCCGGCCGCACCGGTTCCGGCCGGCGGCACGGTTCAGCGGCGTGCACGGGTATCGGCAGGAAACGCGCAGAGGCTTCACCGCGGACACCGCGCCCGCACGTTGCGGACCGCGCAGCGGTTGCGCTGGGAAGGCAAAGCCTGCGCCACCCGGTCCGTAGGTGCCGGGCGGGGACGCGGGGCAGTTGCCGCGTGACCCACTCCGGACCGCGCGGCGCTGCGAAGATTGCGCCCGGTTTTTCGCGCCCGCGTCGGGCGAACGGTGCACGGCGGACACCCGCAAGGGCTCGAGGCCGCGGGCCCAACGACCGCGTGCAGTCCGGCGACGGCTGAGGCATCCGGGCACCGTGCGGCCTGGGCTCCAGCACGGCCTGCCGGCGTCGTCGGCCTGGGGACGCCACCGTGCCGATTCGCCAGCGGCATGGTCCTGCTTAGCGACGTCGGCGTTTGCGTTTGTCCTTCTTGCTCAGGACGCGCTTGGTGGCGGCCGTGCTGGACTTGAACTTCGGCAGCGCGCCGCCCTCGGTGGCCAGCTTCGACAGTTGCGTCCCCATGCGCATCCGTTCGAGCAGGCTCTTGCCGGCCATGACCTTCATCATGTTGCGCATGGTCTCGAACTGCTTGACCAAGCCGCTTACCTCCTGCGGGTCCACGCCGGCGCCGCGAGCGATGCGCCGCCGGCGAGAGGCGTCGATGAGCTTGGGGTTGTTGCGTTCCTTCGGCGTCATCGACAGGATGGCCGCCTCCATGCGGACCAGCTCGCCGTCGTCAACCTCCTGGTCCGCCAACGCGTCACCCATGCCGGGCAGCTTCTTGAGCAGGTCCTTCATCGAGCCCATCTGCTTCATCTTGCGCAACTGGGCGAGGAAGTCCTCGAGGGAGAAGCGGCCTTTCGACATCCGCTCCTCCAGCTTGGCCGCCTCCTCCCGCGAGTACTGCTGCTGGGCCTTCTCCACCAGCGAGACGATGTCGCCCATCCCCAGGATGCGACCGGCGATCCGCTGCGGATGAAACTCCTCGAGCGCGTCGAGCTTCTCTCCCACCCCGATGAACTTGATGGGTTTGCCGGTAACACGCTTGACGGACAGGGCGGCCCCGCCACGCGTGTCGCTGTCGAACTTCGTCAGAATGCAGCCGTCCAGTTCCAGTCGGTCGTTGAACGCCTTGGCAGTGTGCACGGCGTCCTGGCCCGTCATCGCGTCGAGCACGAGGTAGATCTGGTGTGGCGCGCAGGTGGTGGCCACCTGCTCGATCTCGTGCATCAGCTCGTCGTCAATGGCGAGGCGACCGGCCGTGTCCAGGATCACCACGTCGCGGTCCGTCTTGCGGGCCTCGGCGATGCCGTTGCGGCAGACCTTGACGGCGTTCTGGTGATCGCGCTCGGCATAGACGGGCACGCCGACCTGCCCCCCGAGCGTTTCAAGCTGATCGATAGCGGCCGGGCGCTTCAGGTCCGCCGCCACCATCAGCGGCCGCTTCGCCTGGTTGAGCAGCAGCCGCGCCATCTTCGCGCAGGTCGTCGTCTTGCCGCTGCCTTGCAGGCCAGCCATGAGCAGCACTGTCGGACCGGGGGTAACAAACGGGACGCGCGGATCCACCGGGCCCATCAGCTCGACCAGCTCGTCGTGCACGATCTTGACCATGAGCTGGTCGGGCTTGAGGGTCTTGATGACCTCCTGCCCGATCGCCTTCGCCTGCACCTCGTCGCAGAACCGGCGGGCCACCTCCAGGTTCACGTCCGCTTCGAGCAACGCGGTGCGCACCTGGCGCATCGCCTCGACCACGTTGTCCTCGGTGATCTTGCCCCGCCCGCGGAGGTTGCGGAACACGTCGTTGAGTCGATTGGTCAGCGTCTCGAACATGGGTCCCCCGCCCGGTTACATGTCCCCTTGCCCTCCGCCCGTCGGAGGCGACACTCGGGTCCCATCATACGGCGTCGGGCGTCGGATTGCACTGGCCCAGCACCGCCGGCGCGGCCCCCCTCCGAGCCCGAGCGGAAGCGAGCGGGAGACGTAGGGCGGGCTCTGCCCGTCGGGGAATGGCGAAGTGCGAATAGCGAATAGCGAATGAAAGGGCGACCGCCGCCTCCAGAGCCCCAGCGGCAGCAAGCGGGCCCATTCGATTTCGAGCGGAAACGAGGGACCTTGCAGCTCAGCGATTGTCCCCATCGCGCTGCCTCGGAGAGACGCAGGGCAGCGGGCATCAAGCTGGTCTCGCCTTGCTCCCCGTGTCTCTCGGCGCGATGCCGAGCGGCGTGTCGGTCCCTCTGGGGCTACTCCTCCAGGGCCGCGAGGACGTTGGGGATGAGTGCCTCGACCTGCTCGCTCGCGTACATGCGCTGCGGGTCCTGCAACAGGCAGAGCAGTTCCGCGCGGTCGGCCGGGCTGAGGTGGGCCGCGCAGAAGCCCGTCAGGTCCTCGACGGCCGCCGTGAACTCGGCCAACGTGAAGGGCCCCGGGAAGCTCGTCGTACTCAGGAAGTCCGCGAACCACATCACGAACTCGCCCGCGCCCGACTCGTCCGCGGGCGCACCATTCGTCCCGCCGTCTCCGTCTTCGCCTTCGGCGCCACCGTTGCCATTGCCGTCACTCTCCGCGCTGCCACCGCCTTCTCCGTCGCTGCCGTTACCTTCCGCTTCGCCGCCGGGTTGCCCCCCGCCGTCACCGCCGGGACCGCTGGTGCCTTCACCCGCGAGCAAGCCCCCGCCGCCGCACGGATCGGGACAGCCCGTCAGCACCGGCTTGGACGTGTTGAACCAGGGATCGTAGGCACCGGTGCCGTTGAGCAGGTTGATCAACTCCGTAAGATCGGCGAGGTTGATCGCGCCGCTGTTGTTGATGTCGGCCTCCCAGAGGGGCACCGTGCCACCTTCGAAGACGATGTTGATCCGGTTGATCAACTGGCTGATGTCCTGGAGGTTGGCCCTGGAACTCCCGTCCACATTGGCCGGGTGTTTCCAGTAGGCCACGTAGGCCCCGGTCGGCAGATACTGTATGGTCGTGATGCACGCCTTGCCGACGCCACTTTCAACCGTGGCGGCGATCCCGTGGGCCAGCGTGAGCTCGTAGCAGCCAGCGCCGACATCGCTGCAATCCTCGATGGAGTTGGGTCCGCAGTTGGGGTCAGAGCACGTCTCGCAGAGTACGAACTCACCGCACATCCCCGCCTGCGCCGGGTACAGGCAGATAGTGATCTCATCACCCGGTTCCCCGATACCCCGGCAAGGCACCACGTCTGTTGGAGGATGATTCGCCCGGGCGTCTGTTACTCCGCTCGGCGGATAGGGCAGGAAATTGCACTCATCGGGGATATCGTCGCCGTTCCAGTCGTGGCTCACCGGCGGCAGGGTGTTGTTGAGCAGGACGACCACCTCGGTAGCGCGCCAGCAGGGCACGGCGAGGTCCAGGCGGGCATCATCGTTCAAGTAAGCGGCCGCCGCGTGGTCCGCCCGCGAATCCACTGTGACTGTCGCTGGCGCCCCAAGGCCCCCCTGCCTGTCGTTTATGAACAAGGACACATAGGTAACGCCATAGTTGGTTGTTACCACATCGCAGAAGCCATCCCCGTTGACGTCCGGCGCGATCAGGAAATACGGGCTCACTCCCACGCCATAGGTGGTTGCGGAGTCGAGCCCACTCCATGCGCCCGGAGCGCCGCCCATGTTCTTCAGAATCGCGATCTGGTCAGGCCCCTCGTTCGCCGCGATTACATCTAACCAGCGGTCATGGTCCACGTCGCCCAAAGCGAGCGAGACCGGATTCGAGCCTGCGCCCGTGGCGTAGCAGAGTGAACCGGTGAACAAGAGGGCGGCATCCTATCCCTGCGCATTCAGCAGTACCCCGACCTTGTTCTCCGCCCCGTCGGCCACGACGAGATCAGGGCGGCAGTCCCCGTCGAGGTCACCGGCGACGACCTGTTCAGCGTAGCCGCTGCCCTGTGTGCAGACCGCGAGCGGCGAGTTCGTGACCCCAACAAAAGTGCCCGTCCCGTCATTGTAGAATACCGAGACGTTGTCCGAGCCCTTGTTCGCGCACGCCAGATCCAAGTCCCCGTCGAGGTCGAAATCCGAGGTTACGAGCGATTGCGGCGTGTTGCGCACCAGGAGGTCCTGCTGGCTGACAAACGCCCACTCCTGAGGAGGAGTAGGATCGTTCAGGAGGATGGTCACCGAGCCGGGATCGCCGGCCCTGGTTACCGCCAGATCAAAGTCTCCGTCGCCGTCGAAATCGCCCGCGGCCAGCCCGTAAGGAGCACCAAGCAGGTCGTTGAACGAGACGCTGTCTGATGTACAGAACACCCCGGCGCCGTCGTTCCAGAGGATGACGAGCCCATAGGGACTTACCGCGTTCACGGTCACCAGGTCCGTATCCCCGTCTCCGTCGACATCGAGTCCCACTTCCTCGTCCGCGCTCGTCTTCGCGGTCGCCGCCACGGTAACGGGCTTGTCTCCGGCGGCGTACTTCCCCGGCCACTCGAACGTCACTGCTCCTGCCTCAGCTTCACACTCGTCCGGGACCCCGTTGGCCTGGCAGTCCTCGCTCGTTGCCGATGCGATGTCCTGCCAGTCCACAACCTGGTTCCCATTGCAGTCCTCGCAGGTGTCGAGGATGCCGTTTTCGTTGTGGTCGACGTAGCCCTGCTCCATGTCGCAACTGTCCACGACGCCGTTCTCGTTGCAGTCCGGTTCGCAGTAGTCGGCCACGTCGTTGCCGCCGCACTGCTCGTCCACCATGTCGCAGGCATACACCGTCAGGTCTTGCAGCGTCGGCCAGGGCTCCGCCCCGCAGGCCGTGCTGAGCACGACGCGAACCTGGAGGTACCGCCCCATCACCTGGCAGGTGAACGGCACGTCGTCTTCCACGTCTATGTAGAGCTGCTTGCCGAGGTCGTAATCGTGATCGCCCGCCCGCACTTGCACGCGCACCGTCCCCGCCCCGGGTGTGGCGTTCCAGTTGATCTTCTGCCACACCCGCCCCAACTCCGGCAAAGGATCGCCCGGCCCCGGATACACCGTGGTCCACACCCCCGCCGGCGCCGTCGTCCACAGCAGACTCACACCGGTCATGTCACTGTAGTTGTAGGGCTCGGCGGGTCCCTCTGGATGTGGCTGCCCCTCGACTTGGTTCAGATTGACGCGAAACTCCACGTGCGCCGGCGGCGGATCCGGGTCGATCACGGCAATATCGTTGGCGTAACGATTCGTCACCCAGACCAGTCCTTGAGAGTCCACCGCCACCCCTGTCGGATGGGCGTAGGCCCCCATGGATATCTTGCTCCCCACCTGCTGCCCACTGTTGTTGAGCCGTGTAACGTCATGGCTCTCGCTGTTCGCCACCCAAATGTGATTGTCGGACCACGTGGCGGCCACGCCGCGGCTATTGTAGCCGTAGGTGCTGTAGTCGTAGGTGGGTCCGCTGACCGGGATCTTCCGCACGAGGTTCACAGTGGGTGAACTGTAGTGGCGCGAGTTCCAGATGTTCCCGCCGAGGTCGACGCCGAGCCCGTACGAAGCGGGGACGGCAAGGCACGTCGCTTCCGGCACCGCCGGGTCGTACCGCAAGAGGGCACCGCCGTTGAGCGTCGGATTCGCGGACCATAGTACGCCGTTGCAGTCCACCAGCCCTCCGTAGCCCCCGCAGTTCTGGACTCCGGCGTCGGTGAGGAGCGCGCCCGTTTGTCCATCGAGCAGTCCGTGCCACGTGTTGTCAAACCCGCCGATCCAGACGTTGTTGTCCCGGTCAACGGCAACCGTCCTCGCACCGGTTGCCGGCACTGGTTCGTACAGCAGAATCAGTTCGTCCTCCGCCTGTGCGATGTCGTCGGCGCTGAAGTACTTGTCACACTGAGGCCAAGGGCGAATGTCACCCAGACCGGTAGACGTATCAATCTCACCGTCCTCATCCCGGTCGATCCACTGGAACCCCAGCCCGTTGCCGATCTTGACAATGTGCCCCATCGTTTCGTCATTCACGTTGTTGCGGTTCGCAACCCAGACGCTCCCGTCGAAGTCAACTGTCGTACGAGACGGGTTCGGCACATACGGCGCGTCGTCCGGCAACTGCGGAGCTGTCCAGTACTCCCCGAGGATCTGCCCGCGTGTCACATTCCCGTGGATCGGGGAGTGGTGATCCTCGGTCGCAATGCAGACAACCGTCCCACGTTGCGAGCATGCTACCCAAATGTATGGAAACGCGGTTGGCTTCGCGGGCGTCGTGTCCGAACCTATCCTGACCTCGTGATCGACACCGACCGTGTTGTTCCGTATCGGCTGCCCGAACCAGTAGTTCTCGTGCTGCTCACCGGGCGGTGCCTCCGAATTGAAGTCCGCTGTCGTAGTATAGGTGACGACGGGCGTCGGATCCGGGCAGGGCTGTGCAACGGTCCTGGCACCATACACACTGAATGTGACCAAAGAGACGATTACTCCCGTGACTTCTCCTCGACCGCGCACGTGCATTCCTCCTTCATAAGATGTGTGCTTCGCATTGTGCGAAGCGACTGCTTCCGCGCCACAATGGAGCGCGCTCCGGCGCGCACGTTGTTCGCAACTCTCCGATGCGCCGACCTCGGCTCGAAAGGAGCGACACCCGCGCCTACCGGATCGACCGCGCCGTCCCCGCACGCCTCCGCTTGACAGCGGCAATCCCACCGATCACTACCAGAAGAACCGTCCGCGGCTCGGGAACGTCGGCAAAGAAGAACGCGCCGCTGAGGGCGAAAGCGCCCCCGGAGTCCACGGTGGCGTACGCGATCGGACCGTCGGACACGATCCCCAGGAAGTGCTCGCCACTCTCCCAGTGCGTGACGCTTGCGATCAAGGCGCCGTTCACGTCGTAAGCGGACAGCGTCGCGTTAGACCCGAAGTACGTCCCGACTGCGGAGCCCGGTGACACGAGATTGCCGATGATCCAGTTCCGCTCGAACGAAGGATACGAGTCAGCCACAAGCTCGAAGCCCGTGACTACATTCCCGTAGATGTACAACCCCGGGTCACGGCGCGGATAGAACGTTGCGCCGAGGTGCGTGTAGTTGAAGTCGGGTGTGATGACCGCGCCGGCGTAGCTCGGACTCCCGTCCGGGAGAGTCTCGAAGTCGATGACCCGCACCTCCGCCGGCGCGCCCGCCACGAACCCGTCGTAGTCGTCCACAAACGTCAGCACGCCCGCCCGCGCCGGCGCCGCCGAACCCACCGCCAGCACCAGCGTCCCGAGCAGCGCGCACACCACGAGCAGCCGCCCAAGCCCCCGCCCCGCACCACCCGTCAAGCCACCGCACCGGAACATGCTCCAGCCTCCTACGACTCGGAAATGTACCGTCACCGTCCATGTTACACGGACGCCGCGGGGGGAGTCAAGATAGTAACCCCCAAGTTCTCGGGCCCCGTCGCCGGGACAGGCTCGTAGAGCAGGATCAGTTCGTCTTTCGCCTGTGCGATGTCGTCCGCGCTGAAGTTTTTGTCACAGTTCGGCCAGTCGAGGATGTTGCCGAGCCCGGTAGAAGTATCAATCTCGCCGTCCCCGTCCCGGTCGATCCACTGGAACCCCAGGCCGTTGCCGATCTTGACGACGTGCCCCATTGTCTCGTTGTTGATATTGTCGCGGTTCGCAACCCACACGCTCCCGTCGAAATCCACCGTCGTACGAGACGGGTTCGGCTTCCACCATTCGTCGTCCGGCAACTGAGGGGCTGTCCAGTACTCACCGATGATCTGGCCCTGCGTCACGTTCCCATGGATCGGGGAGTGGTGATTCGCCGTCGCTATGCACACGACCGTCCCGCGCCGCGAGCAGGCGACCCAGATGTACGGGAACGCCGTCGGTTTCGGCGGCGTAGTGGCCGACCCGATCCTGAGTTCGTTGTCCACGCCGACCGTATTGTTCCGTATGGGCTGCTCGAACCAGTAGTTTTCATACTGCTCGCCGGGCGGTGCCTCCGAATTGAAATCTGCTGTTGTCGTATACGCGACAACCGCCGTCGGATCGGAACACGGCTGGCCCTCGGTTCTGGCGCCATACATACTGAATGTGAACAAACCAACGATTACCACTGTGATTCCTCTTCGAGCGCACACGTGCATTCCTCCTTCATAAGATATGTCGTCCACACTTTGCGGGATGGCTGGTTCCCGCCGCAGTCGGTCGCGCTCTAACGCACTCCGACCCATTTAACACTCGAAAGCGCTAACGTGAGTTGACAATGACGCGCCCGTGCGCGCGCTATGCCTACCGCGCCAATGGCACGCGCTTCCGTTCCACTATGCCAACGCCTGCGATCAGCAGGAGTATAACCGTCGACGGCTCCGGAACATCGGCGAAGAGAAACGCCCCGCTGAGCGCAAACGTGCTCTCACGATCCACCGTGGCGTACGCGATCGGTACGTCCGAGACGATACCGATGAAATGCATGCCGGGCCACGTGTGGGCAACAGTGCCGAGGAGTTGGCCCGCCGGGTCGTAGGCTGACAGGATCGCATGGAACCCATAGAAGGTCCCCACTGCCGAGCCCGGTGCCACGAGATCGGCGATGATCCAGTTCCGTTCTGGTAGCGGATAGGATTCGGCCACAAGCTCGAAGCCCGTGACCTCGTTGCCGAAGATGTAGAGCCCCGGGTCATAGTGCGGGTAGAACGTCGCGCCGAGGTGGGTGTAGTTGAAGTCCGGCGTGATGACCGCGCCGGCGTAGCTCGGGCTGCCGTCCGGCAGGGTCTCGAAGTCAATGACGTGCAAGCCGTCGCCGACCGCGGCCACGAACCCAGGGTAGTCGTTCACATACCACACGACGTCCGCCCGCGCCGCACCCAGCGCCACCACGTTCGCCATCGCCAGCGTCCGCAGCACGCCGCCGCCGTCGAAACCCCACGCCGCTGCCATCGTTACCTGCTTGTGTCCGCACATGCCGAATCCTCCTGCAACTCGGAACTGCACCTCGTCCGCACATGTTGCACCGACACCAAGCGTCCTGTCGATGCGCAAAGTGCGACTTGGCGCCGGCTTTCAACCCCGCCCTATCGTCCGGCCAGTCTCTCACGTCGCCCCGCTCGGCGCCGGAGCGAAACACCGCCCCTTCGTTCTCTCTGTCATGCGAGTCGCGGGAATCCTACGCGCGGCGGAAGTAACAGTTGGAAAACTCTCGGCGACCCTCGGGCCGCGCTGGACTCCCGCCCGGCTGCGGCCGGCCGGAGGTGTTGGGAAGTACTTCCTGCTACCGAGCCCGAGCGGAAGCAAATCGGAAGGCAAGAGGCAAGAGGCAAGAGGCCAGAGGGAGGCGTAGGGCGGGCTCTGCCCGCCGGGGAATGGCGAAGTGCGAATAGCGAATGAAAGGGCACCGCCGGCTTCAGAGCCTCAGCGGCAGCGCGTGGGCACGAACGGAGCCCCGGCCACGCCCCCCGGCGGAAAACCCGGCCTGGACCCATTGCCGGCGCGCGCAAAAGCGAGGGACACTAGGTGCCCCTCGCTCGTTGCCGCGCGGGTGCGGGATGGGGTTCTACGTCGCGCTCAGGCGTTGTTTGGGCCTGGTGCGGGGCCCGCTCAACGCCCCCGGGGAATTAACCCTTGTACTTCACGCTGCACCCGTAGGGCTTCGTACTCGCCACGGCCACCGTCGAGTTGTTCAGCAATGCGCGCACCGCCTCCTCGACGTAGTTGCGCGGGCTCTCCTTTCGCCCCTGCGGATCGTCGTCGATCGCGCCGGCGTACACGAGCACGCCCGTCCGGTCGATCACGAACATGTGCGGGGTGGTCTTGGCCTGGTACATCCGCCCGACCTTGCCCTCGGCATCGAGCAGAACCGGGTAGTTGATCGCGTTGTCCTTGGTCCACTTGCGGAGCTGCTCCGCCTTCTGCTCGGCGAAGAAGCTGGAGTTGACGGCCAGCCACACGACGCCGTTGTCCGCGAACTTCTGCGCCGTGCTCTGCATCGTCTTCGCCTTGTTCTCGTGGCGCACCACGTATGGGCACTCGTGGTTCGTCCACGCCAGAACGACGATCTTGCCCTTCAGGTCGGACAGCTTGTGCTCCTGTCCGTCGAGGTCCTTCAGCGCGAAGTCCGGGGCGGGCTTGCCCACCTCAGCCTGCGTGTCACAGGGTGCATCCTTGACCGCCTCTCCCTTGCTCCCGCACGGACTGCTGCAGCCCGGGCCGGCATAAGCGCCGCTTGCACCCACCAGGCACACACTCAACGCCAGCACCGCGTACGTCGTGATTCGCTTCGCCATGTCCGTTTCTCCCACTTCAGGTCAGTTTGTCGAGGCTCGTTAGGTCTTCTGTACAACCAACGCTTGGTTCTTTCCGGGCCGCGAGAACGCCGCGGCACTGGTGTCCCGCCGAGGGACCCACGGGCGAGACGCCCGTACCACGCTTGGCTCGTCCACGCCGGGGCGATACAGTGGCCCCCGCGCACGCAGCGGGGAGTTGTAGGCAGCAACGTTATCGATTTCGACCCCCTTGTCCGGGACGTTGCGCGTGGGTTGCAAAGACCGGTTCCACCGACCGACGTACCCCCGCGCTCGGCCGGGGGCGCGTCGCGCGGGTGGAGCGCCTGATGTCTCAGACGGAGCACAAAGCGGTGGTGCTGCTCTCCGGCGGGATGGACTCGGCCACGGCGGCCGCACTCGCCCGAGACGGCGGCTTCAGCCTGTACGCCCTGACGATTCGGTATGGGCAGCGTCACGACGTGGAGACGCAGGCGGCGCTGCGCGTCGGGCGGATGCTGGGTGTGTGCGAGCACCGCGTACTCACGCTCGACCTCCGGGCGTGGGGCGGCTCCGCCCTCACCGACGCGGTGGCGGTGCCGAAGGGCCGCTCGCCGCAGCAGATGGACGCGGACATCCCGGTCACCTATGTCCCGGCGCGCAATACGATCTTCCTGGCCCTGGCGCTGGGCTATGCGGAGGCCATCGGCGCGGGCGACATCTTCATCGGCGTCAGCGCGGTGGATTACTCGGGGTACCCGGACTGCCGCCCGGAGTTCATCGCGGCCTTCGCGCAGGTCGCGCGCCTGGGCACTCGCGCGGGCGTCGCCGGAAACGCCATCCGCATCCACGCGCCCCTGCTGCACCTGTCGAAAGCGAGCACCATCCAGGAGGGCGTGCGTCTGGGGCTCAACTACGGCCTGACGCACAGTTGCTATGACCCGGACCCCGCCGGCCGGGCGTGCGGAGCGTGTGACAGTTGCATCCTGCGCCGCCGCGGCTTTGCCGACGCCGGCGTGCCTGATCCGACCGTCTACGCAAGCTGAGCCGCAAAACCCGATCGTCGAAGCCGGAGGTCTACGGGGCCTCGACCTCCAGTTCGAGCTCGACCGCGGCGTTCAGCGGCAGGGCGGCTACCCCGACGGCGGCACGTACGTGCCGGCCGTCCTCGCCGAAGATGCGCGCCAGCAGCTCGCTGGCGCCGTTGGCGACCTTGGGTTGTTCGCCGAACGTCGGCGCGGAGTTCACGTAGACGCACACGCGCACCACGCGAGTGATGCGGTCGATGCCGCCGGAGAGCTGGGCGGCCGCGGCCACCGCGTTCAGCGCCGCCTGGGCGGCCGCTTGCGCTGCCTGTTCGACGGACACCTCCGTCGGCACCTTCCCCGTGCAGATTAGTTTCCCATCCTTCATGGGTAACTGACCGCTGGTCAGCACGTTCGTGCCGCTCCGCGTCGCGGGCAGGTAGCCGCCGACCGGGGCTGCCACCGGCGGCAGCTTGAGGTTCAGGCCGACCAGGCGTTCGCTGTGAGTCATCGCGGCCTCCTTCCAGAACAGGTTCGCTCGGCCAGACGCCGGGAAACCCCGCATTCTAGGGACAGTCTCCCCGGCCGGATAGGGGCTCACGCACGTTGTTGTCCTGTGGGGAGCCGGCACCCGCCAACCGGTCCCGCCGCTACGGCACCCCGTCGGCTAGGCGGGTGGCCCTGGCTGCCGCCAGGCCGGCCGCCGGCACACGCGAACGACGCGAGTCGTCCAGCAAGACACCTTGACCTTTCCGCAGCGGACACCAGGCAACGATTCGACCGAGGCACGCGGATTATGCGTCAGCGCCGGCCGGTGAGTTCCCGCGCAGGGCCGATACTACTTGGCTCGGCGTGGCTTGCCTGCGAACCGCCGCGGTTGTGACGATTCCCGCGGATTCCGGCATCACTTCGGTAGCCGACGGCGAGGCGGGAGCCTAGAATGAGTCGAGCGGCGGCCCTGCGGTTGGACGCCGAGAGGCCTGCACAGCATGGGGGAATTGACCGAGCCGGGGGGAAGCACTCGTATCAAGCCCTAGTGTATTCCTGCCTATTTTGACTTTATTGGTCAATTCGAGGAAAGCTGGCGTCGGAAATCGTCGGATTGAGGGCTTGACTCACCCGGAGCGGGCCGGTAGAGTAGCTCATACTGTGCTGGACTGCGGCCTGCGGGCGCAGCGTATGCCGAAGCAGGGCGACAGCTGGTACGGAGTGGTTTGGACAGGTCAAGCGGTTGGTGCGTGAGCCGTCTTGATTGACGCGTCGGGCGAGGGGAAGGGTCTACATTTCTCAGGTCCCTTCTCTCCCGGGACAGGAGTTGAGAGAGAGTTTGACAGAGGAGGTAGAGGTTATGCTAAGAGTCGGTACGGTTTGCTTGCTCTTCCTCGCGGTCGCGACTGTCGCGAACGCCGCGAGCATGACGGTCGGCCTGGAGCCGAGAGGGGGCGCGGGCCCCTACGCCTCGGGGGCTACTGTGGTCTTCGACGTGCGCTACACGAACGACCTGAGCATCCCGATGGTGATGCGGTTGTTCCAGCACACCAACGTGGGCAGTGACGCGGAGGTGCAGTTCGTCGCGATCAGCACGGATACGGTTCCGGGCATGCGGTTCGGCTCGCCGATCACCTCCGCGAACGGCTGGCAGCGCTACCTGGCCTGGACCCAGAATCCGCAGGTTGGCTGGTCCGGCACGTTCTATGACGATGATCCGGAGAGCGAGAATTACAACGGTAGCCAGACGATTAACCTTGGTGCCGGTAGCGACTGGTTTAACCAGGGTACCGGCACCACCACCAAGACCGGTGCGTTTGGCGTGATCGCGCCGGACTTCGAGTGCTGCGACCCTCCGGACCAGGTTTTCTGGTCGGCGGTCTTCGCCCCGGAGGGTGATCCGGGCAATCCGCTGGACAACTGGTGCGACTGGGCGAAGGTCGACATTGTTTCGGGTACGGACCCGGACGTTCAGGGTCGTATCCAGGCGAACGGCCTGCCGGGCGCTGACCCGGATGGGTTCCTCGACATGCTCTGGTCCGCTGGCGATTTGGCCGGTGGCATGGGCTGGTTCTATTGCGTGCCTGAGCCGGCGAGCCTCGGCCTGCTGGGTCTGGGCATGCTGGTTGTCCTGCGTCGGCGTCGCTAGGACTGGCGGCGAGACTCAGACAGCTAGGCTAGTCTGAAATCAGCAAACCGGCGGGAGCACAGCTTCCGCCGGTTTCTTTTTCGGCGGAGCGCTGCTGCTCACGACGGCTGGTGCACGCGCAACTCGGCTATACAATGGCAGGGCGGCACGTGCGGGAGGTTGCCCGCCCCCGGCTCGCGGTAGGGGCGTCTCGCCCATGAACCCGCCGGCGCAACGAGGGCGCCACACGCTCTGCGCAGCCCGAAGGGAGCCGAACGGCAGATAGTACGGAGACGCGTATGACCACCGACAGCCGCGCAGGCAAGCCCCGCTCCACCGTCCTGGTGGTTGACGACAACGCCCAGAACCTGGAACTGCTGGAGGTGTATCTGGAGGACCTGCCCGAGGTGCGGGTGGTTACCGCCACCAACGGCCTGGAGGCCCTGACCCGGGTCGAGCAGGACCGCCCCGACCTGATCCTCCTCGACATCATGATGCCCAAGATGTCGGGCTTCGAGGTGTGCAAGCGGCTCAAGAGCGACCCCACCACGCGCGACATCATCATCGTCATGGTCACGGCCCTGAATGAACCGAGCGACATCGAGCGGGCGGCCGAGTGCGGAACCGATGACTACCTCTCCAAGCCGATCGACCGCAAGGCGTTCGTCACCCTCGTCCGCAACCTTCTGGCCGCCAAGGCACGCAGTTGAACGGGAACGTCCCGGCCCCGGCAGGGGGCAGGTGGTCTGCCACCCCTCTCCCCCCTGTCCCGCGCAGGGAGACAGGGGTAGGGGTCAGGGTGGGACGTGGAGAGACCGTCCCTTGCCCAACCTCTCCCCAAAGGCGAGAGGGGCTGGGGCGGGCGCTCTGCCTTGCCGCTCGCCCAAGGAATGGAACCCGCGTTGTGACAACCGTGCTCGGCATCGAAACCTCCTGCGACGAAACGTCGGCGGCCGTCGTCGACGACGGTCGCCTGGTGCGCAGCAATGTCATCACCTCACAGGTGGACCTGCACCGCAAGTACGGCGGCGTCGTGCCGGAGATCGCCTCGCGGGCGCACCTGGAGTGTCTGGACGTCATCATCGCGGAAGCGCTGGAGACCGCGCGCTGCCGGCCGAGCGAGGTGGACGCCCTGGCGGTGACGAACCGGCCGGGGCTCGTCGGGGCGCTGCTCATCGGCGTGACGGCCGCCAAGACGTTGAGTTGGGCGTGGAGCAAGCCGCTGACGGGCGTGGATCACATCCGCGCTCATGCGGTCAGTGCCGCCCTCGAGCTGGGCAAGCCGCCCTGGCCCGCGGTGGCGCTGGTGGCTTCCGGCGGGCATACGTCGTTGTATCTGGTGCGGAGCTACACCGACGTCGAGGTGCTGGGCAGGACGACCGACGACGCCGCGGGCGAGGCATTCGACAAGGTAGCGGCCATTCTGGGGCTCGCCTACCCGGGTGGACCGGAGATCGAGCGGCTCGCGCGCACCGGCGATCCGCACGCGGTCGACTTCCCGCGCACCATGCTCGGCCCGGACTCGCTGGATTTCTCCTTCTCCGGCGTGAAGACGGCGGTGCTGTACCACGTGCACGGCTGTGGCCGAACCACGGGCGGCCTGGAGCGCCTCGGTCCGCAGAACAAGGCCGACATCGCCGCGAGTTTCCAGCAGGTGGTCATCGACGTGCTGGTCCGCAAGGCCATGCTGGCCGCCCGGCAGACCCGTTGCAGCACGATCACGCTGGGCGGGGGCGTGGCCGCCAACCGCACGCTGCGCGACGCGCTGGCCGCCGCTTGTGCCGAACGTCGCTACACCTTCTTCGCCACCCCGCCCGCCTATTGCACGGACAACGCGGCCATGATCGCCGCCTTAGGCTGCCATCAACTCCGGGCCGGCCACGCCGCCGCGCTGGACCTTGACGCCTGCGCGTCGGCTCGCTGAGAGATCCAGAGGGCGCCGGTCACCTGGCGTCAGTCTGCCGCGGAAGCTGCTCAGCACAGCGCGTTTCCGGGGGTATCCCCGTTCAACCGCGTGGTCGTCCACCGGCTGCCGGGCGGGGCTCCATCGCCCGTCGTGGACCGGTCAGTACGCGTAGTAGCTGTGGAAGTGATCGCGGATGGCGTTGTCCACGTTGAAGATGAACGCAATCAGGGCAGCCCGCATCCACATGCCGTTGCGCACCTGCTCCCAGTATTTCGCCTGCGGTAGCGCGTCGAGGCGCTGGTCCAATTCGTGGCGGCGCGGCAGCGGGTGCAGGATGGCCAGGTCCGGCTTGAAGTCCTTGGCCATATCCCAGGTCAGCGCGTAACGATTGTAGTCGATGGACTTGGACTCACCGGCGACGTCCCATTCGTCCTGGAGTCGGGTCATGTAGATGGCGTCGCAATCACCCACGCGGGCGCGCAGATCGTCGCCGAGTTCGTATTCGATGTCGTGGCGGCGCACGTACTCCAGAATGTCATCACCGATCTGCAACTGCGGCGGCGAGATGAACAGCAGCCGCACGCCCGGGTAGCGGCACAGCAGGTAGGCGAGCGAGCGCACCGTGCGCCCGCGCTGCAGGTCGCCCACGAACGCCACCGTCCTGCCGGCAAAGGGGTTCCCCCCGTACTCCGGGTCCACGTGCTCGTCGCGCTGGGGCGCGAAACAGCGGAACAGCGTGTACACGTCCAGCAACGCCTGGGTGGGGTGCTGGTCCTTGCCGGAGCCGCCGTTGATGACCGGGATCGTCCGCGGCATCTCGTTCAGCAGGTGCGCCGTGCGCTCCGCCATGCCCTCCGCCGGGTGCCGGATGATGATCAGGTGGAAGTACTGACTCAGCACCCGCACCGTGTCGTCCTCCGACTCGCCCTTGATCTCCGACGAAGTGGACCGCTCGCGGACCGAGTTGTACGGCATGCCGAGGACCTGGCAGGCGGCCGTGAAGGACAGGAACGTCCGCGTCGAGGGCTGAATGAAGTAGAGCATCGCCCGGCGGTAGCTCAGCAGCGTGTTGAGGAACTGGGTGCCGTGGCGGGTGGCGGCCACCCGACGGACCATCTCGGCCAGGCGGCAAAGCTGCTCGATGCGTTCCCGATCGAACTGCTGAGCGAGCACCACGTGAAACACGCGGTCGCCCCGGTTCAGGGCGGCAATGCGTGCGGCGGTGTCCCCGGCGGCCGGCTTGACGGTCTGCGTAATCATGGCATTCCTCGGCCCGGTGCGGGCTCCCCTCGATGAAGAAACCAGCCTTGACCTGCCCCCTTGGCTACGCCATTCCGAATCGCGCTGCCGGGATCGGGCGGCTTGCGATCCGGCGACCCCGGCGCCGGGGCACGTCGTCCGTGCAGACCGACACCCCTCCCGAAAGTCCATCCTGCTGCCGGGAATGGCGTCTTCGCCCCAGGGGCATCTGCACCCGAGCCCGACCGGGCAACCGGACACCGGCACACCCAATGCCGACGGCATGCCGAGGCCCTGCCCCATCGGGACAGGCTCTTAGTCTTCGGAAGTCGTAGTAGACTCGGCCGGCGGCCGGCTGTCAAACAGCAGTTCCCAGGCTCTGCCGGCCCGAGCGGGATCAGGCGCCAGCCGCGCCCGCTGGAAGGAGCACTCCATCGGTCCGTCGGTGGCTTCCGCGAAGTCACGGGGGGCCAGTACGCGCGGGGTGTCGGCCCCGCCGGGCGACTCCCCTGCGTTGGCAGTCCGTGTGTCGAACAACTCGCCGGCCTCGCGGGCCGCCAGACCATCCGCCTCAGACGGCAGAGCAGAGACTTCTGCCGAGTTCACCACCTGCGAGCCGGCAGGGTCAGAGTAGCCGGCACCCCCGAACCTCAACACCGTGGCCGCGATGACAATGGAGGCCGCCACCGCAAGGTACGGCGCGTACTGGCGCCAGGGTAACCGCGGGCGCACCTCGTCTTCGAACGGGTCGTCCTCGAAAGCGATTCGCCCGGTCGGCCCCATGCCGGCCGCCATCGCGAACTGGGCCTGCGCATGCGCGCGCTCCGGCAACTCCTTCGGCGGTTCTTCGCTCGCCAGTTCGGCCAACAGCGCAGTGGTTCCTTGCAGACGGTCGGCCAACTCGCGGCAGGCTGAACAATGTTTCAAGTGAAACTGCAAACCCATCGGCAAGCCGCTGAGGCGGTCCAGTGTCTCGTCGTCCGCCAGCACGGTCATCACCCACGTGCGCTTCGGGCAAACGCGGCCGGGCTCGCTCTGGGCTGGGCCGCTCATGGCGCCTCTCCTTCCATCATCTGGGCCAAGCGGACCACGGCATGGCGGCGGTAGACGCGGGCGGTGGTCGCGTCGATGTTCAGAATTCGCGCCACGCGCTCATAGGGAAGCTGGCCCAAGTCCCGCAGAACGACGACGCTGCGCAGGTGGGGCGGCAAAGCCCCCAGGCACGCCCGCAGCCGGTCTCGCAGCACGGTATTGTGATCGTCAGTCGCCTCCGGGACGGCTGACTCCCTCCGGCTGGCAATGGCGGCCGCGGCAGCCGGTCGATGGGCGTCCTGCCGCGTGCGGGTGCGGAGCAGGTCAACGGCGATGTTGGCAGCCGTCCGGTAAACGTAGGCCCGGGCTCGGCGGGGACTCTGGCGACCCTCACAAGCGGCCAGTCGGCAGAAGCAGTCCTGGTATGCGTCCATCACGTCGGCTTCCCGGCCCAGCATGCGCCAGAGCATGCGGAGGAGTCCGGGCCCTTCTTCCTGCATTGCGCGGACGACCCACCCCGGCGCGCGGACGCCCGCCGGGCTCTCGGCGGCGAGCTGGTCCGGCGGACTGTCCGATGCCTGGGCCGCGATGCTCGCCATCAACCCGTGGGACGCGGCCCGGCCGGCCATGTTAGCGCCCGGTTGTTCCGTCGAGGGGGTGTCCACCAGCGCATTGTAGCCCCGCGTCCGCACGGCAGGCTATGGAATCGAGCACGCCCGGCCCGGAAACCTGCGGGCCGGCGCGCGGCCGGTGCTATCGCCTCCGGCAGACGATAAGGAGGTTGCAGCGGCCCGCTGCGGGCGAAGAGAAGGTCTGAGTACCCCACCGGGGACCATGTCCCCCGCAAGGTGCCGAGGCTGCGGCGTGCCCGCCAGTACGTGGCTAGCGTCTTCGGCGTGGTTGGTGCCATGCTTTCCCGTGACTGCGGTCGCGGGGAAGCGTGCCTCGGCAGCCGCCGCACATGCCCACCCCCGCCTGCGGCGGGTGAGGGCATGGCACCCACTCCAAAGAGGTGCGCCCGCCGGGGCCTGAAGGGGTAACTCGGGGCGACGCCGGGCGGCCTGCGGCAGCGAGGCTTGGCCGGGGTGGGCGGTTTCGGTTAGGATGCCCTGTCTGCGCCTGGGGTGGCCCCCGGGGGTTAGCTTGGGCGGCGGGCCGGGCGGCGGTAGCCACGCACCCGGTTTGTACGGTTTTGATCCGCGAGGAGTGAACACGAGATGGCGCTGGTCGAGGTGGACAAGTATCGCAACATGGTATTGGTCGGGCACGGCGGTTCGGGCAAGACGACGCTGGCGGAGGCCCTGCTCTTCAAGGCGGGCATGACCACTCGGCAGGGCAGCGTTCCGGACCGCAGTTCGATCCTGGATGCCACCGACGAGGAACAGGAGAAGCTGTCGTCGCTGGATTCGGCATTGTGCTACCTGACGCACAAGGGGCTGCACGTGAATCTGGTGGTCACTCCGGGCGACATGAGCTTCTGCGGACCGGCCGTGGCGGCGCTCGCCGCCGCGGAGTGCGCCGTGCTCGTGATCTCCGCCTCCGCCGGCATTCAGGTCAACACGCGCAAGATGTTCGAGCGGTCCCGGGACTACGGCTTGGCCATCTGGGTCGTCGTCAACCACATCGACGCCCCGAACGTGGATTTGCCCGGCTTGCTCGGCCAGATTCAGGAGCAGTTTGGCCCTGCCTGCGTACCGCTTACTTTGCCGACCAAGGGCGCCAAGGCCGTGGTGGATTGCTTCGCTCACGAGAGTGGAGAGGCCGACTTCCTCAGCGTGGCGGACGCCCACACGAAGCTCATTGACGCCATCGTCAGCGCGGACGAGGCCCTGATGGAGAAGTACCTGGGCGGCGAACTGAACCCGGACGAGGCGCGCCAGGCGGCCGGGCGGGCCGTGGCAACGCGGGAACTCATCCCCGTCTTCTTCAGCAGCGCTCGGGCGGGCATCGGCATCACCGAGTTTCTCGATAACGCCGCCACCTTCTGCCCCAGCCCCCTGACGGGCAAGCGCCGCGTCATGGGAGACGGGGAGGAGTCCGTCGAGATCGAGCCGAAGGCGGAGGGACCCTTCATCGGCCAGGTGTTCAAGATCCGCAGCGACCCCAAGACCCACATCAAGTACGTGTCCATTCGCGGGTACACCGGTCGGCTGACCAGCGACCAGACGCTGCGGAGCACGTCGGAGCCGAAGGGCGTGCGGCCGGGGCAGATTCTGCGCACTTTCGGTCTGGAACAACGTGACGAGGAAGCGGGTGTCGCCGGCGACATCTTCTCGCTCGCCAAGCTGGATTTGAGTATCGGCGACGTCGTGTACACCCAGAAGGCGGGCCCCATCGCCATGCCGAGTTTCCCCAAGCCAATGTACTCCTTCGCCCTGGTGTCCAAGTCGCGCGGCGATGAAGACAAGATCGGCGTGGCGCTCAAGCGCTTCGCGGAAGAAGACCCCTGCTTCCGGACGGATCGTCCCGCGACGGGGGAGCTGGTCATCCGCGGCATGGGCGACACGCAGTTGCGGACCTACCTGACCCGCATGGCCAAGTCCTACAAGCTCGAAGTGGAAACCAAGCCGCCGCGCATCCCGTATCGCGAGACGGTTACAAACCGCGTCGACAACGTCGAGTACACCCACAAGAAGCAGACCGGCGGCGCGGGGCAGTACGGCAAGATCGTCATCAATTTGGTTCCGGCCACCCGCGGCGAGGGCTACGAGTTCGTCGACAAGATCTTCGGCGGGGCGATTGACCAGAGCTTCCGTCCCAGCGTGGACAAGGGCGTCCGGGCGCAGATGGCCGAGGGCGTGCTCGCCGGTTATCCCGTGGTCGACGTCAAGGTCGAACTCATTGACGGCAAGACGCACCCGGTGGACAGCAAGGACATCGCCTTCCAGATCGCCGGACGCGGCGCTTTCAAGGAAGCCTTTGGCAAGGGCAAGCCCGTGCTGCTGGAGCCGATCGTGCAGATCGAGGTGACCTGCCCGGCCGACAAGGTCGGTGACATCCAGGGCGACCTGGCGTCGCGTCGCGGCCGGCCGCAGGGGCAGGACATGCTGCCGGGCAACATGGCCATCGTGCGCGCGCTGGTGCCGCTGGCCGAGGTTGCGGACTACAACTCGCGTCTCTCCAGCATCACCGGCGGACAGGGCAGCTACGCCCTCGAGGAATCGCACTACGAGGTCGTGCCGGGCAACGTGCAGCAGCAGATCATCGAGGCCGCCAAGCGCGAGAAAGCTGGCGAGAACGGTTAAGGGTGCCTGGCAGGACCCCTCTCCCTTCGAGGGAGAGGGGCAGGGGTGAGGGTCGAGGAGCCCAGCCCGAAGGGAAAGCGATCGGGCAGCATGCCCAAGCCCGCCCCTAGCGGGGGCCGGCACGGGTAGCGTCGGCCCCCCGCGGCCGGCGTGGAGAGCAACAGGTGCTTCGGGTTCCGGGGCGCCCTTCCACATCGGATTCTCCTCCGCAGATTGCGCAGATGGCAGCGCCCGGGCCCATCCGCGCCCGAGTGGAAACGAGGGGCACCAAGGTCCTCGGCATACGCGCGCCGGGTGAATGCCGCGGTGGTCCCATTCAGGCTCAACGCTGACACGCGAAGGCACGCAGGCTGCCTCCACGCAAAGCCCTTTACAACCGAGAGAACATCTCGCTTCCGCTCGGGCTCCGTCGGCGGTTCTCTGCCTCCGTTTCCGGCCCAAAAGCCCAACCGGTCTGAGTAGCTCCACACAATAGGAAAACCCACAGCCAGCCCAGCGTGGCATGGCCAAGCGCAGCGCCGCCATGCCTTCCCTTCGACAGGCGGCGGCTGCAACAGTCCCGGCGCGCCGGAACCCCTTCGGCTTGGGCATGGCACCCTCCCAGTCTTTCACTGGCGTGGTCCCACTCAGAGTGCCACCTGCGGGGCCGGGGCGCTCTTCCGGTTGCCGGGCCACCAAGTCTTGTGTAGACTCTACTGTGTATAGACGGGCGGCTCCCTGGGGCTTGCCCAGGCACGTCGCGGAGCGCGTCGAACAGGTTGCAGTCGGAGCGGAGGCGAGGCATGCCCGCCGTGATTACTGCGCCGCCGGGCCAGAGCCGGGAGACGCGGCGCCGGCCTCAGTTCAAGTGGTTCTTTGTTGTCGGCCGTTACGTCGGCCTGGCCCTGGCGCCGGGCGCGCCGGGTCCGGTACGGGCGTTGGCCTAGTTCGAGATCGGCCAGCCCCCGGTGACGTCGGACCCCCAGCCCGGGCCGCGGTGCACGCCGGACGGGGGCGGCGGCGGTGGCCGGGAGGGCACCGGCGACGAGGAGTGCGACGACTACGACGCCTGCACCTACGACTACTGCGGCGAGGACGAGTACTGGCACCACCTCCCGCTTTCGGGCAACCCCTGCTGGGTGAACGGGTACTGCGTGGTGGGGGAGTGCGTGGGCGAGGAGAAGGACTGCGACGACGCCAACGAGTGCACGTTTGACTACTGCGACCTGGGCGTCTGCCAGCACTTTGACTTCCCGGACGGAGTGGCCTGCGCCCTCGACGACTGGTGCATCCTGGACGCGAGCTGTGTGGCCGGCTGGTGCCTCGTGTTGTCTGAGCGCGATTGCGACGACGGCAACGTCTGCACGGTCGACGACTGCATCAACGAGGCCTGCGTCCACGACCCCGCGCCCGAAGGTACCGAATGCGACGACGGGAACTGGTGCACAACCGACGATGCCTGCAACTGGTGGGGAGCGTCATGGGGCTGCGGAGGGGAACCACAGGATTGCAGCGACGACGAGCCCTGCACCATAGACACGTGCGATGCGGAGAACGAAACGTGTATCCACGAAGACAGGTGGCCGCCGGTGCAGCCGCCCGAATCGTGTGCGAGCCAGGGATGCTACTTCACGTTCAGTGCGCCCGCGCTCATCTTCGTGAACAACGACGATGACAGTGGCAATGGCGTCGAGGACCGGTTCGACGAGGGTCCTGTGCAAGGCGAGGACGACCTCCTGTGGGTCCCCATGAGCTTCCCCGGTTGTCCCCCGTCCACCTGCCCCGATGAGTTTCTCGTGTGCGCGGTTGCAGGAGTGGCGTGGTGGTGGTGGCACCCCTGCTACTCCGACGCCGACAAGACCGGCGGGCGCGTGTGGGGCTGGCGGTGGCCTCCACCCGCAGGGCTCTATGTCGAAGGGCGTTCGCCGACCGACGCGTGCGGCGTACCGCTGCATGTGCGTATGGAATACTGGGGGCGCGACGTTACGTACTGCTGTTTGGACAGGGGTGAGCCAATCGTTGTTGTCCAAGTCACTTCACTGACCTGGGAGAAGCGGGACGGCACCAACCTCGATCTCGACAATTGCCCGAACAACGGCGGCCTACGCACTTTCCCCGACAAGCTGACGCCGGACGATCCCTGGCCGCAGTTTCGCCGGCAGGTCAAGCTTGTCGCCCAGATTGCCCCGCCCATTCCGGGCATCACCCTCCATTTCCGGGTCTGGGACGTGGACGACCCGTTCGATCAGCTTCACGGGCCGCACCATCCGCCGGAGATGGTCGAGATTCCCGGCGTCGAGGTCATCGACAGCGACCGGGTAGGTAACGACAATCGGGGTGGGGCCGATCCGGCCGAGGGTACGTACACGGCCAACACCGACGCGGACGGCCGGGCGACGGTGGTGGTCACCGTGTCGATGCAGCCGGGCAACAACTACCGGGCGGGGGCCTCCTGCCTGGCGGACGCGTTGGACCAGGTGGACCAGGCGGACGCCGACGCCCTGAGCGTCGACGGCGACGAGAACGACGTATTCGCGGTCTACGGCTGGTTCTCCGGCTACCAGGTCCCCGTCGTCTGGAGCCGGATGCTCACCGTCTGGCGGAAGCTGCACGTGGAGACGGACAGCATGGCCCGGCCGGCGTTTACTCAGAACACGTTTGTGATGCCCTGGAATGAGCCGCGGCAGGGGGTAGTAGCCACGCAAGTGGCGTTCGACGTAGATGATCCAGCCGGAGGGTTCCAAACCGTCGACGAGCAGTTTACGTCTGGCTATGTCGAGTTGCGCGACCCCGCCGGCGTGCCCGTCATTACCGCGCGGGTGGTGACATACGATGACGACTGGTGGGGTGACGATACGGGCGTCATCAACCTTCCTGACTGTGGTGGTGGGGTGAGCGGTCTGGCCTGCTTGCAGGGTGTCCAAGGCGGGGAGTCGACGTTCAGCGACGACGACCTTTCGGAGGAAGGGACGTTCACGGCGAAGGTGTGGGGCTGCAACAACAGCTTTGCGGACCCCGGCGCGATGGCGCTCGCAACGCCCGATCTCAGCGCCCTGGCGGAGCGGTACCAGTATGCCTATATCCTCCCGGTGCACGAAACCAGCGTCAGCGGGACCGGCGGGTTGGCTACATTCCTGCAGAACATCTCCTTCGGGAGCGGTCTGGAACTCTGGGACCAAGCCCTACCCGTGCGGAACCTGCCTGTGTCGGCGCCGAACTACTGGACGGCGATGGTATTAGCCGCCTGGCAGGCGGAAGTCGCGGAGGATATGGACCCTGACGCGGAATCAGCGTCGCCTCCCGGAATCACAATGGGAATCAGCAGCCACGACGCAGGTGAGACTACGGCTGACATCGGCTACGCGTATACGGGAATGTGCGCCGTCTTCCGTGCCGTGGTCGGGGAGATCAACGATCGGGAGCGCTTCACGATAGCACACGAGATCGGGCATACATTTGGGCTGCCGCACAATCCGGTCCAGCCCGGTGACCCCCCGATGGGTATGATGGATCCACAAGGTGATGGGCAATTGCTGCCGTTGATAGCAGTCAATCTCGAAAGACTTCGAGAATACACGGGACCCTGATCGACAGGCGAGGAACAGACGATGAGACACCGTTGGCTCAGTTGGAGACAGGTCGTGGCGCTTGCTGTGGGAGCGTGGATGGCTCCCCCTATGTCGGGAGTGCACGCTGGCGACCCGCGTGCCGTAGCGGAGGGCGAAGCGCACGCGAAGTCGTTCATGCTTCTTCGGGCGACGTTTGAGCAACAAGGTGAGGTGGGACACGTCGGACTGGGAGTCAGCAGGAATGGAGAGCCTTTCCGGAATGTTGCCATCTCCGTTTCTGGCTCGGCTTCCCTCCCTCGCTCGGTATGCACCGAGCAAGGGATCACTACGATCCTCCTTCCCGTGGTGGGTGAATACACCATTGGGCCTGCGGCGTTCGTGTTTGAGGAGCCTGGGACGTATGACCTCTCCTGGGGCATTGAGCTTCAGGGAGCGGACCAGCGGGGCCTGAAGTTTGAGCAGACACTCGAGGTCGTTGCACCCAGGGATGCAGATTTGCGCTTCCTTGAGGGAGTTGGCGATCCTGATTTGCTGCGCGAGCTGCGCGGGGCGGACTTCTTTGACCGGCAGACGCCCGTGCTGCGGGAGAGGCTGTTGGGACCGTCAGGGGGCGAGCACCGCGCACTGATCATGGTGAGGGACCTCCTGACCGCAGCGTCCGAGGATGATCCGGGGGATGCGGTGCGTGCATGCGGATCACTCGAAGCGGTCCCGCGTTGGGCAAACGCGCTTTTCTCTCTGGGAGAGGAATACCCCCAATCAAGTTACTCTCCCTATGCCAGCTACTTCGCCGGGTGCTGCTACTTGGTCTGCCTGCAGCAGGCCAACAAGGACAAGGAACCGTCCGGCGAGGGGATCTCGTCAGAGGCGAATAGCAACCTATACTACGCCAAGGCGCAGAAGGCCTTGGCATTTGCGGCGGACAAGGGCGACACCTACCTGAAACCGCGCGCGCATCTGATGCTGGTTCACCTGCATGCCCTTGCGGCCGAGTGGGCGGAAGCAGAGCAAGGCCTTGCGGAGGCGGCAAAGCTGGGTGGCGAGCAGGGGACGATCGCGGACCGGGTGACGAAGTGGCGCGCGATGCTCGCCAAGGCGAAGGAAAAGTACGCAGCGAAGCATGGTGGGGACTGACGCCTCTCCGGGGCGATGATGCCCGAGCGCCTGTCCTCGACGCCCTCGCCCAGGAAGGGCTTCGCGCGAGCCCTCCCCGGCAAGCTGACGCCGGACGACCCCTTTGCGCTGTTTCGCCGGCAGGTCAAGCTGGTCGCGCAGGTCAGCCCGCCCATTCCGGGCGTGACCGTGTACTTCCGCGTCTGGGATGTGGATGACCCGTTCGATCAGCTTCACGGGCCGGGCCATCCGCCGGAGATGGCGGAGATTCCCGGCGTCGAGGTCATCGACAACGATCGGATCGGCAACGACAATCGGGGCGGGTACGACCCGGCCGTGGGGACGTACACGGCCAACACCGACGCCGACGGGTACGCGACCGTGATTGTCACCGTTTCGATGCAGCCGGGTAATAACTACCGGGCGTGCGCCTCCTGCCTGGCGGACGCCATCCAGCAGGCGACCCAGGCCCAGGCCGACGCCCTGAGCGTCGACGGCGACGAGAACGACGTATTCGCGGTCTACGGCTGGTTCTGCGGCTACCAGGTCCCCGTGGTCTGGAGCCGGATGCTTACGGTCTGGCGGAAGCTGCACGTGGAGACGGACAGCATGTGGGCGGTACCGACGACGGTCATCGGCAGGGAGCCGGACTGGCAGGGCGACTTGTTCATCACGAGCCTCACCGTCAACGCAACGACCACGACGCTCCATCTCGCGGGGGAGCTTTCCGGGCAAAGCGCGCATCAGTACGAAGGTGGGCGACTGGTTCTCGACAACGGGTGGAGCTTCCGCGTGTGGGACCACGCGCTGGCCCGCCAGTTCAGCACCATCATCCTGGGTGGCGTCGTGGTGTTGGAGTCGATCGGCCCGCTGCTGATCAAGCGCTGCGTAACGCGGGCCGGTGAGGTCAAGGCTTTGACCCTCCTGCGCCGCGTGGATACGGAGGAGGAGCGGCTGCCGGCCGCGCGGCTGGCCTGGCGAGCGCTGGCGCGTCTGGCGGGCCTGGGAGCGCGCGGCGGTCAAACCGATCCCCAGGCTCTGCGGGTCAAACACCTCGCCCGCTTCAACGTGCCGTTCCTTCGCACTTCCGACACTCTGGACCAGATACTGCACTTCATCGAGCGCTCGACGGACCATCACTTCCCCGTGGTGGACGAAGGCGGGCGGTTCAGCGGCGTCATTCACTTCCAGACCGTGCGCGAGATGATCTACGATCCGCTGGTGCGGGACCTGGTGACGGCCATCGACCTGGCGGACCCGCAGGCTTCCGCCGTACACCTGGAGATGACGGGGCAGGAGTTACTCGAGGTGTTTGAGCGGCACAACGTCGGCACGCTGCCGGTGGTCGAGACCCCGGACAGCCGCCGGCTGGTCGGAATCGTCGAACAGCGTGATCTGCTGCGGGCCCTTCACCACCGGGCACCCCAGCGCTGATTCCGCGCTACGACTGCGGAAGCTGCGCGCGCCGCGGCGCCCGCGCGACCCGTAACCGCGCGGCCGGGCCTCGGGCTGCAGGCCCAGCGCTGGTCCGCGCCGTCACGGAGTGCGTCGCGTCCGCAACATCACTGCCCCGCGTCTTGATAGCACTGCAACCAAAGACCGTAGTCAGCCAGGGTAATGCAGTGGTCGCCCTCGCGGTCCGCCCGGGGATTGTAATACCCCAGACTGTCCCCGTAACACGTACCGAAGGCGTCGGTGAACGCCAAGAAGTCTGCATAGCTCAGATCACCGTCATTATCCAGATCGCACGGGCATGCCCATCGGGCCCAGTAGGCCGAGACACTGTCGCCTGCGGTGAAGAACCCTCCTCCCGCAAACAACTGCGCGCGGTCAACCTTCAGGGCGCTCACGTAGTCATCCACCCCGGACGCAAGCGGATTCCAGGTGTCGCCATCCCACCGTGCAATCCCGTTGGCGCTAACTCCTCCCGCGACAGTGAACTCACCGCCGGCGATCACATCGCCGCAGAATACAGCCAGTGCGCGGACACGGGCGTCCATGCCGCTGCCGAGAGGGTACCAGAATGAGCCATCCCATCGCGCTATGCAGTTGGTGTCCGCACGCCCGCCCGTAGTGAAATCACCCCCGGCGACGAGATCACCGTTGGGCAACGCCATCAAAGCCCAGACGTCGGCGTTCAACCCGCCGCCGAGCGGGTGCCAGGAGGAGCCGTCCCAGCGGGCGATGTGGTTCGCGCTCACACCCCCGGCCGTCGTGAAGGTCCCCCCTGCGACCAGATCACCGTTGGGCAGCACCGTCACGGCGTAGACTGTGCCGGCGGTCCCACTACCGAGCGGGTGCCAGGAGGAGCCGTCCCAGCGGGCGATGTGGTTCGCGCTCACACCCCCGGCCGTCGTGAAGGTCCCCCCTGCGATCAGATCACCGTTGGGCAGCACCGTCACGGCGTAGACCGTACCGATGGTCCCACTCCCGAGTGGATGCCAGTCTACCCCGTCCCAGCGGGCAACGAAGTTCGCATCCACCCCACCGGCTGCGGTGAAGCCGCCGCCGGCGACTAGATCACCATCGGGGAGCACGGTCAATGCGTAGACCGCGTAGTCCATCCCGCTTCCCAGCGGGTACCAGCAGGCGCCATCCCAGCGGGCGATCCAGTTCGCGTCCACGTCCCCGGCGGTAATGAACCACCCACCGGCAATGAGGTCGCCATTGGGCAACGTGGTCAATGCCCGGACGGAGGCAAAGCCCAACCCGCTCATTCCGCTTCCCACTGTGTGCCAGAATGCCCCGTCCCAGCGGGCGATGCGGCTTGCGCTCACGTTCCCGGCCACGGTGAAGCCACCGCCGGCCACCAAGTCACCGTTGGCCAGCGGCGTCACCACGTAGACCTGAGGGGCTGTCCCGTCCATCCCTTCCGCGAGCGGGCGCCACGACGACCCGTCCCAGCGGGCGATGCACTTCGCACTGACGCCCCCAGCCGTGGTGAAGTAGCCGCCGGCGACGAGGTCACCGTTCGGCAGTGTTGTCAGTGCCATTACGGTAGCATTCATTCCGCTTCCGAATCCGTGCCAGGCTGTTCCATCCCAGCGGGTAATCCGGGTACCGAACCTACCGCCAACGACCAAGTCACCGCTGGGCAGCACCGTCAGGGCGTAGACGGTATCACCCATCCCAGTGCCGAGCGGGTGCCAGGACGACCCGTCCCAGCGAGCGATCCGGTTGGCGCCATACCCCCCGGCTATGGTGAAGCCGCCGCCAGCGACCAAGTCGCCGTCGGGAAGCACTGTTAGGGCGTAGACCGCATAGTTCATCCCGCTTCCGAGTGGGTACCAGGACGAACCATCCCACCGCGCGATGCGGTTCGCGCTCACGCCGCCGGCTGTGGCGAAGTAGCCGCCAGCGATGAGGTCGCCGTTGGGCAGCACTGTTAAGGCGTAAACTCCGCCGTCCATCCCGCTGCCCAGGGGGGTCCAGGAGTTACCGTCCCAGCGCGCAATGTGGTTTGCGCTCACGCCGCCGGCCGTGGTGAAGTAACCGCCCGCGACGAGGTCGCCGTTGGGGAGCACCGTCAAGGCGCTGACTGTATCGTCCATGCCGGTTCCCAGCGCGTGCCAGGACGATCCGTCCCAGCAGGCGACGTTGTGACCCATCACGTCGCCGGCGACTGAGAAACGTCCTCCCGCGACAAGCCGAAATCCCTGGGGTCCGGGACCGTCGGGATCCCAGATCGCCATTGCGTACACCGGTCCGTCGATCCCCCGAATCCCATCGCCCGGCAGCCACTCTGACTCGCACTCGCCGCGTGCAGGGACCGTTCCCATCCCTGCCATCAGCGCTAACGCCACCACCCTGAGCACCCTCACTTGCACGCAAGCGTCGGGACGCTGTCCGTACGCGCGCATATCATCCCCTCCAGTGCGCCCACAAAGTGGATTCCCACGGCATATCCTAAGAAACGCAAGCACGTGTGTCAATAGTCGAACCCGCTCCGTCCCGCTGGGCGAGCGACTTGCACTCGCAAGCCAACGCTCGCTGCCGCTCGGGCTCGAAGGGGCGCGCGGCGTCGCGGGTCTACCTGGCAGGGCCGGGAGTCGCGCAGCGACGGAGCGTCTCAACCGTGTACGACAGGTCGGCGTAATCGGGCAATACGTGTTGGGCCCCGGCCTGGCGCAGGCGCTCCGCGCCGGTGCCCGTCCCCCGGCCAACAAAGCCCAGGTGCAGGTTCCGCGCCGCGTGCACGTCGCCACGGCCGTCACCGACAGCCACGACGCGCTCAAAGTGCCGGACTCCATAGTCGTCCAGGGCGCGGCGCAGCGCGGTGCGCACGATCTGCTCGCGCATGACACCGTCGTCCGCGAAGGCGGCCGCAACGTCGTCCACCGACAGGCCGGCCCGTCGCAGTTTGAACTCCGCGGTCGCGCGGAACCCACCCGTGGCCAGGGCCACGGCCCAGGTTGGATCGCCGCGCAGATGCGCCAGCAACTCCGGTGCACCGACGATCGGCCGAAACAGCGTGGCGTCGCGCACATACGCTGCTTCGAGCACGCGGACGAACCGCTGCTGAAAGCGTTCCAGCTCCGCGATCGTGGCCGGTCGGCCGGAGCGCTGTTGGAATACCTCGCTGACGATCCAGCTATCCACACAGTGCCGGTAGATCGACCAGTCGCTGCTCACGTCGTGCAACCCGAACTCCTCCGCCAGCGTCTGTTCGAAGCCGGCCTCGTCGATGCGGGTGGTGTCGGTGAGGGTGCCGTCAATGTCGAAGATGACCAGGTGCATAGCGCTGCAACTCGTGGCTGCCTGCTTGCAGTCCCTCACACAGCCTCCCAGCGACGAGTCAGACGAGGATCGAGGCGCTGCGGCCTGCCCCCCTCACCCTGCCCTCTCCCCTGAGGGGAACGGGGTCCTACTCAGCGGTCCTTCGCCAGCGGTCGGGCGAAGCTCAGTTCGTGCCCTTCCGGGTCCGTCAGGTGGAAGTAGCGTTCGCCCCACTCGGCGTCGCGCGGCCGGGCCTCGGGCTGCAGGCCCAGCGCCAGCGCCCGCTCATACAGGGCGTCCACGTCGGACACGTACAGGATGATCCGACCCCACCAGGACCAGCGCACTTCCGCCGGCATCCGGATCAAGTTCAGATAGCTGCTGCCCGCGGCGAAACTCGTGAAATCCTCCTGCTCGCCGCCGAAAAGCAGGCGGAATCCCAGGTCGCGGTAGAAGCGCACGGACGCAGCCATGTCGTGCACGCCCAGCGTGACGGCGCTGAGCGCCTCGACCACCGGTTTCAAGCTGCCTGCTGTATCGCTGTGGTGCTTGGAGGTCATCATTTCGTTCCTGCGCCGCAGGATTGTCGTCTCCCAGCGCCGGGTGCCATGCTTGCCAGCGACCGCGGTCGTGGGTAAGCATGCCTCCGCAGCCGCGGCACATGCCCACCCCCGCCTGCGGCGGGTGAGGGCATGGCACCCACGCTAGACAGGTACAGGTCCGCAGGACCTGGGCCACCCGCCCCCGGGCGGCAGACCCGTGGAACCGGCCGCTCTTAGGTTACCACGCGAAGTGGCATGTCGGCCAGAGCATTGGCGACCCGCTTCCCGGAGCGTTGTCGGCCTGCGCACGCGGCCGTACAATGCCCCTCAGGGTCGAGCGTAACTGGAAGCGCGGCGGCCGTGCTGACCAGGGTGCAACCCCGGGCGACCAGAGGGGCAATCGCGGTGGCGGAGATGCGGCTCAGCCAGTTGATCGAGGTACTGGCCGGACACGGGCTGAAGGCCCGTCTGGATGGCGAAGACCGCCTCATCCGCG
>Ga0209605_1000126_pt1 | contig 108361 bp, 77 predicted proteins | sample AD_UKC035_MetaG_FD_184408 | JGI IMG/M metagenome (GOLD analysis project Ga0209605, IMG submission 184408) | Active sludge microbial communities of municipal wastewater-treating anaerobic digesters from USA - AD_UKC035_MetaG (SPAdes) (version 2) | ecosystem: Engineered > Bioreactor > Anaerobic >...
GTGCTGCCGTTCGTAGTCGACGGTGCCGTACGCGCCCCAATCCGGCCGCCCGTTCTCGTCGATCGTTGGCCGGATGGTGCTGCGCGGCGTCTTGGCCGGGAGGGCCAGGATCGGGCCCCAGTCCTGCCACTCAACCCATCGCTCGAGTTCCTGCTCGTCGAGGAGGTCGTCGTCGTCCCGTGAGCGTTCGAGGACGGACAGGATGACTGCGGGGTGGCCAGCGGAAGCGGGCACCCTTCCGGCCTGGCGGGCGACTCCTCCGAGCACTACAGCGTACCGTTCAACCTACTCGGTCTATGATCCGGCAAACGCCGCCTGGAACTCGGCGAAATCGCGCAGGTCAATGTCGCCGTCATCGTCGAAGTCGAAGCACCTGCACCCGGGCTGGATGCCGATGCCAAGACCCCCGAGGCACGTTTCTAAGTCAGCGAAGTCGTTTAAGTCCGCATCGCCGTCGAGATCGCAGTCAGCCGGAACCACTCCCACCATGTGGAGCGTCACGGCCTGGGCCGTGTAGGCGACCTGCATGTCCAGGTACGGGGACAGGCCGGTCACGCCGACGGTGTTGAATTGGCCGGCAACGCTGCCCGCAGCAAGAATCTGGAAGCTGTCGCCGGGGGCCGGGGCGAAGCCGCCGTTGGTGGAGATGACGACATCAAGGTTGCCGGCGAGGCTGGCGGCGCCTGAAACCGTGAGCAGATCATATTCGCTACCCTGGAGCAGCCCGGCAATTTCGATCTCCAGGGTACCGCCGGCCGGCTGCGCGTACGTCCCGACGATGTTGATCTGCCCCGCCGACAGACCAGGCGTCACCGTGCCCGCGCTGTTGACGACATTGCCGGTGATGGTGCCCATGCCGGTCAACAGGCCCCCGTTGATCTGGAGTGAGGCGGGCCCTGACATGTGCAGATCGCCGCCGTTGAGCACGGTCTGGCCGGCGGTCTGAACGTAGCTGCCGCCGTAGCCCGTATAGAAACTGAGCACTCCGGTTTGGACCTCGATGGTGCCCGTGTTGTTCATAGCCGCTTGGATCGTGCTCGTGCCGGTTCCGGCGGACTTCACCATGGTACCGGCGTTGTTGAGGGGCAGGCCGTAGCCGTAGATGATGCCGCCGTCGGCCCGGATGTCGATCACGCCGGTTTCGAGATTATTGAGCACCGCCGAGCCGGTCCTGTTGAACCCGCCGAGAAGCGTGGCCGTGCCAGCGTTGTTGAGGACGCAATTCGCCAGCATTCTCTGGTTGGTAGCCGCATTGACCAGGACATCGCCGTCAGCATTGATCGTCCCCGGGCCATTAAAGTACCCACCCCCGTTCCAGGTCAGGAGCCCGTCGATCGTGATGTCGCTCGGGCCGGCGATCGTGCCGGGACCGAGGATGAGGTTCGTGACGTGCACCGGGTCGCCGCTGTTGAAGTTCGCGGTCGCGGTTCCACCGCTGCCTCCCGGGCCGACGCTGAGGGTGTCGAACTGGATCGGCCCGCCGATGGGTGCGTTGAAGTTGACGGTACCACCGGTGACGAAGAACGACGAACCGTAGCTGACGATGTCGGCCGTGTTGGCGAAGGTCACCTGGCCGCCCGCCACCGTGGTCGGCCCGGCGACATCCCAGGTCCCGTAGATGCTGTTCCAACCGCCCCCTCCGCCGCCGAAGATGACGGTGTGGGCGACGACGCTGGAGCCAGCGTAGAATGCGAAGCCGCCGTCGACGAAGTGGAGCGTGGTGCTGGGGTCGCCCAGGAAATCGCCGGTGCTGTTGCCGTACAGGTAGAACTGCAGCGTGCCGGCCTGCACGTGGATCAGGCCGTTGTTCTCGGTGAACATGTAGATGGTACTGGATCCGGGGTCCACCGACTTGATCAGCGTGCCGCCGTTGACGAAGCGGTCGCTGAACCAACCGTTGAGAATGCCCCCGCTGCCCCGGTGCTCATAGGTCGAACCCGGCCGAATCTCGAACACCGCCGGCCCGGTGAAATTCACTCGTCCAGTCGTGATGACCGACGTGCTGTTGCCGTCCAGAACGAGACGATGCCCCTCCAGTTGTACGATGTCGCTGATCTGCACCCCGCCGTTCGCGTAGGTCACGCCGGGGCCTTTCAGTTTGGCACTGTTCGAGACAGAGCTACCGGTCCACTCAAACAGCCCGCTGATGTCGAGGCGATCGTCCACTTGGAGGACGGTGTCGTTGTTCTTGACGCGGAGATTGCCCATGACAAAGGAGGGTTCCGTGATCGTGAGGGCGCGTGAACCGGTCGTGCCTTCGAGCGCCAGGCTCTCGCTGCTAGCCAGCGTCGCAATCTGCAAGGTGCCGAGCGAATAGCTCACCGTCAGGTCGCCGGGCACGTCGATGCAGACCTCGGAATCGGTCGTCGGCGTCGCCCCTTCGAGCCAGTTGCTCGGAACATGCCATGAACCGCTGGCGGCGTCCCAGTGGTACATGTTCTCGCATTCGTCGGGGATGGCGTTGAGGTTGCAGTCCGCGCTGGCGCCGCTGGCGACGTCGCAGTCATCCGGGACCAGGTTGCCGTTGCAGTCCTGCGCCGTTTCGCAGCCGGGCACGTCGCAGAAGCTCGTCCCGATCGTGCATTCCAGCCCCGCGCCCGACTGATCGCAGGCGATTTCGCAGATGTCCAGGATCCCGTTGTTGTTGCATTCTCCGACGACAAACGGGCCGAATGTCGCCCGTGGACCCCAGTGGCCGGCACAGTCCTGAACCCGAATAGAGAGGTAATATTCACCCAGGTAGAAAGGCCCGCCGTGAATCCGCAAATCGCAGGACGAAAAGTCAACCAGATCCGGCAACGTGTCCGTGGCCGCTCCCTCGGGATCCGTGGTCCACACATAGCTGTACTCACAAGCTCCGGTCACGTCGTCTTCCACGTCGAATTGCGGTCGCCACTGGACCGTGGTGCACGGCAGCACGCCAAAGCTGCCCAGAGGATGCGAGGGCGAATCGAGCGACAACATGGTCGGGACTCCGGTGTCGTCCCCTGGCGGTCCGGCGAACCACGGTGAAACGTTGAACGCCGTGGGCCACAGGGCGTCCGCCAGTTCAGGGTACGAGCCCGTCCACGCGTCGATGAACTCCAACACGTTCGCCGGGTCTTGTTCCGCGATGACGGAGAGAATCGACTCGTCGCCGAAGCAGGCCGAATCCCGGATTCCGTCGGTGTCGTGATCGTCCTGCTCGTAATCGGCCATATCCACGAGCAATGCCCCCACGAATCCCTCGGTCAATCGGGCATCATGAAAGTGCAAGGGATCCTCTTGACATGTCTGCGGGGTCTCGAAATCGGACGTGTGCAAGGGCACGTGCGGGGCTCCCTCCACGTCGTACACGTAGTCCTCCGCGAACGTCGGCGGAATCCGGTGCGCGAAGTGCTGCGCTATCCCCTCCTTCCAGGCGACCACGAGGTTCTCCTGGCACCAGGCGCAATGAGTGCAGTCGTCGCCCGGAACGGGATCACACCAGTCGCCGTCGTTGCAGTAGTCCGACTCCTGCCAGTCATCCCAGGTGCTGCAATGAAAGTGGTGACCATACTCGTGACATAACACGTTCTCGTGCCACTCATAGGCGCTGGTCGTGTGGATTTCGGACTCGTCGCCGCCCCAACACTGATACCAACTGGGTGAGCTGCTGGAGTTGTCCGGCCATTCCACCTGCACCTGGGGCAGGCTGTAGTAACCGTTGGACCGCGTATAGACCCAGCGCCGGGCGCGCGTGACGGTGCTGTGAAGATGCAGCGCGGGCATCAAGTCGGACGCCACGGTGAGGTTCCCGAAATTGTGGTGATTCCCCTGGAAGTTCTCGATTTCCTCGGTCTCCCACGTATACGTCAATTCCGCGATGGAACTGTCGGTTACGTCAACCCAGTCGGTTTCCGTCTCGAAGTAGACGACAAGGTCGGGGTCATCGTCAGGATCATCCCACGGAAACCAGTCGGTATCGAAGTAGCCGGTGGTATCCGTGTATCCCTCCCACATCGTTTCGTGACCTATGGTGTCGCTGTCCCAGACCCGTACGTCGAGCCGGTCCGCGCCGACCCATTGACCGTCGGACCGCTGGTACACGATGCGTCCATCAAAACGCAGCGTCGTACGCCCGTCGGCGTCCTTACCCTGGGTGCCCCGACCTTCCCCCGCGACATCGCCCGCAGGTTCTCGAACCGGTCGCGGCAGCTCGGACTCGGGAACAGGTACGGCGCGGAATACCTGGCCGCGTCGGGCGAAGTACGCCGGCCCTTTGTCGATCGGCTTGCTTAACTTGAAGCCGTTGAAGCGTAGCGACACGATGATCGGCTCGTCGGCGTCGCGCGGCAGCGCCCGGAAGGGGATCCGAAGAATCCCGGACTGCGCGCGCAGCGGCAAGGCCGGTGCGTCGAACCTGAGCACCGTCCATCCGTCGCCTGCCAGCGAGAGTTCGGTCAGCATCCCATCCGTGCCCAGGTGCAATTCGAGTACCCCGGCGTACTCCTGGCCCGACACCGCCGGTCTGGTGTCAGGCGACATCTTGATCTCGATCGGCGGAGCGACGTCGGCCCGGGTGTGCACGCCGATCGCCAGAATGGAGATGCCGAACGCCAACACTGCCGTACAGCGAGGTTGCTGTAGTAACATCACGACTACTCCTCCTCCGCGGCTAGGCGTCGGGAGCCGACGGCCGCGAAAGTCCTATCAGCTCCCCGGAGGCGGACGTTGTTGAGACCCGCCTGCGGCACGACCCCCTCGTTGCCTTGTCCATCCGATCACCACGCGCAAGGCGGCGCCCGCGCGCCACCTGGAATCCCGGATTTCCCTACGAAATCGGGCCAGTCGGTGCAGGCGCACGGCCTGCGCCGACACCGGAATCGACGCCGCGTTCGCTTGAATCGATGCGTAAGTCCTGCTACCATAGACGTTTGGGGATGGACACAGGATCGTGCGGGCCATGTCTGCGGACGCAGCCGATAATGTGGCGTTGCTGCTGGATCAGCTAAGCCGCGGGGATCAAGCCGCCGCGGGCCGGCTGCTCCCCGTGATTTACGACGAGCTGCGCGCCCTGGCCGGCAGTTTTCTGCGCGCCGAGCGCCCGGACCACACCCTCCAGCCAACCGCCCTCGTCCACGAGGTCTACCTGAAACTGGTCGGGCAGTCGCAACTGACGTGGGCGAACCGGGCACACTTCGTGGCGGTCGCGGCCTCTGCCATGCGCCGCATTCTTGCCGACAGCGCCCGTCGGCACCGGGCCGCCAAGCGGGGCGGCGGTTGGCACAAGATCACGCTGGATGAGGCTGTTGCTCCCGCCGTCGGACGCGATCTCGACCTGGTGGACCTGGACGAAGCACTGGCCAGATTGGCGAGCCTCGACGAGCGCAAGAGCCGCGTTGTGGAGCTGCGTTTCTTCGGTGGGCTCACGAACTCGGCCGTGGCGGAAGTGCTCGGTGTCTCGCGCAAGACCGTGGCGGATGACTGGACCGTGGCCCGTCTATGGCTGCGGCGCGAGTTGGCGGGGAGGGCCGACGCGTGAATCCGGAACGGTTTCAACGCGTGGCGGAGTTGCTGCTCGCGGTGAAGGGCTTTCCTGCCGGCGAGCGTGACGAGTACCTGGTTCGCGTCTGCGGCGACGACAGCGAGCTTCTCGATGAAGTGCGCTCGCTGCTGGCCGCGGAGGATCGACCCACGCCGGTGATCGAGGTCTCCGGCCTGGACGTCGGGACGGGTCCGGGCCAGGCTGAGCAGATCAATGGATTGCTATCCAGGAGCGGAGCCGGTCAGGGGCGGGTCATCCCCCGTCGCATTGGTCGCTACGAGATCGTACGCGTCATCGGCGAGGGGGGGATGGGCGTGGTCTACGAAGCCCGCCAGGACAACCCTCAGCGTGCCGTCGCCCTGAAAGTCATCCGGGCCGGGCTCGGCGGGCCGCATCTGCTCAAGCGCTTCCAGCACGAAGCCAATATACTGGGCCAACTGCACCACCACGGAATCGCCCACATCTACGAGGCGGGCACCGCAACCTTCGAGACCGGCTCGGGCTGGACAGTGGAGCAGCCCTTTCTGGCTATGGAGCTCATTCGCGGCGAGCCCCTGAGTCGCTACGCTGCGAAGAACGCCCTGGATATCCGCCAGCGCCTCGATTTGTTCGCCAGAGTCTGCGACGCGGTCCAGCATGCCCATGATCAAGGCATCATTCACCGGGACCTCAAGCCCGGCAACATCCTCGTGGAAGCCAATGGTAACCCTAAGATCCTCGACTTTGGCGTGGCCCGCATGATCGGCGCGGAAGCGCAGGGCGCAACGCTCCAGACCGCGATCGGCCAGCTAATCGGCACCCTCGCGTACATGAGTCCCGAGCAGGTCAGTGGCGACCCGACCCAGTTGGATACGCGCTCCGACGTGTATGCGCTCGGCGTCATCCTCTTCGAGCTGCTCAGCGGTCGGTTGCCACTCGACCTCGAAGGCCGCTCGATTCCCGAAGCCACCCGTATCGTCCGCGAGGAGGAGCCTGCCCATTTGGGCTCGCTCAGCACGGTCTTTCGCGGAGACGTGGAGACGATGCTGAAGAAAGCGTTGGACAAGGACAAGACGCGGCGGTATCCGGCGGCGTCTGCGCTGGCCGCGGACGTCCGCCGCTACCTGTGCGGCCAGGCGATAGAAGCCCGACGTGATTCAGCGCTGTATGTGCTCAGAAAGACGGTGGCGCGTTATCGAGGAATCGTGCTGGCAGCGACGCTCCTCGTTGTCCTTCTGGCCGCCTTCGGGATTGCCTCGTTCGTTCAGGCGGAGAAGAACCGCCGCTTGGCCGCCGATGAGCGTAAGGCCCGCAACGACGCCATCGCCGCCCTGGAGCTGGCGCAGCGCGAACAGCAGCGCGCCGACGCCGCTTCGACTCGGCTGCAAGCGGAGCTCACCGCCAGCAACATCGAACGCGGGCGCCTGCTCGGCCGCAAGGGGGACCTGTTTGCGGCGGAGGAGCTCATTTGGCGTGAGCACCTGCGGAACCCCGCTTCGGACCATTCGTTCTGGGCCCTCTGGGAACTTTATTCGCACAACCCCAGTCTGGCCACGCTGGGGATGCACGACCGGACGCTGCGCGCCGTGGCATACGCCCCGGATGGCCGGTTGGTGGCGGCGGGCGGCGACGACGCCGTGGTGAAGCTCTGGGATAGTACCGCCCTCGGCTGCGTGGCGACTCTTACCGAGCACGCGGCCGCCGTACAGGGACTGGACTTCAGTCCCGACGGGCAATACCTCGCCTCGGCCGGCCTCGACGGCACCGTCATCATTTGGGATCTCGCCACCCACGCCCCCGCGCGAACACTGCGAGGTCACGCGGATACCTACTACTCCATCCGCTACTCGCGCGATGGCACCCAACTGGTCTGTGGGACTGGCGATGGAGCCATTTATGTCCTGGATGCCGCGCGGGGAGAACCCGTCAGAACGCTCCGCGGGCACGAGGCAACGGTCGGATGCTTGTGCTTCAGCCCGGATGGTTTGCTGCTCGGTTCCGCTTCCGCCGATTGCACTATCAGGCTGTGGCGCGACCTCACGGGCCCATCGGTCGCGACGCTGTTGGGCCATGGAAGCAACGTCTCATCATTGGCATTCTCACCCGATGGTAGCCGACTGGCCTCGGGCAGCGCGGACAAGGCCATCAAAGTGTGGAATCTCGTGACCTTTGAGTGTACAGACACGATCAACGCCGCCAACGGCACCATCAGGTTCCTGAGGTTCTCGCCGGATGGGCAGTCCCTCTTGGTGGGCGGGTGGTGGCGCGTCGACGCCTGGGATTTGCGCACGCGCACGCGCCAGACATTGACGGCTCATGGCGTCGAGGCTGCCGACGTGCGCGCGGACGAGCGGGTCCTCGCGCGCGGCTGCGGGGATGTCCGCCTGTTGCCTGGCTCCGCTCTTCGGATTGAGGACATGGCTCCCGACGCCGGCGTGCTCAAGCTCGACGGGAGTTCCGGCTACTGGCCTGCCACCGTCAGCCCCGATGGTCGCCTCATCGCCGCCGGCGACGGCGCCGGACGTGTGCGCCTCTGGGAAACCGCGACCGGTCGTCTACTGGCTTCGCTGGAAGGCCGTGCCAAGCGCCGGTCTCGCTGCCACTTTCATCCCGCCGGCAGAATCCTGGCGACGTGCAGTCCCGGCGTGATCGAGTTCCGGGACCTTGCCACTGGCGCCATCATCAACACACTTAACGGACACCATGCGGCCACTACCCACTCCCTGAGCTTCAATCCCGATGGCAGCACGCTTGCCGCGACCTGGCGGGACGGAACGATCCAGATTCGCGCCGTGCCGGGCGGCGAGATCATCACGACGATCCCCGCCCAGCAGCAGGAGGCGCTCAGCGTGCGTTTCAGCCCCAACGGCCAGACGCTGGCCGCCACATACCGCTGGGGGATGATCCGGTGGTACTCTGCCGCGGGAGAGCTGCTGGCGGAATTGGACGCCGTCCTCACGCCCTGGACTGCGGCATTCAGCCCCGACGGAGAGAAACTCGCCGCCGCCTGTTGGAGTCGCCAGATTCAGGTCTGGGACCTGGCGACGCATGCGCTCGAAGTGCGGCTGGAGGCGTCCACGGCTGTGGTCTGGGAGGTGGCGTACATGCCGGGGCATCCTAACCTCTTGGCTTCGTGCAGCGACGATGGGCAGGTGCAACTCTGGGATCTACGCGAGCGTCGCAACGTCCTCACGCTTGACGGTTTTGACGATACCGCCAGCTCCGTGTCGTTTTCTCCGGATGGCAAGACGCTTGTTACTGCGGGGCACGGGGAAGCGCAGCTTCAGGTCTGGGACCTCGAGTACTACGACCGCCACATCGCCGGCAATCTCGAGCACCAAGTCGCTCGTCATCGCGACGAGCTGAGCCACAGCATGCAAACCGGTGAACTGCGCGCCTGGGCCAAAGAAGTGCTGCGCCGCCCCTGGCCTCGAATCGGTCCCCACGCGCAGCCGGTTCACAGCCCGCCAGCGCCCGGCACCGGTGTCGCCGGCGTGGATCCCGAGGTGATCGCCAACTGGGGAAACGCCTCGAACTTGAGCGACCGCTGACTCTGCGCTCGCGGACAAGACCCGCCAGCCCGGACAGATGAACTCGTTCTCGACATCTTGACCACCCTGACCGGTCCTGCTGCCGCGCGGGGTCTGAACATGCGGGCCGGCGTACTGGCGTCGTTCGTCGAAGTCTCCCCGGCCGGCGGCATCTATGGCTGTGAGTTGCACCTCATTGCGTCGGACGACAGGTACAAGCCGCCACGCATACCCCGTACGCACGGGCATGTGTGCTCGAAAGTGCGGAATCCCGTAAGCGCTCGATGAAGGACCGGTTGGTGGGGGGCCAGGGACGGGCTGAGCCTCTCGGGGGTGGGCAGATCATCCGCGCTGCGGATGGAGCAGGCGCTGGGGGGCGGTGCCTGCGGCGCTGCGATCCTTGGCCTGAGCCTGCCCACCTCCGGTGCAGGAAGCCGTTGGTACCCGCCCGGCCCCGCGGGTCAAAAGGGCTTGAGCCTGTACACGGCCTCTCGAACGTCTGCGCGTGACCACGCGCGAGGAGACCCACGTACGCCGCCGCCCGACGGACTCGCCGCGGGCCTGCGTCGCCGCATCCGGGGTGCATGCGGCACAGGTAGCCCGGCCCGTGGGCGGGGGCGCCCCCAGTCTCTCGCCGCCACGAGCACCGGTGCAGATCCTGACGGAGCACTTCTCTGCGCGTCGTGTTCCGACTGCTCTGGGCTGGGCGTCTGGCCGCGTGCTTCGTGGGGTGTTCGTTCCTGAAGGCACCGCCGCCCTCTCCTGCCGCTGTATCTCAGCGCGATGCCCCCGGCGTGCTTGACGCGTTCACCGGTGGTCGTCCTGCACCGGGCGTCCAGTGCTTCCCGTGCGGGACTTCTGCACCGGCTTGCTTCGTGCCGTGGTTTCACCTCGACCCGTCGTCTGACGCGACGGGCCTTTTTCTCATGCAATGGGAAAAGGACCGGGCCGTGCCGCGCTGCTCCGGCCCCCGCACGGGGGCCGCGCTGGGCCCGCCCGTTCAGTTGCCGGCGCGCCCGGCGAGGGCTTGCCCGAGCCGGGCCTGCCGCTGGTGGCGGCTGCTGGCCCGGAGCGCGCGGATTTCCTCGCGGAGCTTCTGCGCCCGCCGCGTCAGCCGGAGGAGGGCGCGCTGGTCGTCGTTCGTGAGGTGCTCGTCCTGGAGGATGCCGGGCCGGGTGGTACGTGAGGGCGAGGTAGAGTGGTGCTGGTGGGAGGTGGGCGCGCACGAGGTCGATCGTGAGCAGCAGGCGCCGCAGCTCGTCCCCGAGCCGGTCGGCGTCGGAGCGGGCCTTGGCGAACGGTCCGTGCTGCCGTTCGTAGTCGACGGTGCCGTACGCGCCCCAATCCGGCCGCCCGTTCTCGTCGATCGTTGGCCGGATGGTGCTGCGCGGCGTCTTGGCCGGGAGGGCCACGATGGGCGCTGCGAGTCCGACCGTAGTCTTCCACCGTGAACATCCTCCGCCTCCTGAGCGGCCAGCCTTGTCTCCAAGGCCAACCAGCATCCGGAGGCCGGGCCCACGGGAGAACCACCCGCCCAACCCCGCTACCACGGTGGGTCCATTTTTCATGCCGATACCACAGCGACATTCTCAGCCCCAGGTGGGCCCGAACTGCGCGCCGATTACCAGCCGGGATGGCCGGACGTAAGCAATGCCGACCTCATGAGTCGGAGAGCTACTTCTGCGCTTATCCTCGCTGTCATGCTACCTCGCCGGGGCGGACTATTGCCCGAGCCCGTATTTGAAGACGATCTCGGCATTGCCGACACCCCGACGAACCATGTCTGGCGTGGCGGCGCGAACATACTCGACCATGACGCGCTCGGGTTCGACGCGCACTTTCAAGTGGCCGGAGTTCGGCAGAAAGTCACCAGTCTTGTAGCCATACTCCTCGGCCGAGTGCTTCCGGAAGTCCCGGTGAGCTGGCTGCGGAACCAGTTGGTAGACGATGCCGCCGCGTTCCTGGCGGGCGAAGAGATGATCGTGGCCGTGGAAGACGATCGACACGCCCGTCTCCCTCAACAACTGATGAATCGGCTGTTCCCAGCCGGGCCGGTGGGTCGCGAACGTGTCCCGTCCGTCCAGCTCACGTCCACCCCATTCGAATAGCGATGCGGCCTCGGCACCACCGCGACCGTTTCGGTCCAGCCCACCGACCAACTGGTGGATGAACACGAACTTCCACTCGGCCTTTGAAGCACGCAGTGTGTGGGCGAGCCACTCATGTTGCGCCTTGCCGAGCGTCATGTTCCACGGCTCCTTCCCGCCGCGGGTCGACCGGGACGTCCAGTACGGGTCGAGCACGACGAAGAGCGCATCACCCCACGTCCAGGCGTAGTAGTCCTGAAGCAGGCCGACGTGCGGCTGCAGGTTCTCGTTTCCCGTGTAGAAGCCGTCGGGGACCGGGTTGGGGAACAGGCGGTGGCGTTGTTGGGCCGACCAGACTGCCAGCCCGTCCGCTCCCATGTCCGCCGGCGACCGCACCTCCTCGCCGTCGTGGTTACCGATCACGAGGAACACTGGCGCTGCGCGTCCGATGAGGCCGAAGTAGTACCGCTGGGCGTCGTACTGCCGCGCCGCCGACTCCCGGTTCGGATGCTTGCCGGTCATGAACGTGTCGCCGAGATCGATGTGGAAGTCCGGCTTGTCAGCCAGCGCATTGGCGAGGGTGATCCGGTACAGTTCAGGCGAGCAGTTCCGGTCAAGGTGCGAGTCGGCCGTTACCGTGAAGGTGAACGGGGATCCGGGCGCCCGGTCCGTATGAAAACGCCCGTTTCCTTCCTTGGGAAGGAGCGGTTCGCCGGTTTCCGCGTTGATTACGCGGTACTCGTAGGCCGTGTCGGAATCCAATCCGTCGAGCACGATCTCCCGCGGCTGTCTTGCAGACAATTCAAAGGCTGCCGTTCGCGAGGCGAGCGCTGCGCCGGCGCGCCCATAGGTAACAGTGGCCCGCACGGCGTCACGCGACAAGACACTGAGCGTCACGGCATGACTCGTTGGGCGGCCGAGAATGACGTTGCCTTCGTAGGCCGGGATGTCCGTCAAGAACGTCTCCGGCATGCCTGCCTGCCAACCACGGCCACCCTTCTTCTCCTGCGCGTCCCCACCCGCCACGAGTGCGAGCAGGCCAATCAGGGCAACGCAGGTCTTAGCTGTACTCGTCACGTCGCGTCTCCTCAGGCTACTTCGGCGGGAAGAAGAAACGATTCGTATCCGGGAGTCTGGGCTCCTCTCGAACGGCGTCCGAGTAGATGTACGCCGGCGCGCTCGTGTAGCTGTCGAGATTCCGGAGCTTGACGAGCTCCTTGCGCTGTTCCTCGGTCAGCGTCTTGTTCGCCTTTGCGAACGCCGTCGCGTAGTAATACGACAGTTCGCCGTCCAGCTCGCCGTAGCGCCGACCGAGCGTCAGCACTTTCTCCTTGTCGGCCTGCTCGCCCGCGAGGAACCTGCGCAGCTCGGCGGAGATCGCGCGCCGAGTCTCCACGATTTCGCGCAGGGCTTTCCGCTGTTGATCCGGGATGGCAGTCACATTCCTCCGCTGTTCCTCTGTCAACGTGCGGAGGAACTCCTGGCCGCTGTCGCCGGTCACGGACGTGCTGATGTTGTAGTCGCGCTTGCCCATGGCCGGCATGTCCTTCATGTAGAACCCGCCGAAGTACGTGCCATGTCGCTCCGGGCAGAAGTAGGTGTCCGCCTCAAGCGAGCCGGCGTACCAACTGAAGAGCTCGCTCGCGTAGGTCATGTACGCCACGTTCACGAGCTTCTCGGTGCCGCGGGGCAGCTTGTACTGGTCCATCTCGACATCCGGCCAGGTGTTGAAGTCGCCGAACTTCATCTTCGCGAGGTACGCCTTCTGCTCGGGAGTAAAGGTGGCCACGATGCCACCAACCACCTGGGCGCGCCGATAGCTCAACTCGGCATCATAGGCGAACAGGTCGCCGACGTGCTTGGCAACGGTGGCCTGGTTCAACCCGCTGCTGCCAGCCGGAATGTCACCGTTCAGCTCGCGACAGAACGCCTTGATCAGCGGCCAGCGTCTCTCGGCCAGTTCGCGGAACTGCGGTGCCTGCTCGCGCGCCAGCGCTTCGAGCTTTGCCCGTTGCTCGTCCGTCAACACCTTCAGCACGTTGCCAGCCACGCGGTCGAGGAACTTGGGATTGTGGCCTGTCTCGGCCGCGTCGATATCGCGCATGTACTGGAAGCCGAAGAAGTCGCACACCTTGCCGGGCGGCAGGAACGTAGCCGCGCCGAAGTCGCCCGTGAGGAAGGCGAGCCCGCTGAAAGCGATCGTATGCAACTGGGCGTTGTCCGAGATCGCCTGTTCCTGCGAGTACTGCTGCGGACCGCCCCTTCGGCCGCGCTCGCCGGGGCGCTCGGGCCGGTCGCCCCGTGGCGGTCGGTCTGGCCGGTCGCCACGAGGGGGCGGCGGGCGATTGTCGGGCGGGTCCTGACCGAACACGGGCGATGCCGCAATGAGTAGCCCAGCCAGAGCAGCCAGTGCCGATGTCCGCTGACGGTGTCGAGTCAACATGGGGTACTCCTAAGTGGAGGCGCTTATGGTCTCTTTTGCGGCGAAAGCCGCTTCTGTTCATCCGTTCTTGATGACGCTGCGCGCGGCGTAACGACGTACGAATAGGCCACCTTGCCATCCCCGCGCTCCGCGTTGACATCCTCGGGTAGATACGACCGGACGTACTCGACGGTGACTTTCTCAGGTGACACGGTGACGCGCACGCGGCCCGAGTTGGGAAGTGCGTCGCCGGTCAAGTACGCGTCCTTGTTGTAGAGCGTGTAAGAAGGGTCGGCCGGTTCTGGCAGTGTCTGGTACACCACGCCATCAAGCTCCTGCTTGCAGAACAGGTGGTCGTGCCCCTGGAAGAAGATGGTCACGCCGGTGCTGGCCATGAGCTGATGGATCGGCTGCTTCCAGCCGGGGCGCCTCGCCTCGAATTCCCAATTGCCTCGGTTGTTCCGGCCACCCCATTCGAAGAGGCCTGCCCTTTCGACGCCGCCGCGGCCGGTGCCGAGTACATGGTGCGTGAAGACGAACTTGTACTTGGCGTCGCTTTTCTCGAGCGTTTCCTTGAGCCAGCGGTACTGCGCAGCGCCCAGGGTGACGTCCCACAGGTCGCGGTTCTTCTTGCCGCCGCCAAAGACGTTGTCCACCGGCTTCTTCGAGTGCCAGTATGGGTCAATCACGACGAAGAGTGCGTCACCCCAGGTCCACGCGTAGTAGTCGCGTAGCGGGCCGATGTGCTCGACCGGTTCGCGATCACCGGTGTAGATGCCCTCGGGCGCGGGCTGGGAGAAGTACTTTTCGCGGCACGTTTGTGCCCAGACGGCCACGTTGTTGGCGGTCCCATCCAAGTTGCACTGTGCCGCCTGCTCGTGGTTGCCGTTGACGAGGAAGAGCGGCGCCGAATGGCCGACCAGGCCCAGGTACCGCCGCTGGCCGAGGTAGATCCGCTCGAGCGCGTCGGCTGTCACCTCGCCTAACGTATCCACGCTGAAATCGTCGCCGATGGTCACATAGAAGTCGGGGTGATCGGCGGCCGCGGAGCGGAGCACCTGGGCGTAGAGCGCGGGGTCGCACTGCTGCGGGCGCTCGGGGTGTGAATCACCCTGGACCTCGAAGGTGAACGCGCTGCCCGGCGCTCGCTGCGTGTGGAAGCCGTACTCCGGACCAGTCTTCAGATCATGCTGTCTGGCTTCGGCGTACGAGAGGTGATAGCGGTAGGCCGCATCGGGTGCGAGCTCAGACAACCGGATCACGACGGGCTCATCACCGTTGAAATCCCGCTCCGGCGTTTGAAGGACCTTATCCGTCCCCGTCCTCCAGTACTCGACCCGCCCACGCAGGTCGTGCGCCGCGAGTACACTGACGTCGATCGTCGTCACACCGGGACGCGCAACGATGACGGACGCGACCGGCCAGGAACCGTCAGGCGTGCCAAGGAAGTCGCCGTCCGACCCTTTGCTGCGTCCGCCACCGCGATTTCGCGCTGGCCGGTCAAAGGGGCCCGGGCCCGCGGGTGCAGGTGTGTGCCCTGCGCGGTTCGCCGACGTGTCCCGATCTTGGGGTTGGCGAGGGGGGCCGGACGTCGCTTGCTGCGGCGGGTCGGGCTCTTCCCCGGCAGAGGATCGCGTGTATGTCACTCGCAATTCGGCTGTCGCGAGGACGTGGCCCTGTACGGCCTTGAGCAGAACATCACGGCTGATTCCGGCAGGCGCTACCGACAACTGCACCGGCGTGGAAAGCGCGTACACCGTGTAAACGTAGGTCTTCGGGCCCGGTCCCTTCGAGTGCGGAGGGGCATATTCGGTTCGCCCGCTGACGCTGTTATTGCCCAATGTTCCGATGCCTTCCACATTCTTGGGCAGGCGTTGGATGCTGGCCGGGATGTTGTACAGGATCCAGTACCACTTCGTATGTCCCTCGGGATCGATGTGGTGCATGATCAGCGCGTAGCTCTTGGTGTCCTCGGGCGCGCCACTCCATTCGAGCGGTAGCGTGGCGCTGTCACCGTCACCAGTGAACTCCCTCGGCAGCGCGCCTCCATCTTCCACCCTGGGACTACGCAAGGCGAACAGCGTCTTCTCGGCTGGGATGGTCTCCTGCGCAAGCCCGCTGGGGAGCCGCAGGGCAAGTGCCGCCAGCGTGACGATAGCAACGGTCGTTCTCATGGTGTCTCCGTCTTACAGCGCAGCCAGCTCAGAACCGCCTAGGGTGCGCATGCTGGCGGCAGATCCGAGCCGTTGAAGCACGCCTGAAACACTGCAAAGTCGACCAAGTCCACGTCACTATCTTTGTCCAGGTCTGCGTCGGAGCAGCTCGGGGCGGCGGTAGGTTGGTCCGGGCCGTTGAAGCAGGCGAGCAGGCGGCCGAAGTCGGTCAGGTCCACGTCGCCATCGCAGTCAAAATCCGCCTCGACCGCGACCGTCGAGTACAGCTCGATTGGATCGCCCGGCGTCAGATCCCGGCCGACCAGGCCGGGGTAGTCCGGCGCGTAGCGGCGAACCTTGAACACGGCATTATACTGGTGGCCGCGGTCGTCGAGCGGGATGGCCGCGCCCTGCACCAGCGGACCAGTGTTGATAACCGGGTCGACGTAGCGCCAGACTGTCTCGCCGGCCGGCGTGACCTCGAACAGATCGCCGTGCACGCCGTCGTCAATCAGCGTGTTCCCGTTGGGCAGCCGTTGGGCTCCGGAGATCGCCTCGGAGTACATGTCCGTTGGGTTGTCCGCGACATACGACCAGACGGCTGCCGCCGGACCATACGGGACTCCTGGAGGCTGTTGCGAGTAGTAGCCGTTGGCGTCCACGGGCGGGACGATCTCATCGACCGAAGAGTACTGGCCCGCGGGGCGGTTGTTTCCGTTGTTGAATACCAGGATGTTGCCCGCGCCCGGCAGACCGGCCGCGATCCACTGCGCGTCGTGCTGTTCAAAGAGCGTCTGGTCGCTCGGGCCGCCGGCCCCGTATGTACTCGGATTCCCCCACCGGTAGAGCAGGTCGCCGCCGCGGTTGTACGTGCCGCCGGTGTGACCGGCGGCCTGGGCGGTCGTCGTGCTATGGTCGATTACCCAAATCTCGCTGTTGCCGCGGACACTGAGCACGATCTGGTCGAATTGGTCGTTGTAGTCGATGGAGTTCATGTGATTCCAGAACGGGCGGACCTCGCCACCAGAGCCGTTCACGTCGATCAGCTCGGGATGATCCGCGACCACGCCGTAGTTGGCTTTGGACGGGTCATAGTCCTGAATCAAGTGATCCCAGACGTGCCATGCCCAGACCACGTTGCCCCCCGAGCTGCCGACCGGCTGCACCTCGACGACCGAATCCGGCAGCATGCAGCCGGTCTGCTGGATTTCCGGGTGCAGCAGGGCCGGATTGAAGCCGGCGGCGATCACCTGGGCGTACGTCTTCTTCTCCACCACCAGCAGGAGCACGTTGCCGTTCGGCAGCGGCCGGATATCGTGGTGCGACATGTACTGGCTGGTAGAGTAGTCGAACTCCCAGACCAGGTTTCCGTCCCAGTCATATTCTTCCATGCGCCCGCCCTCGCCCCCGCCCGTGAGTTCTCCCTGCGTGAAGCAGGCATGCAGAAGGTGTCCGTTTTCGAGCAGATACACCGACTGCCCCGGTTCGTACTCGCTGTCCCACGTGTGCACCAGGCGTCCCTCGTTGTTGATCAGGTACGTGCGCGTGTAGTGCTTCGGGGCAAACAGCGTGTAGCCCGTGAAAACGTTGTCCGCATCGTAGAAGAACAGGCCGACGGTGCGCGCCGCCGCCACCGCATACGAATAGGTCTCAGTGGGCGCTGTAGACGGATCGGTCGAGGCGTTGTCGGCGTCGTCCGTGGCGGTAACATAGTAGCTCACCGTCGTCCCCGCGGCCGCTGCGGGAATCTCGGCGCCGTAAATCCCGTCGCCGGCGTCGCCGTCCTCGTGCACGCCGTCGTCGTACATGGTCACCTCCACCGACGCGGCCCCGCCCGAGGTCGTCATGACCGTGATCATGTCGAGATCAATTCGTTGATCGCCGCTTCCCCCGCAAAACTGGAAACGCATCTTCAGGTTGCCGACCAGCTCGCTGCTCGGCAGGTCATAGTGGTACAGCTGCCAGCCATGGCTGCTGCCCGTGAGTTCGCTGAGCCGGGTGACGAAGCCGCTTCCCGAATCGAGCTGGAATGTCCAGCCCCCCGTTCCCGCCAGAGTCAGCGTTTGAATATAAAATTCCACGTATCCCGACGTGCCCACGGCATTAATGCTGCCGGTGGTCGCGATCATGGCGTCCGTCAGATTCAATGTGCCGAGTTTGAACTGCATGCCGCAGGGATTCCCGGTGCCGTAGTTTGAGCCGGTCCGCTGCTCGACGTACTGAGTGCCCGTGACCGTCCACGGGTTGTTGCAGCCGTCCCCGGTCCAAGGTTTGGCGGGCGTCGTCCGCATGGTCTCGGTGAACACCGTGGTCGGCGTGCCGCTACCGCTGGCGAAGTACGTGAGCGTCACGTTGGCGACGCTGCTGTCATCGGTGACGCGGCTGGTAGCCCACACGGTATCACTCGCTGTGATACAAAATGGCCAGTGGGTTGTGCCGGCGATGGTCGGCGGGTTGTCCGTGGCTACCTGGGTCGCACCCTGGACGCGCATCAGGATCGAGTGCAGGCCGTGCTCGGTGGTAATGAAGAGCGTCCGCCGGTCCGCACCTCCGAAACACAGATTCGTCGGTCGCTCGGGCACGGCGATCGTCTCGATTTCTGTGCCTGCGGAGTTATACGCGACGACGCCGTTGGTGTCGGTTGTGAGATAGACGTTTCCTTCCTCGTCGAGTTCCATACCGTCCGAGCCTACCGCGACGAGAAGCGTCTTGTTCGACAGCGTCCCGTTGGAATTGATCGTGTACCGGTAGGTCCGGCCAGCGCCATAGTCGCTGACGTACAGGGCCGTGCCATCCGCGGTGCCAATCAGCCCGTTCGGCTTCGTCATGTCGCTGATTACGCGCGTGGCGGTGCCGCTGGGGCTCACGTAGTACACGTGCTCGCCGTCCTGCACGAGTGGGTTCCAGAACACCGGATCGGTGAAGTAGATCCCGCCCTGCGGGTCGATCCACAAGTCGTTCGGCGCATTGAACCGTAGGCCGTTGTATTGGTTGGCGAGCACGGTGACGGTGCCGCCGGGGCCAATGGAGACGACGCGGCCGTTGTCTCCTTCGCAGGCCACCAGGTTGCCGGCCGCGTCGAAGAAGAGGCCGTTGGCGCCGCCGGAGTTCGTACGAAAAACGGACAACTGCCCGGTGAGCGACCACGCGTAAATCGTATCTGCCAGCACATCCGAGAAGAAGACGTTGCCCAGCGCATCGGCGGCCGGCCCTTCGCCAAACTGGAGGCCGCTGGCCAGCAGCGTAAGGGTCGCATCAGGCTGGACAAGCCGCGTGGTGCGCAAGGCCACGCGGAAGCCGACATGGTAGTACGGGTGGTTCGGGTCCTGTGGACCACGGTAATAGCCGGGATTACGGTTTGAGATCCGGCTGTGCCCGTAATACTCGGCCCCGTTGTACCAATTCCCGCCGCGCAGCACGCGGTATGGCAGGCCGTCGGGCATCGGATCGCCCGTCGTTGGCCCGGTCGGATTGCTCACGGGGCTTATCGAATAGTAATCGCTGGCGTACCAGTCGTTGGTCCACTGCCACACGTTGCCGGCCATGTCGTAGAGGCCGTAGCCGTTGACGCTGTCGGCGGTTTGGTAGCTGCTGGCGCTGCCCGGCCAGTCGAAATCCGCCTGCAAATGGAGTTGCCCATTGTAGAACCCGATGGGCGTGGTCCACGGGTAATCGCCTGCCTCGTAAGGATCGCCCGAGCTTTCCCAGTTGGCTAGCAGCCCGTCCGGATTGGGTTCATCCCCCCAGGGAAACATGTAGTAGTACTGGCCGCCATTGGCCGCATACTCCCATTCGGCTTCCGTTGGCAGACGATAGCCGTCGTTCGCGAAGGTGCAGGTCCATGTCGTCAGGTCGTAGCACGGCTGATAGCCCTTGAACGCGCTCAGCCAGTTGCAGTAAGCCGCGGCGCCCGCCCAGCGGACCCCGATCATGGGGTGCTTGTCGCGCCCGCTGAGCACGCCCAAGGCACTGCCGTCCCACGTAATGCCGCTGTATGGCGCGCCGTACAACGTCGAGGCGCGCGTTTCGCAGTAGATTTCGTTGCCGCCAACCGCGTATACGAGCCCGTTGCGCACCTCGATGAGCCCCGCGGCCAGCGCGGCCGAGAGGTAGTCGCAGTACTGCCGGTTCGTCACGTCGTACGTTCCGAGATGGAACGTATCGATCTGAACGGTGTGCAGCGGCACTTCGTCACTGGGGTGGCCCGGATCGTTGTAGTCGAAGTGATCGCCCATGACGAATTCGCCGTGGGGGATCAACTTGAGGGCGGGAACTTCCACCGCCAGTGCGGCTCGGCCCAACAACAGCGCACATACCAGGACAATCATCCAACCTGCGCGGCTCATGGTTCCATCCTCTCGCCTGACCGGGCGTTTAGCTTGGCCCGTTGAAACAACCCTGCAACACGGAAAAGTCAGAAACATCCACGTCGCTGTCACCATCGCCGTCGGCCGTTGTGCACCCTACAGCCGCGGGTTGACCGGTGCCGTTGAAACACGTCTGGAAGGTGGCAAAGTCGGCCAGGTCTACGTCGCCGTCCGCATCGAAATCCATCCGCGCGCACGTGATGGGATTGCCCGGCGTCAGGTCGTGACCGGTGAAGCCCGCAAAGTCTGGCCCGTAGCGGTACGTCCGCGGCACCGCGTTCGTCATCGGCCAGTTGTCACCGATCACGTTCATGATCCCACCGCTCGTAACGGGGTTGATGTACTCCCAGACGACCTGACCGGCGGCCGTCACCTCGACCATGTAGCCCTGGGTGGTAGCGCAGATCAGCGTGTTGCCGTTGGGCAGCCGCTGGGCGCTGGAGCCGAAATGGCTGAACAACGTGAGGTTGCCCACGGAGCCGTATTTCCACACGACCTGCTTGGAAAGTTGCTGGTTGCTCTTGTGCGTGTCGTGGTCGAACGTCCACGTCACGTACCCCGCACTGGGCGGGTTCACGTAGTTGCCGGTATCTACGCCGCTGGCGTTAAGGAACGGGTTGATCTCGAAGACGTACGACTGCGTCGTCCGCTGGAACAGGTACTGGTTGTTGTTGAACAGGAGCAAATGGCCGGCTCCGGGCAGGCCAACGTCGATCCAGTGCACGGTGCTGCTCGCACCGATCTGTTTGTTACCGTTTGTCGCGTCTTCCCAGTTGGCCTTGACCGATGGCGGGTTGCCCTGCGCGTATCTGGCTGGGTCGCCGAACCGGTAAGGGAAGTCGCCCGCGCTGGTTGCCGCCAGGGCGATGCTGCCGGTCGGATTCCCCGGCAGGAACGTACCGCCATGATCGATGATGTAGAACTCGCCCTGCCGGGAATTGACCACGATCTGGTCAAGCACCGGATTGAAGGCGAGCGCATTGCAGTCGAGCCAGTTGGCCCGCACCGGCCGGCCAGGCAGGTTGAGGTTGATTCGGCCCGGGTAATTCGCGATCGTGTGCCCCGAACCAACGTAGTTCGGCTTCGTGGCATCCACGTCCTGGATGGCGTGGTCGAAGAAGCACCACTCCCAGATCACGTTGCCGCTCGAATCGACCTCCACAATCGTGTCAACCTGCGCACCGTCATACGGTCCGTCCGCCGGATCGCAGCCGGCGGCGATACACTGGGCGTGCGTCAGATCCTTGTTGGCCAGATACAACGTCGTGTAGGCGCCGAGCTGCATGTTGTAGATCCGTGCGAAGTCACCGTGCGGGTGGTAGTCCGTGCGGGTCTCGTAGTGCTCCCACACGGTGTTGCCGTCCCAGTCCAGCTCTCGAATTCCGTCTACGCCGCTCGTGTTTGTCCCCGCGTCGAGGAGCGTGCCGCTTTCGAGCAAACGGGGATTGGTAGTGCTGGACCAGGTATGGGTTACCTGCCCCAGCATGTTGATCAGGTACGCGTTTCCCTCGGCCGCAAAGAGCGTGTAACCCTCGTGGGCATTGGTCGCGTCCCAGTACTGCAGCTCAGTCGGCCGCTGTAAGGCCTCATAGCTGCTGCTGCCGCCGTAGGGATTCTCGACGGTGGTGCGGCCGGCAATAGTATCGCCCGGCGTCAACGTGTGTCCGACGAAGGCTGGGTGGTCCGGCGTATAGCGGTACGCCCGGAAGATGGAATTGACCATCGGCAGGTTGTCGCCGATCCGCAACACGTTGCCGACGTTCGTGATCGGAACGATGTACTCCCAAACGGCTTCGCCGCCCGCCGTCACCTCCACAACGTAGCCCTCGCTGTCCGCGCAAATCAGCGTGTTCCCGTTGGGCAGGCGCTGGGCGCTGCAGCCGATGTGGCTGAAGAGCGTGAGGTTGCTCTTCGAGCTGTAGCTCCACACGATCTGTCGCGACATCTGCTTGGGTGTTTTCTCGGTGACAGCCGGCGCGGTCCAGGCGTCGTAGTCCGCAGCGGGCGGATTCACGTAGTCGCCGGTATCGACGCCGTTGGCATCCAAAAACGGGTTGATCTCAAGCACGTAGGATTGCGGCGTATGCTCGGAGAGGTACTGGCCGTTGTCGAAGATGAGGAAGTGCCCCGCTCCGACCAGGCCTGGGCCGATCCACGACACGTGATGGGCCCCGCCAAGCTGCTTGTTGCCAGTGGTCGATTGGGTCCAGTCCTCGAGGATAAACGGCTTGTCGCCCTGACTGTACCTGGCCGGGTCGCCGAACCGGTACAGGAAGTCGCCCGCGCTCGTAGCCGCGAGCGCAATGCTCCCGGCCGGGTTCCCCGCGATGAACGTGCCACCATGGTCGATGACGTAGAACTCGCCTTGCACGGAGTTGACGACAACCTGGTTCAGCTCTTGGTTGAAGTCCACGGCGTTGATGTGCAACCAGTCCTGCTTCAGTGGATGGCCGGGAAGGTTGATGTTCAACCGGCTTGGGTAGTCTGCAACCGTGTGACCGGCCCCGACGTAGTTCGGTTTGTTCGGGTCGTAGTCCTGGATGACGTGATCGAAGAAGCACCACTCCCAGATGACGTTGCCGCTCATGTCAACTTCCACGACCGCGTCCATCTGTGCCCCGGTTGAGGGCACCGTCGCCGGGTTGGCTCCGGCGGCGATGCACTGGGCGCGGGTGAAGTCCTTGTTCGCGACGTAGAGCGTCGTGTAAGCGCCGAGCTCCGGATTGAAGACCCGCACGAAGTCGTGATGTGGGTGGTAGGTTGAGCGGGTCTCCAGGTATTGCCACACCGTGGTTCCGCTCCAACTGACCTCCTTGAACCCGCTGAAACCGCTCGGGTCATCGTTGGTGGCATCCAGAACGTCGCCGTTGTCGAGCAAGTGAGGGTTCGTTCCGACCGGCCAGGTGTGAACCACGCGTCCTTCCATGTCCAGCAAGTATGTCGTGCCCCTGGCGCCGAACAGGGTGTAGCCGTAGCAGGCGCGGCTGGCGTCCCAGTATTGCAGCTCCGTGGGCCGCTCCAGGGCGTCGTAGCCGTGAGCCGCGTTCAAGACCAGGGCGATCAGAAGGCAGGCGGACGGCCGGACACGGCGGGCTGGTAGCAGGGATGCATGCATGGGACGCTCCTCGCAACGAAACAGGCCAAGCCTCACGGTTCAAAGAACAGGTAATCCGTGTTGGCGAGGTAGGGGTCGAGCGAACTCGTGTTCGTGATGGCACCTGAGTACAGGAAATACGTGCTGCAGCCGGAATAGTCGAAGGGCGTCCCACCGGCGTAAGTGCCCGACATGATGTCCTGCCGCAGCTCCATGAGCTGGGCCAGTTGGTCGTCCGTCAGCGTGGCGTAGACGTCGGCGAAGACGGTCGCGTAGTAGTAGTTGTTCTCGCCATCCAGCTCGCCGTAAATACCCGACAGCTCCAACACCTGAGCCTCAGTCGCGTCGCTCGAAGCGGTGGAAGTCAAGAGGTTGCGCAGCAGCGTGGCAATCTGCGTGCGCGTGTCGACGATGTTCGCGACGTCGGACGCATACAGGTGTTCGCGCTGCACATCGACCAGGCTCGAAATGGCGGCCGCCTGCTCGTCGCTGACATAGCCCTGCGCGCTGTCACATAGGGCCGCCCCCGCGGTCGCCGTGAGCTCCTCACTGATCCCGTAGCCTTCATGCCCCATCGCGGGCGCATCCTTCATGTAGAAGGAGCCGTAATAGGTGCCATGACGCTCCGGGCAGAAGTACACGTCCGCGTCGACGGAGCCCGCGTACCAACTGAACAAGTCACCGGCGTACGTCATCACGGCCACCGCCGTGCCTTGCGGCAGACCGCGCATTCGGCTGGCGATCTGCTCATCGGTGATGTCGGGCCACGAACTCCAGCCCTTGCCCTTCATGGCTTCCAGGTACGCTGTTTGCATGGAGTCCAGCGCGTTCAGGATGTTGGCGTACAAGAGGGCGCGGTCGAAGCTGATCTGCCCGTCGATGAGATACAGCTCGCGCGAGGCTTGCTTGACGGCGTTGAGATTCAAACCCGTTGAGCCGGCCGGGATATCGCCCTCAAGCTGCCGGCGGAACGCCTTCATCAGCGGGAAACGCTTGTAGCCGTAGAGATTGATCTGATCGATCTGGGCAGTGGCCAGCGTTTTCAACTGGTTGAACTGACCGTCGTTCAGGATGTAGATGACGTTGTTTGCGACCCGCGTCAGGAAGCTCGTGTTGTGCCCCATGTTGTCGGGGTCATTGTCGCGCAGGTACTGGAAGCCGGTGTAATCGGCCACCTTGCCCGGCGGGAAGAACGACTGGGCCTCCAGATTCCCGGTCATCATCGCCAGACCGGAGAACGCCAGCGTGGTGCGCTGCGCCTGGTCGGAAATGGACTGCGCAGTGGTCATCGCACCTCGTCCGCCGCCGTTGGGCGGCGGCTGGTTCGGGTCACCGCCGCCGGGCGGGGGCTGGTTGCTGGAATCGCCGGTGCGCGTACAGCTCACGCTCAATTGGCTCGTGGCCAGCGTCAACTGACTGATGGCAGCCGTAAGCGCCGCCCCGTCGACCTGCTCGGCGGGCACGCTGAACGTCGGAGATCCCGACAGTGCATAGATGGTGAACGTGTACGTCTTGGCGCCCGGTCCCTGGGAGCATGGGCCGTAGTATGCCAGCTCCGGCCCGTCGCTGCTCAGCCCCGCGGTGCCGACATCCGTAGTGCTCTCCGCCAGCGACGTGACGCTGGCCGGAATGCCGTACAGGACCCAATTCCACTTCAGGCCGTCGTTCGCGAGCGTGGTCATCAGGATGGCGAATTCGACCGTGCCGGCCGGTGCGTTCGACCAGGCCAGCGGCGGGCTTTTCCCGACCCCGTCACACGTGTACACTACCGGCAGCGTGCCTCCGTCCTCGAAGGCCGTGCTCGTGAGGGCGAAGTTCGTCGTGGAGGACGCGCCGCTGTTGGAGTCCGCGCCGGAGTTCGAAGCCAGTGGGTCGGCCAACGGGCATCCGGCCAGCAGGAGCGGCACGGCGACAAGGCAGCCGATCAAGCAGCACCTGCGTACGGTGCCCTGCCAACGGACGTGACTTCGCCGAGTGTTTGCTGCAGTCGAGTTCATGATCGTCTCCTTTCTGGGCTTGTCAGCGCACATCCGCTAACTGTGCGAACGCGCCCTGACCGGCGATGCCACCAAGACGGGAAACGGGAACTGGGGCGAGTGATCCACAGCCGGGCTGGCTGTCTTCTTGCAGCCTGCCCCTCTTCTTAATCGACAAGACTGTGGCACAGGTCGTCCGCATGTGCGTAACAGCTTGCGGCGCCGAGAGTAATACGCCGTGGCCGAACTAAGCCCCCATCACCCTGTATGAGGAAGACTCACGCTGCTGGCCAAGCAACGGCGGCTGGCGCCATGCGGCCCGCCGGAGTGGGTGCCAGGATCATCCTCTGGCGCTGGCCGCCCCCCTCCCCTCGTTCGTCAGTCTAAGCACGCAGGATAGCTCGCGACCCCATCGCCCATGAAACGCGCCTGGAAGTCGGCGAAGTCGTCCAGGTCAGCGTCGCCATCGCCAGAAAAGTCAGACGCGCTGCAATCGCTCGAAACGGCTACGTCGGGACCGCCCATGCAACAAAAGAAAAGTGCGAAGTCCGCGGCATCGATGTCTCCATCCTGATCGAGGTCTTGCGGACAGAAGGGACCGCGCACCAGACGCACGTAGTTGAAAATCCGGATGGCATCACCCTGCGGTGCCAAGGAGTTGTAGTATCCGTACGGCGCATAGCTGTAGCTGCTCAGGCTACCGCTCTTGGGGTCACTGCGCTGGCAGCCGGCGCCGTGCACGTCGACCCAGGTGCTGTTCATGTAGCCCCAGCCGCGGCCGAAGCAGACGTACGCCGCCCCCGAAGCCGAGCCGTTGTACTGCACATGGGTCGTTCCGGACCAGTACCAGGGGTAGTCAGGCTGGCCGTTCTCGCCGGGGATCTGCGTGCATGTGAACAGCGGATCGATCGCCGCCGAGCCGGTCGTGTCCGGTGAGCGCGTGTAGTCGACGATGCTCTGCAGTTCCTTGGTGTTCGGCAGTCGCCAATCACTGTGGCCCAGGTAGCTCGCTGCGTTCCTGGTCTGGACCCACGCCAGGGCGTCTTGCCAGTTCAAGCCCGAGCCGCTGTCGGCTTGTGTCCACATCAACGCCGTGGCCCGATCGGTGATCGTGCCGTCGCCGTTGTCGACCAGGTTGTTGACGCCGTAGTTGGGGTTGCCGCGCACGCACTGCACGAAGAACGTCTTGTCGCCGCCGCCCGGCATCGTGAGGCCATAGCCCTTGATCCGGCCGTCGGCAAAGTTCACGCCGAACAGGTCCTGTCCGTAGAGCGTGCTGACGTACAGCGTGCTGGAGGCGTACTGCGAGTCAATAACGCGCTCGCCGGCACTGGTGTCCCCGTAAGCAAAGTCAAAGTACTCCGTGTCGATGAAGGGCACGATGTCCGGACAATCGCCTATGCTCTCGCAGCCGCTGGGGTCCGTGCCGCGGAAATCGATCAGGGAGTACAGCTCCTTGATGGTCGGCAGCCGCCAATCGCTGAACCCGCCGAAGTGTGCCGCGTTCAGCACGGCCGGCCGCGCCTGGGCCTGTGCCCACGTGAGCTTGTCGGCGGCGTTGAGGGAGCCGTCGCCGTTGGTGTCCGGGGAGTGCTGCCAGTCCAGGCCGGTGACGTTGTCGTAGACGGTGAGCTCGTCGCTGCTGAGGGTAAAGCTGGGCTGATGGCCGGCGCACTGAGAGTCCTGGCCATAGAAGGGCTGGCCCGGCGACGGGCAAGTGATGACCGTGGACGCGCTGTAACAGGTGCTCTGGCCGGTATCCACGACTGGGTAGGCTCCGATCGGCAACTCGGCCACGGTCAGCACCGCCTCATTCGACGTGGCAGTACCGTAGTCGTTGGTGACCACGCACCGGTAGTTTCCCGCGTCGCTTTCGGCCACTGGGTCGATCGAGTAGGAACTGTCGGTTGCCCCACTGATGTCGCTGTCGTTCTTCTGCCATTGGCAAGTCAGCGGCAGGGTTCCGGAGGCGGCGACCGTGAAGGTCACCGAGCCGCCGGGCGGAACCGTCTGAGACTGCGGCTGTTGCGTGATGGTCGGCGGCATGTTTGTGCCCGCCGTCACCGTGAACCCGCTGGCGCTCGAGAAGATGAGCGTCCCGTTGGGGGTCGTGAATGTGATCGCCACGTCCTTGGCGCCGGTCGGTTCCGCGGAAGGGATATTGAAGCGCGCCGTGACAATGTACTGACTCGAGTGGGTCACCGAGGTTCCCGTCATCGTGCCGATCAGCACACTGTTCGGTATAACGCCGGCCGGCGGGGCCGGCGGGACGTCGGTATCGAGCGTGAAAGTGACGAGCAGATTGGTGGCGCCCTGCGCGGCGGAGTCCGGGTTGATGTTCGTGATCTGGTTCGTGGCCTGGCCAAGCGCGGAGCCTGAGGTGAGGCTCAGCAGTGCCAACACGTGAAGACCGATCTCCCAACGAACGTGACGGTGCCACCGAGAATCTGGCGTTCTGCTACTCATCACCGGTCTCCAGCGGCGTCCGTGGGCGTCCGCCAATCCAGGGGGAAGCTATCGCAATCTGCCATGCCACCAATACTACAAACGCTGAGGGAGGGGGAATATTCTACGGCCGGAGGGAGAATTTCTTGCCGGCGGGTTCGTTCTTCTGGGTGGCAGGCGCATTGCTCGAGGTCCCCCGTCGGTATGCAACCCCCGGCGGGTACTGGACTTACGCGCTTCAGCCGTGAGTTGGCCATGAGCGTCCAGGCGTGGATAATGCGAGCTACAGCGCGGTAGACGTTCGGCTTTGAAGGCCGTTTCTTGCAGTGGAGTCCATGGTGGTTGACAGCGCCGACGAATCCGCTGGGCTGCTGGACCGGCTGAAAGGCGGCGATGCGCAGGCGCTGGCCACGCTCTTTGCGCAGCAGCGGCCGCGGTTGCTGCGCATGGTTGAATTCCGGCTGGACGCGCGGCTCCAGGGCCGCGTGGAGGCCGAGGACGTGCTGCAGGAGGCCTATCTGGACGCCGCGAAGCGCGTGCAGCACTTCGCGGATGACACCTCGCGGTCGTTCTTCATCTGGCTGCGGATGGTCGTGATGCAGACGCTGATCGACACTCATCGCCGGCACCTCGGTGCTCAAATGCGCGACGCCGGCCGCGAAATGGGCGTGCCCGGCCCCCCGTGCTCGCAGGCGACGTCGTTCTCGCTGGCGGCTAGTTTACTGGGGCGTTTTACGTCGCCCACGCTCGCCGCCCGCCGTGCGGAAATGGCTGAGCAGCTACGTGCTGCGGTGGAAGAGATGGATCCGCTCGACCGCGAGGTGCTGGCGCTGCGGCACTTCGAGGAGCTAACCAACAGCGAAGTAGCTGAGGAATTAGGTATCGAGCAGAAGGCCGCGAGCATCCGCTATGTGCGCGCCCTACGCCGGCTGAAGGACTTGCTCGGCGGTATACCTGGGTTTGCTGAGGCATTTGCAAGAGGGATTTAGCCACCACGGACAGCAGAATCACGAGCATGGTCGAGTCAAACCCGGATCGCGACCCTTTCGAACTCCTGGCGGCGGAATTCACCGACCGTTGTCGCCGCGGTGAGCGACCGTCCATCGATGACTACGCGCAAAGGCATCCGGAACTGGCGGAGGAAATCCGCGAGCTGTTTCCGACCATCGCCGTGCTAGAACAGGCCAAGAGCGTAAGCCCGGGGCAGACGGGCGGTGGCCCGGTCCGTGGCGGCGTGAAGCTCGAACGGCTAGGTGATTTCCGGATCATCCGCGAGCTGGGCCGCGGCGGTATGGGGATCGTCTACGAAGCCGAGCAGGAGTCGCTTGGGCGGCGCGTGGCGCTCAAGGTGCTTCCGCAGCAATTGCTTCTAGACCCTGAGCAGTTACAGCGATTCGAGCACGAAGCCCGCACAGCCGCTGGGCTGCACCACACGAATATCGTGCCGATCTTCGGCGTTGGAGCATACGAAGGCTATCACTACATCGTGATGCAGTACATCCGCGGCGTTGGGCTCGATGTCGTCCTGCGCGAGCTGCGCCGGATGTCGAAATCGGGTGGCACAGAGGCGGCAAGCACACTCGCCATGGCAGAGTCGCCTTCCGGCCACACGGCCATCGACGCGCTCAGTGTGGCCCGCTCGCTCGCATTGGATTTCTCGCGACGTTCTGCAAGGGTAAACATCGCTGCGCAGCCCCCAACGGCGGATTCAACGGCAGCGCAAGACAGCGAGCACGCGGGATCGAATCACGACCAACAAGAAGACCAACCCGCCAGCACCGTGAAGGCGTCTCGGGACACGACCGGCAACCCGCGTCTGGGGCCCACGTATTGGCAGAGTGTCGCGCGCTTGGCGCTACAGATCGCCGAAGCGCTGGATCATGCCCACACACAGGGGACGCTGCACCGCGACATCAAACCGGGGAACCTGCTCGTTGACGCCGACGGGACGGTTTGGGTGGCGGACTTCGGCCTGGCTAAGGCGCTGGACCGAGATGGAACCTCGCAGACGGGCGGCGTCGTAGGCACTTTGCGGTACATGGCCCCGGAGCAGTTCGCCGGTACCGCCGATGCGCGGAGCGACATTTACAGTCTTGGGCTGACGCTCTACGAGCTGGCGACACTGCGTCCCGCGTTTGCCGAGACCAGCCGCACGATGCTGGTCAGCGCGATGACGCGCGAGACCCCCAGGGCCCCCCGGCAACTCTGCCCCACGATGCCCCGCGACCTTGAGACGATCATCCTCAAGAGCATCGCCCGTGAACCAAACGGGCGCTATGCCTCAGCCGCCGCCCTGGCCGCCGATCTTCGCCGCTTTCTTGAGGATCGCCCGATCCTGGCTCGGCGCGCGTCCCTGCCTGAACAGCTCTGGCGCTGGTCGCGACGCAATCCCGCGCTCGCTACGCTGAGCGGCACTGCCGCGGTGCTCCTGATCGCCGTGGCGGCCATTGCGACGGGCGCGTACGAACATACCCGCCGTGCAAATGTGCAGGTTCGCAACGCCCTGGCCGGCGAACAGACGCAGCGCGCGAAGGCGGAAGCGACTTCCAAGCTCGCCATCGAAGCGCTCGACACAATCTTCGACCAGTTCGCGCCCGCCCGGACCGGCGTGGCGACAACGATTATAGTGGACGGCTCGGCGGGGACGCAGTTCGAGGTTCCCATTGAGCCGGTCCTATCGCCCGAAACGGCGACACTGCTCGAACACATGCTTGGTTTCTACGGCCGGCTCGCCACGCAGGAAGGTGCGGACCCGACCATCCGGCTGAAGATCGCCGAAGCGAACCGACGGGTCGGGGACATTCACTGCCGCTTGGGCCATGCGGAAGAAGCCAAGGCGGCCTACACCCAGGCTGCTGAGCTCTTTGAACAGATTGAAGCGAACACCGGGGCAACGCCGACCACGCGCGTAGAGCTGGCTCGGGTGCACAATGAGCTGGGGTCAATCCTGCTCACCCAGGAACGCGATCAGCAAGGTCGTGCGTCCCTCCAGAAGGCGCGGGCGATTCTGGAGGCGCTACAGCCAACGCCGTCAGATTCGCCGGCTGCCTGCTTCGAGCTGGCACGCGCCTGTTTTCTGCTGGCCAAACCGTCACGTCCGCCCATCCCTACGCCACCGCGGCGCGAGCCTAGCGTGAATCCGCCGCCCGATCGGCCGCCGCGTCCTGAGATACCCGGCCCAGCGGGGCCAGCGCGCGAACCGCCCGACGCGACGCCACAACCCGCAGAAGATGACGGTGAGCGATCTGTGGCCCGTCAGAAGGCCATCGATCTCCTGACTGAGCTGGGAGCGTCGTATCCCGAAGTCCCGGAGTACCGCCGCCTTTTGGCTCTGTGCTATCGCGATCTGCCAGCGCCGCGGCTACGGGGTCCCGACGATCAGCGAGGAGCGCGCGACGCGATGACTCACGCAATCGCGATCCTGAAGCAGTTGGTGGACGATTATCCCACAGGTGCCGAGTACCGGTACGACCTGAGTGAGACCTATGCCATGGCAGCCGTGCCGGCACTGTGCGTGGGAACGAATCCACTCGCGATGGAGGAGCAGCGCCTCCGCGACGCGCTGAAGATCTCAGAGCAACTTGTCGCCGAACGTCCCAACATCCCGACCTACGCCATCTCTCAAGTGCACATTCGGCTGCGGTTCGCTGATTTTCTGCGCCGCCGGAACCAGACCGATGCTGCCGAAGATCAGCTGAAACACGCCGAGTCGCTGCAGGTCGGCCTCGCCCAGCGATTCCCCAAAATCCCGAGTAATCAGGTATTTGTCGCCGTAGTTGAAGGCGCCCTCGGCCGGCTGCTGCGTGATCGTGGGCAACTGAATGAGGCGCGGTCGCATCTCGAGGTGGCGGCGGCGGTGCTGGACAAGCTGCCTGGCGACTGGCCGCGCCCGCCGTACGTCCGTGACGTTTTCGTCGCCACCTTCACGGACCTAGCGGATGTTGATCGACGCTTGGGCGATCACGCCGCCGCGTCCGAAGCCGCGCGCCGCGTTGACGAGAATCGGACCGATCGCTGAGCGTGTGCCGGCCAGTGATCGGCGCCGTGTACACCTGAGCTCGCCGGGGTTTGACCCTGAAGGCTGACACCGAGCGGTGGTAACCGCTCCACGTGCCGCGCCGCCCACAGGTGCTTTGGAGACCCGCTCCACTCCGCGGTGCCGGGCCGCGTCAACCGGTGAAGTTCGTCTGGAACACGGCGAAGTCCGCTAGGTCTACATCGCCGTCGTGCTCGGCGTCAAAGGCGGCAAGGCAGGTATCGGCGCAGTCGCCACTGGCCGGGGGAACAGCCGGGCCGCCCTGACACTCCACGAAGGCTTGGTAGTCGTTGAGGTCAACCTGCCCGTCCGCAGTGTAATCCCCGCCGGCCAGCAGTTCGCACTCGTCCGGAAGTCCCGTGCCGTTGCAGTCCATGCTCTGGCCGCATCCGGGGACCGCGCAGCGCCCGCCGGGTGCGCCGCAGTCGAGGTCGCAGTCGTCGGGAAGGCGGTTGCGGTTGCAGTCCAGCGACGTGCGCAGAACGACCAGCCCCGCGAGGCCGTCGGCGACGTACAGGTACTCGGCGCCGTCGCCCGCGACGCCCTCGGCATTCCCGGGCGTGTCATACCACCCGATGGACACCGGATGCGTGGGATCGGAAACGTCCAGCAGGCGTACGCCGGCGAACCAGTCCGCCACGGCCACGTTGGTCCCGACGACCGCCACACTCTCGGCAGCGCCGGGCGTGTTGTACGTTCCCGTCCGGAAGGGATGGTACGGATCCGACGTGTCCACGACGTGCACTCCTGCGGAGCCTGCGGCTACATACGCATACGCTCCCTGCAGAGGTGTGCTGACCGCAACGCGTCCCGCCGTGCCGGGAACCGAGCACCGGCCAAGTTCCGCAGGCGCGGCAGGATCGGAGACATCGACCAGCAGCAGCCCGATGTTCCAATCGCCCACGTAGGCACGCGTGCCGGCCAGTGCTACGTCGAACGAGAAGGTGGGGTAGATGTCCGTCCCGCCCACCCAGTCGCACGGCGGTGGCGACACGTCGAACACCTGCACGCCCGCGAACGCGTCGGCGACATAGGCGTACCCCCCGGCCGCGGCGACCCCAAACGCGTATCCCCCTGTCTCGCAAGCACCCTCCGCGAATGGGGCTGTGGGTTCAGCGACGTTGATGACGTGCAGCACGCCGAGCGCGTCATACGGGTAACTGACGGCATCGACGAGGTACACGTACCCGTCGGCCACGTCCAGGTCGAACACATAGCCTGGGGTGTCGCACGCACCCACGCGGATCGGGTCCGTCGGATCGGCCACGCTGATGACCTGCAAGCCCGTGTCATACCCGGCCGCGTACACGTAGTCTCCCACCCGCATCACCCCCATGACGGCGGCACCGCCGGTCTCGTACAGCCCCACGGGTTGCGGATCCGCTGGGGTGGACACGTCGAACGCGATCAGCCCGGTGGAGTAATCCGTCAGGAAGGCATGCGTCCCGGGGCAGGGCCGACCATCCGCGGCACGTGCCCGAAGTCCCGCCGCGGTCGGCGCCTGGAGGCTCGGAGGCCGCGGGTCTCGTCGCGGAGCCGTCCTGCCTGCCGCGTCAGCCGGAGGAGGGCGCGTAGGTCGTGGTTCGTGAGGTGCTCGTCCTGGAGGATGCCGGGCCGGGTGGTACGTGGGGGCGAGGGAGAGTGGTGCTGGTGGGAGGCGGGCACGCACGATGTCGATCGTGATGAGTACGCCGCGGAGTTCGTCCCCGAGCCGGTCGGCTTTGTAGCGCGCCCTGTCGAATGGTCCGTGCTGCAGTTCGTAGTCGACGGTGCCGTACGCGCCCCAGTCCGGCCGGCCGTTCTCGTCGATCGTTGGCCGGATGGTGCTGCGCGGTTTTTGGAACGGCAGGGCCAGGATGGGGCCCCACTCCTGCCACTCAACCCATCGCTCGAGTTCGCGCTCGTTGAAAAGTCCCTCGTTGTCCAGGCCGGGCACGTTGCCGAAACCCGTGGCGCGCTCGATTCTGATCTGTGGCGAGACAGGCAGGTCCGCGATGTCTCGGATGTCTTCGTCGTGTGTTCGATTCATGCTTTCACCGCCGAGCTGCCCCGCTCGAGGCGGGACGCTCGCTATGACGCGACCCGACCACGAGCGGGCCTCGGGGTGAGAAGCATGGAATCATGGCGAAGACTCCAGGGGGCCTGCCGGCGGCGGAGCGGGGGCTGGGCGTGGCGGTGCTGAAGGCACCGGGATCAATCGCCCGTACCGACCCGCCCCGCGGGGCGGGGAAAGCTCTATGATGGGCTACGGGCCCCCCAATAGAGCTTGAGGGTGTAGCGGGCCGTTCGTGCGTCTGCGCGCACCCGCGCGCGACGGGGCTCCCGCTGGCCCCCGCCCGATGGTCTCGCCACGGGGCCGCGTTGAGGGGGCCGCGGGCGTGCAGTCTGGTCTTGGCCGCGGCGGCACCTTCACATGTCGACCGCCGCGACGAGCCGCTGCTCAGGAACCCGGAAGAGGTTTGGTGGGATCCGGGGGGGTGCCGGGCTGATCTTCATTGGCCACGTGAGACCGCTCATTCATTCTGTGATCCGCCTTGCTGCTGAGTAGGTAGGCAAGCTCGGTCGCGTCGTGCTTACTCCACCGACGGACCACGTCCACCAAGAGGTCCGCCTCCCACCGCGCCGCTCTTTCTGCCAGTTCGGACAGCCTCTTGCCCTCCTTGATATGGCTCCACAGCTTCTGCGCCATATCTTGACTCCAAGAGAAATCACCAAAGACCAGAGCGAGGTCACATGCCGTATCGACCTGGCTGATGCGAGCCGCGAGTGCGGGTTTGTCGATCGCGTTCCAGATTATCGCGGCTTCGTCCTCGCCCACGGCGTTCGCCTCGCGCAAGGCGAACGCCACTACAACCGGATCATCGATGTGGTTGCGCCGCTCGGCCAGGCGGGCCCAGTCAATGCGTTGGATTACTTGCGGTGAGAATCCGTAGCAGGGCATCAGCGTCTCGCATAAGAGCTGCATCGCCTCCGCGAAGTCGTCCGCATCCAGAACATGCCGCGTCAGGCACTCTCCGTCCCACAACGGTTCGGTGACTTTGAGCAACCGCTCGCCACCTTGAGCCAAGGCGTCCGCGCGAATGTGAAAGGCGTACAGGTCGGGGAGCTCGTTGAGTCGCTCCGCGAATCTCTCCCGGTTCATCAGAGACCACACGTGTTCGCCAGTATCCTCCGCGGCCCGGAAGAGGCTGCCCAGGCAACGACAAACGCGGGTGATGTCGTCATCAGTGTCAAGGGACGCAGCAATCCTGGTGGGGTCCGCAAGGTCGCGCAGGTCTCCGCCGCACGCCCGATGTACGCTGTAAAGGGTGCATACACACTCAATGGCTTCCTCAACATGCTCGAAGCGGTCGATGTGTGCCTTTGCCTTGCCTTGCGGACATGCAGACCAAAAAGCCGCTGCTGCTGCCGGGTTGGCTTGCTGCAGTATGGTGATGCATCGGCAGATTTGTTTCGCATCGCCTAGAGTATCTGCCCGCCGTGTGAGGTCAGTGTACAGCGATTCCCACACGGCAGTTCCGAGGCTGGGGCTGGCGTTGAACAGGTCTGCAGCCCAACGCGCCATGCGTTCGATAGGGCCAGGTCCCGCGATGAGGCTGGCAAGCTTCCTGGTGTCGAACAGGGCGGCAATGGGTTTCTGGATCTGTTCGGCAAGGCCGGCCAGTGTGGCGGCGCAAAACACGACATTCTCCGTATTGGCCAGTGCCTCGATGGACGCGATGAGTTGCTTAAAGGCGAGCGTGCGGGCCAGTGCCACCGCCGCCGGTTCGTGCGCCGTACGGAGTTCCCGGAGCACGGTGCAGACGTGCCAGACGTGCGGGTCAGCGCTCAGGGCCTCGCCCAGCGAGGAGGCGTCGATTGCTTCCCAAAGCTGCTCGCCGGTGTGAACGTCAACTGCGTAGAGAGCGGCAACGCAGCCGCAGACGCGGCTGGCGTCGGACGTTGTGTGGGCGTTGAGTTTCGCGGCGAGGCTGGTCACGTCCACACTGCGCCAAACCTTCTTATTGCACGTAAGAAAGGCCGGATGAACCGAACAGAGGAACAGCCATACGTCGTCGACAGTCGCAGACTCGTTCAGTTTGCGTGTCAACTCCGGTCCCGCAAACGCACTCAGCAGCGCATCACCAGCTCGTCGCTCGAGGCCATATACGCCACTCAGGCACTCGCTTGCAGTGCCTAGTTGCTCGAAGGCGTGGAGCCGGTCGGCAATACACGTCAAGACCGGGCCGCGGAGCCGGGATTCCGCCGCCCTCCGCCGCAACCACCGCAGGATCGCCGTGACGGAGCGCTCTCGCCCGAGTACGGACTTTACAAGGCCTTCCTCTTCTAGCCGTTCGTCAACGCGCCGAAAGACACTCTGGGGGGCGCTAGCGACAGCTTCCAGGCCGTTCGGCGTGTCGGCTGCGGCGTATCGGTAGATGAAGTCCTCGAGGCTCCACGGCTTGCGCCGGAACTCCTGCCCGTGTTCCCAGTAGGCGGCGGCGAGGCTGGCGTGGGGCAACCCATAGAAGAGCTGGCCGTAGCGCTTGGACTCCGTGATCTCACGCCGCCGCACCAGCTTATGTAGCTCAGTGTCGGTGAAGCCGAGCTCGTCTGTGAGAAACGCTTCGGCGGTGGATACCTCCCCGAGATAAAGTGGGGCCAGGGAGAGTAGGATGCGGGGGAAGCGTGGACCATCAGACCTCAAATCTCCGAGGTCTTCGCACACGCCTTCTCTGACCCAGGTCTTGGGATCGCCACTGCCCGCTGCCGCATCGCAGCCGCGGAGGGCGTAGGTAAGCAGCCAGTAGTCGTCCTTGCCGACGGTACGGAGCTGACTTCGAATCGCCTGCGATGCGAAAACGTGGGGATTCTTGGCGCGAGCCGCAAATGCGCAGATGATGTCATCGGCGTACGCGAACGGTGTCAGTACAACGGTCGGCAGTTTGTCAAGCGGTTCAAGTCGGGAGTCTTCGTGAGGGATCAGCCGCGCGGTGATGACGACGTATCCGTCGAGGTCGGTCTCCTTGAGTTCGCCCCAGAGACACTGGAGCTTGTACGGCTCGAGGTGCATGTTCTCGAGGAGGAACAGCTGATCCGCCTGTTTGATGAAAGTCGCCAGTTTATACACATCGAAGTCGCGGTGCAACCGGCAATCGAGATAGTAGGAGTCCTCAAACTTCTCACCGCGCCAGTCGTACGCGAGCCAGCGTGCGAGCACCGTCTTGCCCGTTGCCCGCTCGCCGGTGAGGCGGACGACGTGGCTTTTGCGAAGCTCATCTCGCATCTCGTTGATCTTTTCGTCGGGCCGGTAGACGCGCCCGTCCCGAAAATCAGCGGCTGTTGGGCCGGACTTCCGGAACCAGTGCAGCTGCTCGTTGCTGCGCGTCTTCATTTCGTCCCTGAGCGGCCGCACTCCTCTGGGCCGGGAGAGTCCTGGTTGTTGCTGCCTCAGACCTCCCGGGAGCTGCTTGCGTGCCCCCTCGGGTGACACTTGCGGCCGGGACCTGCGAAACTGCCGCAGGATCTTCATGACCGACCGTGCTGCTTCGGCCTGATTCGACACGCGGTCCAGCGTGGCGCTGATTTGGGCGGTGAAGCGTGCATCCTCACCCGGAGTGGCGTAGAGCCGCAGCAGTTCTCCGGCTTCATGTCGTTCTCGCCATAGGTACTGACGTACGTAAGCACACACCTGCGGAAGGAGCGAGCGGTTGGGCAGAAGCTTGTATGGGTATTGCATGATGAATGAAGCCAGCGCGGGGCGGAAGTGCGCGGCGACGTCTTCTTCGCGTACCCCTTGGTGGAATTGCTCCTCGAAATGGAGTTCCACTTTGCGCCGAACATCTGCAGCAAACTCGATCGTGCAGGCGACCTCTAATCGTTGCTCTGCTTCATGATCCAGCACCACCCTTTCGGGAGCGCCAGCAGGAATCTGTTGCAGGTCCCTGCACGCTTCGCGGTACTCATTGGCCGCGGTGACAAAGGCATCGACGACTGGCCCGGCTGCGGATGGAGCGCCGCCCCGCGCCCGTTTCAGAAGGTCAAGGCACTCACGCGCTTGACCGATCTGCTTGAGCCAATCCTCCAGGAAGCAGGCCGCTAGTCTTGGATTGACCCCGAGGAGCTCCTCGTGCGCAAGGCACGTGACCTTGGTAATAGCGCGCGCCAGGTCAGTATTGTACGTGCTAACGACATGCTCGATGCGGTCACGCTGCTCCTTGGTCGCCTCGCCGGTCGCGCGTGGGTCGCCGACGAACTGCAACGCGTCGAGCAACTTGGCCGGGTCAATCACCGTCGGGTCGTCATTGACGGCATTGAATGCGTCGTCCACGAGCTGCCAGGCGCTCACCGCGTCGGCGCTTTTGCAGAAGGCCTCCTTCGCTGCGTCGAGGAACGTGTTCGCTTCGACCAAGTTCGATGTGAGCGGGACCGTGGTGTGGAGCGACCATGTCGTTTGATGGACACTCGGGACGTCGATGGAGTGCGGGGGGGCATCCTCCAAGTCCAGGCACGTTCGCAGCAGGGCGGCAGCCTTTGACGCGAATACCCCGAACTGCTCGGGATAGGTCTTCTTCTTCTGCCGCTTGGCGCGCCATGTCGGGAAAAGAAGGAAGCCCTCCATCCAGTGGACGTGAGCGTGGACATGAGCGCGAACCAGCAGTGCGCGGAGCAGCCGTGCTTCATTGCTGCGTCCGAGCGCATTGCCGCTGACCTCGTTGGTTTGCGACTTTCTGCCGCCGAACACGATTCTGACTGGCGCATCGTAGTTTTCTGATTTTGCACTCATGCCTGTCCGCGAGCAGCATAAGTCCTTTGGGGACAGATCATTACATCACCTTCCGCGGTCATCACAGACCCGCGTTTCGGAAAGTCTCTGGCCGGGGATTGTCGGCGGACCGTCAGGGCCGCAGCCGCCACGGCGACGCCGGGTGGCATGCGTGCATCAGCCGAGGCCTGGCCGGACATTGCGATGCGGCTGAGGCGCGTGCACCGGCTTGATGTGGGCGGCTCGGATGCGGCCCGGAAGCGATCCGCGACCGCCTCGGGGACCTTATCTGCGCGGCCCCGCAACGGCGACGGAACTGCGCGGAGCTTGGAGCTTGTTTTCATGCGTAACAGTCTACCAAAATCACGGGAAGCCTACCGCGCGAGCGGGAGGCAAGAAAACGCCGCCGGCCGGCCCGGACGGGCCAAGAAGGCCGTAGCGCGCCAGGCTGGCGGAGCGGTCGATTGCAACGCCGCGGGCCGGGGCGGCGAGGATTTCGGGGTTGAGATCCTGCCGGAGGGTGGCCATGCAGTGGTCCCGGCTGGCCCGGCCGGCACGACGCCCGGGGCGCCGGGCGGCACGTCCGGACACGGTGCGGGCTCAAACGAGCCGCGCACAGGTGTGGCGAACGGTGACACTTGCGGTAATCCCAATGTCGGGAACAGTCCGCCACCGGTTGTCGCTTCGGTTCCGGGCGGCGGGATCCCGCCCGCGAGGGGCGGCCCCGTGCCCCCGTGCGTCGTGAGTGGGCTCGGGGCGGGGGGCGCTCCTGTGGGTCAAGTGCTGCTGGAGTGCTACCTCAATGGCTTATTCGCGCTTCTCTCGCGTGAAGAGGCGCACCAGGAGCTGCACAAGCGCGACTTCGGCTGGGTCTCCCCTTTCGGTTGGGTGCGGTACGGGTGGGAGGGCCAGGCGTGGAGCGGGCCGATCTCCTCGCGCGTCCCCGGCGCTGGCCAGGCATTTGGCTTCTGGCTGCTGACGGGCGAAGGGGCCCGCACTCTTGACCGGTACCGCAAGCATGTTGCCGGGATGAGCCTCGCGAGCGTTGCGCTCTTCCAGGCCCACGCGTCCAGATTTCACCGAGTGCTGCCCGAGATGCTGCGCCGCAGATCGCGGCTGTTTCGGTGGGCGCCGGTACTGGACCGCAATGGGTGCAAAATCCCGGCGTATGCCGTAGTGCCGGAGCGGTCCACGATCCTGATTGCCGGCGTGGATCCGGATTCCTGCGCGCCGGACACCGTTTTCGACTGGGGCATTCTCATGTCGCCGCCGGACCTGCCGCCGGATGCGGGCGCCGTGGTGACCGCGTGATGTGCAGCCACAAAGGGTGAACCGGGCTGGCTGAGCCTCACGCGCGAGGCGAACAACAACCGACGGGCGGGTGGCGGACTGCTACCCGCCCGTTCTTCGTTTCCTGCATCTCCAGCATCGTGGGCGACAGCGGTGGTCGCGTTGGCCGTGCGCGGATCTGCGTTCGTTGGCGCCGGCGGCTCGTCGGGTCGGTCGGTCGCGCGTGTGTCTGCGGTCAGCAGTTCGGCACCCGCGTCTGGCTGCGCGCGGGTCTAATAAGGGGTGCAGAGTGGCTGCAGAGCAGCGCTCGGGAGGTGATGCCTATGTCGCGGCCATGGCGTGAACGCGTCCATGATTGGGACGCAGTGCATGAGAACGTGTGGTACCTGCTCCGCGTGGCGGCGATTGACAGAACGGGCGCGCCGCCGGCAATCCGCGTGCACCTTGCGTTTCTGGAAGACGTGCAGGTTGGGAGGACGCACGTCGCGTCATTGCCCGTCCCGGTGAGGCCTGCAGGGCTCGCGGCGGACTTCTTCCTCTCGTGCGGGGTCGAGGTGGTCGCCGGCGGCACCGTCACTCCGAAGGCGGTTGTCGGCAAGGTCGTGCGGGCGCAGTTCGCCCCCGGCGCACCGGCGGGCGCGTGGCAGATCGTCCGCTTCGCCCTCCCGGAGGGCAACGACGCGCCCCACGAAGCGGACCGCCGTGCGTGATCATGGGGACCGACGTGTCGGCGTGAGTCACTCCAGGAGGTGAAGGACGAATGGCCCAGAGTTTCCAAATCCCGCCGGGCGACGTCGAGTACCGCAATACGCTGCGCGATGCGCGCGGTACTGAAGTGCTCAAGTTCGGGTACCGCGAGGTGGTCACGATCGACCCTGAAGGGCAGTCAAGGGTCTTCAAGGAGTCCGAACACGTTGCGTTGGCCGACGGTCGGCTGTTCACGGCAGCAACACTCGCGACCGGGAAGATCGAGCTCGCGATCTGCGACTTGTGCCGCTACCCGCTCCCGCCGCGGTGGTGGTGGAGCCAGCCCGAATCTCCGTCATTGGGCTGCATGGCGCGTGAGTCCGGCGCATTCTGTGCCGGTTGCTCGCTCTTTGTCTGCAAGAAGCACTCGGCGGTTGTCGCCGACGGCTCGGTGCGCTGCATCCTCTGCGCCCGTCGCTTTCGGTGGCGTGCGCTCTTTCGCGCCTTGTTCTTTACTCCGATCCGGGAGGATGCATGATGTCGCAATCGTGGCGTGACCAGTTGATTGCCCAGATTGATTTGTGTCGCCCGGGCCCGCGGGACAAGGGCCTGCTGGCGCTGCGCGCGCTTGCAGCAAACGGCCGCCTCTCGGAGGCGATGTGCCGTTTCCACTACCTGCGCCTGTTGCTTCATCCGCCGCGGTGCGCGGACAGCCTGGCAGGTTTCACCGAACCCCCCTCGCTCGAGGAGTGGCGTTCGGCGGTCGTCACGGAGGCGCCGATTGGCGTCCTGACTGAGGTCGAGGGCGCTGAATTCGGCCCGCATCTTTCGGATCGTGTCGAGCACTGGGCTGTGGCTGGGACCACGGGTTTTGGAAAGACCGTCACGCTGCGCGGGCTCGCCTTGGCGCTCGACGCGCTCGGCCGCGCGCTGCTCGTGTTCGAGCTGAAGCGTGACTGCGCCGACTTCGTGCAGCGGCTGGCCCGGTGCGTGCGCGTCCGTGCCGGCCAGGGAGCGTGGTTCGGCTTGCAGGCGCCTGCCGGTGTCGCCGATCGCGACTGGGCCATGGTGCTCGCGGCCATTCTGGCCGCGCGCTGTGGCCTGAAGCACGCCACGACGTCTCTTGCCCGCATGCTCACCTGGCTGGTCGAACAGCTCAACCGCGCAGCAGTCCGCGGGCGCCTTTGGCCGGATGTCCAACTCCTTTGTGACGTCGCCGTCGCCGCACCGTCGGCGAAATTCGCTGCGAAGGAGGACTACGAGCGCAGCTCGATCCAGGTGCTGGACGGGGTGGCCCACGCGCTGGGCCCGTTCGCCCGTACGTTTCGGGGAATCGACCTCGAGCAGTTCCTCGCCCAGGGGACCAGTGTTGTGGTGGATCTCAGCACGCTGGAGCCGCCGGCGCAGTGGGTGGTCATCGACGTGCTGCTCAGCTAGGTGCTCATCGGGCGGATGGCGCGCGACCAGAAGGTCGACCGCACCGAGATCTGCATACTCCTGGACGAGAGCGACCTGCTGGTTACGGATGAGGCCCATGCTGGGTTTCCGGGCCGGCAGTCGCCGCTCATGCGCGTCCTCCGCCAGGGCAGAGAGTTCGGCATCATGGTGGCTTTGGGGATCAACGTGCTATGAGCGCGTCTGAGTCTATTCTTAACAATGTCCAGAACCTCGTCATCCTCCGACAGGAAGCCCCTGGCTCGGTTGTCCGGGCGCTGCGCGCCCTGCCGCTCCCGCCCGAGGCCGCGGGCCTCCTGATGTCCCTTGACCGGGGGGACGCGGTTCTGCACCTGGCGGGCTGGCCGGAGCCGGTCCTGGGGCACGTGACGTTTGTTCCGCCGCATCGGGGTTCTACGGCCACGCCGGACCCGCAGCTTGACGTGGTTCCGGCAAGGCGACTCGCCGAATTGCCCGAGGTGCTTGACGAGCTAACACACGCCAAAGGCGAGCTGGGGCGGGTGCGCAAGAGCGCGGACGACACCCCGGACAAGATCATGGCGAACGTTCACGATGTCCTGGCAGACTGGATCCGTCAACCGGGCAAGCCGATGGCGCGGATCTGGGCTGCGCTTGGGATTGATGCCCCGTCCAAGCAGAAGGCGATCCGCAAGGTGCTGGCACCCAAGTTCGCGCAGATCCGCGACGAGCGGTTCGGTTCGGCGAAGGTGGCGATTCTCCTGCCCAACGCGGCCGGCTATGCGCTCGTCGGTCGGGGTTCCCTGACCGGGCTGGGACGTGGTGAGGTTGTTCATCTGCACGGGGCCTGGTGGGCGCGCGACTGGGCCGTCAAGCAGGGCTACGAGGCCCACTTGGAGTGGCGGGTGGGAGTGGGTGTGAACCACCCTGCGGACGTGGGCTATTGCGCCGATGGTGTCTGGCACGTGATCGAGGTGGTGGACACGTCCTTCCTGAACCTTGCCGACGCGGTCCGGGCGAGCCTGGTGCTCTCGACCATCGTGCAGACCGTCACGATCGTCACGAAGCTGAAGAGTGAGCACGCCCGCGTCCGTCGCCTGCTCGCCGTGGAGGACCTGGCTGGGGTGATGGACCGCGTGCAGCTGTCCACGTTCGACTTCTACCTGCGGGAGGTGTACCCGTGACGCGGGCCGTGCGCATCGCGCTGATCGTCGTTCTCATGCTCGGTGCCCTGTCGTTCCTGGTCGCGGGGCATGAGTGGGAGCTGGCACACCCGCGGTCCTCGCCGACCCGGGGCGCCGGGTACGAGCTGGCCATGCTGGCCATGGTCGTGATCACAATCGCGGCGCTGCTACGGCGGCGTGGTCGGTAAGGACGCGCGTCATGCGGCAGCAACGGTGACGTCAGCGGTGCGTCCGCCAGGCTCCCGGGCGAGCTGGCATACTGTACGCAGGTACGGGAGAGCCGTGACGTATGAACACGCAGCCCACGCAACAGCAACCGCGCCCCGTGCGACCTCGGTGGGAGCTGCTGTTCCTGCCGCTGGCGGCGCTCGTCCTGCTGGTGCTTTGGACGCGGTCGGTGGCCGTGCAGCCGGCATGGTCCGCGCTCCTGGACCGCTGGCAGATCCATGATCGGCTGCGTTTCACCGAACTGGCGATGTTCGCGCTGTGCCTGATCGCGGTGGTCGCGATCGCGCGCGCGTCCCGGAGCCCGTGAGGCTAAGAATCGTGCACCGAGGAGAACACCGATGCAGCACTATGCGATCCAACATGTCAATGGGCAACCTCTCAAGGTCCCGGTCGCGCCGGATGGGAGTATCGACGTGGACGTGTTGTGTCAGCTGGCCAACGTCGCGCCGGATCGGGCGCTGGTCCTCCAGCGGCCGGATGGCAGCAATCAGCTGGTCCCGCGCGGCCAGAAGCTGACGGTGCGGCCGGGCGCGCAGTTCGTGGACGCCCCGACGCACCGGCGGGGGGCGTGACCGTGTCGCCCGTGCTGCGGGAGCACATCCGGATGGCGTCGTGCTTTTACCGCTTGGCGGTGGCGCGGGACGGGGCCTGGGTGCGCGTGGACGACTTCGCGCTGCCGGCGGGCTTCAACGTGCCGGTCACGCAGGTGCTCGCAAGCCTCCCTCCGGACTACCCGCTGCGCGCGCCGGGGGTGCTGCCCTGGGGCCTCTTCCTCCGGCCGGGGCTGCGGTACCACGGCCGCTGCCACCCGAACATCGTCGAGGGCCAGGGGCCCGGCTGGGGCGCGTGGTCGTGGCTGTGCATCTTGCGCGTGGCGTGGGACCCGCGCCGGGATGACTTGCTGCGGTGCCTTGAGATGGTCCGGGCGGTTTTGTCGGCCCCGTCGGGGTGGTGAGGTGTGCTGTATGTTCGAGCCGTGCAACCAACTGAGTGTGCCGCCGGGGCCGCGGACTGTTCTCCGGTTCGTCGGGAACGGGTTTGGCGTCCTGCGCGACCACCTGACGGCGGATCCCAGTCGTGAGCAGTTCGCGTTCCTGCTGGCCCGGCCGGTTGCGACCGCGGACGGCGTGCTGCTGCTCGTGCTGGATGTGCTGCTGCCCGAGCCGCAGGACCTGGTCGCGCAGTCTGGGTTCGGTGTCGAGCCGCGACCGGAGTTTCAGGCGCTGGTGTATCTGCTTGCCGAGCAGCAGGGCCTCGTCGTGCTCGATGCGCACACGCACGTCTGCGATGGGCCACCCTCGTTCAGCCCGGTGGACTGGGCCGCCGCGCGGGCCAATGCGCGCTACATCGTGGAACGGTTCCCGCCGCCCACGACGCTCGGCCTGGTTGTGTTCAACCGCGGGCTGACCGCCTGTGACGGCATGCTGTTCGAGCGCGACCGCGCCGCGTTCGCCGCGATCACCGAACTGCAAGCCGTGGGGGCCGGCCTCACCATCCAGAGGACTGCAGAGGCGAGGGATGGTGCGCCAGTTGATGAGCGCTACGCCCGCCAGCGGCTCGTGCCGGGCTGGAACCAGACCGGGCTGGAACATCGACGATGTGGAAATCTGGGCCGGTGTGAATACGACGGACTTGGTCGCCGACCTCAATGGCGACGGCGTCGTGGACATCCAAGACTTTGCCGTGCTGGCGGACTGCCTGACGGGGCCGGAAGTGCCGCCGGCAACCGGCTGCGAGAACGCGGACCTCGATCAGGACGTGGACGTGGACCTGGCGGACTTCAGCGTGTTCCAGTTGCACTTCGGGGCGGGCCGGTGGCCTGCAACGCTGCCGTGCGGGAGATTGAGAAACAAGGCGAGCGGGACTGTCATTCGCCGCCGCGGGAATCCCGCTCGGACCTGCGCCATTTGGCTGGGATGTTGCCCGCGTTCCATTTCTTGTATGCCGCCTGTAGCTCCCTGAGTCGCTCCGGTTCCTGCGCGGCGAGGTCAGTCTCCTCGCCCACGTCCCGGCTCAGGTTGAAGAGCTGCGGCGCGCTCCGACGCCGGGCAACGACCTTCCAGTCGCCTGCGCGCACCGCGGATTGCCGTCCGAAGCGCCAGAACAAGGCATCGTGGGGCGTGTCCTTCTTGCCGTGGAGGAAGGGCACGAGGTCGATACCATCGAGCTGCATCGCGGGTCGTACCGGGATACCGGCGGCCGCCAGTGCCGTCGCGTGGATGTCGAGCGACACCACCGGGTAATCATACGTACGGTCCGCCGGCACGTGGCCGTGCCACTGCATGAGGAACGGGATTCGAATGCCGCCCTCGTAGACCTGCCCCTTGTAGCCCCGTAATGGGTCATTGCGCGACGTGGTTTGCCAGGTCGGGCCACCATTGTCGCTCAGGAAGAAGATGAGCGTGCGGTCGTCGAGCCGGTACTCGCGGAGCTTGCCGAGCACGCCGCCGACCGCGTCGTCCATGGCGGTGAGCATGGTGGCGTACGTCCGCCGTGTCTCGTCCTTGATGTCCTTCACGCGGTCACGCACCTTGGCGCTGGCCTGCAAGGGGGAGTGCACCGCGTTGAACGGCAAGTAGAGGAAGAAGGGCTGGTCGTTGTGGCGGTCGATAAACGCCATCGCCTCGCGGGCGAATGCGTCGGTCAGGTACTCCTTCTCGGTGACGGGTATCGTGCCGCGCAGTAGAGGATTGGTCCGTCGGGATATCGTCGGATCATAGTCGTGAGCGCCAGTCAAGAACCCGAAGAACTCGTCGAAGCCCCGCTCAGTCGGCCGCAGCCCCTCACGATAGCCGACGTGCCATTTGCCGAACATGCCCGTGGCGTAGCCGGCCCGTTTGAGCCGCTCCGCGAGCGTTAGCTCTTCCCGTGGCAACCCAAAATCCTCGGAGGCCTCATGCTCCGGGCCGGGGTTGTGCTCGAAGCCGAACCGCTGCTGATAACGACCGGTGAGCAGGCCGGCCCGTGTCGGCGCGCAGATCGGGCAGGTCACGTAGCCGCTGGTGAAGCGCACGCCGCGTTTCGCGATCGAGTCGATGCGCGGCGTGGCGATGTCGCGGCAGCCCTGCACGCCGAGGTCGGCGTAGCCTAGATCGTCGGCGAGCAACAGCACGATGTTGGGCCGGGATGGCTGCGTTGACGCCGCTTGCGCTGCGAATGCGCGCGGCAGCAGACTGCCTGCCGCCAGCAGCCCGGCAGACGTTGCGCCCGCCCGCGTGAGAAACTCCCGCCGCGTCAACTGGATAACGTCTGTGATGATGGTCGGGTCGGATGCCGCGCTCGCCATGAGCAACTCCTCATCAGTGTGAATGAACCGCACCACGCGTGCCGCGCGCTCCAGGCGGTAGCTCGGTGCGAACCTCCGCAGCCAGCCGCTCAAGGTGCGGGGCTGCGTGCTGGAAGAACCGCTTCCAGCCGGCGCACAGGACGTTCTGCACTTCGGTCGCCCCTTGCATGCCGATTCGGTGCCGCGGACACCCGCCGTGGCACAGGTCCAGGTACTGGCAGCCGGCACAGGCGTCCGGCCATTCCAGCTTCTTTCGTCCGAATGCGGCGTAGGCCGGGGACTGCCGGAGCCGCTCCCAGGTGTCGGCGTGGATGCTGCCAAGCTTAAGTTCGCGCTGCACGAAGAAATCGCACGGGAACACGTCGCCGTTGTACTCCACGACCAGGCACTGACAGCAGTCGTTGTCCATCATGCAGTCGGTTGGCCGGCCGAGGACCAGCTTGTGGATGATCGAGTCGAAGAGCCGGACGGACACCCGGCGCGCGTCCCGGGGGTGCCATTCATCGAACAGCTCGCATAGGAATTGCCCCCAGGCCTCTCCGGTAACCGCGCAGGGCTGTAGCTGTCCGCGCGCGTCGAACTCGACACAGGGGATGTACTGGTGGAAGAGCAATCCCTGGTCGCAGAGATAGCGATAGACCTCACGTGCGCGGCCGACGTTGGCCGCGGTTACCAGCGTAAGGACATTGAACTCGACACCGGCGCGGCGTAGGCAGCCGATGCCGCGTATGACCGCAGCGTGTGTGCCGGCTCCGGCGCCGGTGTGTCGGTAAGCGTCGTGCACCTGGCCCGGACCATCCAGGCTCACGCCGACCAGGAAGCGGTACTCGGCCAAGTGGTGGGCCAGCGCTTTGGTGATCAACGTCGCGTTGGTTTGCAGGCCGTTCGCGATGATTGAGCCGGGACGGCCATGCTGCTGCTGAAGGTCCGTGACGCGGCGGAAGAACTCGAGGCCCAGCAGCGTCGGCTCGCCGCCCTGCCAGATGAAGCTGTAGGTCGGTTGGTCGGTAGCCAGGTAGCTGGCGACAAGCTGCTCGAGCGTCGCATCCGACATGCGATGCACGGCTTCGTCGGGATAGAGCTGCAGGTGGTCGAGGTAGAAGCAGTACTCGCAGCACAGGTTGCAGTCGGCCGAGACCGGCTTGACGAGGAGCGAGAATGGCCGCGACAGATCCATGTCGGTGTGCTACCCCGGGTGGACTTCGCTGACGGCCCGTGTGGTTAGATTCACATCGAAGAACCTGTCGGCACGACCGCCATCGATCGTGATCTTCCGACCGCTGAGCGTGGTGATCGTCAGGTCCACCTCCTTGACGCCGCCCAAGCCGAAATGCGCCTCCAGCGCGCCGCCGCTCTTGTAGCTGTGGTTGGCGGCGATGACCCGCGTGCCGAGCAGCTTGTTCGTCTTCGGCTCGCGGGCCTCCACGCGGGCCCCGATCAGTTCCGCGTCCGTCAGGCCGCTGAATCGCAGCCGCAGCCAGTGATTCTGCCGCCCGCCGTGCAGCCCCGTGTTCCAATAGACCTTGCTCTCGTACCGCGCCATGCTCAGCGCTGGGCCTGAGTTATCGGGATCGGCGGCAAAGACCAGGTCCAGCAGGCCGTCATTGTTGAGGTCGGCGGCCTCTCCGCAGATGCCGGAGCCATCCAGGCCGCTGAAGGCGGTCGGTTTGGGCTCGAAAGAGCCGTCACCGCGATTCATGAACAGAAGCGCGCGGGCTTCGAGGTTCGGCGATTCATGGCGATCCAGAACTACGAGGTCCTCCCAGCCGTCGTTGTCAAAGTCGCCAAACACCGCGTCGGCGAAATACGGCCGGCGGTCGCCGGGTTGCAGGGCGGCGCCGAGGCGGCCTTGCGGCTCTGGCGCGTCGAAGAGCTTGCACCAGTCACGATAGACCCAGTTCAGCGCATCCAGCCCGGCGGCATGGGTCGCTTCCTCGAACTGGAAACCGCCTCTGTTCCGCCAGAACCGACCGCTGACGTATTCCGCCCGCGGCGCCCAGCCCGGACTGGCCGGCCCGACCGCCAACACATCCAGCAGGCCGTCGCTGTCCACGTCGGCCAGCGAGATATAGGGCAATCCCGGGGCCTTGCCGACCGCCGTGAGGGTCTTCTTGTCATCACTGAGCTTAAGGTGGGCCTCACAGGCCAGGCCGTTGCCCGCAACCGTCTCAAACCGCAGCTCGCCCGTTTCGACGAGCAGGTTCTTCCAGCAAAACACGCCCTGGCGGTATTCGACCGGGGTGTAAGGCGCATCATAATCGCGCACGTCTACATGGAACGACTGCACGAGGTCGAGATCACCGTCGTTGTCCAGGTCGCGCAGGTTGATATCGGGACCAGCCTTGTCCTTCTCGCTGTCGTGGTAGAAACCACCGAAGTCGGGAACAAGGTCGGTGCCGCCAATGTCCTCAAAGCGGCCATCCTCGAACTTGGCGCCTTTCGGCTTGAAGACGTAGAGCCGGGTGTGCGGAAACCCGCCCATCGCGTCCTTGATGTTGTCGCAGCCGACCGCGATGTCGAGCCAGCCGTCCCTGTTTAGGTCGCCGATGCTGGGCTGGCGGTTGTAGGCCTGTTCATTCTGGATGCCCATCTTTGTTGAGACGTCTCGGAAGACATCCCACGCGCCATCGCTGATATACAGGCCGTTTCCGGTTTTCTGGTCGCGCGGATTGGACTCACCGCCGGACATCTGGGCGTGCCGGGTCACGAGCAGGTCAAGAAAACCGTCGCCGTTGAAGTCGGCCAGATTGGGCACCTGGCCACGCCCGAAACGCTCCGGGGTTACCTGCGAGTCCAGGATCCTGATCGTGTGCGGCCGGAAGCGGAAGTCGCCCTCGTTGATGAACACGCGCAGCTTCTCGCCGGCACGCCAACGTCCGCCCGTGCCGCGCGGCGCGGAGTAGGTGGCCACGATATCGACGAGGCCGTCCTGGTTCAGGTCTGCGATGGCGACGCCGTTCATGCCCTCCTGAAGATCGGTGAGGCCGGGAACGCAGATACTCTCGAAGAGCTGGCCGCGCCCGGCCGCGTCGCGCGTGGCGTCATTGTCAGGCATCTTCTTCAGCGGCGGCTCGCCCGGGCGCTGCTCGGTGACTTCCTCCGTGTGCGGGGTCGGCTCGATGTCACCATAGCGGTCCCGCAACCGTTCCCAGGCTGATTGGCGACGCCGAGGAGCTCGCCCCTCGCGCTCGTCGGCCGCAGGTTCTTTGCTCTCCTCTCGGGAGAGGGCCGCGGGCCGGGTTCTTGCAGTCTTGGCGGCGTCTGCAGGCGCCTGTTCGATGTAGATGCGGTTCCCGTCGGGATCGGTAACCAGCAACCGCTTCTCGCCGTCGACCTTCGCGCCGCGTTTCATCAACCCGGTGCGCGCGGCGGCAAGGTCGGCCACGCGTAACGTCACGCTGCGCAGTCCCGGCGCATCCTGCCCGGCATCGGCGTCCTTGGGGCGCTGCCCCTCTGGCGAGGAGAACTTGATCCGCCCAGCGCCGGTGGCGAACAGGTACATCTTCATGCTTAACGGCGGCGGCAGGTTCCACGGATCGAATTCTGCCAGGCCCAGCGTCTCACCATAGAACTCCCGCGCCGCCGCGTCGTCGCTGACGCCCATGCCCCAGGTGAACGTCTCGCCCGACGCGCTGCGCGGCACGCCCATGATCTCGACGATGTTGCCGTCGGGGTCGCGCGTCATGCTGACGTTAGCGCCCTTGACCGGCGCCAGATAGCCGGCCTGGACGAGCCGCTCGCTGACGGTGGCGGGATCATCGAACCAGAGCGAGAACCAGCGAAAGCCGTTGGACGCAAGCATCTGCCTCATCGGATTGCCTGTGGCCGGTTCGGGCTTGTCGCCGGGGACCTTCCGCAGGCGCAGGTAGCAGCCGGCCCACTCCAGCAGGGCGCCTTTCTGGGCGTCGGCCGGCTCGACCTCCCGCATGCCGATGCCGTCGCGGTAGAACTTCGCGCACGCCTCGACATCGCGCACGCAGAGTTCAAACACTGCGTCCACAACCTGGAGCTCACCCTCGCTGAGTGAAGAGGCTTCTGATGCCGGCTGAGTCGTGCCCCGCCGCGCCGCGCGGCGGTCGAGGTAGTAAGCGCGGGCTTCCTCCAGCGTGACGAAACCGTCACCGTTCCGGTCGATCTGCCGGAACAACGGCTCGGGATACTCCTCGGCGCTGACCTTGCCATCGCCATTGCGGTCAAGTTGCTCGAAACGCTCCACCAGCGAACCGGGCCGCGTCGTCTGCTGCGCCCGTGCTGCGTGTACTGATGCGGCCGCGATGACGAGTATTGCGAGAACGCATCGTGAGTTGTTAGTCATGGCTCACCTTTCTCCGAAACGAGCGCGGCCTGCCGGTGGGTGATCATCGGCAACCCTTTGCTCACCGTCGTCGCAGGACAATCATCGCTTCCTGAAAGCTGACCGAACCGTCGCCGTCCGAGTCCGCCGCGGTGAAATCGGTGCGCTCGGCCATTGGCGATCTCGCGTACTCCTCCTTCGAGAGCCATCCGTTCCCATCGGCGTCGAGGCGATCGAATGCCTGTCGCAGGGGCCTGCCGCCGGGAGCATTCGGCGTGGCGGGTCGCTCCCCCTCGAGCTGATCGCCAAGCGGCCCGTCGAACCCGCGGCCGGACACCCCCGCGGCCTCGTTCACGAGCCGCCGGAAGCTTTTGTACGTCGGTGCGCGGTACCCCTGCGTCTGCACCATGAACACGCCGAACATCTTGTTCGTGCGGTCGATCCAGAACTGGGTGCCGTTGGCCCCACCCCAGGAGTAGCCGCCGCGCTCGTCCACCGCGCCGCCGAGGCCGTAGCGCTGGCCGGCGGCCTTGACGTGGTTCTGGAACATGAGGTCGACCGTCTCGGGTTTGAGGATGCGCAAGCCGTCGAGCTCGCCGCCGTTGAGGATCATTCGACAGAAGCGCGCGTAGTCCTCGGCGGTGCTCACCAGGCCGTGGCCGCCCATGAACAGCGACGGCTTCTCGGTGAGCGGGCGGTCACGCTCGGGCGCGGCGATGAGCGTGCCGGGCTGCGGCTGGCGGTAGCGCTGCGCGATCCGCGACGCCTTCTCCCGCGGCACCCAGAAGTCCGTGTCGTGCATCTCGAGCGGCGTGAACAGCCGCTCGCGCAGAAGCTCGTCGAGCGGCTTTCCCGCGACGGCTTCGATGTAGCGACCGAGGATGTCGATGGAGACGCCGTAGTTGTACCCCGTGCCGGGATGGAACTTGAGCGGCTCCTTGGCGACCGCCTCGGAATACTCCTTGAGCGTGACGTTCTCGCCCCGGCTTGCGCGGAACGCGAGTTCGGCGGACGCGGTAGAACGCCGGCCCTGACCCGTCCCCGCCCCCCCTCGACCACCCGGCCCAGCATCGATCTGTCCGTAGTACAACCCGCTGCTGTGGCTCATGAGCATCCGCGGCGTGATCGGCGACTTCGCGGGCACGAGCTCGCCGTCCTCCAGCACCATGGGCTCGGCCCACTCGGGCAAATGCTTGGAGATCGGCTCATCGAGTGTGAACTTCCCCTCGTCGAGCAGGGTGAGCGCGGCAACAGTGATCACCGGCTTGGTCATGCTCATGAGCCGGAATATCGCGTCCTTGGGCATGGGCGTGCCCGCTTCGATGTCCTGCTTGCCGAAGGCCTCGAAGTAGCCGCGGTGGCCGTCCTTGAAGACCAGATCGACGACGCCCGCGACTTCCTTGTTCGCCACCGCCTGTTGCATGGCGAGGTCGAGGCGATTGAGCACGTCCGGGTTCAGCCCGGAGGCTTTGGCGGCTTCGCCGTGAGGTCGGGGAGGGAGCTCGCGTTCGGCACCGTTGGCGCCCGGTGTGTTCGTGGGCGTTCGCGCGTGTCGCTGGAAGAACTCCCACATCAGATCATTCGCCGAGATGTCCCTTGTCGAGTTGCCGAGCTGCTTGAGCGGCGGTTCGCGACCGGGCCATGTGTGGCCTCCGCCATTGATCTGCACGAGGACGACCTCGGTGCCTGACCTTCCGCCGTTCCAGGTGGTGCGGGTGACGGTCATGCCGTCAGCAGCAGTGTCGGGGAGTTGCTCGATCATCGGAGGTTCGGCACAGCCATTGGCCTTGATCCACTGATCGAGCGAGTGGCGCACGGACAGGAAGACGGGTCGATCCCGCGCAAGTGGATGCCCGACGCCCTGGCCCCCTTCCATCGGAGCGCTCGCATCGGCGGTGCCATGAAAGTGCATCACGGCGACCGGGCGCGAAGGTGCGCACGTCTCAGTGCCCATCGGTCCGCCGACGGGCGCGATCGCGGCGATGCGGTCGGCGATCTCCGAAGCGACGCGGTACGCCATGATCGCGCCGTTGGACATGCCGGTGGCGTAGACGCGATTCGCATCGACGTTGGCGACGCTCGCGAGGTCGTCGAGCAGAGCGCGAACGAAGCCGACATCGTCGATGTTGTTGTCCATCGCGTAGCCGCAGCAGTTGCCGCCGTTGAACGTAAGCAGGCGATTGGGCAGAAGACCCATGCCGTACGGATAGGTGACGATGAAGCCGGCCTCGTCGGCCTTGTCGTTGAGGCCACTGAGTGTGACCATGCTCTCGGGGTTGCCGCCGCCGCCGTGAAACGCGACGACGACGGGCGTGGGGCGGGCGGGGTCGTAGCTGCGAGGGATGTAGATCAGCGAGCGACGGTCGAGGGCGCCGACCTTGATCGCGCGTGTGACGGCTTTGCCAGGCGCGAGCGATGGGTGTGACGGCGAGCCGGGCGCGGGAGTCAGCGGTGCGTTAAACGCCTCGCGATAGAACGCCCAGTTGTCATCGCCCATCGCTCGCAGCGCGCCCACGGGGTCGTGGGCCACGCCGGGGAGCACGGTCCACGTGTGCGGGATCTTGAGGGCGTTCAGGTGCTCATGAAAGAGACAACTGTCTTCGAAGGCCTCGTCTTTGTCGCCGATGACGACGCGGACCAGCGAGCCCTCGGCGATCGCCGCGGCGTTCTGCTCAGCCAGCGTGCGCGGGCTGACGCTGCGGAAGTACGCCTGATCGCCGCCGTAGACCTTGCTCAGCACTTCCGCCGCACGCTGTCGCCCCGCCCGCGGCGTCTGCACCAGTTCAGCCTGCATTGGCCCCGCGCCGACGATCGAGACGGCCCGAAACATCTCGGGGAACTTGAACCCCAGGCGGGCCGCGCCGTAGCCGCCCATGCTGAAGCCGTCGAGCAGGCGATCCTCGCGCGTGGCGATGGTGCGGTACGCCCCGTCGATGTGCGGCACCAGGTCCTTGACGATCACCGTCTCCAGCGGCGCGGTGCCGTCCTTCCAGTCCACATACATGCCTTCGACCAGTCCGTCGACGAACACCACCAGGCACGGCGGCGTCTTGCCGGCCTCGATGGCCGCGTCGAAGTGCCGGGCGACCTGCGGGATGCCCGCGAGCCCGCCGCCCGAACCGTGTAGCCAATAGACCACGGGGAAGCGCCGCTGCGGATCGCGCTCATACGCCGCGGGCCTGTAGAGGTGGTAACTGACCTTGGCCTTGGCCGCCGCGCTGTCGAAGGTGTGGAAGGTCACGCGCGGGGCCTTGACCTGACGCGTCACCCACTCGGCGGCGGGCTGACGCGGCACGGTGGGGGATTCGTCCGGCTGCGCGGTCGCTACACCTGCTACTGACAACAGCACCGTGACAAAGTAGCAAAGCACTGCGTTCTCTCCTTGTGGACTCGCAAGCCTCGCACGATAGATCCACGCTGTGTCGTGCAAGAGCGTGCGTTCAACGCACGCCACGAGCAAGACGGTGCCAAGGCTGTTTATGACGTGCACCAGCAACGTGGCCGCCTCCCAACAAGGACCGTTGAGCACCCGGAGCCATTCCAATGCCGGAAGGACCCGACCGGGGGCACCTCGCCGGCTGACCGACGACCCCTCCCAGGACCGCCCCCCACGCGCTGGGGCCCTCATGCCGGGTTGTGGCTGCAGCGAGCCCCGTGGCCGCCGTACAGGCGGCGCGCGGCGTACTCGCAGGGTGCCGCTGTCCGGTCGGGTCAGACATCTGGCAAAACGAACTACAAGTCCCTATATTGCCAAGCGCTGAGGGGAGGGCGCCAACCCGGCGCATGGGGCCCCGAAACAAGCAGAATCTGCCGGCGCCGGCAATGAACCTCGCTCTCCGGCGTTGACCTTGGCGGGCGGCAAGTACGCGGCCGCACTCCTGCTGTCACTCAACGAGCATCAGGGAGAACCACGATGTGTCGGAACCGACTGCACAGCTTCATCACTTTCATGTTCGCCACAGCCGTACTTTCGGGCGCATCCGGGTGGGCCATCGCACCTCCGCCAGCCGTCGCGGACGACGGGGCAATGGGTGCCAGTACGCTCCGGCCCAAGGTCACAGACGAGGAGCGCGGACAGCTGAAGCAGCTGCGCGAGCAACTGGACCAGGGGGAACTGACGCCGCAGGCGTTCGCCACCCAGGTGGACGAGCTTCTGGGGGATCGGTTCGCAGGACAGCGCCGCTGGGGCCGTGGGGTGTGGCGCGCCGCCGTGACGCGCGGGCTGTTTGCCCGCGTCGCTGACAGACTGCAGCTCACTGACGAACAGCGCGTTGCGGCTCGCGACGCTTGGCAGGCGGCACGCCATCGGGCACGGGTGCTGGCGCTGGAGGGAATGGCCAGCATCCGATTGACGCTGACGACCGAACAGCGCGCTGAGTTCGACCGGCTTCGCGCGGAGCGGTTCGCCTCCCTGCGTCAGGAAGGCGATAGTGCCGGGACAGGGCTCGAGCGCCGCTGGGCACCAGGGGCATGGCGACAGCGCGCACGGCAGTTCTTCGTCCGGGTGGCGGAGCACCTCCAGCTTACGGCGGAGCAGAAGGCGCAGATCCGGGAAGTACGCCAGGGGACCCAAGCGGGCTTCCGCGACTTGTGGCAGGATACCCGCACCCAATTCAAATCCCTGCTCACACTGGAACAAGCGCAAACTCTGGAGCAGCTTCGCGAGCAGTTCCGTGGCCGGGCCGCGGGTCGCGTCCGGCCGGATGGCGATCCGGCAGAATGACGAAGAAGCCCAGGGAACATCTAAGCGGGCGGCGGGCGCGCACGAGGTCGATCGTGAGCAGCAGGCGCCGCAGGTCGTCCCCGTGCCGGTTGGCATTGGAGCAGGCCTTGGCGAACGGTCCGTAGATGCGTTCGTGGTCGACCGTGCCGAACGCGCCCCAGTGGGGCCTCTCGTGCTCGCCGGTCGTTGACCGGATCGTGCGACGCGGCTGCTGGACCGGCAGCGCAATGAGGGGGCTCCACTCCCGCCACGCGATCCAATGCTCGAGCTCCTGCTCGTCCAGGAGCTCGTCGCCGTCCCGTGAGCGCTCGAGAAAGGACAGAGTGACTGCGGGTGGCCGCCAACTGCGGGCAACGTCCCGGCTTGACGGGCGGCCCGTTCGAGAGCAACAGCACGTCATTCATGCCGCTCGGCCTATGCGCCGGTAAACGCCGTCTGAAACTCGGCGAAGTCGCGCAGGTCAACGTCGCCGTCATCGTCGAGGTCGTAGCAGTCGCAATCCGCTCCGAGGCCCTGACCTGGGCCCCCCAGGCAGTCGCTGAAGTCGGCGAAGTCGGCGAGGTCCACGTCCTGATCCCCGTCACAGTCACCCGGGAGCGTGGCCGCACGCATCACCGCCCAAAACCCACCCGTCAAGTCGAATTCCCCGCCGGTCATCACGACGACGTTCGCATCGGCTTGGCCGATGGTGCCGGACAGCTCATAGCTGCCGCCGGTCGTCCCCATGGCTCCGCCGCCGTCGACGGTGAACCAGTCAACTGTGAATTGTGCATTAGCTACTGTGGCCAAGGTCAGCAGCAGGCCAAACAAGGCCGCGCTTCTGTATCGAGTCACGATTGCACCTCCATTACTCGCCAATCACGACCGTCCCACTGTGGGCTTGCACCGTCATGCCGCGCACGCCATCAAACGTCATGGGCGGATACGTGCCCCCGAAGATGACGATGGTGCCGCCGCCCAGGACGCCGTAGTAGCCCTCCAGCAGGCTGTTCCACGGACAGGTGAGCGAGCCGTCCTCGTCCGCGGGGTCGCAGGGCGTATTCCGCCAGACGTAAACCACGCTGCGCGCGGCCAGGTACTCCGACAGCCGGTCGAAGGCGTAGCACAAGGCGCCCTCGCCGGTGTCCTCGTCCGGGATGCACTCGTCACTCTCGGAGCACGTGGCCACAGCGCGGATGAGGTGATCGCTCTGGGTGAACACCGGCGCGCCGGATGAGCCGCCGTCCTGCCCACCGTCGAGAAGCTCGAAGTCGTACGTGTCGTAGGCCGTACCGAAGCACTGCGAGATGTCCTCGATGCCCAGCAGCGTGCCCCACGAGTACGATTTGCGCATGCCGAGCGGGTGGTGAATCATGCTGGCCAGCGACGGATTTGGCGCCTCGCCAGAGCTCCACCCCGCCCAGGCGATATCGCCGGGGATCTCGGCAGCGTTGAGGCCCAGCAGGGTGCAGTCAGCGTCGCTGTCTGTGGTCAGGTGTGTCGACCAGTTCGTTCGCGGGACTGACCCGAGCGGCGGGACGGAGCCGTCGCACGTTTCGCTCTGGAACAACCAATAGACTTCGACCGTAGCGGCCACCTCATCGGAACTGACGCAATGGCCGGCCGTGAGGAAGAGCGGGTCGAAATCCGCAACTGTGCGCGTCACCATCGCTCCACTACAGACGTAACTTTCGCCGCCCTCGACGAAACGGATATGTGCCACCGCGGCCATTTCGGTCTCCCAGCCGGGATAGCAACTGGCGTCGAGCCGACAGCCGGAGCGCTCCAGCAGTTCACGCGGCATCGGGAAGTTCTGCAGGATCCCGGTGATCGTCAGGGCGGCGCGGGGTGATGCCGGATCAACGGCGGAGGGCAGGTAGTACTCGACGCGTACGCGCCGGCCGAATACGGTTGGCGCCCAGAACGGGAAGCCCGCGTGCGCATCGGCCGCCGTGAAGGGACCGTAAGCCTCGCGCGCATCATCGGCGTTGTAGAGGATGAGCTCGGCGCCGAGCGGCGGGCGAAATGGTTCGAATCGTACGCGGAGCGACTCGGCGTTGGGCGAGGCGAGCTCGAGCGTCCAGAGCCTGCCGCCGTCCTTCAGTTGGGTCCACACGCCGTCGCACGCCGTGGCGAGCTGCTGGGGGAAAACACGGCCAATGACCGGCGGGTTTTCCGTGTGGCGCACCGTATCGTCGGGCCCGAGCGCCGGCAGGACGGCCTGCCGCTCCAGCGGGAACGCCTCCGCCAAGTCGAGGCTCCGGGGAACGGGCACGGCGATATCGGCCCGCGGATACGGCGAGAGCACGCTGGCCGTGGCGACCTCTTCCGCCGAGGCCGAGACCGGCAGCATGGGTAGAAGCAATACCACGAGGAAGATCAGGTAGTCGTGATTTCGTTTTTGTAATGTGTTTAGCATGGTCGCACCTCCGGTGGGTCTGAAGCCCTTATTGCAGACTCACCAGGACGAGCACGAGGCCATCGCCCTCGGCGAGGCCCGTCATGGCTTTGCCGATTGTCGCACCGTGCGCCCGGTCGTGGTCGGTCACCTTCATCGCGCAGCCCGGAACATCGGACGTCGTGAGCAGATCGCCCGGCTGAATCGGGCCGTTCGAGCTTACGCAGCGGCACCAAACCCGGCCCGTCAACGCGACCGGGTGCTCGCCGTCGGCGACGGAATTCTCCTGTCCCATGACCATGCCTGGGTTGATGCCACCCGCGCCGCTGATTACGCCGGCGACCGTGCGGTCGTAGGCGCGGCTGCTGACGACGAGTCCGCCGGGGTTGGCAGAGTCAATGCAAACGACCGAGCCCGGCGCGGGCTTCCGCTCCGGTGCGGCCACGCGGAACTGCTCGGACAGGTCCGCGCCGCCGGTGATCTGGAGGATGGTGCAGATGGTCCGGCCGTCGGCGTTCACCTGGAACGGCCGGCTGGCGGTCTGCTCGTCGTAAGCGACGATGAACGGACCGGTGGTCTCTTCCCGCTGGAGCCAGAGAACTTCACCCGAGCCGTCGTTCTGAACGTGCATCGTGGCGGTGTTGCTGTTGTTCGTAATGTGCGCGGCGATACCCGCATTGGCCTGGTAGTTGTGGGCCTGAAGCGGGGCGTTCGCGGCGTTTTGCCCCACCCCGATGACATTGAGCGCGTGAGTGGTCGTCCCCAGTCCTCCGACGGTCACCGAGCCGCCACCGTTGTTGATGAAGAGCGTCGCCGGCACCCCATTGTTACGGGCCATGAGCTCATTGTCGTCCATGGCCAGATTGAGGCTGGTCACCGGACCCACCACGACGTAGCCCCCAGAGCCGGGCCCCGCATCGGTCCCATTGTCCACGTGCAGGCGCACGTCCGGATCCGTCGTGCCCACGCCCACGTTGCCGCCGCCATTGACGAGCAGCACATCGTGATCGGAAGTGCCATTAATATCCATGCTTCCAACGATGAAACTCGACGATGAATCGATGCTTGTGCCGTCGAAGGTCAGTCGGTCGAATTGCGTACCGAAAGAGTTGTAGCGCCTGGTCAGCTCCAGCACGTACGGCGACGCCGAGTCGTACGGCTTCGACACCTCCAGGTGCGAGGTAGGCGCGGAGGTCCCCACGCCCACGTAGCCGTCGCTGTAATAGACGCTGGAACCGTTGGCATCCCATAAGCACGCGCCCGCCCCTGCCGGCTGCCAGGACGCGAGGCCGGCGGCGTCCGACGTCAGCACGTAGCCGTTCTGCGCGCCCGTGGTAAGTTGGAACCCCGTCGTCTTGACCGTGCCGGCGACGTCCAGGCGTGTCGCGGGCGAGGTGGTGCCGATGCCGACGGAACCGTCCGTGCTCAGACACAGGTGGACGGGGTTGTCGCTGTAGTTTGCATTCGCGCCGAATGAGAAACGCAGCTGCGAACCCGGAGTCGCGCCACTGGTCGTGCGATAGAGCGACCACTTGTCGACCAGGTCGCCGCCGCTGAGCTCGGCCAGGTGAAACGCTGACCCGTAATTTCCGCCGGGGCTGCTGAACAGGCCGAGCACGGCGTCGCCGTCCTCGAGAATCAAATCGTCGTTGTACAAGGCGAGCTCGTTCAACAACTGGTCAACGCCCACCAGGTGAAGGGGCGCGGCGGGATCGGCCTTGCCGATCCCCACGTTCCCGGCGTTCGTGGCGTAGATGTCGTCGCCGTTGGCGGCCCAGTAGCCCGCGCCGCTACCGGGGCTGTTCAGCGCGTACAGCGCATACGGCGTCGCACTCACCGGCTGCCGGGGCGTCAACGTCGTATAGGACCCGCCGCCGGCCGGGTAGCGCGCCTGGATCTCGATCCAGCGGGCATTGCCGAAGAACGCGCCGCCGAAATCGAGCTCGACAGTGAACAGGCCGTTGACCACGTCCGTGCCGGCCAGGGTGTTCTGGCCCAGGAGAATTCCGCCCGTTGCCGCGCCATAAAGTCCGAAAATGAAGTCGACGTCACCGGTAACCGGGACGCCGGCCTGCTTGAACTGCCCCTGGTACGTAAACGCCGTGCCCAGCGGCTCCAGGCCCCAGGCCGGCGTCGCGATCAGGCCGGCCACGATCATCAGACCCGCAAATCGCCCGCTCATGACAATCCTCCAAGTTGCTGCAATAGTCTTCTGCCCGCCCAACGCGCGGGCTGTCGTGTCAGCGCCCTGCCCGGGCTCCCCTCTCGGGGTTGCGCGCGGGCCCGCCGGGGACGGCTGCCAGGTTCCCGGCGGCCGCACCCGGTGTGGACGGGACCCTAAGCGTTGCAAACCACCGTCGAACCGGTTATGATGGCGTTCACTCGGTCGGACCGGGTGAGCGCCGCCCAGGGTTCGCCTCGATCCCAGCCCACCATGACTCAGTTCGCAGGCGGATCGTGGTACCCATCAGAAAAAGGGGGGATTTCTTGGCGGACCAAGCCGCGGGCAGCGTGACGTGCATGCTCCAGGCCGCGTGCAACGGCGATCCGCAGGCCGCCGCGGCACTGCTGCCGCTGATCTACACGGAGCTGCGTGCGCTGGCGACAGCGCGCCTGGCTCAAACTCCTCCGGGCAACACGTTTCAGCCGACCGCTCTCGTCCACGAGGCCTATCTGCGGCTGGTGGGCCACGGGGATCCCGGCTGGAACAGCCGGGGGCATTTCTTCGGGGCGGCGGCACAGGCCATGCGGCAGATTCTCGTCGAGCAGGCGCGTCGAAAGGCGAGCAAGAAGCACGGCGGCGGGTGTCAGCGCGTCCCGTTGGACCAGGTAGAACCTTCAACCGACCCGCCCGCGGAGGAGCTCTTGGCACTGGACGAGGCGCTGACGCGACTGGAGTCTGCCGAACCCATGAAGGGCAAGATCGTTTCGCTGCGTTACTTCGCCGGCCTGACCGCTGAGCAAGCCGCGGCCGCGCTGGGAATGTCCGTACCGACGCTGGAACGCGAATGGCGCTCCGCGCGGGCATTCCTCTACACGTTGTTGACGGACAGCGACGCGACGCCGGGAGGGCGCCGGTGATGGATGCCGCCAAGATCCAGCGGGCACACGAGATCTTCCAGCGCGGGATCTCCGGCCCGCCCAGCGCCTGGGACCGCATTCTCGAGGCCGAGTGCCAGGGCGATGGGGAACTCCGTGACTTCGTCGAGCGGATGCTCAAGCACGACGCCGCCGGCATGGGCGAATTCCTCGGCGCGCCCGCCCAGGGTCCGGGCGACGACGAGATTCCCCGCAGGATCGGTCACTACGAGATCGTGCGTCCCATCGGCGTGGGGGGCATGGGGGTGGTGTATGAGGCACGCCAGGAGCATCCTCGTCGCACCGTGGCGCTGAAGGTCCTGCAACTGGCGTTTCCCGCCCCGGAGGCGGTGCGTCGATTCCAACTCGAATCGGAAGTGCTCGGTCGGCTTCAGCACCCCGGCATCGCGCAGATCTACGAAGCCGGCACGGTAGAGATCGCCGCGAGTGACGGTACGGTTCTCCGGCGGCCGTTCTTTGCGCTGGAGTTGATTCAGGGCGAGCCGCTGACCCTCTACGCGGAGCACCGGCAACTCGACACGCGCGCGCGCCTGGAGTTGGCGGCCCGCGTCTGTGACGCGGTCCAGCATGCCCACGAGAAGGGCGTGATCCACCGGGACCTGAAGCCCGCCAACATTCTCGTTGATGCCTGCGGGCAGCCCAAAATACTCGATTTTGGCGTCGCCCGCGCGTCCGGTCCGGAGATGCAAACGCTCACCATGCACACCGAGCCGGGCCAACTGCTGGGCACTTTGGCGTACATGAGCCCGGAGCAGATATCGGGCGGCCCCCACGGCGTGGACGCCCGCGCGGATGTGTACGCGCTGGGGGTCATCCTCTACGAATTGCTCAGCGGCCGCCTGCCTTTTGACCTGGCAAACCGTTCACTCGCCGAGTGCGCGCGCCTCATCTGCGAGGAGGAGCCGCCGCCGCTGCGATCAGTGAACAGTCGGCTGGGGGTCGAAGTCGCGACGATTGTCGAGAAGGCCTGCGCCAAGGACCGCGAGCGGCGCTATCCTTCTGCGTCCGAGCTCGCCGCCGACCTGCGCTCCTATTTGCGTCACGAGCCGATTCGCGCCCGCCCGACGAGCCGGATGTACCACCTGCGCAAATTCGCCCGGCGCAACCGTGGCCTGGTGGGGGGCGTAGCGGCGAGCTTGCTCGCCCTGATCATCGGCTTGGCCGGCACGACCGCAGGAATGCTCCAGGCTGCCGCGCAGCGCGACGAGGCGCGGGCGGCTTCCGCCGAGGCCGCGGCCGTCAGCCGGTTTCTTCAGGAGATCCTGTCTTCCGTCGATCCGGGCCAGGCGCGCGGGCGCGTCGTGACGATCCGCGAGGTTCTGGATGAGGCAGCGGCGCGGCTGGCCGGCTCATTCGGTGACCGCCCGACGGTTCGCGCCGCGCTGCAGCGCACCATCGGGGTAACCTATGGGGCCTTGGGAGAGTACGACCTGGCGCAGCGCCACCTCCTCGAGGCACACGCGACGTACGCCCGGGAGCTGGGCGCGGAACACGTGGAGACCCTGGACGCCCTGGTCGCACTGTGCAACGTGTTGCGGGAACAGGGGGAGTTACCCCGGGCCGAGGCGCTCCTGCGGGAAGGATTGGCGGCCGCTCGGCGCGGTGGCAGCCCCAGTAACGACACTCTGATGCGCTTGCTGGCGCAACTGGGGGCGGTCACGGTTGACCTGGGAAAGTCCGCAGAGGCGGAGTCCATACTCCGCGAAGTGCTCGCGTATTATATCGACGCCTACGGCGCCGAGCATCGCCACACCCTGATCGCGATGAACAACCTTGGGCTGCTGCTGCGCAACGCTTACCGACTGAACGAAGCAGAGGTTCTGCTCAAGGGCGTTTGGGAAGTCCGGCAGCGCACGCTGGGCACCGACCACCCGGATACGATCCTGGCCATGCACAATATGGCGGCCTTGTGGCAGGACCAGGGCAAAGTCAGGGAGTGTGAGTCACTCCAGCGCGAGATCGTTGCCTCCCGCGTCCGCGTCCTTGGCGAACACCACCCCCATACGCTCCTGTCCATGAGCAACCTGGCAGTGATGCAGGCCCAGTGCGGACAACTCGCGGAAGCCGAGGCGCTGTTGCGCCGGACGCTCGAATCCAGCCGGACGAAGCTGGGCGACCAGCACCCCGACACGATTCGCTGCCGGGGGATTCTCGCCACCGTTCTCATCGGCGAGCAGAAGTACGCGGAGGCCGAGCCGATCGCGGCCGCATGCTATGACCATTCCGTCGCCGCCTACGGGGCTGACCACGAGGCGGTGGTCGAGGCCGTTGGACTGCTCGCCGAATTGTATGACGCGTGGGGACGGCAGGCCGAGGCCGACCAGTGGCGGGCGAAAATGCCGGCGCCGCAGCCAACAGTAACCGCGGCCGAAGGTAGCGCTCCCTGATCGCCCAGGAGCCCCTGGTGAGCGGGACTTCGACTCGGACTGCCTTGCGACGGTGCAGGTCGAGGATACCACATCGCCGACCATAGCTGCCGAAGCTCTGGATGAGACCGCCGGGTGTGACGGCCCAAGCAATGACACAGAGCCGCGCGGCTGGCTCCCCACCCACAGCGGCGCGAAACGGAAACCGGATCAGACATCGACAGTCTGCTGAAACGATATGGAGATAACAGATACAATGAGCGGTTGCCGGAGTACTTCATCCGACAGCTTGAAAGACCGGAACGGGTTGCGGGGACAGCCGTTTACACCCGCGCGGCTCCGCGGGTCTCAAGGGCTTGAGCGTGTCCGGGGCCGCTCGTCTGTCTGCGCGGCACTGCTGCCGGCCCGGTGCGGGAGTGTTTCGTAAGCAGCCGCCCGGTTGTGATTATTCAAGAAGACGTTCCGAAGCTGCATGGCCCGTTCAGCGGCGACGCCACAGTGCGATCGCCGCGATGAGCGCCAGCAGCAAGGTGGCCGGTTCGGGAACGACGACAAGCGTGGCTCCCGCGAACGTCTGGGGGGAGACCGGGTCGAAGTTGGGACTGACCGTCAGGTTCCGCAGGAACCCCTCGCTGGGGGTGATGATGATCGTAGTACCTATAGCTGCGCCAGGGGGCGCCAGCAAGTCGAAGGTAAAGAGGGGGGTCACGTCGCCGACGTTGCGTCCGAAGTTGGGCGCGAAGACGTCGGTGGTAGCCGCGGCGACATCCAGATATTGATTACCCTGGGCATTCCCCAGGTGGTGGCTGCCAAGGTCGTCGAAGTCCGCCTGGTTGATGAGCACGTTCGAGATGTTGCTGCCGGTAGCCCCCGCGGTGCCGCCCAACAGCAGGTCGATGGCAAACGAGAAGTGTCCGACGCCCGCGAGGTTGTCGCCCGCCAGCGTGGCGGCCTCTACCTGGAGACTGGTCGAGGCACCGGCGAGGACGTCCGCCGACGAGGGTACGATCCGATACAAGGCACCATACACGCCGGTACTCATGAAGAATCCGACGGCCGCAGCGACACTGCAAGTACCGATCTGCCTCATGGTCTCCTCCCTCCCTCAGCCACCTGGGCGCCCGCCATCGCCCGTGGCCATGCTGCCTCTCGACCGACGGGACGTGGGTCGCTACGGGGCTATCACAAACACCGCCTGGAAGACGGCGAAGTCGGCCAAGTCTATGTCTCCGTTTCGATCGAAGTCCACCGGACCACACTCCGGTCCGACCAACCCGCCCACCGGACCCGTGAGGCACGCCTGGAAGGCCGCGTAATCGGCCAGGTCCACGTCCCCGTCGTAGTCGAGGTCACCATTGGTCACCATGTTCAAGCGCACCAGGCCGAGGTCCACGAACGTCACCCGGTCGTCGCCGTCGATGTCGGCCCGGATATTGAATCCTGGGTCGCCATTCTGCGTTCCCAGGGCCTGCTGTACGAGCGCCACGTCGGCCTCGCTTACAGCGCCGTCTCCGTCCACATCGCCAACGACGACCCGGTACTGGACCTCGAAGTTGTTCGCCGATGCCCAGGCGCCAAGGCTGCGGACGCTGTACCACCGTTGCGGGGACAGGACCGTCCCGTTCTCCTGAATCCTGAGCACCCGCGGGTGGCCACCCTCGTCGTTGGCCACGGTGAACGTGAACGCCGCGGAAAGATCACTTCCGTAGGTGCCGCCGTCGAGCAGTTCCTGAATCAGGACCTGTCCCGATGCCGGTGCGGCGATGTCCTTGTCGAACGTCACACGGACGAGGTTACGGGCGGTTCGCCACAGCGTACCCTGCGTCGGCGGCTCGGCCGCCACGAGGTTGGCCGCACATTCATCCGGGATGCCGTTGTTGTTGACGTCAGGTGAGGTTCCCGCGGCGATGTCGCATTCGTCGGGGACACTGTTGCCGTTGCAGTCCGCGCTGCTGCCGACCGCGATGTCGCAGGCGTCATGAACGGTGTTGCTGTTGCAGTCCACAACGGACTCACAGGGGTCGGGCACGAGCGACACCGTGGTACGGGCCGTGCTGACGCAGTTGCTCGCGTCGGTCACGGTAAGAACGTAGGTGCCGCGAACGGCCGGCGCGACGACCGGATTCAGTTGACTGGACGTGAACCCTTCGGGGCCGGTCCACGAGTAGCTCGCCATGCCGCTGGGTCCGCCGAGCAGGGCGACCGCCTGCCCCGCGCAGACCGGTCCGTCGTTGGCGGCGGTGGCCTCGGGGGCCGATGGGACGATGATGGTAAGAGCGGTGATCGCGCCGGCGCTTGTCGGCTCCGTCGCCCAGACGATGCCCGCGCCGTCCTCGCCCTGCCGGATCACGATGGCTTTGACATTGGACGCGCTTAGGGTGTAGGTGCCGGGCTGTGCGGGAGTGGTCAGGGAGCCGGTGACGAGAACCGTCTGGGTATGCGCGACGCCGGTAACCACGGAACCGATGGGGAACGGGGCATGGTCGATCGTGTTCTTGATGGTGTTTTGGCCGCCGCCGACGCGCACCAGCCGCCCGTCGACCACTTCGCCGCCGAAGCCCGCCGGACCGGTGAGGCCGGCCGGGCGATCGAAGTTGAGCATCGGGGCGCTCGTGGGAACGTTCGCCGCTGCCAAGGGACCGCCCGTGAACGCCAAGTCCAGCGCGAACCCGGCGAGCCCTTCGTTCTGGGTATCACTGAGGACGCCGCTGATCTCGTAGGCGATGGTGCCCCCGCACGCGGTCACCACTATGTTGCTGCTGCCGTTACTGGTGATACCTATATCGAGCCCGGCGGCTGTCACGGCCGCACAAGGTAGCATCAGTACCACCAACACACTGATGCACCGCATCCCAAACGTGGTCATCACAATCGCTCCCGTTCTCTAGCAAGCCCCGCCGCCAGAACGTTCCTGCGCGCGTCACGCCTGCTCCCTCATTCACCTATTCCGGGAGACCGGCTCCGCTCCCCGCCCTCCCACCTGGTCCCCCAGCGACCCGCAAAGTTCCACCTTCGTGCTACTTCTCCCGCTCGGCCGCGGGACCGGCGCTCCTTGCTTCTTGTTTCTCCTTCTCCAGATCTCGCCCCCAGTTCATTATGATGGCCGCAGCCTCCTCCCATCCGATCGGCTCTCGGAAGCACGCCCTTACTGCCTCGATCCCAGTCGCGCAGTCACCCAACTTCGTTTCCGGCTTGCATCCGGCGCCCATCGCCTGCTCGATCTTCGCGGCAAGTTCTCCGTCTTCGAATCCGATGCTCCCCCTGGCGGGCACGAATACGCATCCACCCGAACTCAACCACTCACCGATCCGCGCGTAAAGAGTGCGCAGCCCCTCACCCTCTTCCGGCGGCCTGCCTGGCCGCGTTTCTCTGCACAGATAGCCTACCTCAATCGGCTCGCCACCAGCGCTCTCCGACACGAACACCACCTTCACCTTGGTGTCCTCGACCTGCACGCTCTGCACAAGCTCAAACTCACGTGCATAGGCGGCGAGCTCCGGAATCACCAAGCTGTAGTCACCGAACTCCTCGTAGAGACTAGCCTTCTTCTCGGCGATCAACCGAGCAACGTCGCTTCTTGCCTGCAATCCGGCGCCGACTCGACACCGCTCGATCTCCCCCGCATACCTGCACCGCGGCTCCACCGCAATGCCGTTGACGGTCAGCCCTTCCCGCCCGTACACGACCTCGTACGGTTGTCTCAGCAGCGCGCCGCCAACGATAACGGCACCGGAATCGATTACCCGACGCTCAACCGGTGCGATTGTCGGCGTGAAGACCTGAACTACGTAATACTCCAAACGGCGGCCGCGAATCTCCTCGCTGTGTCGGGCCTTGACCGCGGCAATGGCGTCCTGCTTCTCCTGTGGCCCGGCCCCGCCATCGGCCAACAGCGGCGGGGTTTCAACCGCCAGTGCCAGCAACGCCAACATCATGCCGACCAGATGTCCTGTCTTCATGTTCGCTTCCTCACGCACCGCACTCGTTCAGCGCGGAACGTACATGCGCACGCTGTCGACCGTATGATCACCTCGCACGAGGTGCGCCGGCCACTCGGCCTGGTTCTCGTCGATTCCACCGCCGTCGTACGCTTCTCTGATCGTGTAGTTCTTGGATACACCGCCTATCGGCTTGGTCCCGCCGATGGTCTCGAAAATCGCCCTCGTGTCGCTGATGAGTTCCGGCGTATAGGAGATGTCATCGTAGCCGAAGCTGTTATCCGCCTCGAGCAGACCGGCAAAGGCGTCCGCCAGTGACGGTTCACCCCCTCCTGCCACCGCGCCGTAGCAGACAGCCAGAAAGACGGCACTATGGTCCCGCATGACGCAGTACCTCTGGACGAACTTCACGGTAATGCAGACGGCCCATTTCCCTGACCACCCTTCAGAAACCGTAAGCGTGTCGGCCGGCCACCCCAGGGTATTGATATAGTAATTGCGGGCGAGCACCGCCTCGCCCATGTCATCGTACGTTTCAATGGGGATTTCACCAGGGGTAGTGGCGCCCGCATTCCCATGCCCGTCTATCCATAGGATCCCCCTCGTGCGCGAACTCACATCGTCGAAGAACTGGAGGAGTGTATGCACCGGCCAGTTCCCCGGATCGACATAAGTTATGTGCGGAGTCACCACGAAACCACGGGTCGCGCACACGTTCCAGAGCTCGGTCTCGCCGCAGTTCCCGAAATCCCACCAGAACGGGTTCCAGATGCTCGCCGCCGGCAGCATGATCCAGGTCATGCGCAGGTGGACGTCGTCGCGGGCCAGTTCGGTCCCATCGCGCGTATAGGTGAGTCGTATGGTCACATCTTCGACAGGGTCACCGACCGGGACATCCTTGCCCTCTACAAAGATGTCCACGTCCGAGGAGACTATGCCTGCCAAGTCGCCCGCCGGTGAAGCAAGGTCGACGGACAGGTCGTTCAGGAGGGACAGGCCGTCGGCCTTGAAGAGGCGGAGGGAGTCCGGCGGATTCACGGAAAGTTGTACCACGCCCTCCGTCAAGCCCGACGGCAGCAGGCGGAGCGTGATCTTAACAACGTCGTCGTCGGTTGCGCCGATCACGTTGTCTCGGTTGTCCCTTTGCTCGAGCGGGCCGTTGTCATCATTGTCATCATTGACGGCGGCGAACAGACTGTCAGGAGCATCTTCGTCGGCCTCGGCGACGGCGGGACCGGGGGCGTTCAGGGTCCCCGGCCGGTGACCCACGAGGTCCACCCGGGGACACGGATTGGGTGTGCAACTTACATCGTCGCCCTCGTACTCACCGCCCGTGCGATCGCACGTGAACGCCAGTACCTTGTCACAGGCTCCGTCCTCGTAACAGCACGCGCCCGTCGGCGGGCAGGGGTCGGGGCTGCAACTGTTCGCGCCGGTGTACTGGCCGTCGCACAGGGGCCACGTGCTCAACACGCAGCCGCCATGCTCGCCGCAGCAGGAACCCTGGCAGATGGACTGGCGCTCCACACACGCGAGGTAGGTGTACGCTTGGGTGGCAAAGCCACCGCCGGGGCAGGGCTTTATCTTGAAGGCGCTGCCGGGGCAGCCGCCCCCACCCGCGCAAGTGGTTCCCAGCTTGTGTGCCGGGAACCAGGGCACGTTCGTGCAGCTCGCCAACGGCGTCACTAGGCCGGTCTTCACGTAACGGCACACGTCGTCGCCCTTGCACTCCGGCGGGCAGAAGTAGTGCGCTTCACCCTCCGTGACGTGGCTCTCGCAGGTCAACTCCCCCGCGCGGCTGCCGCCGGGGCCGCGGACCTCCCGGACGCCCGGCACGAAGTTGCCCTGCGCGCAGTCCGGCACGGCCATCTGTTCCAGGATCTCCGGGCCGGCCGTCCGCACGAACGGCTGATCGGTGAAACTCAACGTGATCGGCGGCAGCGCCTCCCGCCCCTCCCGCGACTCCCCCGTATCGAGCACCCGCATCGTCACGCATTCCGGCAGGACTCCATCGAGCAGGTCCTGCACCTTGACGAACAGAAACAGCGGCTGCACGTACACGGTCGCGTCATACGTGCCGGAGTTGGCCTCCGGCCCATCGAGCTGGGCCGTCAGTACGCCTGCTCCGGGGTGGTACGATGACAGGCCTACCACCATGAGCCACTCCTCGGTCGTCCGACCGCGGTCGTAGCTCACCACGATCGGTTCGCTGGCCTGCAAGCCCAGGGCGGTGATCTCGAGGACGACCTCGGCCGCGCCGTTCTCGTCGAAGATCACCGGCCCGTGCTGGATTTGCGTGTCCGTTTCGCCATGTACGTCGTTCGGGTCAACGGGGGCGCCGACCAATACGACCCGGTCGCCGAAGGGATCGGAGCCTTCGCCGAAGAACCCGGCCGGGATCGGCCCATGCACACCGAAGTCGTAGAAGGTCTCTTCCCGGCCCCCCAGGCTGGTAGCCCACGAATCCGGGCAAGCGTCCGGCAGCGGGATCCGACATGCCTCATCCACCGTATCCGCGCCGGTCGCGAACGCCAAGTAATCCGCGATCTCGACCGCCCCATTCAGGTCCAGGTCCGCGCAGACACAGCCATCGAGCAGCTCGGGCCCGGTCGCCCCCAGGCAATCCGCGAACCCCGCGTAGTCATCGAGGTCCACATCGCAGTCCCCGTCCAGGTCGCCGGGACGGGTCGGGCAGTCGGCCTCGTCGGGTACGCCGTTGAAGTTCTTGTCGCGGCTGAAGCCGCCGATGATGTCGCAATCGTCGGGGACACCGTTGACGTTGCGGTCCGCTTCGCACTCGTCGGGAATGCCATTGGGCTGGCAATCCGCGCTGCTCCCGCCGGAGATGTCCTCGGCGTCGTCTATGCCGTTCGCGTTGCAGTCCTCGTCGGCGGCCAGGCCGGCCACGCAGAACGCCAGGTCATACGGTCCGGCATCCCCGGCCGCGTAGCCGTCTCCCGTGGCGTCGTAGAGGGCCAGGCCATTGCCGGCGCCGGTTGGCGGCGCCGTCTCCCACCACCACACGCAGGGAAAGGCCACCGGGTTGCGGATTTCAACCCAGTACACCTTGCCGGGCTCGACGATGAGCGACGGGTTCAACGTGGCAGAGTAATGGTACTCCGGGAAACCTGTCTCGAACCCGATGATCGCGCCGGTTGCGGTTCTCTGCACCGTTCCGCCAAGGGGGTACATGGCCACCAGCTTACGCGCCAGTCCGTCCTCGTTGACGTAGAAGTTGACCGTGAAGTCGTCACTCGGGGTGCACGCTTCGCCGCAGGCGTCGCGATACGTGCCCCACCAGGAGAGGTCGGTGATCGTGGCCGCGTCTGCCAAAGTGAAACCGTCAGCCGCCCGCGCTCCGGAGTCCGCGTCTAACGCCAACAGGTAGGCTCCACCATGAGCCTGCTGGTCGGGTGACTGGCACAGCGAGACGGCTCGGGCCGCCGCAGTTTCCACCCGGCCATCCACCGCCCCCCGGAAGGCTCGCCCACGGAGGCGCTCGCCGCCGTGTCGTTCGCATTCGTCCGGTATGCCGTTGAGCTGGCAGTCGTCGCTGGCGCCACTGGCCACGTCGCACGCGTCGGGTATACCGTTGGCATTGCAGTCCGGGCTACTGCCCAGGCTCACGTCGCAACTGTCGGCCACGCCGTTCTGGTTACAGTCGCTCTCACACTCGTCGGGGATACCGTTTTGCGTGCAATCCTGGCTGGTGCCCTCGGCAATGTCGCAACTGTCGGCGATGCCGTTGCTGTTGCAGTCGGGTTCGCACTCGTCGGGTATACCGTTGCCGGTGCAATCCTGGCTGGTGCCCTGGGCGATGTCGCAACTGTCGGCCACGCCGTTCTGGTTGCAGTCGGGTTCGCACTCGTCGGGGATGCCGTTGCCCGTGCAGTCCTGGCTGGTGCCCTGATCGATGTCGCAGGAATCGGGCACGCCGTTGGCGTTGCAGTCCGTGGCCCCGGGCTGACAGGCGTCCCCGATGCCGTCGTCGTCGCAATCCGCCTGGCTGGGATTGTAGTGACTGGGGCAGTTGTCGGAATCGTTGGGAATCCCGTCTCCATCGGAATCCGTCGCGCTGGTCTGACAACCCCAGCGAGCGATGTAGCTCGATGCTACGCCGCCCGCCGTGTTGAAACTTCCCCCTGCGTACAGCGCCGGCCCGGTCCCCTCGTCGAAGACGGTGAGGGCCCAGACTTCCTTGTTCGCTCCACTGCCCAGCGTGGACCACTGGGTGTCGTCCCACTTGGCGATCCGGTTGGCCTCCCCTCCGCCCGCCGTCGTGAACCAGCCTCCCGCGTACAACGCCGGCCCGCTCCCGTCGTCGAAGACCGTCAAGGCCCAGACGGCCTCGTTCGTCCCGCTGCCCAGAGCCGACCATTGGGTGCCGTCCCACTTGGCGATGCCGTTGGCCGGCACACCGCCCGCCGTTGAGAAATAGCCCCCCGCGTACAACGCCGGCCCGCTCCCGTCGTCGAAAACGGTGAGAGCGTAGACGTAGCTGCTCATTCCCCCCAGGCCCCACCAATGCGTGCCGTCCCACTTGGCAATCCGACTGATGACCAGCCCGCCCGCCGTGGTGAAATCTCCCCCCACGTACAACGCCGGCCCGGTCCCGTCGTCGAAGACGGTGAGGGCCCGGACACAGTTGTTCACCCCACTGCCCAGCGCGGACCACTGGGTGCCATCCCATTTGGCGATCCGATCAGCCGGCACACCCCCGGCCGTGGTGAAGTTGCCACCGGCATACAATGCCGGCAGGTGGGGACCGTCTCCATCGTCGTCGAAAACGGTCAGTGCGAAGACACCGGGAATGGCCATCCCGCTGCCCAGGGCCGACCACTGCGTGCCATTCCATTTGGCGATCCCGTTGGCCGGCACGCCGCCCGCGGTCGCGAACCCGCCCGCCGCGTACAACGCCGGCCCGGTACCGTCGTCGAAAACGGTGAGGGCGTAGACATAAGGATACCCACCACCCAGCACGCCACTGCCCAGCGCTGACCACTGCGTGCCATTCCATTTGGCGATCGCGTTGGCTGGCACGCCGCCCGCCATGGTGAACTCGCCCCCTGCGTACAACGCCGCCGGCTGGGGGCCCTCCCCATCGTCGTCGAAGACGGTAACGGCCCTAACGCGGGCGTTCACCCCGTTCCGGTCGCCTAGGGCCGACCATTGCGTACCGTCCCATTTGGCAATTGAATCGGCCGGCGCACCCCCCGCAGTCGCGAACCTGCCCCCCGCATACAACGCCGGCCCGGCCCCGCCATCGAAGACGGTGAGCGCGAAGACACAAGGGGAGTTCCCCGCCATACCGAGGCCCAGAGCCGACCATTGGGTGCCGTTCCACTTGGCGATGCGCTTGGCCTCCCCGCCGCCCGCCGTCGTGAACCAGCCTCCCGCGTACAACGCTGGCCCAGTCCCGTCGTCGAAGACCGTGAGGGCACCGACGCCGGAGTTCATCCCGCTGCCCAGAGCGGTCCACTGGGTGCCGTCCCACTTTGCGACATAGTTCGCCTGCACACCCCCGGCTGCGATGAAGTTGCCCCCCGCGTACAACGCCGGCCCGCTCCCGTCGTCGAAGACCGTGAGCGCTTGGACACTAGGGGAGGGGCCCCCCATACCGAGGCCCAGGGCCGACCATTGGGTGCCGTCCCACTTGGCGATGCAGTTGGCCGGCACGCCGCCCGCAGTCGTGAATGCGCCCCCCGCGTACAACGCCGGCCCGCTCCCGTCGTCGAAGACGGTCAGCTGCCTAACAGTGGAGTTCATTCCGCTGCCCAGGGCCGACCACTGCGTACCATCCCACTTGGCGATGTAGTTCGCCGGCACCCCCCCGGCTGCGGTGAAGTTGCCCCCCGCGTACAACGCCGGCCCGGTCCCGTCGTCGAAAACGGTGAGGGCGTAGACCCAGTTGTCCATCCCGCCGCCCAGGGCCGACCATTGGGTGCCGTCCCACTTGGCGATGCGGTTGGCCGGCATGCCGCCCGCAGTCGTGAATGCGCCCCCCGCGTACAACGTCGGCCCGGTGCCGTCGTCAAAGACGGTGAGCGCGTGGACATAAGGGGAGGGGCCCCCCATACCGAGGCCCAGGGCCGACCATTGGGTGCCGTCCCACTTGGCGATCCGGTTGGCCTCCCCGCCGCCCGCTGTCGTGAACCAGCCTCCCGCGTACAACGCCTGCCCGGTTCCATCGTCAAACACGGCCAGGGCATAGAGCGTATCATTCACGCCCGGCAACCCAAACCCCGGCGTCCAGGCCGGTGGGCAGGACTCGGCCAAGGCGCGCGGCACCGGCCAGGCCGTGATGCCAAGCATCACCGCGAGTCCGAGCAGGCACCGACGGAGGCCGCGGCTCAGACGTCCAGCTTGTTTCCCCACGGGCGAGGTATTCGTGCCACACTGGGGTTGGCCGGGCGCATTGCCAACCGGCGGCCCAGGCCACACCCAGCGCCGGGAGCCCGAAACCGTCCGCCCGTCTGCTGCCGTACCGGGTCTACACCAGGCCTGCGGGCGGTGCTGTTCACCCAGAGCTGAAAGCCAAGCCCCGCTACCTGCTGGCTGACTTGCCATCGTCGTCCGCCTCATGGTCGGCTCCCTGCACTGAACTCCGGAAGGACGCCGGTCATCCGCGCGTACTCCTCAACATGACATAGCAGCAAATCTGCCCCGCTCTGACGAATTCGAAAGAACCGCGCGCGACCCGCCGCCCACGGCTCCCATGCCCGGCGGCACCCCCGGTGGGAGATTCGCGACCTGGCACCGGAACTCGCCGGGGCGAGATACGCCGGCCATACCTCGGCAGCCCCTCTGCATGCTCGGAATTCCCTGCAAGTCCGGGTGTGGCGACGAGCTGGGAACCGGTCGACAAAGCGCTGCGTGCCGACCTCACTCCTCGCTTTCCCAGTCGCTGAGACCACGAGGTAGGGGCCAGGATTGCCGGGAGCCGTCGCTGGCAAGTCCGAACTCCGAACGTGTTGTTGCTCGCTGATAGAATTGCGGGGATGACGCGACCACTCACACGCTCGCGGGCCGCCGGCCGAAGCGAACGCTGCCCGTCACCCACCGCGCCGTTGAGCGTCAGTATAGCAAGTGACACAGGCCAAAATCAAGAGAGTTGTGTTACCGTGCAGGATACGGGCGGCCTGCGCGGCGTCGCCAACACACACTGCTGGGCCCGCGCAGGCTGCGCCAAGTACCGCTGGAATCGCCCCCTCAATCGCTGGTTCGCACTGGCCAACGAAACTGTGACACCCCGCGCTCCATCACAATGTTAGAATCCATCAACTGGCGGACAAACCGGCGCAAAGCTCGCGTACGGAGAACGTGCACACTGGGGTTAGACCTCATCCGTGATCCTAAAGGCCTGCCCGCCCAGAAAGGTCTGGTTACGGGGGGCGAGCCGGGTGTCCGCGACATCCGCCTCCTGCTCACGGCCATCGCCATGCCGCAGGCAGCGTTCGGGGACGAAGTGCTGCGCAAGGACCCGTTCGACATGGCCGTGGCCTACCTAGTCCACATACTGCAGAAGGCAGGCTGCCGACCGTCGGCCTTACTGCAGCGTGCCGGGTCTGGAAGCTACACGTCCGGCCCGATGGCCGCGATGATCTGTGAAGCGGCGTGCTGGATGCGGTCGAGGGATGCGGCCAGCGTCGCGGCCGTGCCCTGGTAGAGCTGGATGTAGTCGCTGCTGGCCGTGTTCGTCTCCAACCCGATGGCCGCGCACACCACATGGGCCACCGCCTCGGCCTCGGTTTCACGGACGGTCTTGGGCAGCGGCTCGTGCCCGGCGCAGCAGTGGAGCAAATGGTGGCCGACCTCGTGGGCGAGCGTGGACAACTGCTCGGCCGGGGGCAGGTCGGGCAGGAGCACGATCGTGCTCCCGATGCAGGCACCGAGTGCTGGGGCGATGCGGCGAGAGTACTCGAGCGTGATGCCCTTCTCGGCGATGAACGCCTTGAGCCGGTCCGTGTACGGTCCGGGGTTTCCAGCAACTATGGGGAATTCTGGAAGCGGCGAACCCATTGTCTGCGAAACATCGAACACGTACGCGCCACGAAAGCCGACCACCGTTTCATCTGTGTCTGTGTCGTCGCTTGCTGACGGGTGGCCCCCTTGTCCCTCGGCCGCGTTGTCGCGCTTCCGGCGTCGGACGCACGGAGCCAGGATGGCGATCCCATGCTCGCCTTTGCGGACGATCCGGCCGAGTCGATTCCAAGTCGTTAGCCCGCACACGTGCCGGGCCTGGGGAAACTGGCGCAGGATCAGCATCACGTTGTGCACCGAGTACCGGGGGAACTTGGCCATCGCGGCCAGGTAGGCCTTGAGTGTGTCGCTGTGCCCGCGCTCGAGTTGCTGCGCCAGCCCTTCAATCTTCTCCTTCGCCAACTGCCGTGCTTCTTTGACCTTCATTTTCTCACGCTCCGAGGTGGGTTCCTCGACGAGCGGGAACCCACCCTCGGCACGCGCTGGGGGCCGTAGGCCAGAAGTCGCTGCGTCGTCATCACTTGGCCAACCGTCGTGCGTGACCGGAGTGGATACTGATGCTCAGCGGCGGCCGATCGGTTCAGCGGTCAGGTCCGTCGCACGGAGTGTGACGTATGAAAAAGCGAGACAGTCACCGCGGAGTGTGCATGACCGTTCCTGCAGTGGACGAGCGCGAGCTGAAGTGGGCCTTCCGCCTGGCGAACGATTTCTTCGAGCACATTAAGGTAGGCCTATTCGGTCGCATTCCGCGAATGGATGCTCTAACAGCCGGGTTCTTCCAGCGCAACACCGCCCGCGCCCACGTTCTTAACGGCCCGATTCTCCGCAAGCACCACCTGCCCATTCGCGACCAGCAAGACTTTGCCGTTCGGCTGGTCGCCTGCTGCACCGATGCGTCGGCCGTCGTCAGCGTTGGCGGCTTCTGGGCTGTCGTTCGTTGTGCGGCGTGCGGCTACTGGTGCTGGAGTCGCCAGTCGCCGTGCAAGCGGTGTGGTGCGCCGGCGGTCCCAGTTCTCAAGAATCGCTACCGTTATTGGTACCTGAACGGTGAATTGCAGGTGCGCGACTCGGACGAGATTTGGTCATGGACCTCCCGGGCGCTGCATGATCCCCGCCACCGAGTTCTCGCTTGGGACGATGAATACGGTGGCAAGCGCTGGGGCAGAGTGCCCGAGCCCCAGAACGACGGCCCCTGGCGGCTCCAGCCCTGGATGCGACCTCACTTCACGCTCAACTATCCAGTAGTTCAGCGATTGCTCGGGCGCGAACCGGAGTCCAGTACTGCGGCTGCGGCGCAGAGCATTGGAGCCCGAGCCTCTGCATCCTTGCCGCTTTTGCGCGTTAGTCCCCAGAAGCTGAAGAAGTCACTGGAGGCTGTGAGCACCCGGGTGTTCCACACGAACGAGCGTGCTACTTGTGCGCCGGGAGTGATCAGATGGACAGGGCCGATGACGAAACGATCGGCTGCTCGCTGATGGACCGGGTACACGACGACGCGTTGGCGGTCGGCCGAGACGAAGGGCTCATGGTGAGCCTGAAGACGCGCGCGCGCCGACTCGATGCGTGGCGGTCCAGCATCGCGGCCACGTTTGCCTGCGGTCAGCGAACCGGCATTCCAGGTGTGCAGCCGTATGCAATACTCGTGGGCGAACGGGCGATGCGCGAGGCGCGTCCACGCACCGGTAGATTACGGATCGTCGCATGATCGACATCGCCCAGGAGACATTGATTCCGCTCCGCGAGGCGCCGCGGTGCCTGCCACGGCGACCGAACGGCAGGCGCGGTCCCTTGATAACGGGAAACTCGCCCCGGCGACCGCGGCGCCCGCATGCTTCACCGAGCAGAATGTGAGACAAGGATATGTCCGACCGTACGACGCATATGCTTGATCGATATTCGACGGTGAGTTTGAAGACGCTCGCCACGTTGCTCGATGCGCATCGCTCGTCGGTGCGCCGCTGGCTGAGCCAAGCTGGCGTGCGCCCCATCGTGGTTGGACGTGGTCGCAACGCCGGTATCCGCTACCGCTGGCGGGATGTCGAGCAGTGGCTCGCGACGCGCGAGGAAGTCGACTGATCAGCCGGCTTCGTCGCGCACAATCCGCAGCTTCGGTTGCCCATTATCCGCAGACTCGTTGCCATGGAGTTGGGCCAGCACTTCTTGCAGTAGCCGCGCCGTTTGATCCGGCGGCCGGTCTCGGTCCGTGAACTCCACACTGTCGTGCATCGCCTCCGGAACCAACGCTGCGTAGTGCCGACGGCAGATCTCGGGGCTGTTGCCCATCAGGGTCGCGATCTTGTAAAGCGACTCGCCACGCTGGGCGAGGTGGCTGCCGAACGTGTGTCGGAAATCCAGGCAGGACCAGGAAAGACCGCATGCCGCGTTGGCGGCCCGCAGATCCTGCGAGAAGTTGTCCGGGTGCCACCGTGTTCCCGTCGGAGACGGAAAGAACCAGATGGGGCCAGCAGGTGGCTCGTAAGTACGCAGGATCTCCAGCAAGGCGCTGCTGATCGGCACGACCCGGTTCCGTTTCGTCTTCGGCTGCCAGAAGTCCCCCTCAATCGTCTTGGCTCGCACGTGGATGAGCCGCGTCTCCAGGTTGACGTCCTCACGCGTCAACCAGATCGTTTCCTCCCGCCGCAGCCCGGCATAGATGTAGATCGCGACCATCGCGTGCATGAGCGGGTTCGGCGTGAGTGCCTCCAGTTGCTGTTCGACCTGCTCCAGCGAAAGGAACCGGATCTCTGGCGCCGCCTCGTGCTGCCGCTCTACTCCGTCGGCCGGATTCGGATAACGCCGATCCCGGGCCCGAAAGCCAAGGTGCTTCGTCGCGTACACGAAGAGCCGGTGCAGCACCTGCCGCATGCTGTTTGCCGTTTTTGGTGACCAGCCGTCGTCACGGATGCGGGCGGAGATGAACTGGTTGATCATCGTGGGTGAGACGTCTTCGAGGATCGCGACCTTCACATGTGCGTGGGCGTACTGGTCGGTCAGCCGCTTCGGCGTTTTCGTCTTGGACCAACCGCCGGGCAGGCCGGGTTCGAGTGCTTCGCAGATCGGCCCGAAGAAGACCCGCAGCCGGCTCACGTCGTTCTTGCAGGATTTGAACGTCCGCGTGGCCTGCAGGTGCTCGCAGAACCTCTGCAGGACCATGCGGATGGGCAGACGGCTGGCAGCTTGCAGCTCACCGATGGAAAGCTCGTACTCGATGCGCTTCTTCTTCTCCTTCGCGACCCGCTCGTTGGTGGTGCCGAGGGATTTCTGCACGTGCTGCCCGTTCGCGTAGTACGCGATCCAGAACCACTCTCCTCGCTTGTAAAGGGATGCCATGACAGCCTTCTCCGACGACCGTCGAGTTCGGCCGTCCTGAAAGTAACCCAGGCTGTCTCTGCAGGAGTGTCACAGGGGTGACGTGTCGCCGACGCCGTTTTCGATCACTACATTTTCACTACATTCTCGCGATCGAAGGCGTCCGGACAACGAAGCAGGGACGGCTAAGTGGCCGTCCCTGCTCGACTTACGTGACTAGCGGGGGCGCGACGGATACCGCTTCAACTTCGGGAAGCGTTCTGGCGGAAGTTCAAGCGGGCAGCGTGAGCGGAAGCTGCATCCAGGGCGCGTCCTACCCAATGAGTGCAGCCAGTCCAACCAGACGGCTGCGCACCGACTGGACGGCTGCAAGTTCGCTGCGGAATCGGGCTTCAGCGTCAGCGATAACGCTGATTACGCGGTCACGCAGCGGCGCGCTCGCGCCCAGATACCGTTGCTCATCCGTTCGCCACGTCTCGGCAGCATCTTGGAGGGCGTCCACGTCCCGCTTGGGGCTGCGGGTAAGCCAAGAACCGCCAAGCGTCGCGTCCGCAGATTCGTACTGGCGGCGTGACGATCCATCCTCCAGCATCGCCTCCAATACAAACCGGACCGAGAGACCGGTCGACTCGTCGGTCGTCTTCAGCAGTGCCACGTCCCCAACCCATGAAGACCGCTGAAAATGTGCGATGATGGCATCGACAAGGGGGTGGCCAATGCCCATGAACTCCGCGTTCTTTCGGCGCATGGCGATGTCCCGACGGAAACAGGCAGTATCATAGCGGGCAGCAACATTCCGATACGCGAGCAACGCTTCCGGCGTTTGGATGCGGTAGAAGTCGCCGTCGGGAATGAAGGTGCCTCCCAGTCGCAAGACGCCCGCCTCAACGAAGGCCTTGAGGTCAGCAAGCGTAAGCTCGCCCTGAAGCTGGCGGTAGTGCTCTAGGTTGAAGGCTGTCAGGTCTTGAGCGAGCGACTGCAAGGCCTGGCTGGCGTGCGTGGCAGTCTGGACCATCTGCGCCAACTCCTGGGCCGTCCGCCGGTAGTCCCGGTCCACAAGGGCCTTCTTGTAAAGCTCCTGGTAGTTCGGTGATGATCCGAGAAACCCCAGTATTTCGCCGCGAAAGTCCTCGGCCACGGCGCCCGTGAACGGATCGACCTTCCCTATGGTTCGAGCAATGTCGAGTAGTTTGTCTTCGAGCAGGTCGTAAATCCGCTGCTCAACGGTGTCTTCAGCGATCAGGTTGTAGACCTGAACGGTGTCCTGCTGCCCATAGCGGTGGATTCGTCCGATCCGCTGCTCGACCGCCATCGGATTCCACGGCATGTCGTAGTTGAACAAGACTCGGCACACCTGGAGGTTAATACCCTCCCCGCCAGCCGACGTGCTGATGAGGAAACGGGCGCCATCGGGCTTCCAGAAGCACTCCACCGCCGCGATCTTGTCCTCTAGCGGACCGCCCTTCACGATGACGATGTTGTCTTCCCCGTAGAGCTTGGCCAGCTCTTCACGCAGAAACTCCAAGGTCTCGCGGTATTGGGTGAAGACAATAAAGCGCTCATCGGGATTCGCCGCTCGCAGTTGTTCCACGGCCCGGACGAGCGTGTCGAACTTGCGGTCAGTCCCCACGGGCACCAGTTGTAGCAGTTCGCGGACGATTCGCGTTTCGTTCGGGATCGTCGTATCGGCCAACACCACGTCGTCCGCGTCCTCGTCGCCGTCCAACGCCCACGCGGTCAACTCTCCGTTGGTTCTTTTCGCCAGGCGCTGCTTCATCTGAGCGATATAACCGTCGGCCTCGGCCCAACTCGAATCCCGCGGCGGCAAACCGAGAGTCAGCGAAGCCAGTGACCGCATCTCGTCCTGGAGTTCCATGATTCGGCGCGGCAAAGACTGGTCGGCCGAGCCCTGCACGCGCTTGACCTCCAGACCAATTTGCTGACGGATCAGAAGCACCAGAAGCCGGCGGCGCAGGGCTTGCCGAATCGCCCGCGGGCTGCTGGACATGATCTTCTGGAACGCCGTCATCACAAAACCGACGGCCCGTTGTGTCGTCGAGGTCCGGCCTTGCCCAACGCCGGCCACACCGTAGCCTTCGCGCAGGTAGTCTGTGAGGCGCTCGTAGAAGGCACGCTCTCGCGCCGCCAGTTGGAACCGCTCCGAGAACACCTGCCGCCGCATGAAGATGGGCGTCCCGTCGGGGTACGTCACCTCGCGCTTGATACGCCGGATCATCACGCGGTTCAGCAGGCCGCGGTGGTCCAGCAGCGTTTCGGGCGACTCGAACAGGCTGTCGTCAAGCAACTGGATCAGCGACCAGAACTGGAAGGCATCGCCCTGGTGCGGCGTTGCGGACAGGAAGAGCAGGTCGCGGGTATGGCCGCGGAAAGCTTCGGCCAGTCGGTAGTTCTGTGTCACTTCGAGCTTCTTGCCGTAGCGCTTGCGCGTCAAGTGGTGGGCCTCGTCGAAGATCACAAGGTCCCACTTCGGTCCTGCGAGGAGTCGCTCCATTCGCCGTGGCTGTTTGAGCGTATCAATCGACGCGATCACCCGATGGTGCGTCTCCCAGGCAATCCCGCTATCCTGGAAGTCCAGGCCCAAAACGTCCAGGTGGAGTCGGAAGCATTCCCGAAGCTCCCGTTGCCAGTTTTTGATGAGACCGGCCGGACAGACAACGAGGATGCGCTGCGCCAGGCCGCGAGTGACCAGTTCGCGGATCACCATGCCCGTCTCGATCGTCTTGCCTAAGCCCACGTCATCGGCGATGAGCAGCCGGCGGCGGTCCATCGCCACCACATCGTGAGTGAGCAGTATCTGGTGCGGCAGCAGGTCCGTGCGGGCGTTCGACAACTCTCCGCCGCTGTTGTGCAACGGCAACTGCATGGCGAGTTGCTTCAGCAGAAAATCCACCGGCCGGTCGTACGGCCCGTGTTCCAGCCGATCCCACAGATCGCGTTCAACTGATAGGCGGCCGGCGGGAAAAGTCATCAGGCGCCGTCCGTCGGCGCTGTCGAAGGCCACGTCCACTTCGTACGCGTCCCCGGCAGCGCGGACGCGGATCACTTCGCCGCTGCCGAGTTCTTCGCGGCCAGCGACGCGAACCCATTGGCCTGCGGTAATCTGTGCCGACTGCGTCATGGGCTGCTCAGGTGGAACTCGATTGGGTAGAACGCGTTGCCGTTTGCATCCTCGTGGCGGTGTGGGCTGTTGAAGATCATGTAGAGCGGCAGCGACGCGCCGCGGTACTTCACAGTCATGTACGCCCCCCGGACGATTTCACCGCTCAGGACAACCTGAATCGCCAGCATGCGCTGTTCCAGGCTGGCAGCGGCGTTGTTCAGCCGGGCGTGTATTTCGGCGGCCACTTCCTCTTCCCGCGGCCGAGCAGCGAAGAGCACCTCCTCCAGGCCGACAACTCGCCACTTGCTCATCCGGGGCAGCGGAAACGGCTCTTCGTCCAGTTCCCGCAGGAAGTCCAGCACGCCGATGACGTTCTCGGCTGGCGCGATTCCTCGGGCCTTGTGCGGTTGGAGATTCGCCAGTTCGATTAACCGATAGCCCGGCATAGGGGTATCCTCACGATGCTTCGGCGCCTTCGTTTCCTGCCACGCCGTTCATGTATTCGTTCACGTTCCGAATCTCGATCCGGAAGGCCACTCGGATGTGGTGCCGGTACTGGGCATTCTGCCAGTTGGCCTCATTGCTCAGCCACAGGAGCGAGTCCGACTGACTGGCAGCATCGACGTAATCGAAGTCTTCGCCATGAAGCGGCACTTTCTTCCTGCTGCAAAAGCTACTTCGCCGCGGCAGGTCGATAGCACGCCGCTTATCTCGGTATCGGGACTGGCCGACAACGGATCGCCACCATGCTGCGCCCACCGCGGGAAGGCTGTTGTACTCCCGCCTGATCCCGCCATTCACGCAGGCTACGAGCCCTGTCTCGCTGCTCCATCTGTCGAGGAACGCCAAGCCATTGGCACGGTATCGCTGGGCATCTTGCGACGCCGAATCACAGTGTACGAGTACGCATTTGTCGATGGTCAACTCCATCACTCGGCCTTCCCCGTTGGTCGCCTGTCCAGTTGCTTCATCAACTCAACCGATTCCTCGAACGCTTCGTTCAGGAAGCCTTGAGGCCAGTTGTCCAGCCGTCCATCGTCGGTCAGGGGAAGCTGACGCAACGTGCTGTGGCCTTCGACCCGCTCGACGTAGTAGAGTCGGATCATTTCGCGCAGCTCGGGCTGCTCAATGGACCGCCGGCGAAGCCGCAGCAGGAGGTGTTCGCTGTGAGTTTCGACGATGATCTGTCGCCCCAGGGCGGCAAACTCGTGCACGAGGTCGAACAGCACGCGCTGTGCCGCTGGGTTCAGGTGCAGTTCCGGTTCTTCGATCAGCACAAGTTGGCCCGGCCGCGAGAAGTAGAGTTGCAGCAGCACGGGCAAGACCTGAGCAACGCCATAGCCCGTGTCGGCGAGGTTGACCGGTACACCGGTCCTAGCGTCCCTCCCGCAAATGGCGAACAACTCCCGGTGGGGGTCGATCTCCGTCAGATTGAAGTCCTTGACGAAGCCAAGCTCCTGCCCTAGCCAGCGGTTCATATAGGCCCGGAACTTCTTCCACTCGGGCTCCGAGGAGGTCTTGAATCGGTAGAGGCTCCCAAGAATCATCGTCGTGGCACAGCAATCCTCCTGTGGGTCCACGTCGTTGCTCTGGAGCACGCGCGGGATTGCCGGCCGGACCGGGTCGATCTGCACCAGATGCAGGGCTTGGCGGAACGGCCGGTCGAGGCTGTAGAAGTAACGCGGCAGTTGCAGGACCGCACAGTCGCTGACGTAAAGCTCGACCGGCTTGTCCCATTCATAGTTGCTGGGGAGGAAGTTCCGCATGCGCAGGCCGCGAGGCTGGCTCGGCTCCCCGTTGAAGCTGGCCGCGGGCTTGTCATGCCGGTCGAAGGTAAACTGCCAAGCGAGCGCGTCCGCTACATGTGCGGTCCTTTGCTTCGCCAGAGGCTTGAGCCGGACCTCAACCGACTTAAGCTGCGGCCGCTTCCACTTGCCCCGCTGGCCGAACAACCCGTATCGCAGGTCTAGCGTCGCCTGCCAATGCATTCCTCGATGCCGCTGGTTGGCTGTCGTCACCGTATCCAAGGCAATCCTGTCCAGCACGAGCCGGCAGCCAAAATCGAGTTCCGTCCTGCCGCCGTGCACCCACTCAAAGTACCGGCCGAAGTCGCGTGGACTGTGCGCTGCAAGGCGGACGTTCGGATTCTCACAGGCTGCGCTCTGGCCGAGCATCTGAAGCGGCTGGATCAGCGACGACTTACCCGAGTTGTTGCAGCCCAGCAGTACCGTCACGTGACCTAGCGATAGCGGGCCGGTGTCGGCGAAACACTTGAAGTTCTTGACCTGGTACTCGGTGATCATGCGTCTCGCCTCATCCGAAAAGCGGTGCTACTTCGATGAACTTCAGAATCTTCCCGCAGGCGTCGGCGAACCGCGGCTGGCGCGTCCGCAGGTACTCGCAGGCGGCCCGTATCTGGGGCGTCATGCCGCGGAAGCGTTCCATCCACGGGCGGAGGTTCTCGCCCCCGTCCACTAGGGCGATCAGGAAGTGCACGTAGTCGATGAACGGCAGCTTGCCGCCGGTGTCGGCGGCGACGGCCTCTTCCATGCCCGGCAAAGCGGCTTGCGCCGCACTGCTCGCCTCGCCCAGGCGCTCCTGGATTTCGCCGAACCGTTCGGCCGGGGACTTGATCTTGAAGAACCGCCCACGGCCGGTGCGGCCTTTGATGATGAGCCCGGCTTTCAGCAGCTCGTCCGGCTCGATGACGCCGCGGGTGTACTTGTGCAGCTCGTCGCCCTTGATCTCGAACGCCTTGTCCGCCAGGCACACCAGGTAGACGTAGCTCACCGCGTCGATGTCGGCCAGTTCCGATGGAAGCGGCTGCTGGCGGCTGACCAACTGATCGACCTCCATGCGGATGGTCTCGAGGGCCTCATGCAAGGGCACATTGCGGCGCTCGTGGTCTAGCACGTGTCCGTAGTGCCGGCTGTAGAGTTCCAGGCACTTGCCGATGAGGATGATGTTGACATCGGCCGGAGAAAGTGGCTCGTTTCCGTAGCGGCCGCGCTCGATGACTTCGATCTCTTGGCGGGCGCGTCGGCGGATCTCCGGACGAATGCCCGCCCAACTCCGCGCATCTCTTGTAGCAGCAGTGCGCTTTCGGCAAATGTGGACAAGGTCGTAAGCAATCCCTGCCTTGTCCAACAGATGAAGCGACTGCTCACGCTCCGCATGGATCGGATAGATTGCCTCAGCTACAAAACCGGCATCAAACAAGGCCCCTAACAGTGCTTCCCAAGTCTGGCCCTCGGTATGATGGAAAGTAAAGACTAGTAGGCCATCTTGTGGCAGCATCGCCGCACATGCAAATAGCACATCGTACATTCCCTGGCGAAACTCTTCGGGCCCTTGCCCGCGGGCACGATTCTCGACGATCTCCGCCGCTTTGGGCGTGTATTCGGGCGCGAACTCCACATACCGGTCCTTCAGGCACAAGCGTACCCACACGTGAAAAAAGTCTGCTAGCTCCGAGTAGTTGACATTGCCGCCGTAGGGAGGGTCGGTCACGACATGCAGATACCGCGAAGCCTCCCGAACTGCAACGCGAGCATCGGCCCCGCGAAGCAGGTCTTCTGACCGTCTCGCTACACTCTCGCCCGAGGCTACCGGAACTTGTTTGATCCTGCCGTCCAAGTTGCTAAGCCTTGTGTCAGCCGGTGATCTGGCAAAATGCACGGCTTTTCGGACGGCGTCAATCCTACTGATAAACGTATTGTTGCCGGACACCGTGCCCCAAACATGTTGTTCGCAGAACGTCGCCTTTGGCTGAAAGTCGTGGCGCGCGAATATGCCGGCTGGCGGTGTTCCTCCAGGCGTAGAGCGCTTCGAGATGTTCCTCACGAACACGTTATTTGCCTCCAGCATGTTACTGAAGGCACAAAGCAGAAGCTCCTGTAAATCGACCGACTTCTCACAGTCGATTGAAGCGAGTAAAGAACTGTGAGCAAGAAGCTGCCTATGCAGAAACAGCTGGTGCCAACGGCGGTAGTGGTGCTCAAGAAGTCGATGAGTTTCTTGGCCATCGGGTATCTCAGATTGGGGATAAGGCAGGCGGTGCTTTCGCTGCTCCCACGTCCGAGCGGCGCGCGTGTATAGCTCTAGGTCTGCTGGGTCGATTCGCTTGAAGAACTTGCCGCCCGATTTGGCAAGCCGACACCAATGCCCGTTGGCGCGTGAGGCCTGGCCGACGACACCGTTCCTGCTGAGCATCGGCGCGCCGAGGTTGGCGTCGAATGCGTCTTCTTCATCCGCCTCATCGTCGTCGCCGCCCTTGCCACATGACGAGCACCACCCGTGGATGGCGTACATAGACATCGGCAAGGGCTGGTCGTCGGGTAGGGACCGGATGGAACTGAGCACCTTGTCCCTCTTGCCACAGTGTGGGCAAACGAAGCCGCCGCTCTCAACGGCGTTGCCCTCGTGTGGCTCGTACTCGTGCTTGCAGGCAGGGCAGGCAACGTGATCGGGGACGGTGCCGCGGCACTGCCACACGGCCTGGCAGTGCGGGCACAAGAGGACTGTCAGCGGGACCTTCTTGCGGACGGATTTCGTTCTGCCGGGAGCGAGCTTCGGCTTGACCGAATCGCCGCACCACGGACAGCCGACGGGTTCGGTGGTGGCAAAGGCCCAGCGCTTATTGCCGCGCCCGACGCCGGCTCCGTCGGCGTTGTTGACGACCGTCAGGGCCTGCTCGGCAATGAGGCTGGCCGGCTCGATCTCCCAGTCGAAGCTCTTGCGGCACTTGGGGCACGTGGCATCTTGGTAGTACCGGATCGACGGCTGCTTGGCGGCAACGAAGTAATCGCTGAACAGCGGAACCTGCTTGCGGCAGGTGGGATCGGTGCAGATCGCCGACTTGACCCAGAAGGCGTAGATGATGTCGGCGTCTGTGTTGCCACAGCAAGGGCAGGTGGTCTTGTAGAGCTCCAGGAGCGTCTGCTTAAGCGGCTTCCCCGACCAGGGAACAGTCCGGTTGGCCAGATCGTCGAAGGCGCGCTCCAGTTCGGCGATGTCCACGGGCGTGGTTTCGCACTTGACGATGAACCAAGCGACCGGGTTGAGATCAATGCCGATGACCTTGCAGCCGAGCCGCAGTGCTTCGACGACGGTTGTGCCGCCACCCATGAAGGGATCGAGGATGACCTTGCCGTTGGTGTCCGGGTCGCGCGTGTGGTCCTTGTAGAACTCTTCCATGATGACTTGCGCGCCGCTCTTGGTCAGATTGCCAGTCTCATCGACCGGCAGCGGCTTGAGGCAGCCCAGGAGAATGGCGCGGAACACGCAGGAGGCCCGGCGGGCGAACCACTTGTGCATCTGGTAAATGGGCTTGAAGGCGTTCCGCTCGGGCACCGCCAGGCGGTTGATCTCCACGATGGGGAACGAGTCTTCGATGGCCCACTTCCTGGGTTGTTCAGCCGCCATGTCGCAGGCTCTCCTTGCTCAGTGGGCGGCCTCCAGGACCAGCCAGGGGACCAGCATCTCCATGAGGGACAGGCCACCGTGTTTGTAGAGCTTGCGGGCGGTCTCGCCGCGCGGGTGTGTCTGGACCCGCCCGCGGATCATGGCGACACCCCGGTCGGCCAGCACGTGAACGCCGCGATGATCGGGCGGATTGGGTTTCTCGGCCAAACGTGCGAAGCGGTCGCCGCCGAAGTAACCCGTGAGCGGCGCGACGGTCGCATTGTCCCAGCCGAAAGAACAGCCCGAGCCGAAGTAGACGTAGCCATGGTCGCTGGTGACGAGAATCCGCCGACCGGGGCATTGCTGAACGACGGCCTGAACGCTGTTCTGCCACGCAGTCATCATCATGTTGTGGAGGTTCTCGAACAGCTCGGGGAACTTGGCGTCGCGCTCGGTGTAGCGGTAATCGGGAAAGCTCGACCATACGAGGACCGCCCGCGCCGCGGCGTCCAGTGAGCAGCGCTCATTGACTTGCCCGAGGTAATGGCAGGTGATGCCGTCGGCTCGCAGCGCGGCGCAGGCTGGTAGCTGCGTCGGCCCGATCGAACCGACCCCCAGGCGCGCGGCGATGAAGTCCACGGTTTCGCTCGGCGTGGCCGCCACCGACCAGCCTTCTTCCAGGATGCGGAGACCGGACTGCTCGGCGAGCCGTTTGAGAAGCGGGATTTCCCGCAGCGACACGCCATCGAAGACAACCGCGGCACAGGGCGGACCGGAGGTAAGGTACTGTCTCAGGTGCCGGGCGTCTGGCATTGGCAGAAGAACCTCGTCATAGACGCGGGCAGCCGCGGCGCACAGCATCTCCTCCACTTCATTGACAGACTGCTCGCCGGACTGGAGATACTGGCCAGGGGGCATCTGTTGATAGTTGTGCTGAGACCAGACCTCGCCGAGCAACCAGTCGGCCAGCCACGGCAGCCGCGGGCCGGGCTGGATGAGCTTCTCGAAGATCGTGGGGGTCAACACTGCCATGGTCACTCCTGCGGGCAAGCGCGGACGATCTCCAGGCGGGCCGAATACTGAGCGGAACGGAAGTCGGGTAGCTGCTCGCAAAGCTGCTCGACCTGGCCCTTGGTCATCTTGCCGCGCTTGGCGATGGTTACGTCGAGGGTGAGCGTGCCTGGGCCCGACAGGCCGCCTCGCAGGCCGGCCGGCAGCGACGACAGATCAACCTCCTGGTCAGTCTGAAAGAACTGGAAGCGGATGCTGGTGATCTTCGCGCCTTCCGCCTGAGCAAGGCGGACGGCGATTTCCTGTCGCAGCGCGCCCTTGGATGGCTTCCAGGGGATGCTGATCTGTTCGGCGGGGCCGACAGAGACCGTGATGCCGACGGAGTTGCTAATGATTTCGCCGGCAAGGGCAGTGATCTCCGCTTGGCCTTCGCGGTCGGCCAGGAGCACGCCATCGGCGGACACCGAAACGATGCTCGGATTGCTGGAGCGCCACGCGACGTTGACCGAGGGCAAGGCTTTGCCGTTGTCGTCATAGCCGACAGCCGTAAGCCGGCGGGTGTCGCCGGGATTCAGGGTCAGCGCCCCGCCCGGCTGGACTTCCAGGCGGGCAAGCTCGGCCGGGGGTGGGGGCGGCTGCGGTTGTGGTGGTTGCGGCAGCTGCGGCGCAGTGCCCACCGGATCACCGAGGCGTGCATCCATGACCTCGGATTCGCTCAGTGGTGGGTTCACGTGACTGTAGTTGCCGCCAGCATGGTACAGACCGATCCTTCCCAGGCGGCACAGTTCACGTATTGCCCGCGTGACGCTCTGCACCGAAGTGGGTACGGGGAAGGTGAGCGTCTCGCGGTACTCCTTGTCCACGTCGCGGACGAGTCGGCTCTTCACCTGCTCAAGTCGCCCGGCCAAATGCTCCTGGAACACCATCGCAGGGAACAACTGCTGACTCAGGGCATCAACCACCTGCTCCTTGGTTATCGCGTTACCCAGGTTCTCTGGCTCTACTCTGTCGCCCGCGGGCGAAGCGCCGAAGGCCTCGAATCGCATGTACTGGAGGCCGGCCCGCCGAATCGCGTCGGTAATATACCTGCGGTCCTCCCGCCCGATCCGATCGTATTCATCCCTCCGTGCGTTGTCGCCCGCGCGTTCGGCCTGGTCTCGCAGTTCCTTCGCCGCCAAGCATCGCTGCGCCCACTTGCTAAGGTCGGCGTTCTGCTCAAGGTTGAAGTCTCTGGCACGCGGCTCCAAAAGTAGAACCTGATTGCGGACGGACAGCCCGTGGTAGAGGTCATGCCGCTCGTCCGGCGCCAGCAGGCGCGGCGCAAGCACTACGCGCAGCCGGTCCTTGCGAAGTGTGTCAAGCGCAGCCTTCGTGTCCTCCGCACCCGCAAAGACCACGGTGCTTTCCGTCTCGCGGAAGACCTCAGTCGTCCAGATCGCGCGGAGGAGGGCCTTGGACTTCGAGCCATCGGGGTCGATAGTGAGGCTACGGAACTCGACCTTGGCGTCGGCGTTCTCTTCCATGTCGAAGAAGAATTGATCCTGGGCGGCATGAAAGTGAGAGGCGTACTTACGGAAGGCAAGCAGGGTCTGCTCGAAGTCGTTGATGTCGGCTCCGGGCAGAATCACATGCCGAATCAACTCCTCGCGGTTGGCCCCGCGGGTTCGACCTTCACCGACGAGTGTGTAGAGCATCGTCGCGGCAGCGATGCGTTCGCTCAGTGGGTACCGTGCGAGTTCTTCGACGTTCGACTTCGCGCGGTTGATGAGGTCCCCTCCGGGGTCCAGGTCCTGGAGCCGCATCGCTGTTTCCAGGTCACGAAGTGTCGCGTGGCCTGCGGTGATGACGTCCTCGGACTCGTGCGTCGCTCGGACAAGGTGGGCAAGGAACCCAAGCGACCCCCGGATGTTTTGGAAACCGCCGCGCTGTGGCACACGCTCCAGAATCAGCGTCAGAAGCTCTGGCTGAAACGGGTAGCACTCGCGCATCCGGCTGCGGAAGCCTTCTGAGTCGAAGGTCGGGACGAACCGTCGCCACGTGTTTAGCAGACTGTCGATGGTGCCGGCCACGGCAGTGGGGTTGAAGGTCAGGAAGTTCTGGAACAACCGGTGCAATACGACCCGGGCCTTGTCCGCTGGCGTTGACCTCGCAAACTGGACACGGACGTTGGGCACACGGACGAGCGTGGCACCCGGCTCCTGGCCCGCGTCGTAGATGCCGGCGAAGATGGTTACCTGAGGTGAGCGGTTGCCCAACTCGGAGAGCATCTGTAAGAAGGCGATGTTCTGCCGCCGCAAGGCGTCGTCAGAGATCATCCGAATGCCCTGCTCCAGTTCGTCAAGTATGACGACGAGGTGTCGGTCACCTACGGCTTCCAGGACTTGCCGATCGTCGGGGTAGACCTCGTAGCGCCCACGGACCGAAAGCCCCGCTTCGCTGAAGATGAAGTCCCACAAACGCATCAAGGGGTGATCTGTGTACTTGTGAGCAACGACGACGGCATTGGTAGGACTGCTCAGCGACAAACCATGCCGCGACAGCCAGCGGCCCCCGTCGCTGGAGTGCTTCAGTAGGTGGTAGATAAGCACCAGCAGGTGCGACTTGCCGCTCCCCTTGAGCCCCTCAAAGAGAAACAGGGCCGGGGTGCTGCTCCGTTGCGCAAAACGGTCGTTGAGGCGGTTTACGACGCGCTTGATGTCGGCAGTCGGGTACGTGAGGCTGAGAAAAGCCTCGGGCTTCGATTCCAGCTTGCGGTGCCGGCGGTCTCCGAGGTTGCGGAGGTCGATGATCCCCTCAACGCCGTCATCGGAGAGGACCTCCGGGCGCGGAGTCAGGTACTGCGCATAGCTCATGTTCCGAGTCCCTCGATTGCCGCTCAGCCGGTCGGCTTCCGGTTCCCTAACCACTGATCAATGATGCCTCTGTGAAACCGCCAGTGGCGGCCGACCTTCTGCGCGGGCAACTTGCCTTCCTGGGCCAGCTTGTAGAGCGTGGACCGGGAGATCTTCAGGTACTTCGACAGCTCGGCGATAGTCAACACCGTGTCCGGTGGCGACTTGGCCATGGGGCCCTCCCTTTCGACTGGGGCCGGCTTCGGCTGCCCCCGAAGGCGACCTCCCCATTTGACAGTTGTTCCCAACGTGTGTCAATCGTTTCCATCCCGCGCGAGTGAGCGACCGTGGGCACCCGCGCCACCGGGCATTGCACCCTTGCACCCACCACGTGCAGCACCTAGGGTGTCCCCCCCCGGGCTGGAGGGTCAGGACTCGGGAGGTTCTGCGGTAGGCAGCCCCGGCGCCGGCCGGCCGAAGTTGCGGCTCGGTCCCCCCTTGCGGCCGGAACCACCACCACGTGACCGCTCTTCGGCGACGCCCCCGTAGTTTGCCCACTACGGGGTGGGGTTGCCCCGAGTCCCGGCCCGCCCCCAGGCGTAGCTCGCCGGCATTCTAGGGACACGCGAGGTCCGGGTGGGCGTAGCCGCCGGCGCGGACGCAGCGCACGCTTATGGCCTTCGCCACCATACCCGCTCCGCCGGGAACTTCCCCAGGGGGCAGCGCCAGGCCCGGAACTTGCGCTTCCAGCGGAGTTGGGAGAACGGCCACCAGCGGGATCGGGGGCAGCGGCAGGATTCGACGACGCAGTATTGGCAGCCCTCGATGGTGCGTCGGCCGCCGCAGGCTTGGCCGGGTTTGCCGTCGCAGAAGGCGCGGCGACAGGCCTCGATCTCGGGGGAGACCGTGCCACCGGCCACGGTCAGCAGGAAGGCGCGGGCCAGCACGTACACGTCGTCGAAATGGATCAAAGCATAGGCGACGCCACGCAAGAGCCTGCCGAGGGAGCGGACGACGCGGATATCCAACGGCGGCCGGGGCGTCCGGGCATCAAGCATCGCTCGCTGACTGGGAAGCAGGTTACCCGCCGACCGGTCGCCTCCCGACGCAACGATGCGGGTGTTGTCGGTATGCGCGGGCGTCATCGACTCAACATCCTCCACAAGTCGCACGCAGCAGGCCGCTCGGGTCGCTCCTCAACTGGACCGAACCCTCCCATACCTCCGGCGCGGTCGCGCCGGTCTTGCGGCTGGCCCGGGCGGGGACCGCGAAGTCGAGCAAGTTGCAGCCCACCGCACAGCAGGCGACCAGGTGGTCGTCGTACTGGGTGCCCTCGACAATGTCCGGCCAGGGCGGGTCCGTGTCGTGCCCGAGCTGGCCCTCCCACTCGAACGCCCACGGTGGCGTGAACGGGCGGCCGTTGTCATCGAGGAACAGCACACGCTCGCCTTCTACCGACCACGCTTGGCTTGCGCCCGAGCCGTACAGGCCGGGCGTACAGGGGTCAGGGCCGAGGAAGTAGACTTCCTCCTGGTGCCGCGGGTCTTCGGGTGGCAGCCAGCTCCGCGTCAGGTAGACCAGCGGATCGAAGTGCGGAAACGCGGTGCCGATGTTGCGCCGCACGCCCAGCTCGAACTGGGCGCCGAATTCCGCGGCCGCGTACAGGTGCGGTTCGAGGCCACCGCCGGGCAGCCGTTGCCCGGTATTCAGCAGCGTCAGTTCGAGCCAGACGCGGCAGTACTTCAGTACCAGATCACAGGTGAACGCGTGTCCGCACTTGGCCAGGCGGCAGTTGAGTTGCCGCACGGTAGGCCACTCGTCCCAAGCCATCGGCTCGGCCGGCCACGCACGTTCCCACCAGCCCTGCTTGTAGTGCTGGTAGGAGTAGTTCTCGCCATAGTGGTCCAGGCGGTCCATGTTGGGGCCGTGCAGGCTGGAGACCAGCGCCAGGGCGGCGTTCTTGATGGCCACGATGGTCGGGTTGCGCCCGGGCGCCCCGAGCACGTCCCTGAAGGCGGCGTTGCCCAAGTCGAAGCCGAAGTAGTTGAAGATGTGCTGGTGAGGCGCGATGAAGTAGTCGCCCGTCTGAGCGCTCTTCCCCCAGCAGCGGTGCATCATGGGCGTGACCATGCAGGGGTGGTGCTGAATGAAGCCCATGCCACGCTGGCTCATCCGCGCGCCACAGCGCACGAATACCGGCACGTAAAACGGCGACGGCGGCCACGGCTTACGCCGCGTGCACTGTTGGTATTCCCGCCCCCCTTGAAGAACGGCACGCCCCGACCATTCCTCGAAGTGGCCACAGGAACCCGAGCACTCGGAACCGTATGGAGACCACTCATCGTATTCTTGGCCGTCAGGAGTGTGCTTCGTAGCGATGGCGAAGATGACTCTGGTGTCGCCGTTAACTTCGTTCCCCTCGGGTACGCCGTGCGGCCCGGGCGGCGCGCCGATGTAGGCGAAGCGACCGCAACTCCAGGGTGTGCGGTCCACGCCGTCCGCGTCGCCGCTGTAAGCGTTCGGGTGTCTGCGCGCTTGTCGATGCCCGTCCAGGCTCGCCCCGCCCAGCGGCACGTAGTTCTGCGTGCACAGCTCGTTCGGCCACGCGCGCCAGTCGCAAGGGCCGTCATACTCATAACACCAGAACGTCGGGTCGCTCATGTCGGAAAGCCCTTGGGCTCGTTGCTGAAGAACACCGTGCACACGACCGGCACCTCGTAGTACACATAGCCGAACAGGTAGCCCGACGAGCCGACGCCGAAAGCGCCGACCGAAGTCTTGACGTTAGGACCGCTGTGAAGCACCGGGCGCAGGTAGCCGTCGTCACAGAGCGCCAGGCCGACAGTCTGGTAAGCCACGTCGCTGTACCCGCTTACGCGCGGCGGCGGTGGCCCGGGCCAGGGGTGATAGGGCTGCCCGCCGACCAGGCCGCGGATTGGATGCGTGGTGACCAGCACCGCCGCGCCGTCTTCAGCGCCCGGGTGGTCGGGGTACAGGAACAACTCCTGGGGCGGCGGGGCCGGCGGACTGCCTGATTCACTTCCCGAGCCGGTCCCTTCACCGAGCAGGCGTAGCTGTTGCCCCCAAAGCAGCCAGCGCGGCGGGATCGCCAGCGTGGCGTAAGCGCATTCCGCGTAGTTGCGGGAGTAGAGGTGGGGGTCGAACGTCTCGTTCTCGCGCTCGAAGGCGTAGGCCGGGATGTCCTGGACGGGGCCGGACACGGCTATACTCCTGGCGCCGGAATGCCGTCCACGACCGGGTAGTTGGGCACGGGGCCAATGGCCGCGAACTTCGGCAGTTGCATGACGTAGGGGCGGCCGCCGATGCGGGCCAGGGGCATGACGGTGACCCAGTCTTGCAGTTCGCCCTCGACGATGAAGGGGCTGTAGTAGACAGTGCGAACCATCGGCCACGGCCATGCCAGGAAGGCGTCGCCGGTAATCTCAAATCCGCCTTCCGTGGCGGCCACCTGTTGGACGATGAGCCAGGTCTCGTGCACCTCGCGGACGATCACGAACTCCAGGCCGGTGCTGGCGCCGCCGCCAAGGCGGGCGACAGCCCAGGCGACATCAGGATCATCGCGCTGCTCTTCTGGCTGGACCCACAGCAATTGTGCCAAGCCGGCGCCGCCCGACAGCAGCCAGCGGGTTTCATCCGGCTCGATGTCCGCGTAGTCATCATCGTTGCTCTGCATCTCGACGCGGACAACGCACGCCCCGGACACGCAGGCCCGCACGATGTCGCCGGCAGCCGCGGGCTCCAAGAGGACCACGAAGCGGCCGCGATGGCCATCCGCGGGCACCACACCGGACATGGCGACGCGGTTCTGGAACTCCTCCAGGTTATCGGTGGGGTCGATCAGCGGGCCGGCCAAGCCTAGCACAGCAAAGCGATCCAGTACGGCCCCGCTGTCGTTGCGTACCGGGATGATGCCCGTCTGTCGCTGCTCGCGCTGGCTGCCAGAGGCCCGGTTATGCTGCCGGGCCTGAAAGTCGCGCGCGGCGTCGATGAAGGTGTTGAACGTGCTGGCCGCGATCTTGAGCGGATCGCCACGCCGGACCTTGTGCAGCTCGCCCGCCATCAGATGCCCAACTGCGAGAAGTCGCCGTAGTCGTAGACCTTCTCCACGTACACCGCAGCCGGCCGCTTTGTCAGCGCTTGCGCCGCCTCGTCCACGGCATCGACGTAGCGCACCCAGAGGTACTCCCAGCCCTTCTTAGCGATCCCCGTGATGTCGCCGACGACCAAGCCGGTCTCATTCGGGTTGGCCGCGAACTTGTAGTTCAGCTCCCAGTCACCGCCGCCGCGCTTGCTGCCGCCAGCGCCGAGGAAGAGCACTTCCCCCTGGGCGAACCCGCGCCAAGTGGCGCCATTCACCTTGCCCGTGAGGTTGAACAGGACGCCCTTGTACGCATCCGTCACGAATGCGTCGGGCAGGTACCACGTCTCCGACCACTGATAAGCGCGCACGGCGATATCGACGCCCTCGACAGCGTCGGGCGTCACGCCGATGAGCTGCTTGCAGTTCGGCGCGGTCTTGCCCGGCGGCGCGTAGGAGCCCACCGTCGCGCGGCTATGGGCGATATGTTGGGTCCCGCCGCCGGTGTCGAAGGAGAAGACGGACTCATTCGTCGGCTGAATGATGCCCCAACGGACAGCCACCTCCCAGAGGCCATTGCCCGCTTCTTCGGGGTCGATCGACTCGCGTGGAATCAGCACCAAGCCGTTCCCGTACACGTCGAACCAAAGCGGCGCATAGGCATCGACGGCTGCAATCGCCTCGACCTCCTCCACTGCCCCCCTCACGAGGTAATGACGCTCGTCCCAGGGATTGCTGCTCACCGAACAGCGGCGGCTGCCGTGCTTCTCCTCGACGGTGATCGGCATCGCGCACCTCAGGCAAACGTGAGTCGGCGCGCCGCCGCTTCCTGCGCGAGTCGGCGCGTGTGCTTGGCGGTCTCCTCGGACGCCCGGGCAGTACGATCCAATGCTTGGCCTGCCCCCAGCCCCCAGACCGCGGCCGTGCTGAACGTCCCCACCACGCTGACGCTGCGCTCCCTGGCTGTCTGAAGCTCGTCGCCGAGGCCCGACAGACTCTTCCGCACCTTCGCCAGCAGGTCTTCAGGGCCTTCGAGCTTGCCGGGCGCTTCGGCTTGCTTGGCTTCTCGCTTCCGCCGGGCCGCGGCCAGGGCGTCCTGCCATTCCTTGCGGGCTTGGGCAAGGTCCGCCTCGTTCTCGGCCAAGCGCTGCCGGTACTCGCTGTCGAGCTGCTGGTGCTTCTTGAGGTTCTCGCGGCCAATCTCGGCCAGCGTGGCCTCATGGACCTGCGTGGCTAGCTCGCGCTGCCGCCGGCGGCGTTCTTCGCGCTCGGCGAGCTTGCGGCCGGTCTCCTGCTCGATCTCGGCTTTCTTGGTCTCGTAGTATTCGTCCGCGGCGCGGCGAGCCGCTTCGGCGTCGAAGCTGGAATCAAACTGACTGCGGACGAAGTGCCACGCCTTGACCAGTTGCCGCCCCGTCCAGGCCCACGCCTCCTGGACCCAGCCGGTAAACTGCGTCCACGTCTTCGAGAGGAACGCCGTGGTCTCGATCCAGCCCACCTCCAGGGCATGCCAGACGATCTCGGCGACGGCCAGCAGGCCGTGCCAGGCGTCGTAGCCGATGCGGATGAAGAAGTTGCGGAAGTTGAGCCAAGCCTGCTCCAGGAAGTTGATGCCCCGCGTCCACTCCATCTTGAGCGTGAGCCACAGTATCTTGGCCGCCAGGGTGATGTCTCCGGCGGCCAGGGCGTCGGCGATGCCCTGGTAGGACGCCACCGCCTCGTCGCGCAGCGTCCCGAATCGCTCAGCCAGCCAGCCCAGGGCCTTCGCGCCGGCACCGGTGGCGTGGAGGATGTACGTTCCCAGCGCCGCGACGGCCGTGATGACCAAGCCGATCGGCGAGACGAGGAACGCCAGCACCGCGCCCAGCAGTTTCAGCGCCACCCCGACGCCGCTGACGACCACCGACAGCCCGGCCAGCACTCTCGCCACGCCCGTGATCGCATAGCCGAGCGTCACCAGTGCCACGCCGGCCGCCACGACACCGACGGCCACCTTCAGGATCGTGACGATGAGTTCCTTGTTCCGTTTGATCCAGTCGGCCGCGCCGGCGGCGACGCGCGTCACCCACTGAGCGGCCTGCGAGAGTACAGGGACCAGAGCCGAGCCGACGACGAAGGCGCCCTGCTTGAGCACCTTGCCCATGATTTCCAGCGTGTCGCTGAAACGCTCGGCAGCCTGGGCATCCTCGGTGGAGATGGTCAGGCCCAGTTTGCGGGCGGCGCCTTGCAACTCCTCGATGCCGGCCGCGCCGCCGGTAAGCATAGGCAGAAGCTGCGTGCCGCTGCGGCCAAAGAGTTCCAGCGCGGCCGCCGCCTTGATGGTGGGGTCCTCGATCCGCGCCAACCGGTCGGCGATGAGCTTGAACTGCTGCTCGGGCGAAAGCTGGTCGAGCTCGGCCACCGTCAGGCCCAGCAATGCCAGGGAATCCTGTGCGGACTTCGAGCCGGTCGCGGCGTCCACGAGCGTCCGCTGCATCTTGCGGACGCCGGCCTCGAACACCTCCAGACTCGCCCCGGACAGGTCGGCGGCGAAACCCAGCTCGCTGAGTGTCTCGACCGAGAAGCCAGTGCGGGCGGACATCTTCGCCAAGTCGTCGCCCATGCCGGCGAAGACCTTGCTGGATGCTGCCAGGGGCGCGATGACGGCCGAGCCCAGGCCGGCAAGCTTGAGGCCCAGGTTACGGACGCCCTCGCCGAACGTCTTGAGCTTCGCCGACGCGCGCTTCAGCCCGCGCACCAGCTTGCTGTCGTCGGCGAAGAGCTCGACGAACGCGCGCCCGGCTCGGATGGCGCCTGCCTGGGGCATGGGCTCCCTTTACTTGCGAGTGAAGGCGTCCTTCAGGACGGCCAGGTCGGTGATCTCAAGCGCTTCATCCCGCCGGTCTCTCGCCGTGTAGGGGTCGAAGTCGGCCGGTCGGTACGCCCTGGTCTTCTTCGGGTCGCGGTTCACGTTGGCGACCAGCGCCAGGATGGCCGACGTGTGTGCCCAGTTGTCCCGCCCGCGCGCCTCGGCCATCCACAGCAGTTCCCGCAGCGTCAGCGGGCCGGGGTCGATACCGACGAGGGCGGCGAGTTCGTAGATGGTCCGCCACGGGTCGATTCCCCGTCGGCCTCGCTCAGGGTCTTTGAGACCGCGGCCTCCAGGTCGAGCTTGTCGATCCGCGTCTCGATCCGCGCGACCGCCAGGTCGATCATCCGCCGTTGGGCGTCCACGGCCTTGGCCAGGTCGGTCCGCCCCAGCTTGCGGAAAAAATCCATGAGTTCCTCATAGAACGCCGTCTGCGCCGCGAACACGGCGTCGCCGCCCAAGGCTGCCGCGAACTGTTCGTCGCTCACCCCGACGGCGTCCGCCTGCGGCTTGACCAGGGCGAAGATGACATCGCACAGCAGGATCACGTCCGTGCCTAGCCGCGTGAGCAGCGGCGGATCGCCCGCATCGAGTTCGAGCAGGTTCACGCCCAACAGCCCCTTGACCCGCTTGGCCGCGTCGATAGTTAGCGCCAGCGTCCAAGTGCGTCCGGCGGTGTCGGTGAAGGTCTTCATCGGTGAACGCCTCTTTCCTAGGGATGACCAACCGCCTCAACCCATTGGCGGAACACGGACAGCTTGGCCGTCACGCTGACGGTGATCGCCTCCTCCAGCGCCTCGTTGCGACTGAAGGAGGTAATGGCAAAGTCACCGTCCGGCCCTTGACCCTCCGCCTTGTCCAGGATCTTCAGCGCGATGAGCCCCGAGGTGAGAAAGGCGTCCTTGACGGCCGTGAACCCGGCATCGTCGGGGTCCCAGACCATCTCGAACTCACAGGTGCATTCGCGCAGCGTCGGAGCGGTCGCCCGCCAGCCGGAGTTCGCGCGCGTGGTCACGTCCGCCTCGCCGGCTTCGAGGTTGAGCGTCACGTCCCGCACGTTGGTCATCTCGGTCGTCGGGCTCGTGCCCGAGGGGCCGTAGTAGAGCTTCGCGTCCTTGCCCAGAATGAAACTTGGCATTCGGCGCCTCCTATGGTTTCACGCTCTTCGCCCACAGCGCGGGGAGTTTCGGCTTCTCACGCTCGAACGCAGGCCCCATGAATGGCCGGGCGGCGATTCTCACGCGGCGTTTCTTCCGCTTGCCGCGTAGCCCTTCGACCACGGTCGAGGTCCCGCCGTATTCGAGCGCCTGCGGGGCGTCGCCGACTTTCTGATTCAGCCGCAGCGGACCGATGACGACGCTCCTTCGCCCCGCGTCGTAGCCGAAGAAGATGAACTTCCTCAGCAGCCCGATGTGCGAACTGGGCGGCTCGCCCGGCTTGCTGACGGCCTTGCGCTTGCGGATGCTGTGCTTCGCACCTGTCCGCACGAAGGCCCCGAACTTCGAGAGCACCTTCCGCGTGGCCTTGTCCACCCGCTTGGTGACGGCCCTGGTGTCAAAGAACATCTGCTTCGTGACGAACAACATTGACGCTACTCGCCACTCTGGGCCACGACGAACACGCGGGCCATATCGTTACCCAAGCAGAACTCGAATTCCGACAGGTCCACGTGCGTCAACTCTGCCTGAGTCTCCAGAGGCCACAGTTCCGCCGCGCCGCCGCGATAACGCACCTGGACGTGCGGGTCAGCACTGATGCCGAACCCAGCACGCCGGACGATGAACGTGGCATTCAAGATGAGCGGAGAAGCCGCCAGCCGCACCCAGACGTCGGCGGTGTCGAGCAGCACCGACTTCATGTAGACGTTCGCGCTCATTGCATCACCCGGTACATCACCGTCAGCACGCTCGTGAACTGCCGCAACTGAGTCACGTGCTCACCGATGAAGATGGGGTCGTTCTCCGTCCTCACCCAAGTCGCTTCGGGCGCGGCCGCCAGCTTCCGGCCGCGCAGGTAGTCCGCGACCTGCTCGACCAGCGTCATCAACCCGTCGATCTCGGTGCCCCCGTCCGTGGCCAGCTTCCGCTGCACGCCGACATCGACCTGCACGTCGCATTGCGTCAGCGACCGGCTGGCCCCGCTCATTTCCAAACCGCGCGGGACCACCGTAACGTGCAGGTCCTTCATGTCCTGAAGCTCAAAGACGGGCTGATAGGCACGCTGCGCCGAGGCCAGCCCGACCAACGGGCTACCCGGTGCGTTCAGTTCGGCCACCACGGCGTTGGCAACAGCGACGATTGTGGACACGTCACGCTCCGAAGATCAGGTTCCAGACCGCCCCCACCGCCAGCGTCACCGTCGAGCCGGCAATGATCCACAGCAGCTTCGAGCGCACTCTTTCGGTCGCTTCGAGCCGATCCAGCCGTACCTTGATGCCGGTGCTGCCGTTGCCGCGGATCGCCTCGTCCAGGCGGTCGAGCTTCGCGTGGATCGCGGCGAACTCGCCCTTGCAGACGCGGTCGTATTGTTCATCGCAGTACGTCACGGCGTTTCCTCGTCGATCCGCTTCGTGTGAATCCGCAAAGTCTTTCCGAACGAGCCCGCCGGCCGGTAGTGACCGGTGCCGGCCAAGTCGAGCACCTCAAACACCTGCACGCTGTCCCCGGCCGGCAGGCGAATCCGGTCGCCGATCCGGGGCTTCGTCACCACACCCCCGAGCACCAGATCGTCCGCCGCAACGAGGAAGTCGGTGGCCAAAGCCTGCACCGTCGCGCCGGCGTCGTCAGTGAGTTCATACCGAGTGCTGCCCAGGGTGGCCGACAGCTCGACCGACTCCGACCCACGGACGTACTCGACCGTCCGCGAGAGATGCCACGCCCGCTGCTCCTCCAGCCATGCCACGCCGTGTTCGAGAAGGTCCACCGAGTCTGGACTCCAGGCTCACTGACTCATCCGCACCCGGACCGTCGCGTCGGCATCTGCGGCCGCCTTGACGCACTTGCCGATCAGCTTGTTGCCCGAAGCCGTCGTGGTCGCCCGCTGATTGGTCGCGTCCCAGTAACAGTTGGCACCCGCGCTGATGGCCGTACCGCCGCCGGTAGCCTTGGGAAAGTCGAACACGCCCGTCACCGCCAGCGCCCCCAGCCTGCTCGCCGGGATGTCCACCTTGGCCACGCCGACCAGTTCACCCTGAACGACTACGTCGCCGGCGGTCACGTTCGAGCCGGGCGTGTAGTCGATGCTGCTGCCGTCATGTACGAACGTTACAAGTGGCATTCTCCGTCACTCCTTCCGCAGGTTCGCGGTATCGCCTGCTCACCTGCTCTGAGCGGCTACGCCGCTCACGCCTCGCCTTTCATCTTCACGCCCGCCCGCCAGTCCTGGAGGGCGACGCCGAAGTCGTAGTACCCCCGAAACTGGATGCCCAGCAAGTTGAAGTCCGCGTCGGCCCGCTCCACCGTCGGCGTCTGGACGCCGTTGAGGAACGCGACCTCGATGACCGGCAGATCGTCCGGATCGGCCAGCAGGTACCACGCCTTCGCCGAGTAGCCGTCGATGCTCGCGTTGCTCAGATATGCCGAGTGCACAGGGCTGAACTTGCCTGCGTGCGGGTTGCTGGTGGCGTACTTGGTGCTGGCCGTGGTGTCGCGCAGCTCCGTCGAGTTCATCAACTGGGTGCCGCGAACCAGCAACGCCGGCGGCACGAGCAGCACCTTGGCGACCAGCGCCAGCGGGTTGTTGTCCGTGTCCTTCTGTTCCAGAAAGAGCAGTTCGGCGGCGGTCAGGCCGTCCACGGTGAGGGCCGTGTCCACGCCAGCCTTGTAGTTGCCGCGGGCGCCGGTGAAGAACGCGGCGTTGGCGAGGAACGCGGTCCAGAAGACCTTGTTGAGCTTCAGCGCGCCGCCTCGTCCGATCCGCCGCGGCAACGCCGTCAGCGCGCCGAGGTCGTCATTGATGAGGTCCGTGCGGGTGATGGAGAACATCCGCCCGTAGGTCTTGGCCTGGTTGGTGAAGGTCTCCTCATCGACCTGGCCGTGCTTCAGTTCACCCGTCGGCCCAACCTCCTCGTACTCGAAGGCGCCGGTGAGCCGGTAACTGGTGACCGTCTTGAAGTCGCGGACGCTGCGGGTGGCGGCGATGCGCCTCCAGGTGTCCTCCACGCTCTCGAAGCCGGCCAGCAGGAACTTGTTGGCGACGTTGCTGAGGATGCCGGGCAGGCGGAACGTGCTGAACGCCGCCTGGAGCGCGCCTTCCATGTCGGAGCGGAAGCTGCGCCCCTGATAGCCGTTCGCCCAGGCCGCTTCGAGGATGAGTTCCTGCAACCCGATGCCGTTGCGGAACCGCCGCCCGGCGGCGTCGAGCAGCTTCTCGTCGAAGCTCGACTCGATCGGCTTCAGACCGCCGGTCAAACACACGGCCGCGGCCAGCACGTCGGCATCGACGGTGTTGTCGCGGACGTGCGCCGGCGGGACCTTGGGTCGCTCGGCACGGAGCACCTCAAGCTCCGTCTGCCCGGCGTCCCAGCCGTCGGCGATGGCGCGGGCCTCGATGTCGGCGTGCCGGCCGGCGCACTTCTTGCGGATGGCCGCGACCCGCTGCGTCTCTGCGAGCGCGGCCGCCCGGATGCCCGCCACGGCATCGGTGGCGGTTTCGTCCGGTCGGGTGGCGGGCGGGGCGGCGTCCGTGCCGGCCCCGTCCGTCTGCCCCGCCGCCTCGACCTTGGCCTGCTCCTGCTGGACTTCCTTGTCTTCCCTGTCCTTCATGGCGGTTGACTCCTTGGCCGACGCGGCCACGCTCGCCGAGGTGTTGCCGTCGGCGGCCAGATCGACGAATGAGATTTCTCCGAGCGTTGCCCGGCGGACCACGTTGACGGGCCCCTTGAACTCCCGCCCGTTGACGAACACCGTCTGGTCCTCACGCACGAACTCGAACTGCTCCACCGTCGCCCCGAGCGATGCCTGCCAGGGGAAGCCGTTGCGCGCGGACACCACGATCTCCTTCGCGGCCGACGTGTCGCGGGAGATCACGCCGGCGGCGACCAGCTTCCCTTCGGCGACGGCAATGGTGTCGGTGTGTCCGACGCCGGCCGTCGCGTCGTGGCCGAAGCGAATGGGCCGCAACTGCGACGGGATGGCCAGGCCGGCCAGGTCCACAATCACCGGATAGCGCCAGCCGGCGATCCGCATGGCCCCGCCGGTGTAGGCGACCATCGAGAAGCGCGGCAGCCTCGGCTTGCCGTTGTCGCCCGCGGCAACATCGGCCGCGGCTTCGATGGATATCCCGCCCGGCTCACACACGAATCGAAGCGTCTTGTGATCGTCTTGTTCAGGCAGCGGCACGGCCGACCTCCTCGTCTTGTTCGGCGTCGTCCTCGTCGCTCTCCACAGGCGCCCGCGGGGCGACCTCGGCACTGGCAAGGCCGAGTTCCTTCATGAGCGCGACCTCCTTCGCGCGTTGCCGCAACTCGGTCTCCCAGTCCTTACCTTGGCGGGCGTACTCCGCCGCGAGCGTCGTCGTATGCGTGCTGAGCCGCTGCGCCTGCGCGGCGGCTTCCTTAGCCGGGTCCACGTGCTCGTGGCCGTCCCAGAACCACTGATGGGTCGCGTCGCCCAAGTCGCCCAGACCGAAGACCTTCACCGCCTCGGCGAGCCACGCGGAGAGGATGCGGTCCAGCACGACCGCTTCGAGGTGGGTCTGTTCGACCCGAATGGACTTGTAGTACGTCTGGTGGTCCAGCCGACCGGACGAGTAGTTGTAGCCGCTGCTGTTGCAGGCCGCGACGTTGTACGGCATGTTGAGGCAGCGGGCGATCTCATTGAGGATTTCCCGCTTGAACATGTCATACGTTGTCGCCGGCTGTTCGGCCTTGACCTGCGACGGCTCCCACCCTTCCGGAGTGAAGACGGCCATGTTCGGGGCGAACTCCATCTCGGTCATGGGTTCGACCTCGGCCGCCTCGCCGCCGGCCGGCGCGTTGGTCTTCATCAACACCGCGATGTTTGCCGCGCTTTCGGCCGCGGCAATCACCGCCAGCGTGTACCGCCGAAGTTGGGCAAACAGCGGCAACGCCGGCAGGATGTCCGGCAAACCGCGGTTCTGGCCCGGCCGGTCGGCGCGGAACCAGTGGATCACGCTGGCCGCGGGCACGCGGTCGTACTCCGACGTGGCCAAGGCCTTCTCGCCGCCGGGGTGCTCCTTGAGCACGTGGTACTCGCGCGGGTTGCCGTACTCGTCCAGCACGATCCCATCGACGGCGTTGGTCTTGGCCAAGGACAGGTCGGGCGTGGTCACCTGGTCGGCTTCGATGAGCCGCACGTCCAGCTTCACCGGCGAGTCGTGCCCGGAGTTGCTGAACAGCAGCGCGAACGCCTCCCCGTCCTGTGCCCGTGCCTGCCGCATGGTGCGGAGCTTCTCGGGCAACCCGACGGCCTTGGCCCAGCGCGCGAACTCCGCTTCGATGACGCGGTTCGCTTCTACCGAGTCGGCGAGCATCTGGAGCCGCGGGCCGGTGCCAATCACGTCGTTGGCCAGCGTCAGCACGATGCCGCGGGCGTAGGAGTTGTTGGCGACTTCGTACCGGGCGCGGTTGCGAAGCGTCCGGCGCACCTCGGGCGAGGCCGCCGCGTCGGCCGACAGATGGTCAGCGTTCGCCCAGTGCTTGCGGTTGTCCGGCGTGGTCTGCGCGGCGTCGTAGCGGCCGCGCACGACGAGTACCCGACCGGGGACCGACCCCTTGCCGGGCGTTGCCTTGCGCGAACCGAGTTGTCGCAGCCACTTCAGCACGTTCACTCTGCTCCACAGCGAGTCAATCTCAAGCGCGGAACGCGCGACCTGTGCCGCGCGCTCCGCGCGTCGCCGACGTTACGCTACGGCTTGGCCGTCTCCGGCGGCGTGCTTTGGGCCACCTTCGCGCCCTGCTGGCCGACGAGCGTGTTCCCCAGCGCCTCCACGGTGTCCAGCTCGGTGAACGCCCGCGTGGCCGCGGCCGTGGCCGCCTGGGCGACGATCAGCGCGTTCTGGAGCGCGTTCTCGGCGATGATGTTCAGGCGCGACAGATGCGCCGCGTGCGCCTGCATCAACGATGCCCCGTAATGCGACGGAGCCCCCGCGCCGATCTTGGTGTTCTCGTTTGCGACCGAATCGACCAATCCCTGATCCGCTGCCATGACAACCGTCCTTTCCTGTGCCTATCTGCCTGCGGCGCCGTCCCAACACGCATTGGGACCACGCTACGCCGCGTCGTACTCAGCCTATGGACTTCAGACTTCCACTCACGCCGTCCCCGGCGGCACGATCTTGACGCGGGTGAACCCCTTAGCCGGATTCCGCGAGGCCGCTTCCTTGCTGGCGAGGTACTTGTCCGCCTCGATCTGGTCCGCCAGCGGGTGCTGCTGCACGGTCACGCCGTCGGCGCTGGCCTGCTTGGGGCCTTCCGCGTTCGTCTTGATGGCGTCCTTCAGGTCGTCCGCCATGGGTCGCGTTCCGGACAACCAGTTCGCGCGGCCCAACAGAAAAGGCCACGCCGGGTATGCGGCCCCGCATGGCCTTCGTCCGTGGCTTCGCGTCGGGGATCAGCCGACACGCCGCGCGTCCTGGTTGTCTGCTCTCACCCTACCGCCAAAGCCGCGCCCCGCGAAGGACGTTCCGGCTGTCGGCGACAGATTGTGCCATATGTGTCATCTGCTGCTGTTATCCGGGCCTCCGTCGGTCACGTCGGCGAGTTTCGACGGCGTGACCTCGTAGGTCGTGACCCGCCGGCCACAATGCCGGCACTGGCGGTAGCGGACGATTCGACCCAGCGACCGCCGGGTGTTGAGCACCGGCAGGTGGGCGCACCCGCACTTGGGGCAGACGACGCCCTTGGGGTCGTCCGCTGGCGGCCAGCGCTTGCGTGTACTCTCGGTCGTCATCCCACGCGCCTTCTGAGGTCTTCCTGTGTATACCGCTTCCGCCGGCGGGTGGTCGTGCCTTCGCCGGGGACTTTCACGCCGATCAGCGACGCGGCCACCGCGCAGCCGACCAGGCAGTCGAACCAGTGGTTGTCGGGCTTCGACGGCTTGACACGCCATTCGCGGACGGTCCGGCCGTGGCCTTCAGTGACGACGTAGGTCTCCGCGTCGGCCACGTGCTCGGCGAATAGGCGATGGTGCTCGGGCTTCTTGCCGAACAGGGACAGCGCGCCCTTGTCGCCGGCGGGCGTCGCCAGCCGGGCGTGGACAAACGTCTTCCAGAAGTTGGCGTCGAACGCGACGTGTCGAAACTCGCTCGAACGCGACACGTTCGGGATGTACCAGTTGTGCCCGTGTCGTTCGCCCGGCCGGCGGGTGTAGGTCGCCATCGGCTTGTTCCCGGCCTTCAGGCCCATGCCCTTCGACAGCGTCACGGCCGGCCCGCACTTGATAGCCACGGCATTGCAGACCGCCGGCAGGTAGCCCGAGTCGATCAAGAGCCGCTCGACGTGCAGCGCGACGCCGTCGGTCCGCTCCCAGGACCGGGCAAGCAGGTCCGACGCGAGCTTCTCCAGACCGGCCTGCACTGCGCCTTCCTTACCGGCGCCACGGAACGCCGCGGCCAGCGTGTGCGTCGCATCGCGCAGCGTGAAGTACAGCCGCTTCTGGTCGGGGAACGTGCCGTAGTCCAGAACGAGCCCGGTGAAATCCTCCTGCCACGCGCAGACGCACCAGAACAGCAGCTTGTCGTGCACGTCGATGAACGCGGTGACGCGCGTCGCGGCGAGCGGCACCTCGCCCCGCGGCCGGCCGGTGAGCTTGGCGGCCACCTCGTCCGCGGTGAGCCGTTCATCCTCGGCCTGCTCGGTAACCGGCTCGTTCTGATACTCCGCGGCGAACGCTTCCTCGTCGCGCAGCTTGAGGTTCATCGCGTGCTGCAATGCCGACACCTCGGTCTTCGGGTCGAACCGTTCCGGCCAGGCGACGACCGCCCCGGCGTCCATCGCTTCCCGGTGGGCGACGTAGAACGCGGTCGCCGGCTTGAGGCCCTTGCCGGTCCGCAGGCCTTCGGCGCGGATGCGGGCGTACTCGTCCCAGAGCTTCTCGTCGCCGAGAAAGGCGTAGACGAGCTTCGTGCACTCGCCTTGCCACTCGGGGTTCTTCTGGCGGTCGAGCACTTGGTCGGCCAGGTCCCCGGCGTAAATCTTCGTGCACGTCAGTACCGCGGCGATGGACTCGCCCGGCCCGGCCATGCAGAGCACGTCGCCGGTCAGAAGCTGGAGCCGATAGCGCGTCTGCGACGGCGAGCGGGCAGACTGCCGCGTCTGCGGATCGTCCAGCAGGACCAGCGACGGCCGCAGGGTCCGGCCGTCCATCGTCGTGTGCTGCTGGCCGCGCATGTTGGCGTCGAGCGACGTGACCGTGATGATTACCCCGGACGCCTCGTTGTACGGGCCGGCGACCGTGGGGAAGACCAACTTGTCGGCCGCCCACGTACAGTAGGTCGGTTGCCCGTCGATATGCTGGCCGATCTGGCGGCGGGCGTTGTTCTGGAGCCGGCGCAGCGGATAGATGGCCTTGGGGAAGTCAGCCAGCAGCAGCGGGTTCTCCAGGATGGCCTTGCGAATCGGCGCCAGCAACTCGATCGCCCGCTCCTGGGAACCACCGATCAAGCACACGAACGGGCGATAGCCGGAGAGAACCGCCCACAACGCCGAAAGGCGTGCGAGCGTCGTCTTACCCGAGCCGCGCGGCATGGCGAAGGCGAACAGGCCGCCTTCCTTGACGGCCCGCTCGATCTTGTCGATGACGCGCAGGTGGTCCTCCGACCAACCGCGATAGAGCGTCGGGGCGAAGTAGGTTTCGCAGAAGAAGCGAAAGTCGCCCCGCGCCCGCTCCCGCCGCTCCAGGTTCACAACGTCCGGCAGCGGCGCGATGTTCTGCGTTCGCCAGGTCTCGGTGTTCTTACGTTCGAGGTCGGCGGCCCGGGCGTCGAGCTTCGGCTTGGCCGGGCGGTCCACCTCGCGGATGAGCCAGCGCAGGTATTCCAGCAGCCGGATATGCCGACCGTCATGCCAGCGCCGCCCGGCGCGGTTCATCTGCCGGTCGAGGCGCGACCGCGTGATCGACTCGCCCAGCGCCGTCGAGTTGAGCAGTTGGACGAGTTCGTTGCGGCTCAGCTTGTTCGGGTCAAGCGCCATCGCTCTGCCGCTTCTGCTCCTGCTGGTTGAGCCAGGCCCCGTAGACAATCAGGTCGATCCGCTTCTCCACCAGCGGCAAGCCGCGGCGGATGTGCGCCCGGATCGTCTGCGGCGCGACCTTCAGCAGCTTGGCCGCGGCGGCGACCGTCAGCGAGCGGATGTCCAAGCCTTCAGTTATGGGAGCCCTCATGCCAGGAACCCTCGCGTCCGGCCCTTGACAACCGGATACACAGCGGATACACTTGGTTGAACCTCGGCCCCGGAAGGAGTACCCCGATGGTCAAGACGCTCATCAAGCACGGCAATAGCTACGCCCTGGTAATCGACCGGACGATCCTGGAGTTGCTGCGCGTCACGCCTGACACGCCGCTGGAACTGACCACG
>Ga0209605_1000128_pt1 | contig 106778 bp, 72 predicted proteins | sample AD_UKC035_MetaG_FD_184408 | JGI IMG/M metagenome (GOLD analysis project Ga0209605, IMG submission 184408) | Active sludge microbial communities of municipal wastewater-treating anaerobic digesters from USA - AD_UKC035_MetaG (SPAdes) (version 2) | ecosystem: Engineered > Bioreactor > Anaerobic >...
ACCGAATCGGATGGTGTTTGGCCTGTTTCCTGCGGCGATCCCGGACACAGCGACAGGGACACTAATCCAAAACGGGTTGTTCACCAACCAGGAGTGCGCTGGTGTTCCCCACCGCTGCGCCGTTCACACGATTACAATGTACAGGAGTGCGCAGACACGTCTGCGCTTTGGATTCCCGCGGAGCGGGCGCCGGGATCTTCAAGATTGCGACAGCTCGTGCTCCGCAATCTTGCCCCGCGCTCCGCGCAAATCCAGAGCGGCGTCATGCCGCCGCACTCCTGACCGCTGTGCCGCAAAATACCCAAGCAGGACTTGGGCACCCTGTGGCAGTCCGTTAACGGACGGGATGCGCTGGATACTTGGATTTCTGTTCAGCTCAGTTCACCGAGCTGGACGCGTCCGGTCACCAATCCAATGGAGGGTTGCATCTGTTCAGGCGTGCCCCTCAGCACTTGCACTGAGTTGTTGTGAATTTTTTGAGGGACAATGTGTTTACTTCCATCTGAACCAAGTCATTCAGCAATTAGGGACTGTTGACACAATCGTTGCACCAATTTATCCACAGCGGGGCGTATATTTTTTCTTTAAATGCAAACAACGATTTGACGGCGTTTGGAAAATCCCACAAATTTTAGCTACGAATTTTGCTAAGATTAATGAGTATTTAAGTTTACTCACCTATGGGGGGACGATGATGCACTATCGTAACCCGGACAAACACCCGAAAATGGCTTTGATCAAAGCCATACATGCCATCTTTGTTTGCGCGTTCATCTCGGGACTTGCGGCAACATTGTGGGCGGGACAACATCTCCTCGACAAGGGCGTCGTCATTGCAGGCTCTGGCTTGGCCCGCAGCTCGGGTGATTACATCAGTTGTAATGCGGTTCCGGCAGGATTAAATACATACTATTCGATTTGGATTGAAGTGCCCGCGGGAGTATCTCAGCTGGGAATAAGCATCTTTGATGCGGACATCGGCGGCTATCTCGACGAACAATACGGGGGTGCCTGGGACACATCAGTTCGTTACTCACTTCGAGATCCGAGCGGGACCGAGACCTGTTATCTGACCATTGGAAACGATCTGTCGGCGGATTTCGTCGAGAACAAGGAACTGTTTACTTTTTCACCTGAAGCCGGTCATTGGGAACTTCGCGTCGACATGTCGAATGCGGTGACCACGGGTGACGATGTCAACTATTTCGAAATCCGAGCATTTGCTCGGAAAAGAGAATTTTTGGAATCATTTGATGGAGCCGATCCTGGCTGGACCCCTCAATCATGGTGGGATCTCGGGGCTCCGGCGGGAAAGAGTGGTGATCCATCAAAGGCCTACTCAGGAACCAATGTTTTTGGTTACAACAATGGTGGGCATGATGGAGATCTGGATTTAGTTAATGACGGGCTGTACCAGAATAGTATGGGAGCTGCAGACCTGAGCTCAACCAACTATGACTGCAGTGCGTTTTTTGACGTGCAGGTCAGTTTTTGGCGTTGGCTTGGGGTCGAACAAAGCTCCGCCGATCAGGCTGTTTTTTCAGTCTTTGACGGCTCATCTTACGTCACAATCTGGTCGAATCCAGACACTTTGATTCAAGATTCGGCTTGGACTCGGATGACTTTCGATATCTCGAATAAAGGCCTGAATACCGAACAGCTAAGCCTTATTTGGACAATGGGGGGCACCAACGCCACAGGCCAATATTGTGGTTGGAACATCGACGATGTGGAGCTTTGGGTTTATGATTCTAGCTTTGATTTAAACATGTATTTTGACTCATTCATGGCGCATCGTCATTTTGATTATACTTACATTGGGGACCCGTACTCGGTTGGACCTGATTTCACAATATATCCATACGTTACTTGCGGGTGCTCCGGTGATACCAACGATTTCGATTCCGACAACGATGCAACAATTACGTTGGCTACCCGGACCAGTCAGACACCTTCGTTCTCGCCAACAGTTTCCGGCAATGACGCATGGAGTTGCAATGCGTTTTCTGGATGGACCAGTGACACGACATCCGGCGATTACGGCATTTGGTCGGCCACTTTGACCTTGGATGAACTGGATAGCAGTGGCGACATCATGACTTTTTACATGGCACATTTTGATGCCGACACCACAGCCCCACCGCCAACTGCGCAACCCGAAAACGGTTCCATACGACTGTATCTTAGCGCGGGAGAGGATCCCTACTCCTCAACACCCCCGCTCAAACCCCACGTCACCCAAGCCATCTCTGAAGTATCCACCGGCGATCCTCCGGTTGATCAGGGCGATACCTATCTGGAAATCACCATTACGGTTGACAATCCCACCAATTACGCCATCACGTTCGATACCCAGCGACTGGTCCGCGCCTATGTGCCCGGCACCACCGCTGCTGGCGATATTGTTTTTCTCAATATCGATATTGCTGACGATGAAGATCCGCCACCACCGAACCCATCGCAGGGAACGGTAATCACACAACCTGCCATCGGTGGATCTGGTTGGATCGAGTGGAATCCGGGAGCTTTGAGCGCCGGATCAACCGCCACAATGAGATACTGGGTGCGGGCCACGCCATCAGGAACAGGCAGACTGCCTGTCACAGGTACTCCCGCTGCCAACGGCACCACCGCCAAATTCGTGGACGAGACGGGCAACACCATCCAGACACGAGCCACGTTCACCTTCGGACCGCTGTGCGAACTAGCGATCACGCCGGGGGTATCCCTTTCGGGCGGCGGCGTGCCCACCCGCGCGCTGGTGGGCGGCATGACGGCGTCGCGGCTGAACGATCAGAGCATCATCTCATGGTCCACCGCCGGCGAATCGGGCACCGCCGCCTTCCGGCTTGCTCGTTGGGATCCCGCCGCAGGCACGTGGCGAGTGGTGAACCAAACACCAGTGCCGGCTCTCGTAGATGCGCCCCAGGGCGGCGTGTATCGATTGGCCGATCCGGAAGCGTTGCCCGGGCAGACCTATCAGTACCGGATCGAGGAGCTGGACGTTCACGGCAGGGTGCTGGATTACGGCCCGTTCACGGTCACGATACCGGAACCCGCATCGAACCCGGATGTCGTGGCCGCTCCGCCCGTCGACGCATCCGGCTCCCGCACGCCGCACCCGCGGCAGCGGCGGGACGCGGACACGCCGAACGTGAAGCCGGAACACTTTAAAACCGCTGTCGCGGGCAAGACCGCGGCGGGCGGGACGCGGCCCGAGGCGGCGAAGGTGGCGGTGCGCGCCGACGGACTGCACGCCGTAACCTTCGACGCGCTGGCCGAGGCGCTGGCGCTGCCGCGCGCGGCGGTGGAGGCGCTGGCGCATCGCGGACGGCTGGAAATCACCAGCGGCGGCCGGCTGGTCACTTATCTTACCGACCTGGCGCCGGGCGCCATCGTCTTCTACGGCCGGCGGCTGGACAGCCCCTACGCCGACGCCAACGTGTACCGCGTCGCCGTCGGCCGCGGCCGGCTCATGGCCCGGGCGGACGGCGCGCCCCCCGCCGCGGTGGCGCCGGGACTGACTTTCGCCACGACGCAGGACGCGGAAGAGGATCACCTGCCCGCGCCCGCGGTCACCCGCAACCCCGAATCGGACTACTGGTTCTGGGATTACCTGTTCGCCGATCACCCGACGCAGGGCGCGAAAACGTTCACGGTGCCCACGCCCGCGCCCGCCGGCACCGGCGCCGCCGCGCTTGCGGTGCGCCTCCACGGCGGCACCGACACCGGCTTCGGGACGGATCACCAGGTGGCCGTCCGCCTCAACGGGGTGAACGTCGGCACCGCCCGCTGGGACGGCCTGACCGCCCACTCGCTGCGTTTCACCATCGACCCGGCGATCCTGCGCGACGGCGCCAACACCGTGGAACTGGCCGCTCAGCTGAACGAAGGGATCCCCTATTCGCTCGTCTACGTCGACGGGTTCGCGGTGGACTACGTCCGCCAGGCCCGCGCCGACACCGATCGCCTGCGCCTGGCGCCGGGCGGCCTGGCCCCGCACGCCGTCGCCGTGGACGGTTTCACCACCGACGCCATCGTCGTGCTCGACATCACCGATCCGGACGCCCCGGTGCTGCAGCCGGCCGCCGCGGAGCGCGCCGGCCGCAACTGGCGCGTGTGCTTCCGCTGCCAGCCCCGCCACGAATACTTCGCGGCCTCGGTCGGCACCGCCGCCGCGGTGACCGCCGTATCCCCCGACTGGCCGTCCCGGCTCCGCGACACCGAACCCGGGGCCGACTATGTGGTCATCACCCCGCAGAGCCTGCTCGGACCCGCCGAGGCCCTGGCCGCCTACCGTGCCTCCCAGGGACATCGGGCCCTGGTCGTCGACATCGCCGACATCTACGACGAGTTCAACCACGGCCGCTCCTCACCCCAGGCCATCCGCGACTTCCTCGCCTGGGCCGTCGCCCACTGGTCCGTGCCGCCCCGTTTCGTCGTCCTGGCCGGCCGCGGGACTTACGATTACCGTGACCTCGAAGGCTTCGGCGACAACCTGCTGCCGCCCCTGTACCTGGGCACCACCCATGGCCTGGCCGCCGCCGACAACCGCTTCGCCTGCGTCGCCGGCGACGACAACGTGCCCGACCTGGCCGTCGGCCGCCTGCCGGCGGCCACCGCCGCCGAGCTCCAGGCCATGGTGGACAAGATCATCGCCTACGAGGCGCAGCCCGACGGCGCCTGGTCCCGGCGGGCCCTGGTCGTCGCCGACAATCCGGACCCCGCCGGCGACTTCCCCGCCGATTCCGAGACGGTCGCCGCGGAGCTGCCGCCGTGGCTGCGGCTCCGGCGGATCTCGCTGGCCGAGCAGACCGCGCTCGAAGCCCGGGAGGCGCTCGTCAGCGGCATCGCCACCGGCGCCGGCCTGGTCAACTACCTCGGCCACGGCGGCGTGGACCGCCTGGCCGCCGAGGGCGTACTCCGCCTCGACGACATTCCCTCGCTCGCCAACGGCGCCCGGCTGCCGCTGGTGCTGGCCTTCACCTGCGCCGCGGGCGAGTGCACCATCCCCGGTTACCCGGGCCTGGGCGAGGCGCTGCTGGCCCGGCCCGCCGGCGGCGCCATCGCCGTCTACGCCCCCGCCGGATTGTCGGACAACACCGCCGCCGTGGAGCTCAACGCCGCGCTGGCCGCCGAGCTCGGCCGCGGCCACGCCATGCTGGGCGACGCCATCCGCGCCGCCCTGGCCGCCTGGGAACCGGCGGACCCGGCCGCCGGCTACCACCGCGACCTCTACATTCTCCTGGGCGACCCGGCCCTGCGGCTGGTCCGATAGGGGAGAGCGCAGGCTCGACTGCGCTTTGGATGGCGCGAAGCGCTTTGGAGTGCGCAGGCTCGACTGCGCTTTGGGTGGACGCGGAACGCGTCTTTGGATAGCGCGCGAGCGCTTTGGAGTGCGCAGGCTGGACTGCGCTCTGGATCGACGCGGCACCCGTCTTTGGTTAGCGCGCGAGCGCTCTGAAGTGCGCAGGCTAGACTGCGCTTTGGATTGACGCGCAGCGTCGTAATACTTTTCAGCCGTCGCAAATCGACAACCGTTCCGGAATCCAAAGCGGTGTCCAGCCACCGCACTCCAAAGCGCTTCGCGCTATCCAAAGCGGCGTCAAGCCGCCGCACTCCAAAGCGCTTCGCGCTATCCAAAGCGGCGTCATGCCGCCGCACTCCAGACAGAATCGGAAAATATGGTTGACATCACCTTACAATTTAGTTTATATGCCATATGTCAGCGTCACTGAACACGTTTTAAATGTTGAGTTTATGGCACAAAACAGCAAATAATTCAACACGTTCGCATTAGGTATTAACGGCCAAAGATTGTTTTCACGGGCTGTGCGCGACAAAAAAAACTGCAGGAGGGACCATGCGCCCCATACTATCTGGATCATTCCGGATCCGGCAAAACGCCACCCGGCGGGCGGTGTGTTTTCTGGGTTTGCTGTTCGCGCTGACTTCGCTGATCCCGGCCGGCGGCCACCAGTCGCCCTACTGGGCCGCCCAGAACGGAGCCGGCGACGCCCTGGGCAACGGGGACTACGTCAGCGATGACAGTGGATTGAACACCTACTACCGGTACTGGATCGAGGTCCCGGCCGGCCTGACCCAGATGCGCATCTGGATCTTCGATGCCGACACCGGCGGACTCAATGACTTTCAGACAGGTACCACTTGGAACACCACAACCTGGTATGACGTATATTATCCATCGGGAAGTAGATACAATGGTTTTTCCGCCGGGGAAAATTCCGGTTATGATAATCAATGGGCTTATTATGAAATAAATAATCCCACCGCCGGTCACTGGTCCTTGACAGTCGACTCATCCAGCGCGATCACCACCGGCGATGACACCAACGTCTATGGCGTGGCGGCCACAGACACTTCCTCCGGCGCAACCCGGGAACTCAATGTCTACGCCGAATCGTACGTGGGCTACGGCATCGAAGACATCGCCAGCCGGACGTTTACTGTGTACCCATACATGGATTGCGGCTGCGAGGCCGATTCCAACGATTTCGACTACGACAGCGCCGGCAGCATCGCGCTGACCAGCCGCACCGGCGAATACACCGAGTCATTCGGCAGCAGCGAGATCTCCGGCGGGGGCACCTGGGCGAACAATCCGTTCGAGGGCTGGACTGCCGATCTCTCCGCCGACGACTACGGCATCTGGACCAACAGACTCACCATCACGGCGACCACCAGCAACGTCATCACCTATTACATGGGCGCCTATAACGCGGCCGACCCGGCCCCCACCGCCCAACCCGAAGCCGACACCCTGCGCCTGTATCTCCCCACCGAAGCCGGCACCGCGCCGGTGAAACCGTACGCGGGGCAGTACGCCACGTGGATCTCGGGGCCCAACCCGCCCGCAGCGGGTGAGACCACCCGGGTGCGGGTCACAGTGTGGGTGGTCAATCCCACGCCCCACGCCATCACCTTCAACGCGTCGAACACCGTGGATGCCTACATCCCGGGCGGAGCCGCCGTGTACGCCGGCAACGACGCGGTGACCCAGGGGAGCGTCACCGCCGAGCCCGCCGTGGGCGGCTCCGGCGCGGTGACCTGGAATCCCGGCACCCTGGCCGCCGGCGCCTCCGCCTGGCTCTCGTACCAGGTGGACGTCACGCCGACCATCGCCGGACAGCGCGTGGCCGTCACCGGCGGTGCGCCCTCCACCACGATCTATTCATGGAATCTGGACACCAATCCGGGGTGGACCAAATATCCAAATACAACAGAAAACGAGTGGGCTTTCGGAGACCCCGGTGGATCTGGTGGAGATCCAGATACGGCCTATACAGGTCTCAATGTCTACGGTTATAACCTGTCTGGAACTTATGACTCTGACATGGATGAGTTTGCTCTGACCACTACAGCCATAAATTGTTCTCAGCTACAGAACACAGAGTTGCGATTCTGGCGTTGGCTGGGTGTCGAACAATATGATCCTGCAGAATACTGTTATGACCATGCCTACATACGGGTGTCAACCACCGGCGGCGCACCATGGACAGAGATCTGGTCAAACGGCAACACGGATATTATCGATACCTCCTGGACACAGGTCAGCTATGACATCTCAGACTACGCTGACGGCCAATCCACCGTGTACATCCGCTGGGTTATGGGAACAACGGACACGTACGTCAATTACAGCGGCTGGAACATCGATGACATCGAGATCCTGGGAACAACCGACGCCAATAACGGCACCACCGCCACCTACGTGGACGAGACGGGGAACACCACCCAGACGCGCGCCACGTTTACCTTCGGCCCCCTGTGCGGGCTGGTGGTGACCGAGGACGGCTCGGACATTCCCACCCGGGTGCTGCTGGCCGACTTCGGCGGCGTGTGGGCCGGCGGCGAGCCGGCGCTGCGCTGGTCCACCGCGTCGGAACAGGGCACCGTGGGCTTCTACGTCTCCCGCTGGGATGCGGCCGACGGCGGGTGGCGGCGCCTCACCGACGCGCTGCTCCCGGCCCTGCCGGGCCACCCCCAGGGCGGCGTCTACCGCCTGCCGGATCCCGCGGCCGACCGGGCCGCGACCGAGCATTACCTCGTGGAGGAAGTCGAGGCCGACGGCACCGTGCACGCTTACGGCCCGTTCGCCGTGGACTGGGCCGAACCGCTCCCCCGCGACCGCGCGGCGGCCCCGGTGCGCTTCAGCCGCGCCGCCCACCCCGGCCGGCCCGTCCCGGCCGCCCGGCCGGAAAGCGACGGCGCGCCGAGTGACGCTGACGCCTTCAAGGCCGCGGCCGCGCCCGCCTTCAAGCTGGCGGTACCAGCGGCCGACCTGTATGCCGTGGACCTCGGCGCCATCGCCGCCGGGCTGCCCCGCCAGGCGCTCCGGGCGGACCGCCTGGCGCTGACTGCCGGCGGCGTGCCCGTCGCCACCCGGCCGTTCCCCGACGGCCAGGGCTTCTACTTCTTCGGCGACGCCCGGCACACGCTCTACGCCGACACCGACATCTACCGCTTCACCCCGGGCAAGCTCACACCCATCCTGGGGCCTGACGACGCCGCGCCCGTCGCACCCGTCGCCGACGGGACCTTCGCTGAGACGCTGGACGTCGAGCGCGACCGCCTGCCCGCCCCGGCGGTGACCCGCAACCCCGAGTCCGACTACTGGTTCTGGGATTACCTCTACGCCGGGGACCCGGCGCTCGAGACCAAGACCTTCGCCGTGGCCACGCCGGGCGCCGCCGGCACCGGCGCCGCCGCCCTCACCGTGCGCCTCCACGGCGGCTCCGACACCGGCGCCCTCGCCGAGCACCAGGTCGCCGTCCGCCTCAACGGCGTACCCCTGGGAGACGGTTCCTGGAGCGGCCGCACCGCCCGGGCGCTGCGCTTCACCCTCGACCCGGCGCTCCTGCGCGACGGCGACAACCAGGTGGAGCTCACCGCCCGCCGCGGCGACGGCGGCGCCTATTCGCTCGTCTATCTCGACGGCTTCACCGTGGAGTACCAGCGCCGCTGCCTCGCCGTGGCCAATCGCCTCCGCCTGCGGGGGCTGGATGAGGACGTGATCACCGTGGCCGGCTTCGACCGGGACGACCTGGCCGTCCTCGACGTCACCGACCCGGCCGTCCCGCGGCTCCAGCCGGCGACCGTCGACTTCGCCGCCGGCTCCTGGCGCGTGTCCTTCCGCCCCGAGCGCGGCCGCGACTACTTCGCCGTGGCCTGGAGCGCCGCCACCCCGCTGGCCAAGGCCACCGCCGACCGGCCCTCCGACTTGCGCAACGCCGCCACCGCCGCCGACTACCTCGTCATCGCCCCGCGCGCGCTGCGCACTCCGGCCAACCGGCTTGCCGCCTACCGCGCCGACCAGGGGTACCGCACCCTGGTCGTGGACATCGAAAACATCTACGACGAATTCAACCACGGCCGCCCCTCCCCTCACGCCGTCCGCGGCTTCCTGAGCCACGCCGCCACCGCCTGGGCCGTGCCCCCCCGCTTCGTCGTCCTGGCCGGCCGCGGCACCTTTGACTACCGCGACCGTCAAGGGTCCGGCGACAATCTGCTGCCTCCCATCTACACCGGCACCCCCCACGGCCTAGCCGCCGCCGACATGCGCTACGGCTGCGTCGCCGGCGACGACAACGTGCCCGAGCTGGCCATCGGCCGCCTGCCGGCGACCACCGCCGCCGAGCTCCAGGCCATGGTGGACAAGATCATCGCCTACGAAGCGCAGCCCGCCGGTGACTGGAGCCGCCGCGCGCTCGTCGTCGCCGATGATCCGGATCCTGCCGGCGACTTCCCCGCCGACAGCGAGGACATCGCCGCCGGACTCCCCCTCGATCTGGTTGTGGAGCGCATTTACCTCTCCGAGCAGACGCCGGCCGACGCCCGAGCCGCTCTGCTGAACGGCTTTGACGCCGGCGCCGGCCTGGTCAACTACCTCGGCCACGGCGGCGTCGACCGCCTCGCCGCCGAAGGCCTGCTCCGCATCACCGACATCCCGAAGCTCGCCAACGGCGCCCGCCTACCGCTGCTGCTGGCGTTCACCTGCGCCGTGGGCGAATGCACCATCCCCGGCTACCCGGGTCTGGGCGAGGCGCTGCTGACCCAACCCGACGGCGGCGCCATCGCCGTCTACGCCCCCGCCGGATTGTCGGACAACGCCGCCGCCGCCGCGCTCAACGCCGCGCTGGCCGCCGAGCTGGGCCGCGGCCACGCCACACTGGGCGACGCCATCCGCGCCGCCCTGGCCGCCTGGACGCCGGCCGATCCAACGGCCGCCTACCACCGCGATCTCTACATCCTGCTGGGCGACCCCGCCCTGCTGATCAAGAGGTGAGCGGTGAACCGACCGAACCCGGCCCCGTCACCGGACTGGGCCGCCGTCTATAATAAGAAGGAGGAGCTCGTGAGCCGCTCCATCGCCGGCGAGACGCTGGTGGTGCCCGTGAGCGGGCGGCTGGCGGACCTGCAGCGGATCTTCGCCCTCGAAGGGGTGGCTGGATTCATCTGGGAGCGCCTCGACGGCAAGCAGCCGCTGGGCCGGATCCGCGACGAGCTGCTGGAGCGGTTCGCCGTGACCCGCGACGAGGCGGAACGGGATCTGGGCGAGTTCATCTCCGAACTGAGTGCCGCCGGGCTTATCGCGCGAACATGAGTGTGGAGAGTTCGTGATGTCGGTCTGTCCGTCCAACCAGGAGTACCTGCAGCGTTTCAGCGCCGCCGCCCGGGCGGCGCGGGTGCCGCTGTCGGGAACCCTGGAGCTGACGGCCCGGTGCAACCTGCGCTGCGTGCACTGCTACCTGGGTGGCGCGGTCAGGCGCAGCCGCTCCCGATCTGAATTGGGCACCGCCCAGTGGCTGGACATCCTGGACCAGGTGGCCGCCGCGGGTTGCCTGGATCTGCTCCTGACCGGCGGTGAGCCGCTCCTGCGCAAAGATTTTGACCTCATCTACCGTCACGCCAAGAGGCGGGGGATGCTGGTCACCGTGTTCACCAACGGCACCCGGCTGTCCCGGCGGGTGGTGCAACTGTTTCGGGAACTGCCGCCGCGGCTGGTGGAAGTGTCGCTCTACGGCGCCACCGCCGCCACCGTCGAGCGGATCACCGGCTCGGCCACAGCGCATGCCCGCGCCCGCCGCGGCGTGGAGCGCCTGCGCGCCGCCGGCGTGCGGCTGGCCCTCAAAACCATCCTGATGCGCGAAAATGCGGCGGAGCTGGGCGCCCTGGAGGCCTACGCCCGGGAGCTGGGGGTGCCGTTCCGCCTGGACAGCGCCATCAATCCCATCCTCGACGGCGGCCGCGAACCCCTGAACCACCGTGTGGATCCGGAGACCGCCGTGGAGCTGGAGCTGGCCGATCCGGTGCGGCGCCGCCAGTGGGCGGAGTTTCTGGACAAGATCGCAACGTTGCCCGAGGAGCGGCGCCTCTACATATGCGGTGCCGGGATCACGGCGTTTTACGTGGACGCCGACGGCACCCTGCGGCCCTGCCTCATGGTGGCCCGGCCGGCGGCGGCTCTGCTCCGCACAGAGTTCAAGCAACTTTGGCGTGATATCATCCCTCGGCTGCATGATAAGATGGCCGGGAACAGTTTCCCGTGCAGCCGCTGCGAGGCACGCCTGGTGTGTGGAAGCTGCCCGGCGTTTTTCGAGCTGGAGACTGGCGCCGAGACCACACCCGCTGACTATGTGTGCCAGATGGGCCGGCTGCGCGCCGAGCGACTGCATCAATACCAGACCCGGAGAGGAGACTGATCCGTGAACAAAGACACTCATCAAACCGACAAACAGGCATACGACAAGCCCCGGCTCCGCGTGATCGAACTGCTGGCCGAGGAAGTCCTGGCGATCGGCTGCAAGCGGTCCGGATCGGATACCGGTCAAAGCGGCAATCTCTGTCTGAGCGGTACGTGCAAGGCAACTCCGGGTTCCTAGTTCCGGCGCGCCCCTGCCTGTGAGCTGCCGGCAGTTTTTGCCGCAGTTCGCCCCGGCGCCCAGCGATAACCCCAATGCCCACTCGAACCCTCTCCATCGGACACGTCAACATTCGCCTCCGTTCGCCGCTGCCGCTGGTGGCGCCGGAGTCCCTGCCTGTGCCGCCCGGCGTCTCCGCCCCGCCGAATCGCTACGACGGCTTCGAAGGCCGCGTCGCCCGCGGTCCGGCGGCGTTCGACACCATCGTCCGCCTGGCATCCGTCGACCACCCGTTCGTTCCGCCGGAGCCCGCGGCGATCTTCCTGGACAATCCGGGCGCCTGGTCCATGGCCCGCGAGGGCGCCGGATTCCGTTTCTGGCTGCCGCCCGCGCCCGGCGGACCGCCGCCGCTATGGGACACGTGGCTGGACCGGTCCCTCGCTTCGGCCACCGTGCGCTGCGGACCCGGCCTACGAATGCTGCACAGCGGCCAGCCGGCGCTGGTCAATCCCCTGCGCTACCCGCTGGACCAGCTCTTGCTGATGTACGCGCTGGCGCGGCGCGAGGGATGCGTCGTCCACGCCGCCGGAGCGATCCTTGACGGACAGGCGTACCTCTTCCCCGGCCGGTCGGGCGCCGGGAAGACCACCCTGGCCCGGCAGCTGGCGGCGCACGGCGGCTTTGAGCTCCTCAGCGACGACCGGATGGTGGTGCGGCGCATCGAGGGCGAGCTGTGGGCCTTCGGCACGCCGTGGGCCGGCGAGGCGGACATCGCCCGCAACGCCGGCGCGCCGCTCGGCGGCCTGCTGTTCCTGCAGCACGCCGGCGCCAACCGGGTGGCGCCCCTGTCGCCCCGCGAGGCGATGGAGCGCCTGCTCCCCGTGACCTCCATCCCGTGGTATCATGCAGAGGTGCTGCCGGACCTGCTGGACTTCGTCGGCGCGGTGGCCCGCGAAACTCCCGGCCGGGAGCTGGCGTTCCGGCCGGACCCGTCGGTGGCCGACGCAATCGCCGCCGCCGTCCGATGACGCGATCATCCGCCGGACAGGGGGCCCCCACATGGATGACTCGTTCGATCCGAAACCGCCCGATCCCAAGGTCGAACCGCTGCGCGTGATCAAGGTGTCCGACGACGGCGAATTCGATCCCCGCCCGCCCATCAAGCTGGAACACACCGGCGAGATCCTGACCGGCGAGACTCCGGACATCCTGGCCCTGGACTCGCCCCGCGCCGGCGTCATGCTGGCGGAGCTGCTGAGCCGCGGCTTCCTGGTGCGAGTCCGGGTCACCGGCCGCAGCATGCGCCCGGCGCTGCCCGACGGCGCCGTGGTCCACCTGGTGCAGACCGCCGCCGCTCCGGCGCGCTTCGGCGACATGGTCCTCACCCTGAACGGCGCCGGCCGGCTTCGCCTGCACCGGGTGCTGTTCCGGCGGCAGGCGCCCGACGGCGGCTTTGTCTTCCGCACGAAGGGTGACGCCGCCGCCGCCCTGGATCCCCCCGCTTCGGCCCGGGAGGTGCTGGCGCGGGTGGTGGCGGTGGAGCGGCGCGGCGCCGGCGGCGCGGTGACGGTGGTGCAGTGGGACCGCGGCCCCCGGCGGCTGCTCGACTGCCTGCGGGCGGCGGCCAGCCTGCTCCGCGCCGGCGCCGACCGCCTGGTGGCCGCCATCCGGGACCGCCTGGCCCGCACGAACAGCTAGCACGAATACTCCCCGCTTTTCGCCGTGGCGTCGCCGGCCGGAGTGGGCATCGCCGCGCGGCTGCTCGCCGAAGTCGGCCTCACGATGCGGCGCCGCCGGGCGCTCGGCCCGGCGGCGGTATGGTCATGAATCCAAGATAAGGAAACCGGCGGACCGGTTTCCTCGGGTGGGGTTGGTACATCCGCTCCCGGGCGGGAGCGGATCAAAAGATCGAAGCATTCCACGTATATTTAGAGGCGTGCGGTACCGGAAGGGATTCGGCGCGCGGGGACCAACCGCCGGGGGTCGGGGCGCGGGTTCCATTGAGACGGGCGCAAGATAGCGGCGGAATGGGGCCCTCTCACAGCAGGTCAAGGGGATCCACGTCCACAGCGATCTGGGCAAAGGGGAGGCGGGCATCCAGGCAGCGGCGACGGAAATCGAGCAGCACCTCGGGCAGGCCGTCCGTCGACAGGCACCGCACCAGCAGGCTCCAGCGGAAGTCGTCCTTGATCTTCTCCAGCAGCGCCGGCACGGGCCCCTGCACCCGCAACGCCGCCGCCAGTCCCCGCTCGGCGATGGCCGCCCGCAGGTGCTCGCCGGCCGCCCGGGCGATCGCCTCGGCCTTCTCCCGCCGCTTGTCCTTCACCGCGAAGAACACCAGGCGGGCCACGGGCGGGAAGTGGAGCCGGCGCCGGAACTCCATCTCCTGGCGGTAGAACGCCGGGTAGTCCTGCTGCCGCGCCAGTCGGACGGCGTAATGGTTCGGGTAGTAGGTCTGGATGAACACCCGGCCCGGCGTGTCGCCGCGGCCGCTGCGGCCGGCCACCTGGGTGAGCAGCTGGAAGGTCCGCTCGGCGGAGCGGAAGTCGGGGATGCGCAGGCTGGTGTCGGTGGAAAGCACCACCACCAGCGTCACCGCCGGGAAATCGTGCCCCTTGGCGATCATCTGGGTGCCCACCAGCAGGTCGATCTCGCGCCGCTCGAACCGGTCGAGGATCTCCTTCATGCTCCCCTTCTGGCGGGTGGTGTCCCGGTCGAAGCGGACCACCCGCCGCCCCGGGAACCGCTCGCGGAACACCTCCACCAGCTTCTCGGTGCCCAGGCCCAGCAGGAACAGATGCCCGCTCCCGCACGCCGGGCAGGTGTCGGGCACCGGCCGGATGAAGCCGCAGTAGTGGCACATGAGCTGCCGCTCCGCCTGGTGGAAGGTCATGGCGATGTCGCAGTGGGCGCAGAGCACCGTCTCGCCGCACTTGCGGCAGGTGACCACCGGCGCGAACCCCCGGCGGTTCAGCAGCACCATGACCTGCTCGCCCCGGTGCATCCGGTCGGCGATGGCCTTGTAGATCTCGCCCGCCACGATGACGTTGCGGCCGAAGCGCTCGAACTCGCGCACCATGTCCACGACGGCGACGTCGGGAAGCGGCCGGTTCAGGATGCGCTCGGGCAGCTCGAGCAGGGTCATGGCGCCGGCCTCGGTGGCGGCGTGGTAGCTCTCCAGCGACGGCGTGGCCGAGCCCAGCACCAGCGCCGCGCCGCACTGCCGCGCCCACGCCCGCGCCGCCTCGCGGGCGTGGTAGCGGGGCGATTCGTCCTGCTTGTAGGAGGCGTCGTGCTCCTCGTCCAGGATGATCACGCCGGGCGCCGCCAGCGGCGCGAACAGCGCCGAGCGGGTGCCGATAACCACGTCGGCCTCGCCGCGGTGAATCCGGAACCACTGGTCGTGGCGCTCGCCGTCGGAGAGCATGCTGTGCAGGATGGCCAGGCGACCGCCGAAGTGGGTCATGAACCGCTGGGTCAGCGCCGGAGTCAGCGAGATCTCCGGCACCAGCATGAGCGCGGTGCGCCCGCGGCGCAGCGCGTCATGGATCAGCTCGATGTAGACCTGGGTCTTGCCGCTGCCGGTGACGCCGAGCACGAGGTACTGGCCGGGGCGTCCGGCGTCCAGATCGCCCCGGATCCGGTCCACGGCCGCGCGCTGGGCCGCCGTGAGCACCAGCGCTTCGGTCTCGCGCGCCCGGTAGCCGGCGAACGGATCGCGGTAGCTTTCGGCCGCCTCGATCCGCAGCACGCCCTTGGCCTGCAGGCGCCGCATCACGTCGTGCGGGACACCCGTCTCGGCGACCACGCGGGCCAGCGGGAGCGGTCCCTGGTGGCTGCGCAGGAACTCGATCACCGCCCGCTGGCGCTTCGGATAGGCCGCCGGGTCCGCCGCCGGGTCGGCCAGCTCCACGAACAGCACGCGCCGGAAGCCGGTCCGGGCGCCCAGCACCCGGCTTTCGCGCGCCACCCAGCCGTTGCGCTCGAGGTTGGCCAGCACCCGGTCCAGGAAGCGCGCCGGCATCACCCGGCCGATCTCCTTGCGGTCGATGCCGGGGCTGCGGCGGATCAGCGCCAGCAGCTTGTCCTGAAACGCCTTGTCCGCCGCCGCGGCCAGGCGCGCCTCGCCGGCGGGGGTGATCCGGTAGCTGAACGTGGCGTCCACGTACGAGCCGGGCGGGAAGAAGAGGCGCAGGCAGTCGCCCGGCGGCGCGAAGTAGTGATGCGAGATCCAGCGGGCCAGCTCCACCCGCGGCGGATCGATGAGCGGCTCCGGATCCACGAGGCTGAGCAGATCGCGGATCCGCTCCACGCCGGGCGGCGGCGCGTCCGCCACCGCGGTGATCACCCCGTTGGCGTGGCCGCCCCCCAGGGGGACCACCACGCGGCAGCCCGGGCGGGCGGCGGCCATGGCCGGCGGGATGGCGTACGTGTAGTCCTGGAACACCGGCGCGAACAGGGCGACCGCGGCGTAGCGGGGCGGGGGGGCGGCGGGGGGCATGGCCTCGCCCTCAGGCGCCGCCGGGCGCGCCGCCCCGTTTCGGGACGGGAATGCCGAGCAGCCCCATGGCCTTCTGCAGGTCCTCCCAGACATCCCGCTTGGCGGCGGGATTCCGCAGCAGGTAGGCCGGATGATAGGTGGGGATGACCAGGGCGCCGCGGTGACGGTGGACGCTGCCCCGCAGCAGCCCCATGGACTTGCGCGTGCCCAGCACGTACTGCGCGGCCACCGACCCCAGCAGCACCAGCACCCGCGGCTGGATGATCTCGATCTGGCGGTGCAGGAACGGCCCGCAGGTGGCGCACTCCTCCGGCTCGGGCGTGCGGTTGTCCGGCGGGCGGCACTTGACCACGTTGGCGATGTACACCTGTTCGCGGCGCAGCGTCATCGCCTCGATCATGCGGTCCAGCAGCTGGCCGGCGCGGCCCACGAACGGCCGACCGGTGCGGTCTTCGTCGGCGCCCGGCCCCTCGCCGGCGAACATGAGCGCGGCGTCGGGATTCCCCTCGCCGAACACCAGGTGCCGCCGCCCGGCCGACAGGCCGCAGCGGGTGCAGTCGCCGATCTCGGCGCGGAGCGCCTCGAGCTGGCTTGCCTTCTCCTCGGGCGTGAGGCGCGGCAGCGCCTCTTCGGCGCTCTCCAGCAGGTTGGCCGACGGCTGGCCCGCCGCGGGGCCTGCGGGCGGGGCGGGGCGGGCCGGCTCCGGCGGGGCGGGCCGCGGCGCGGCGACGGCCGGGCGGGGTGGCGGGGACAGCCGGGTGGCGGCGGCCGCCGCCTCCGGGATCGCTGGGGATTCCGGCAGAATGCCCTCCGCCCGGCGGCCGGGCGCCACGACGAAATGCGCCACGCCCCAGTCGGCGTAGAGCGCCAGGGACTCGACGAGGTCCCGCAGCCAGTCCAGCCGTGCCTGTTCCTCGCGCGCGTCCATGGTGCTCAGCGCACCACGCCCATCTGCTGGAGGATGCGGATGTTGTTCCGCCAGTCCGCCTCCACCTTGACAAAGAGGCCGAGGAACACCTTGCAGCCCAGGTACGCCTCGATCTCGCGCCGGGCGGCCGACCCGATGGTCTTGAGCATGCCGCCCTGCCGGCCGATCAGGATCCCTTTCTGCGAGTCCCGCTCCACCAGGATCGACGCCTCGATCCGGAGCAGGCCGTCGGTCTCGCGGCGTGCCTCGTCCCACAGATCCACCATCACGCCGGTGCTGAAGGGAAGCTCCTGGCGGGTGTGCTGGAGCACCTGCTCCCGCACCAGCTCGGCGGCCATGAACCGGTCGGGGGAGTCGGTGATGAACGATTCGTCGTAGAAAAACTCGCCCGGCGGGAGCAGGCCGAACAGCTCGCCCACCAGGGCCGGCACGCCGTCGCCGGTGAGCGCGCTCACCGGGACGTAGGCGGCGTAGGCGTGGCGCTGCCGGTAGAAGTCGATCACCTCGAGGATGCGGCTCTTCTTCACCTGGTCGATCTTGTTGATGGCCAGCACCGCCGGCCGGCCGGCGGCCTGGACCAGGTCCAGCACGTACTGCTCACCGTGGCCGAACGATTCGCTGATGTCGATCACCTGGAGCACCGCGTCGGCGCTCTGCAGCGCGTGGTGGATGTGCTGGACCATCTGCCGGTTCAGCTCGTGGCCGGGGCGGTGCACGCCGGGCGTGTCGAAAAACACCATCTGGCCGGCGGCCGTGGTGTGGACGCCCAGGATCCGCGTGCGTGTGGTCTGGGGCTTGTCGGAGATGATGGAGACCTTCTTGCCCAGCACCTGGTTCAGCAGGGTGGATTTGCCGACGTTGGTTCGGCCGACGATGGCGACGAAGCCGCTCTTGAGCGACGGTGGGGGCGGCGGGGGCGGCGGAACGGATTTTTTTCTGGGCATACGATTTCCTCGGGCTGGGCTGAGAGACATTCTAGCTTACTTTCGATCCGCGCCCCAAACCAAAAGGGCGGTCCGGTCGGCGGCCCCGACGGCCGGGGCGCCGGAATTCCGCGGCTGGAGACTGCGCCGCGGGGTGATCAGGACGAGGGGAGCAGGGCGGCGATGCGCTCGCACAGGCGGGCCGCGATGGCGTCCTTCGTCATGTCGGCCAGCTCTTCGACGCCGCCGGCGGGGTCCAGGATGGTCACGGTGCTGACGTCGGTGCCGAATCCGCGGTCGGGTCCCACGGCGTTGGCGACGATCAAGTCCAGGCCCTTCGCGGCCAGCTTGCGGCGGGCGTTGGCCACGACGGCGTCGGTCTCGGCGGCGAATCCCACCAGGACCCGCCCCGGGCGGCGGGCGGCGCCGAGGCCGGCCAGGATGTCGGCGGTGCGCCGCAGCTCCAGCGCCAGCGGCCCGTCCCCTTTCTTGATCTTCGCGGCCTGCGGCGCGGCGGGCGTGTAGTCGGCCACCGCGGCGGCCATGACCACGGCGTCGGCCGCAGGCGCGTGGTCCGCCACCGCCGCCGCCATGTCGGCGGCGCTCCGCACGGCCACGCGGACGCACGGGAACGGGGCCGCCTCGGCCGACGGGCCGCTGACCAGGATCACCCGGGCGCCGCGGCGGGCGGCCTGGCGGGCCACCGCAAACCCCATCTTGCCCGTGGAGCGGTTGGTGATGAAGCGGACCGGGTCGATATCCTCGGCGGTGGGCCCGGCGGTGACCAGGACGGTGCGGCCGGCCAGGCTCTTGGGGGCCAGCGCGCCGTGCACCGCCTCCTCGATGACCGCCAGGTCGGCCAGCCGGCCCGCGCCCTCCTCGCCGCAGGCGAGATAGCCGGATTCCGGCTCCACCACGATCACCCCGCGCTCGCGCAGGACGGCCAGGTTGGCCCGGGTGGCCGGATGGTCCCACATGGCGTGGTTCATGGCCGGCGCCACGAGCACCGGCTGACGAATGCTCAGGTACAGCGTCGAGAGAAAATCGTCGGCGATCCCGTGGGCGAACTTGGCCAGGATGTTGGCCGTGGCCGGCGCCACGCACAGGACATCGGCGCGGCGGGCCAGGGCGATGTGCGCCACCTCCCAGTCACCGGCGCGCTGGAACATGTCGCTGATGACCGGATGGCGGGAAACGGTTTCGAGGGTGAGGGGGGTGACAAACTCCAGGGCGTGCCGCGTGGCCACCACTTGGGCATCCAGGCCGGCCTTCTGGAGGCGGCGGATCAGGTCCACCGCCTTGTAGGCGCCGATGCAGCCGGTGATGCCCAGGGCGACGGTCACGGTCGCGCCCCGGCGATCAGCCGTTGGTGTCGTCAGGGTTCAGGGTTTCGGCGTATTCCGGCTCGGGACTTTCCCTGATCTCGAACTCCAGCTTCTCGTGCATCAGCTCGTCGATGGCGCGGTAGGTGGGCTTGACGTGGCTGGTTTTGACCAGCGGGGCCGCACCCTGCTGGAGCTGCTTCGCCCGCTCGGCGGCGATGAGCACGAACTGGTACTTGCTGGGTACGCTGGGAGGCAGTTTATACATGGTACGCTTCTCCAAATGTTTGGATGATGGTGCCGATCCGGTTCCGGTTGGCCGCGGTGCGTTGGCGTTCCGCCCGGATGATGGCCCGGACCGTTTCGACCGATGCCGCCAGGTCCTCGTTGACCACGACGTAGTGGTATTCCTCGTACCGGCGGATCTCGTCGCGCGCCTTGGCCAGCCGGCGCTGAACCTCCGCCTCGTCATCCAGGCCGCGGCGGCGGAGGCGTTCCGCCAGCACCGGGAACGACGGGGGCAGGATGAACACCAGGATCGCCTTCGGGTTGATGGCCTTGATCTGCATGGCGCCCTGGACGTCGATGTCCAACAGCACATCGGCACCCCGGGCCAGCCGCTCGTCGATGAACGCGCGGGAGGTGCCCTTCAGGTCATTATAGACCACCGCCCACTCGTAAAACTCGTCGGCGGCGATCATCCGCCGGAAGGTGGGCTCGTCCACGAAGAAATAGTCGCGCCCGTGCACCTCGCCCGCGCGGGGGCCCCGGGTGGTGTACGAAACGGAAAACTCCAGCCCCGCCACCGTCCCCAGCAGGTGCTGGACGATGCTGGTCTTGCCGGAGCCCGAGGGGGCGGAAATGATGAACAGCGTGCCGGTCTCGCTCATGAACCGTTCTCCGCGGCGGTCCGGACGCCCGTGGGGCGGCCGCCGCCGATTTCGAGGCGGCAAATTATACATGGCCACGGGATTAATGTAAAGAACGACTCGCCGTCCGGCCGAAGCGGAACCTGCCCGCGACCGGTGGCCGGCGCGTTTGACCGGATCAGACACATCTGATTTGATCTCAATAGGATCAGTAGGGCACCCCACGGGTGGGGGCCGCCGGCTCGCTCCAGAGCATCCGGTGCGGATCGATCCGAAACCCACCCACGGGGATGACGACCCCGCCAGAGGCCGGCTTATCCGGCGGCGGCTAGTTGCAGAAGCATCAGGTCAACCACCGACACGACCTGGTCGCCATCGAAGTCGGCGGCTGAATCGCCCGCCGGGATCTCCAGCAGGTTGTCAGACAGGAAGTCGCGGAGAACGCTCACATCCACGGCGTCGAAGCGGCCATCCAGATTCAGGTCCCCCGCAGGATAGAGCGGACCGGCCAGATCGGCCAGGGTGGCCACCGACGCCCGGACCACCTGGGTCATGAAATCGAAGTTCAGCGTGTCGATGGTGTCATGGCTCGTGTGGTAGTGGGGACTGGACGGATCCTCGTCCTCGATGCCGCAGAGCGCCGGGTAGCCGAAGTCCCAGAACGAGGCATGGTCGCTGTAGCTCCAGAATTCGAATTCGAGGATCAGGCTGTCGAGGCCCGCGTAGGCGGCGGCGTTGGCGGCGAACTGCTCGGCCAGCGGGCGCGACGCGAGGTTGGTGATCAGGTCGAGGTCCTCGGGCACGGCGTCGGTGAAGGCGATCATGTCCAGGTTGATCATCCCGGCGATGGCCTCCCCCCGGCCTACGGCGCCCTGGACGTACTTCTGGCTCCCCCACAACCCGTATTCCTCGGCCGAGAAGGCGATGAAGCGGACCGTGTGGCCGAAGTGGTAGCGCGACAGGATCCGGGCCGCCTCCATCACCGCAGCCGTGCCGCTGGCGTTGTCATCGGCGCCCGGGGCCGTGGCGCTCTGCGGCATGTCGTCGTAGTGGGCGCCGATGATCACCACGGTGGAGTCGGTTTCGCCGGGCAGCGTGGCCACGACGTTGCGGCTGGTTTTGAATCCGGACCAGGTATTGAACTGGAACTCCTCGAACTCCACCGGCAGGCCCAGTTCCTGGAAATAGGCATACAGATAGTCACCCGCCTGCTGGCAGCCGTCGAAGTTGACGTTGCGGCTCCCGAAGTTCTGCAAGTCGGAAACCGCGGTATAGAGCCGGCTCTCGTCCACCTCCGCAGCCAGTTGGCCCACCAGGGGGTGGTCGACCGCGGCCGGCAGTTGCGCCGGCGCCGCCGCAGCGCGCACCGGGTCGATGGGCCCCTCGGGCAGCGCCCGGAGCATCAGGTCCAGGGGGAGCAGCTCCCGGGCGGAGCCCGCCGGGGCGACAAAGAGCGCCGTGGCGGCTTCCAGCCGCCAGGCCGTTCCGGCGGCGGACACCCGCGCGAAATCGCCGGCGTCACGCAGCCGGACCAGGTAGTACCGGCCGTGGCCGCGGTACGGCTCCAGCGCCGTGGCCGCGGCGCCCGCGGCCGTCTGCCGCTCCAACGCCGCCGGCGACACCCGCACCAGCCAGCCGGTCTCCAGCGCCGCCAGCAGCGTCACGTCCGGCCCGGCGGGCGCCGGCGCCCGGCTGTCGCGGGGAATCCACACCAGCACGTCAGCCGGCGCAGCCAGCGCCGCCACGGTGGCCAGCAGCAGGCTCGCTACAAAGATCAGACGACAACAGACACCTTTCATGCGCACATCCTTTCGTTGATACGTGGCCCGTTCGGCCGGCCCATCCTGCATGGTAATCATACGCGAGCCGGGGAAGAGTGATTGTTCAAAATCAATCGGGGGAATCCGAATCCCCACCGACCCGCCTCCCGCCGGAGCGGAATCGGTTACATATCGTAAAGGGTGTCGTCGTGCGCCGGCGGCAACAGGCGGCGGCGCGCCCGCTTCACACCCTCGGGCGAAAACGGGTCCAGTCCCTCCAACTGGTCGCCCATCTCCGCCTCGATCTGGTCCGGGTCCTCCCCCGACTCGAGACGCCGGAGCGCCTCCTCCATCGGCCCGCCCAGGGGCAGGCCGGTGGCCTCGTAGAGGCGCCGCATCACCCGCGACAGCTGGCGCGGGTCGTTTTCGTCCACCCCTTCCGCCTCGCGGGCAAGCTGTTCCATCACGCCATCGAGGCGGGAGTCGTCCAGGTCGTCGGGCAAGCCGTCCTCGGTCTCCTTCCGCCCCTTCGAGATGGCGAACGCCGACACCTGCCGCTCCAGCTCCGGCCGCTGACAACGCGGACAGTTTGGCCGCCTGGCCGTGTCAATGGTTCGGGACAGGAAGTTGAAAATGGTGTGGCAGTCGGGACAGTAAAATTCGTAGATGGGCATGGCGCGCTCTCCTTCACGCGGCGGCGGGTCCGGCCTCCGGCCGGACCGCCATCATTCTAGGGAGAGCGCGTCCGCTTTGCAACCCCGCAGCGATCAGCGCTGTGGCTGGAGCTGCTGCCAGTTCTGGTTGGAGCCGACGTTCGGATTGTAGTTCGGGTCGTCGGTCACGATGTATTCCCCGAGCGGGGTGGCCCAGGCGTGGCGATAGCCCGACGGCAGCTCCACCGGCCGGTCGGTGAAGGGGTCGTGGTAGGCGTCGACGCCGCGTATGTAGCGGCTGAAATTTTCGCTGATCCGGTCGTTGACCGCCTGCCGGGATTCGTAGGCCGTCATCATGTCCCGGCTGATCTCGTCGTGCGTCTGGCTGATGATCCGGCTGATCTCGCCGATATGCCGGATCTGACGGATCTGCATCCGGATGAGCAGCTCCACCAACTGGACGTACTTGTTGAACCACTGGGGATTGAGCCGGAAGGAGCCGATCATGGTCTGGAACCGCTTGGTGTCGGCCGCCAGCTGCCCCCGCGGCGCCCGGAAGGAAAACAGGTAGTCCACCGCCCAGTTGACATTGGTGGTGGCGCCGAACGCGCCCTGGATCGGGAAGGCGATCCAGTCCACGACCCCGTAGATTTCCTCCTCGACGAGCTGGCCGCCCTGGTTGTATTCCACCCGGATCATGGCACCGCGGGCGCCCGTCTGCAGCCCCGGACCGGCCGCCGCTCCGGCGCCCACCGCGCGGGCCAGGTCGGGCAGCTCCTTCGACTCGACCACCCGGAGGCCCGCCACGCCGCTTCGGAAACGGGGCAGGATCATATCGCGCAGCGCTTCGACTGGCCCGGGCATGGGCCGGACCTCGTTGCCGAAATAGCGAGTGCCCGGTGGATTGGTGGTCAGGAGCATCCGGTTGTCCGTCCAGAAGCAGGGCTGGGCCGGCAAGAGCTCCAGCGCCCGGCGGCCGTCCGGACTGGCCGCCTGCAGGTGGGCCGTGGCCGGGCGGCCGGGATTGTCCAGCGCCCAGCGGATGCCGCCGCTGACCTGCCAGTCGGACGGCACGAGGAACCGGAAAGCCTCGATGCCGATCCCCTCGCGGTCCACGTGGACGTAGTACTTGAACCGCATCGCGGCGCCCGCCGGTCCTGCGGGACCCGCCGGCGGACCACCGCACGCCATGGCGCACGCCGCCCCGACCAGGGCCAGCGCCAACAGCACCCGGACGACCATACACACCTCCCGTGGGAACTTGCGGTCTTGATGCCTGTTGGTATTCATGATCCCACCGGCGCGGCGGTTTGGCAAGAGGCCGGGCAATCCCGCCCGAGGGATTGCCCGGCTATCCGGTTCCCGGGTCAGCCGAGTCGAAAGTAGATGGTGATCATGAGCGTGAAATTTTTGCGCTGCCCCTTGACGGTGCCGGGCCGCCATGTCCATTGCTTGACGGCCGCGACCGCCGCCTGGGTCAGGCTCTCATGTTCGGATTTTTCCGGCTGGATGTCCGTCACCTTCCCCGCCGCATCGATGGTCACCCGAAGGACGACTGTTCCGGTGATTTTCTGCTCCTTCAGTTCTTCAGGATATTCAGGCAGTACCTTTTTCAGCGGCTGGGGCCGGATGATTTCCTTCCCCTCCTCATGCACCGTGGCCAGCAGAATCAGCATATGTCCATCCAGGCGGTTGGCCAACGCCACACCGGTACCGAGCTTGGCGAAGATGTCCATCGCGGTCTCGGGCTGGCCGTTGACGCTCAGACCCACCTGGAGCCGGGCGCGGTCCCCCTCCCGGCTCGTGGGCTGTACCCGGAGCCGGTAATTCTGAATCGTATCCGTCGGCCCTCCGTCATTGACCCCGTGGGTGACCACCGCTTCTCCCGGCAACGCCACTTCGATCACCGGCGCTCCCAGCAGGCGCATGGATTTGAGTTTGAAGGTGCTCTGGATATCCTCAATCACGGTGGATCCCTTGGTCTCGGTCAACCGGCCGGTGGGCAGGGCCACCACCACCTGGGCGGGCGAGGCGGCTTCATAAGCCCCCTCGTAGATCTGAAACTCCACCAGCAGCTTGTCTCCGGCCAGCACCCACGGCGCCAGCGCCAGCAGCAGGGCAATCATCAGTGTTTTCATGATTGGTCTCCTTTGCGTTGATCTGTGGACTCGCGTGGACCGGGAACATCCAGCGGCTCATCCGGCGTCACGGTGCGGTTCGCACGACCACCATCGTCAGGCCGTCCGGCAACGCCATTAGCGTGTACGGCACCTCCTGGTCGCCGTGGGTCACGGCATGAACCAGCACCGCGCCACCCGGGGCTGGCGGCGCGGGTGCGGGCCGGAACCACCACAGCGCCACGGCTGCGACAACCAGGCAGGCGAGGCCGGCCAGAACGCCCCGGCGCTGCCGGCGCCGGCGCCCGGCTTCGCGGCGGACCGCCGCCAGCATCGCATCAGGCGGAGTCGCGGGGGTGAATGCATCGAATGGATCGCTCATGACTCGGCCTCCCAATCGACGATCTTGCCGCGGAGCCGGTGGCGGTGGACCCGCACGGTGGCCGGCCGCATGCCCAGGGCGGCGGCCACCGCCGCCACGTCCCACCCGCGGTAGTCCATCAGGTAGAAGATGGCCCGCTCCCGGGGGGACAGGATCCGCCACGCCTGGCTGAGCTCCAGGCCGGCGCCCGGCCGGGGCGGCTCGGGCCGCCCCAACCATCCGGCCAGAGTGGCGCGCACCCGGCGGCGGCGCAGCAGCGTGCGGCAGACGTTGTAAAGGATGCGGTAGAAGAAGGCATCGGGATTCTCCACCGCGGGGAGCCGCCGCTGGCGCAGGTGCAGCCGGACAAACGCCTCCTGGACCGCGTCCTCCGCCTCGGCTCCGCCGACGATGGCGCAGGCGAAGCGGCAGGCCGCCAGGTGGTGTCGTCGAAAGAACGTATCGAACAGTTCCCGTTCCACACCCATATAGACCCTGCCGCCACGGCGCGTGTTTACAGCGGCCGCCTTTTTTTTCGAACTATCGGACGGACGCTGTCGAATTATACATGCGGCGGCGGTCGATGGTATGCGACAAGCCGAATGCAAACAGTGGAGACGATCCGCTTCAGGAGGCGCCATGAATTCGGAAACCGACGACCGCCGCTGCCGCACCGAGGAATTCCGACTGGACGGCAGCGAGCTGCTGGACAAGATCAAGGAGCTGATCCACCAGGGCAACATCCGCCGGATCACTATCAAGAATGAGTCCGGCCAGACCCTGCTGGAGATCCCGCTCACCCTCGGCGTGGTGGGCGCGGCCCTGCTGCCGGTTCTGGCCGCGGTGGGGGCGCTGGCGGCGCTGGTCACCCGTTGCAGCATCGTGGTGGAAAAAATCGGAGAACCGCCCGCCGTCTGATCCGGCCGGGCCCTCATTCCAGGGCTTCGCCCACCGACGCGGTGACCAGGCGGTGCAGGGGCCGGGCCCCCGCCGCGGCCTCCGCCGGCGGGGGCATCGCCGCCTCGTCGGGCTTGTCCGACAAACCGAACACCAGCGCACCCTGCTCCCGCAGTCGCAGCGCCGCGGCGCGCACCTCCTCGGTGATGACGATGCCCCGCGCCAGCAGATCCTGGATCGGCTCCCGCGGTGGTCCGCCGAAGCGGTCGGCGGTGGCTCGAAACTCGCTGCGCCGGAAGGCGGGAAAGGGCGTGGGCTCACCGCGGCACACCCGGCGGCGGATGTCGGCGTGCACCCCGGCCAGGCCCGCCGCCTCGAGGCGTGGCCGGCACCGGTGCACCCGGTCCACAAACTGGGTGAAACGGATCAGCGAGCCGATCCGGATGTCCGCCATCAATTCGGCCAGGGTGCACACCCCCGCGCCCAGCATGAGGCAAAGATACGCGAGGTAGTCCTGATTGTCGGCGGTGAACGGGTGGAATTCCGGCTGATTGAGCTGCCGGTAGGCGGCCCGGAACGCCGTCGCATCGAAACCGGCTCCCAGCAGGTGCCGCACCGTGGCCTGGAGTCCGTCCAGGCGGGCGGCGTCGATGGGGCCGTCGTTCCGGCCCCGGGCGCCCAGGGCCGTCTTGTCCAGGTCGATGACCAACGCCACCGATTCGTCGAAAGCCCCGTCACGGTCCTCGATCCAGTCGAGAAACTCCGGCAGCGCCGACCAGCGGTTGGACTGCCAGGTGGTCAGTCCCACCTCCAGCTCCCGCGGGGCCGAGGCGTCGTCGCGCCCGATGAAGAGCCGTCCCGTCCAGCCGCCGGCGTCACGGATGTTGCGGAAGGCCGACCCGTCATTGAGCCTCGTGTCACCGATGTATATCAGACGCGTCAGCATCGCGCCGGGACACGCCAGGCGCCGGGCGGCGCGGAGCATCTCCGCCACCACCCGACCGTAGGCGGCTTCCGCCTTGCGCGGCCGTTCACCGGCGGGCAGCCCCAACCCGGTCCGCAGCTGCGCCAGCCCCGGCAGGCGGCGGTCCACCGGTTCGAGGTTGCGCCAGACGACGGCGTCATCCAGAAAATCGGCCAGCGTAGCGCGGCCGAATCTCCGATAGCGCGGCCGGGCCGGGGGCGCCGGTCGGATCCTCGGCGGACGGGCGTTGCGCACGGGCAGGAATCGCTGGCTCATGACAGCCACCCCTGCGCCGCCAGCAATTCGGCGTTGTGGACGGCGCCCCCGGCCGCGCCGCGAATGGTGTTGTGGCCCAGCACTACGAATTTGAGTCCCAGCAGCGGGCACGGCCTCAGCCGCCCCACGGCCACGGTCATGCCCTGGGCCCGGTCGCGGTCGCGAACCGGCTGGGGCCGGTCGCCGTCGGCGAGCACCTCCACCGGCTGCGGCGGGGTGCTGGGCAGCGCGGCGACTTCGGGCGCCGCCCGGAACTCCGCCAACGCCGCCGCCGCCTCGGCCGCCGACGGCGCATGTTCCGCACTCAGGGCGATGCACGCCGTGTGGCCGTCGCGGACGGGTACGCGGTTGCACTGGGCGCTCACCGCCACGGCCGCCGGGACGACACCGTCACCGTTCAGCCGGCCCAGAAGCTTGGCGGGTTCCCGCTCCAGCTTGTCCTCCTCCCCGTCGATGAAGGGAATGACATTATCCAGTATGTCCAGCGCCGACAGGCCCGGATAGCCCGCACCGGAGACCGCCTGCAGCGTCACCACGCTCACCCGTTGCAGGCCGAAGGCCTCGTGCAGCGGCTTGAGGGCCAGAGCCACCTGGGTGCTGGAGCAGTTGGGCGCCGCCACAATGCAGCCGGACCAGCCGCGGCGGCGGCGCTGTGCCTCGACCAGGACCGTGTGATCGGGATTCACTTCGGGGATGAGGAGCGGCACGTCCGCATCCATCCGGTGAGCCGAGGTGTTGGAGCACACGGCGTAGCCGGCGGCGGCGAACCGCTCCTCCACGGGCCCGGCCACATCGGCGGGGAGCGCCGAAAAGACCAGCCGGCAGTCCAGTTCCGGCTCCAGGGGCCACACCTCCAGTTCGGCCGCCGCTTCCGGCAGGGGCCCGGGCAGGCGCCAGCTGCAGGCTTCGGCATACCTCCGCCCCGCCGAACGATCGGATGCGGCCAGCGCGCAGAGCGAAAACCAGGGGTGGTCCACCAGGAGCTGGATGAAGCGCTGGCCCACCACGCCGGTGGCGCCGAGGACGCCCACGGGGATCTTACGCATGGGCCACCTCCACCGCCAGCTCCTGGTGCAGGTCGCTCACGGCGCTGGCAAGCTGGTCTTCCGGCACACAGATGGACACGCTGCGGCCCGTCGTCCCCTGGGCCACCGCCAGGACCGGCGTCCCGCGACGCCCCAGGGCCCCGAACGCCCGCGCCGCCAGAGCGGTGCCGTCGGTGCCGGGCGGGCCCACCACCGACAGCGTCGCCACCTCGCCCCGCACTCCGATCACACAGGGACCGGAGGCGGCGCCCCCGAAGACCCGCTCCAGTACGCCCAAAGCATGCGTCTGGTCGGGGCCGCGGACCACCAGGTTCAGCCGGTGTTCCGAGAACGACTGCGAGAACATGGGCACGTCCACCCCCGCCTCGCTGAGGTGCTGCAACGCCCGGGCCGCCAGCTGGAGGGTCCACGAGTCGTCGGGGGTGCCCACCGCGATCATGGCCAGCCCCTCGGTGGAGATGAGCGCCGGAAGCACCTCCCGCTCCGGCGCCGGCCGCGGTGCGATCCGCGTGCCGGGATGAGCCGGGTTGAACGTGTTCAGGATCCGCAGGGGAATGCCGTCGGCCACCAGTGGGCCGATGGCTTTGGGATGCAGCACGTCGGCGCCGAAGTAGGCCAGCTCGGCTGCCTCGGCGTACGTGAGTTCGGACAGAGTCCTCGCCCCGGGAACAAGATTGGGATCAGCCGTGAGGATGCCGTCCACGTCCGTCCAGATCCAGACTTCGGCCGCCGCCAGCGCCGCCCCGATGATCGCCGCGGTGTAATCGCTGCCGCCTCGCCCCAGCGTGGTCGTCACACCCTCCGCCGTGGCGGCGATATAGCCGGTGATCACCGGGACGATGCCCCGGTCCAGCAGCGGCGGCACCACCTGCCGCAGCCGCTCCCGGGTGGGCGCCGCTTGCGGCGACGCCTCGCCGAAGCGGGCGTCGGTGACGATCAGCCCGGTGGCGCTCAACGCCTGAGCCCGCACCCCCCGCCGGCGCAGCACCGCCGCCAGCAAACCGGCTGACATCCGCTCGCCGAAGGCGGCCACCACGTCGAGGCCGCGCCGAGTCAGCTCCCCGAGCACGGCGATGCTCCGCAGCAGGCGCTCCAACTCGTGCAACGCGTACTCGATCTGACCACAGGCTTCCAGGCTCTCGGAACGGTCCCCCAGCAGCTCGTCCACCACGGCCAGGTGCTGGCGCAGGAGCGCCGCTTTGATGTCCCGGCACTCCGCCGTCCGGCCCGCCGCCGCCGCGCGCGCAGCCGCGATGAGGCTGTTGGTCACGCCCGCCATGGCCGACACCACGACGACGAGGCCGCCGGCAGCGCCCGGCTCGGTCGAACCGCCGTCGGCGCCGGACCGGTGCCGTGCGATGATTTCGACCACAGCTCCGATGGACCGGGGGCTGCCGACCGAGGTACCGCCGAATTTGAACACGATCATGACTGCCTCCTCGGCTCGGGTGACGTCTCGTCCAGAGCCTGTCCCAAGTCTGCAATCAGGTCCTCGGCCGCCTCGACACCGGCGGCGTACCGGACCAGGTTGTCCGGCAGGCCGGCGCGACGACGCTCCGCCGGATCGGGCGAGAACATCGCTGCGGGCTGCACCACAACGCTCTCCACACCCCCGAGCGACGGCCCGACATAAGGCACGCGAAGCCGTTCCAGCAGCCGGCCCGTCGCCTCCAGGTCGCCGTCGTATTCGAAACTGACGACGCCGCCCCAGCCGTCCATGATCCGGGCGGCCACTTCGTGGTCCGGGTGATCGGGCAGTCCCGGGTAGTGGACCGCGCGCACCGCCGGGTGCCCGGCGAGAAAGCGAGCCAGGGCCAGGCCGGTGGCGTTCTGCCGGCGCACCCGCAGGTCCAGCGTCTTGAGCCCCCGGAGCAGCAGGTAGGCGTCCATGGGTCCGCCCACCGCGCCGAACACGCCCCGGGCGCGTTCCAGGGGCTCCAGCCGCGCGGCCGACCCCACAGCCGCGCCGGCAATCAAGTCGTGGTGACCGCCCAGGTACTTGGAACCGCTGTGGATCACGATGTCGGCGCCCAGCGCCAGCGGGCGCAGGTTCACCGGCGTGGCGAACGTGCTGTCCACCACCGTGAGCAGCCCGTGCGCTCGGGCCAGGCTAATGAGCTCCGGCAAGTCCGCGATGCGGAGAAACGGATTGGTGGGTGTTTCGATGAAGAGCAGCCGGGTCTCCGGCCGCAGGGCCGCCGCGAACGCGTCCGGGCCGCCGGCGGCGACCGGGGTGGCCGCAATCCCCCAACGCGGGAGGAAATCCCGGATCAGCTCGCGGGTTTTGTGGTAGCAGTCCGCGGTGCAAACGAGGTGGTCGCCCGGTCCCAGCAGCGTCGTCAGGGTGATGGTCAGCGCACCCATCCCGCTGGCGAAGAGCAGGGCGCGCTCGCCCTCCTCCAGGTCGGCCAGCTTGCGTTCCACGGCCGCCTGGGTGGGATTGCCGTACCGGCCGTACTCCCCGCGGGACGGGCAGCCGGCGGCCTTGTCGCGGACGTACGCCTGCACTTCGGCGAAGCTGTCGAATGCATAAGTCGCCGTCTGGACGATGGGTTGGGTGAGGGCGCCGTACGGATGGGGCCGAACGTCGCCCCCGTGCACTGCGCGCGTAGACAGGTTGTGGGTCATCGCTCCTCCTCGGCCGCCCGCCGAAATGTCCAGAGCGTCGAGGAGGGCAAAAAAATGCCTCTTCAGGAAGATTGGGTGCTGAAGAGGCAAACGGTTCGTTTTGCCGCTATCTCATCTTCCAAAGCCCGCTGGCTTTGCCGGAGTTGGCACCGGGGCTGGCGCGCGGAGCGCCGCCGGGTTGCCGAGGTTTCACAGGGCCGGTCCCTCTACCTCTCTGGATAAGAATGGCGAGTAGCTGTTCAAATAACGAAGCGCGAGGTTACCACACCCAACCTCGATGTCAATTATTATTTCCGGAAATTGAAAATCACAGGATTTATGGTTTGAAGGTTCGCAGGTTCTCAGGTTCGCAAGTTTACAGATGGCGCATGGTCAATGGTGGTCTTGGCCTGCCGACTGTTGACTGTTGACTACCTGCTGCCTACCGGTTCACTACCCCGGCCCGGCGCCCCTCACTCGTAATGCAGGCAGCGAATGGGGTCGAGGCGGGACGCCTTGTATGCCGGCCAGATTCCGAAGATCAATCCCACCGACATGGACACGCCCACCCCGATGCCGATCCAGTACAGCGACATCCGCGCCGGCAACTCGGGCACCAGCAGGTTGATCAACAGGGTGACCAGGGCCGCCGCCGCGACCCCGCACACCCCGCCCAGCGTGGTCAGGGTCACCGCCTCGACGACGAACTGGAACAGGATGTTCCGGGGCCGGGCGCCCACCGCCTTGCGCACGCCGATCTCGCGGGTCCGCTCCTTGACCGACACCAGCATGATGTTCATCACCCCGATACCGCCCACCATCAGGCCGATGGAAGCGATCACGATGGTGATCACGAACAGGACGAAGGTGAGCTGATTCCACAGGTCCACCAGAAAGTTGGCCGTGAACAGGCTGAAGTTGTTCGGCTTGTTGTACGGCACCCGCCGGAGCTTCCGGAGCAGGAACTCCACCTCTTCCATGGCCGCCTCGATCTGACCCGCGTCCTCCACCGAGAAGGCGATGGCGATGTCCGTCAGCTCCGACCACATCTTGCGGAACGTGCCGTAAGGGAGCAGCACATAGTTGTCCTCGCTGAATCCACCGAACAGCGACTCCTGGTGGTCCAGCGTTCCCACCACCGTGAACGGGATGCCGTTGATCCGGATTTCGCGGCCGATGGGGTCCTCAACGGGAAACAGGGCCTGGGCAATCCCGTAGCCGAGCACGGTCACACGCAGGCTGCGTTCGGAATCGACGGATGTGAAAAACCTTCCCGCTTGCACGGTCACCGTGCCCATGGTGTCGGCAAAGTTGGCTTCGACGCCGCGGATGATGGGATTTTCAGCCCGCTCGTTGCGGTACTTGACGACATAGGCGTCCCCGAACACGGAGCGGGCCGTCAGGAACGGGGAAACCTCCTGGACCAGCCGGGCCTGTTCGCGCAGCGCCGCCACGTCGGCGTACGTGAAGTCCTTGCGCTGCCGCTCCTCCCGGCTCATCCGGCCCATGCGCATGCCGGCGTCGTACTTGATGGCGAAGAAGCCCTTGCTGCCGAGTGCGGCCACGCGGTCCATCACGCTGGCGTTCAGGCCGTGGATGATCGCGGCGATGGTGATCACCGCCAGGACGCCGATGGTCACACCGAGCACCGTCAGAAAGGAGCGGAATTTGTGGCGGTGAAGCTCACCCATCGCCACCAGCACCGTCTCCCGCAGCTCGGCCCAGGTCATGGCTGTCTCCTATCGCTCCGCGCGGAGCGCCTCCACGGGATCGAGGCGTGCCGCCCGCCAGGCCGGGTAGATACCGAAAAACAGCCCGATCAGGCTGGACAAGCCCACGCCGAATGCCGCCACCCACACCTTGACGCCGGCCGGCACGTCGGCCAGGCGACTGAAGATCTCCGCGGCGCCGAATCCGAGCAGCACCCCGAGCACCCCGCCGACGGTGCAGATGAGGAGCGACTCGAGCAGAAACTGCGCCAGGATGTCGCCCTGCGCCGCACCCACCGCGCGCCGGACGCCGATCTCGTTGACGCGGTCGGTGACCGACACCAGCATGATGTTCATGATCACGATGCCGCCGACGATGGCCGCCACGGCGGACAGCATGAGGAACACCATGAAAAAGTTGCCCATGATGTCCTCAAACAGCTTCATGGTGGTGTCAGCGGTGTTGATGGAGAAGTCGTCCTTCATCTCGTACTTCCGGCCGCGCAGCACCCGCAGGAAGACGCGCACCTCGTCCATCGCGTGGCCGAAGGTCTCCGGCGAGGCGGTTTGAACGAACAGATCCAGGCTCCGCTGGCTGCCGTACATCTTGAAGAACACCGCCAGCGGGATCATCACGAAGTTGTCCTGGGTCTGGCCGAGCACGCTGCCCAGCTTCTTGCACACGCCGACGATCCGGAACGGCATGTCGGCGATCTTCAGGTATTTGCCCACCGGATCCTGGCCGGGAAAGAGCCGCTCCCGGATGTCCCAGCCGACGACGCACACCCGGCGCGCGAACTGCGATTCCTGCTCGGTGAAAAAGCGTCCGTCCACCAGCTCGCGCGTGCTGATGTCGATCATGTTGGCGGTCGCCCCGTCGACGCGGCTGTCCTGAATGTATGCGTTGCCGAAGCGGACGGTGCCGCCCATGCTGGCCTGCGCGCCCACCCGCACGGCCCAGCGGGAGTGATCCTTGATGAAGAGGTAATTTTCCCAGGTGATGTTCTTCCGGCGGAACGATTTGATCACCTCGTCGATCCCCTCGGAGATGTTGGCCACCTTGGTGACCTGGAAGACGTTGCTGCCGAGGTCGGCGATCTCGTCGGCCACGTAGTCCGTGGCGCCCTCGATGACCGTCATGACCGTGATGAGCGACGTGACGCCGATGGTGATCCCCAGCACCGTGAGAAACGTCCGCAGCAGGTTTTCGCGCATCACGCGCATCGCCTCGCGGAACAAATCAGTTATGTACACACGCTTGGCCATTGGCATGGATCTCCGCTGATTCGGGCACCAGTATATACGAAGCGGGCGCCGATGCGACTCCTGTTTGCCCAACACCGTTTCGATCTCCCGCCCGGCGCCGGGCGCGACCGCCGGCTCTTCCCTGGCGCTGTGCTATAATGCGGGCAATGCCCAGCCGTTACCCCCAGCTTGTGACCGCTCTGGAAACCTCCGGCGGAGTGGTGGTCCTCTCCATCCTGCTCGCGGCGGCGCTGGTGGCGATCGTCCTGCTCGCGGCGCAACTCCGCCGCCGGCGCGGTACCGACGACACCACCGCCGAGGATGCGTATTTCCGGTCCATCGTCACCGAGCTGCCCGACGCGGTTTTTGTCCTGGACCAGGGACTGATCCGGTTCGTCAACCGGCAAGCGCTGACGCTGCTCGGACTGGACGATGCGGCCGCGGTGCAGGGCAAACCGTTCGCCTCCTTTTTCCAGCTGCGGACCGAGGCGGCGCCCACCGAAGGCGACGTCCCGCTGGCCGCCGACGAGGGGACGGCTTCGGCAGCCAAGCTGGAATCGCTGGTGGATTCCGTCTGGAACCGGACGGACGGCCGGAGCATCCCCGTCCAGTTCCGCATGCGGACCGTGGAACGCGGGCCCGCCCGCTTTCTGGTGCTGGTCGCGCGGGACATCACCCGCCTCAAGCAGCTGCAACGCGAACGCCGGCAGCTGCAGGCACAGCTCCTGCAGGCCCAGAAGCTCGAGGCGGTGGGACATCTGGCCGGCGGCATCGCCCGCCAGTTCAACAACCTGCTCACAGGGATCCTCGGCAACGCCGAACTGATCCTGCTGCAGCACCCGGACAAGCCCCTGCTGGAACCGCTCCACTCTGTCATCACCGCCGCCCAGCGGGCGGCCGAGTTGACCGACCAGCTGCTCGCCTTTGCCCGCCGCGGCAAGCTCCGGGTCACCCGGGTGGATCTGCATGAGCTGCTGGGTGAGTTGGGCCAGCTCATTCGCAACACGTTCCCGCGCAACATTCAGATGACACTGGAACTGCAGACGGATCTGGCCGTGGTCCGCGGCGACCGCAACCAGCTCTACCAGGCGTTCATGAATCTGGCGATCAACGCCCGCGACGCCATGCCCGACGGCGGGACTCTGACGTTCACCACCGGCGTGACCCGGATATCCGAAGAAGACATTCAAACGCTCCACTTGAAACGCGCCGGCGACTACCTGATGGTGGAGGTCTCGGACACCGGTCCCGGCATCGACCCCAAGATTCTGCCTCATATCTTCGAGCCGTTCTTCAGCACAAAAACCGCGGGCCAGCCGGCCGGACTGGGTTTGCCTATGGTTTACGGGACTGTTCAGAACCACGGCGGCGGGATTCACGTGGAGACCCGGGCCGGCCGCGGCACGTCCTTTCGACTCTACCTGCCGCTGCAAGCGGAGCCCGCCGAAGCCGACGCGGCCAACGCAGCACCGGCGCCGGTTGTGGGGCGGGTTCTGGTTCTGGACGCCGAGGAGTTGGTGGCCCTCTTCCTTCAAAAACTGCTGCAGGCGCGGGATTTCACCGTAACCGTCTTCAGCGATCCCCAAAACGCCCTGACCTTTTGCCAGGGCGAGGCCGCCCCAGTCGACCTGGCCATCCTGGACCTGAGCATGGACGAGAGTCGGGGGCGCGCCGTCTTCGATGCCATCCGCCGGACCTGGCCACGGGTGCCGGTGATCATCACCAGCGGGTATGCCACCGAGGAATGGATTCAGGAAATCCTCAACGCCGGCGCCGTCGAGTACCTGCCCAAGCCGTTCCAGTCCGGGGATGTGTTGGCAATGATCCAGTCTGTGTTGGCCCGGCGCTGACACCGGGAATAGACCGGATCAGGGTGCGGGCGGTTTCAGCGTCACTGTCACCGTCGCCAGATTCTGCTCGTAGTTGCCCTGGAACGCGTACTGCAGCGCGTAGCCGGCTTGGCCGTTCGTGTACGACAGCACGCCGGATCCCGAACGGTTGTTGGCCAACGGGGTGATCTTGTACGCCGTCCAGCGATTGTCGGGCGAGGCCTCCAGGTTAAGGTTCACGCCGAGTTGTTCCTGAAAATCGAAGTACATCCGGCCCACCGTGGCCGCATCGGTCAGGCGGAAGACCGCGGTGATGATCGGCCGGCCGGCGACCCGCGCGGTGAAGCGGGCAAGGGGAACGTCGGGCAGGGGAAAACTGTGCCGCTCCATGAATGCGGTGAAGTCGCTCGCGTGGGTGATGGCCGCCAGATCCACGGTTTCCTCGATGCGGGGAACCGGGGGCAGCTCGCGCTTGTGCTCCTCATCACCTGCAGCCCAGCCGGCCCAAGCCAGTCCGGCAGCCAGCGCCACCCACCACCACCGTCCCTGTCGTCCGTGGTTGCCCCTGCGTCGGATCATCTGCTTGCGCTCCACGTGCCGCACCATGCCCGCCTCAGAACCGGGGCGCCTGGTGCCACCGCCACGCCGTGGCCAGAATTTCGTCGATGGATGAGTGGGTGCATTGCCAGCCGAGCAGTGCGGCGGCGCGGTCGGCCGCCGCCACGAGCACCGGCGGATCACCCGCCCGGCGGGGTCCGATCATGCGTTTGACCGGCCGCCCGGCCACCGCTTCCAACCGCCGGATCATTTCCAGCACCGAGTACCCGTGGCCGGTCCCCAGATTCAGAGCGAAGCTCCCGTCGATTGCGGCCAGGCGGTCCAGCGCCCGGACGTGGGCGTCGGCCAGATCGGTCACGTGGATATAATCGCGGATGCAGGTGCCGTCGGGTGTGGGATAGTCGTCGCCGAACACCGCGAGGGTAAATCCGGGATCCAGCACCGCGCGGATGATCAGTGGAATCAGGTGCGTTTCCGGGTCATGGCTCTCGCCCAGCCGGCCGCCGGGATCGGCGCCCGCCGCATTGAAATAGCGGAGCGCGGCGTAGCGAAGCCCGTAGGCCTCATGGTAGCGGTGCAGGATCCGCTCGATGAACAGTTTGGATTCCCCGTATGGATTGACCGGATTCTGGGGGTGATCCTCGGGAATGGGCACCCGGACCGGGTCGCCGTAAGTGGCGCAGGTGGACGAGAAGACGAAGCGGCGACAGCGGATATCCACCATCGCGCTCAGCACATTGAGCGTCGTGGCCAGGTTGTCTTCAAAGTACTTGCGGGGATTGACCACCGACTCGCCCACGTAGCAGTGGGCGGCGAAGTGGATCACGGCATCGGGCCGGACGGCGGCGAACGTCGCGGCGACCGCATCGCGGCGGCGCAGGTCCAGCTCGTGGAACTCGGCGTCGGGGACCGCCGCGCGGTGTCCGGTGGACAGGTCGTCAAAAACATGCACCGCCACGCCGCGGCTTTTCAGACACTGCACCGTGTGGCTGCCGATGTAGCCGGCGCCGCCGGTGACGACAACCTTCATGCCGCGCCTCCCGCCGGGTCCGCCAGCACGCTGCGGAAGTACTCGACGGTGGGCGCGAGGCCCTCCGCGAGCTGGGTGCGCGGTTCCCAGCCGAGCCGGTCCCGCGCCAGAGTGATGTCGGGCCGGCGCCGTTCCGGATCATCCGGGGGGAGCGGCCGATGCTCCACCGGCGAGGACGAGCCGGTGAGCCGGAGCACCGCGTCGGCCAGCTCCCGGATGGTGAACTCCTCCGGATTACCCAGGTTGACGGGGCCGATGAAATCGTCGCCGTTGTTCATCATCCGGATCAGCCCGTCCAGCATGTCGGCGATGAAGCAGAACGAGCGGGTCTGGCTGCCGTCGCCGAAGAGGGTGATCGGCTGGCCCCGCAGCGCCTGGACGATGAAGTTGCTCACCACCCGTCCGTCGCCTACGCTCATGCGGGGTCCGTAGGTGTTGAAGATGCGCACGATGCGGATGTCGACCCGGTTCTGGCGGTGATAGTCCATCATCAGGGTTTCGGCCAGGCGCTTGCCTTCATCATAGCAACTGCGGACACCGATGGGATTGACGTTGCCCCAGTATGACTCCGGCTGGGGGTGCACCGCCGGATTGCCGTACACCTCGCTGGTGGACGCCTGAAGGATGCGCGCCCGCACCCGCTTGGCCAGGCCCAGCATGTTGATCGTCCCCATCACGTTGGTCTTGACGGTTTTCACCGGATTGAACTGGTAGTGGACGGGGGAGGCGGGGCAGGCCAGATTGTAGATCTGGTCCACCTCGAGCAGGATCGGCTCCACCAGGTCGTGCCGGATGAACTCGAACCGGGGCTCCCTGAGGAGATGCTCGATGTTGTGCTTCTGGCCCGTGAACAGGTTGTCCAGGCAGATCACCTCGTCGCCGGAAGCCAGCAGTCGCTCGCACAGGTGCGAGCCGATGAAACCCGCGCCGCCGGTGACCAGAATCCGTTTCATGCGCGCCTCTCCTGCGAAGTATGGCGTAGTATAACCGCCGCCACCCGGCAAGGCAAGCATCCGGGGCACGCTCCTGCCGGAACCGGGCCCAAAGATTTGTACCGATTCGGCGGGCTTTTATTGTTACAATATCCTCATCAAGGAGTTCCTGCATGGACGACATCGTGCCCGACCTTGACACGAGCGCCACGGCGACGGCCAAGATCTGCCCGCTGCTGGATCGGGCGTGTCTGCGTGACCGGTGCCAGTTGTGGGTGCGTGATTGGCACGAGGAGCGCAACCGTTACCACGTCGACTGCGCCATCGCTCTCATCGCCGTCGGCGTGAACGACGAGTCGCTCGTCCGGCTGAGAAACAAGAAAACCATCTCCTGACGGACTCACTTGAGACGAACAGCCTGGTTATTCATGCTGGTGGCAGTTTGGAGCGCGACGGCGTTATGTCCCGCCCAGGTGCTGCCGTTTCGCAACTGGCGCCCCGAAGACGGGCTGGCCTCCTCGCAGGTGTGGGCGATCCACCAGGACAACCAGGGGTATGTCTGGATCGGTTGCACCGGCGGGATTTCGCGCTTCAACGGTCGCCAGTTCGTCACCTACCGGGACGCGCAGGGCGTGCTCCAGAATGTCGTTGAATCCATCGGCGTGGACAGCCAGGGTCGGCTCTGGGCCGGTACGTTCCGGGGCCCATGTGTCTACGACGCCCAGCAGGACCGTTTCATTTTTCGACAGGACCTCGGCGGCCGGGTCCGCCGATTCGTGACCCTGCGTGGCGAGCTGTACCTGATGGCCGAGCGGGCCGTTTACCGGCTTGGCCCGGACGATATCTGGGAGGCCGTCGGCATCCCCGGTGTGGTGGATCCGCTGGCCGCGCTCTCCACCGACGGCCGGGCGCTCTATGTCGCCACCACCACCCGCCGCGTGTTCCGCATGGATCCAAAGCAACCGGAGGATGTTCGCAGTTATCCCCTCCCGGCCGCCGTCAACGACCTGCGCGCCATCGAAGGCGGCGACGTGTGGGTGGGCACGGATGCGGGATTGTATTTCATCGATCACGCGCGCGGCACGCCCACGGGGCCCGTCACCGGCTCCAGCCCGTTCCGCATCCTAACCCTGATCCAGGACGGTGACGGCACCATCTGGGCCGGCACCACCGTGTCGCTGCTTCACTGGGACGGCGACCGGCTCCACCGGTTCGACACCGGGACCGGCCTGGGTGGATTACCGGTTTGGTCGTCGTTCCAGGACCGCGAAGGCAATCTCTGGTTCGGGACCAACCACGGCGTCAGTCTCCTGGCCAAACGGCAAACTGAAATTTTCGACGCCCGAGCCGGTCTGCCCGGCCGCAGCGTCATCGCGGTGACATGGGACGCCGTCCGGCAGCGGACATGGTGTGCCACCACCGAGGGACTCTATTTCTATGCCGACGGGCGGATGCAGGCTTATCCGGATCCAGACGGCTTTTTCCGCCGCTATTACGTCTGGACCATCCTGTCAGCGCCTGACGGCCGGTTGTGGCTGTCCACCGACGGCGGCGGCGTGGTGGTGATCGACGGCGCCAGGCGGAAGGTTTTGACCACAGCCGACGGCCTGGCCGGCAACGAGGTGCTGGAACTGTACCGCGACGACGACGGTGTGGTCTGGGCCGGCGGGCGCCAGGGGCTGTCCCGGATCGCACCGGACGGGATCCAGGCGTATACCCAGGAGCACGGCCTGCCGGTCAACTACGTTCGGCGGATCACCCGCATCCCCGGCCACACCGGTCTGTTTCTGGGCACCATCGGCGGCGGCTTCGTCCGTTTCGACGGCCGCCGGTTTACCACCCTCCAGCCGCCCGACAATCAGTCGCTCCTCTCCATTTACGACATCATCTGGTTGGATGACCGGCTGTGGCTGGCCACTAACCAGGGCGTGTACATCTGGCGGGGCAACCGGCAGTTCAGTCATATCGGGCTCGCCGCCGGGTTGCCGAACCTGAACTGCACCGTCTTCCTCCGGGCGGGTGACAACCTGCTCTGGCTGGGCACCGATTCCGGAGCGGCGCTTCTCGAAACGCGCTCGGAGGGCGTGATCCGCACCCTGACCACCGCTCACGGCCTAGCCGGCGACGAGTTCACCACCCATCACAGCGCTGCGGTGGATGGCGAGGGAAATTTCTGGTTCGGCACGTTCGGCGGCGCCAGCCGGGTCAGTCGCGCCATCGTCGACCCGAACCGTCCGCCGGAAGGGCGCCCCCAAGTGGCGCTGGACCGGATGGAAGTCACGCTGCGGGGTGGTCAGCGGCTCCTCTACCGCCAGGCTCACGATCTGGCGCTCCCTGCCGGCGTGCGCAGCATCCGCTTTGTGTTTGATGTGCTCTGGTTCCAGGATCCGCAGAACCTGCGGGTCAGTTCCAAGCTCAGCGGTTTCGACGAGAATTTCTCTTCGCCGGGCCAGGTGTTCCAGCGGGAATTCACCAACCTGCCGGCCGGAGAATACGCATTGGACCTCCACCACTTCGAGGGGACCCGGCTGCAGGGCAAGGCGCGGCTGGCCTCCTTCTGGATCGCCCCGCCATTCTGGCAGAATCCGCTGTTCCAGTTGCTGGCCGCGCTCCTGGTCTGCCTGCTCGTCTTCCTGCTATTCCGTTGGCGCCTGCACGCCATCGAACAGGAAAAAGAGCACCTCAGCGAGCTGGTCCGCACCGCCACCCACGAGCTGGAAAAGAAGAATACCCTGTTGTCGCGACTGGCCACCACCGACGAACTGACCGGTTTGTTCAACCGGCGCTACTTTCTCCGGTCCCTCCTCCAGGAATGCCGCCGGCTGGCCCGGTCCCGCCCGGGTGAGACGCTGACCCTCCTCATGCTGGACATCGACCACTTCAAGGCGATCAACGACGCCCACGGCCACGAGCTGGGCGATCGTGTCCTGCAGCACGTCGCCCGCTGCCTGCGCTCCGGTCTGCGCACCACCGACTGCATCGCCCGCTTCGGCGGCGAAGAATTCCTGGTGTTGCTGCCCGTGACCCCGTTGGACGGTGGCAAGCGGGTGGCCGAAAAGATCCGGCTCATGCTGGAGTATTACCCCGTGGAGCACGAGGGCCAGGCGGTCCACTGCACGGTGAGCATCGGGGTGACCACCGCGACCAGCCCCGTGGATCATCCGGAGGAATTGCCTGACCAGCTGATCCGGACCGCGGACACCCTGATGTACCAGGCCAAACAGCGGGGCCGCAACTGCACCGTGGCGGAACCCATGCCGGCCTCCGGCACAAAGCCCGTCGCGGGTGAGAGCTGATCCGGTCCCCGTCCGGCCGCGCCGGGAATAACTGACCAATTAACTTGACGAATTAAATCTGCATCTTTAAAATCAGATAATCAGTGCGCGCTTATCTTTCCGGGGCGAGGACGCCATGCATAAGAATGCCTGTCTCCTGCTGCTGGCCCTCCTGCTGACGCCATGTGTCCGAGCGCAGGGAACGGAGTACGATCTGGAGTCGGACCTCACCATCGGCTACTCCTTCCTCTTCGGGGACGCCGATGACGACTACTACCGCAACCACCAGGACATCACCGAAGGCTTCCTCCTGGACCGCTACCGCTTCGCTCTGTCGCCCAAGAAGGAAGGTCACTGGTTCGACCAGTTGCGCGTCGACTTGTCCATCGCCAACCGTGACGACAGCTCCAAGGGGCTGGACGTCCGGTTCCTTAAGCACGGCACCTACGAGGCCCGGGTCAAATACGCGTATCTATACGACTACTTCTCCGACCCGGCCTACAACTACGGGTTGAACGACCGGAACCTGGCCCGCGATGATTTCGATTTCGACTTCAGGTTCAAACGCGTGCCCCATTTTGTCTTCGATTTCGGCTACGGCCAGCTGCGCGTCCGCGACGAGTTCAACTACGGCGCCTTTTACTGGGGCGACAGTTTCAAGATCCCCATCCGGAAGGATCACACCCAGCGGGAGCTCCGCGCCGGGGTGGAGTTCTCCCGGGGCGGGTTCCTGGCCGGATTCTCCCAGTCATGGTACACCCTGCGCGACCGCTCGCCGTACCTCAACCCGACGAGCCGCGGCGCCGGCCTGGGCCTCTACACCATCGAACTGACCGAACTCGACCGCACGCTGTTTTACGACGGCGACATCCCGGTGTCCACGGTCAAGCTGGGGTACGCCGGCGGCCGGTTCTCCGCCGACCTGGTGTACGTCTACGGCGACGGCAGCCTCGACGTCGACTCCATCGATCTCAAACAGTTCCTCTTCGAGGACATGGTTTCCCGGAACGAGATCCTGCTCGAGGCCGCGGGGACGGGCGCCCTGCCCGAGCACCACCTCGATTTACGGCTCGGCGCCGACATCACCGACTGGCTGGGCGTGGAGTACCGCCTTGACTGGCGGGACCTGAAGACGGACTCGGCGGTCGCTCTGACCGACACGCTGCGCCTCTTCCCGGTCAACGGCGCTCCTATCGAATTCACCGAAGCGTACGGCGAGGCCTATCACTACCAGAATCGCGCCGCCGCACACACCGTCGAGGCCACCGTCCGGCCCGCTGACGGCCTGTCGCTGACCGCCGGGTACCGCCGCCGGGACGGCGAACTGACCCACACCCTGAGCCGGGATCAGGTGGTTGAATCGGACATCTTCGACGAATACACGCGCGACACCTACGAGCTGCGCGGCAAGTACCGGCTGGACAACGGCGCCGACTTCCGCGGGTTCTACCGGTACGAATCCATCGACGAGCCGACGTTCCGGACGGCCGGTCGCGCCCGCCACGAGTTTCAGGTGGGCACCAGCCAGCCGCTGTCCGAGCTGCTGACCATCCACGCCAGCTTCCGCGACTCGCGGCTCGACGACGACCGCGTCGGTTTGGACAGCCGGCTCCGGCTGATCGACGCCGCGGTCGACTACGCGCCGCGCGCCGGGATCCACCTCGGGGCCGGTTACACGCTGTTCGACTGCAACTACCGGATCGGCTTGAACTATGCCGTGGAAGACACCATCGTCACGCCGGTGGAAGAGTACGAGGCAGCCCAGAACGGCGTGTACGTCTACGCCGGATTCGACGGCAGCGAACGGATCAAGGGCGGCGTCTCGTTCCACTATCTCGACGATTCGGGCGAGTCGTATCCGCTGTCGCGGTTCGCCGGCCAGGCCAATGTCGAGGTGGGTCTGTTCAAGGACATCTCCGTCCTGGTCGCCGGCCGCTATTTCGATTACCAGGACGTGTTCGCCGCCCACGATTACAGCTTCAACCAGCTGATCGTCGCCTTGCGCTGGATCCACAAGTGAGGGGTGCGCCATGAAACATCCGGTCCTGCTCATTCTGTTTGTCCTGGCCTTCACGGCGCTGCCGGCCGCCGCCGATGAACCGACGGTGGAAACCGGCTATACCGACTGCCTGGGCTGTCACGACGGCATGGACGCCCGTCTCGGCAAGACGCCCCACGGTCAGGCCAACGGGGTTCTCTGCGCCCACTGCCACGGCATCCACCAAGGTGACGATCCCAGCACCGAGAACATCCGCACGCTTAAAAACCCCAAGCCGGAGGAGGCGTTCGCGGTCTGCGCGAAGTGCCACACCGGTTTCCGCCGAACGGAATCCTCCCACAACGGAAGCGGCCGGGGCTGCCTGTCCTGCCATGACATGTGGCACACGGAAAAGACCGCGACAGCCCGGCCCACCCCGGCGGCCCGTCTGCTGCCCGTCAAAACCCTCGACGCCTGCACGCCGTGCCACGCCCGACAGCACGCCGAGATCATGAAGCCGTACCACCACCAGGCCAGCCGCATCGACAACCTGTGCGTCCAGTGCCACGACCCGCACCGGTCGCGGACCGAGATCCGCGCCGATAAAATCGACCGCAAATGCGCCCGCTGCCACCCCGATGCCGCCGGCCCGTTCCTCTACAAGCACCTGGGGACCGGGAGCGACGGCTGCCGCGAGTGCCACCTGCCCCACGGCAGCACCAATCCGAATCTGTTGACGCGCAGCAGCACGCGGTTCCTGTGCCTGTCGTGCCACACGGACACGCCGACGTTCCATGACATGGGCAACCCGCGCTTCGCGCAGTGCACCTCCTGCCACAACGCGATCCACGGCTCCAACGTCAGCGCCAAGTTCATGGAATAGGCGATCGTTTCCCGACTGAATTGACTTCCCCCCGGCCGCGGGCTATACTGTCGCCCGATTTGCGGCTCTTTCTGATCCCGACATCGAGACCGGCCGAAGTGGCGGAACTGGCAGACGCACTGGACTCAAAATCCAGCGGACCGCAAGGTTCGTGTGGGTTCGATTCCCACCTTCGGCACCAATAAAATCGGGCGTTTCCGAGATTTCGGGAACGCCCGATCATCTTTCCACTTTTTGTTTTTCCCCAAATTTTCCCCATTCTCCCATATGATTCCTCAGCAGGACAAAGGGGATTCTGACTTCCGAATAGCGTCTCCCGGATCACATCTTGAATACCCGCAGGAGACCCCGACCGCCCCTGCTTCCCCTTTCATCAACTCCGCAGGAAGGGGAAACTAATAGTTTGTGTGATCGATAGACTAGAGAATCTGATTGAGGAGATGGGTCCGGATAGCGCTGTAGTGATCGTGGATCTCCATAGACGACGTGGCGTCCACGCAGCCTGCCAATTGTCCAGCTTCGTTATAGAAGGAATGCGAGAGCGCTTACTGATCTTTCAAAACGAATAGATCATTAAAATATCGAAATTCTGAACCAGTTCAAGTTTGGTGAAACCGCATGCTCTATGGAGTTAAAGGACACCGGCTAGCCCTGTAATGCAGCGATTCTTTCATTTATTCCCGAACCGCTTCATGAAGCTACCACCACGCTTACAGCCTTTTTCCCCGAAATACGATCCGAGATGAGCTCCACACCATTCTTCAGATACTCGGGCGACAGATGTGTGTACCGTTTGGTCATCGATAAATCCCGATGACCGAGCAAGGTCGACACCGCAAGCAGAGAAGCCCCCTCCATCACCAGATACGAGGCAAAGGTGTGTCTCAAGTCATGCCAATGGAAATTCTGGATTTTTGCCTCTCGAAGTGCCGACCGAAAAGCCCCTCGAAATTCCAGGCCGACTTTCCCGTTCTTTGAGGGAAATACCAGATCGGTATCGAGCCGTCGACTCCGTTTCAGCTCATGAAAGACACTAAAAATCTCACGGTTCAAGGGGACGCCTCGGCGGTCGCCATTCTTCGTGTCTTCCAAGTAGATCATCCCACTCTTCAAATCGACCGATTGCCACACCAGATTCCGGAGCTCGCCTTTTCGAATGCCTGTTCCGATTGCGACCTTAACCGCCGGATATAGGAGTGGGTTCGGACTCTTTCGACATGCGTCAAGGAGCGCATCAAGCTCCTCGGCAGACAAGTATCGACACCGCCCCGTCGGCTCTTTAGGTTTTTCCACTTTCTTCATCGGCGAACTCACGATCCATCCCCACTGCACGCCTTTCGTCAACACGTGACTCAGATTCGCCAACATTCGTTTAACCGCAGTGGGTCCATTCCCTCGACCAGAGGACTTCAACTTCGATTTTGCCTCTTCTATTAATTCAGGGGTCAGTGCCCGCAAGCGAACATGACCATAATGTTCCGCCCACCAACGCAAACGGTATTTGTCCACCGCCTGCGTCGACGCTTTCTTTGCCGAAAGGACATCGGCATGATAGCGCCGGATCAACTCTGCAAGCGTTTTCTTCTCCGTTTCTTTCTGTGGGAGCACGTATCCCTGTCTAATTTGGCTTTCCGTCTCTTGAATCCAGGCTTGCGCATCAGTCTTGCGATCGAAGACCTTCGCCAGGTGCTGACCTCTCATTCTGATGGTCACGTAATATCGATTCTGTCCGGATCGGTTTTTCTTTGCTCGGATCGACGCCATTCCCAATCACCTCGTTAGAGATTCCTCACAACCCCTGGATTGATCAATCCAACTTCAAAGCACACACGACCTGAGTTCCACATCATTCATAGACCCCGAATTACTCAATTTCTCACTTTCCTTTTTCCGGCCGCTGGAGCGGTTGCCGGCACCAACTTACAAGCCGTGTCAATTGAATCCAATCTTCCGACTGTTCTGACAATGCAATTCCTTAACCGCTATTTCTTCTTTCAATGCCATTAAAAAATCCTGCGGCTGGTTTTGATCCGGAGGGTGCAGAACCAGTCGATCTCGAACAGCTCGAAAATCACCCGGGGCCAGACCTTTCAGACTACGTAAGGCCGTCTCGGTAAACTGATCCATCCGTTTTCTTGTTAAAGGCGCCAGCAACTGGTTGTACAGAATCATCGCTCCATCAGGCGTCAACCAATCAAATCCTACTTTGATTTGAAATCGACGCAAGGCTGCTTCGTCTAGCCCCTGTAAACGGTTCGTCGTGCAAACGAGGATGCCTCGATAACGTTCCATTCCCGTGAGAAACGCATTGGTAAAACTGATCTCCCACGATCGATGGGCCTGAGCACGAGGAAACAGAAAGGTATCGGCTTCGTCGATTACAAAGACCGCCTCGTCTCTCTCCGCCGATCGAAACGCCTCGAAGATCTGCCTTTCGGTCTCACCGACAAAAGGACTGAGCAATTCTCCCGCTTGACAGAACTGGATCTCTTGTCCGAGTCGATGAGCCAGGTATCTGGCGAACTCACTTTTCCCGGTACCTGGCGGGCCGTGAAACAACAGATTCAGGTTCCGGATCCCGCCATTCTTCCCCTCCTGGAGGCGCTCCTTGAATGTTTCAAGAGTCCGTAGCAGCATTGTACCGTCACTTGTAATATTCAATGCGTCGACAGAGTATTTGGACTCGATCTCGTTATGATCGGGGCTGCACTCCCCCCCACATTCCAGTGTCCGGTTCGCTTCCAATGACAATCGGACGGCACGTTTAAATCTTGATGTTCCCGGATTAGCTATTGCACGAGCTTTTTTAACCGCCAGATCGATTGTGCCAGCGCTACAGTCATACCGGGTGGCTAGCCCTTTAATGTCACCAGCGGTTAAAGCTCGAGTCATCTTGTTGGCCTTCAGGACAGACTCCCAGATTTTGACCCGCTGGGATCGATTGAATTTCTGGAAGATCACACTATAGGCAAAACGGCGTCGGACGGATGCATCCAGGCCTCGAATAGAATTTGCGATCCATATCATTCGGATACCGTCTTGTTCCAACAATTGATTCAACCAGCCTTTGTCTTGCGTTTCACCACGTTCAAACCACGACAGGTGGGTGTTCAATAGATTGTCCGCTTCATCAACAATGATGAGCGATCCCTCGCCTTGATTGGTGAGATTCATACAGGCTTGAATCGCTGCTCGTCGTTTGTTGGTTGTGTTCGATTCGCTCGAAACGATGGAATAAGCGGGAATGCCAAGTTGCGCTGCCAATGCTCGGGCAAAACTTGATTTACCAGTACCGGTCGGTCCTACGAGTAATATATGCGTCGCCTGACTCGGGCGCTTGGCCAATAATTGTATGAGATGGTCGATCTTCTCTGTGTCTACTAAAAATTGTTCAAGCTCAATGGAAGCGGGTGGGAGACGCTCAAAATAATCGGACTCAATCTGGTCTGCATCAGGTCGCTGGAATAAACCCATGAAGGTATCTTCTAAACAGAACCAAGCGCTCTCCATCTGAATCGCTCCCATGCGTTGCAGGGGACCCTGAAGAATTGCGTTCAATTCTTTCGCCGACATGTCCAGCATGACCTGAAGATAATGCCGATTGGCATACAGTTGGCATTGTAAGTGTTCGACGAAGAAGCTCTGCGCTGGCCGCCACGTGGTACAAATGAACATCAGGATCAAGAAGTCTCGCTCTTGATCGCTCAGAGCGAACATCTTCTGAATCATCTGTCCCCTCCTTTCAAAATCGCTCAGCTTCCGACTAGACAACGTCCGTTTCTGCTTCTCGAGTTGCGTTTCAACTACCTGCCTGAATGCTCGTTCGGTCGGACGCCCAAGCCAGGAGAGGGCGACATCCATTACATCGGGCCAGCGTTCTGGCGAGAGCCGGCACTCTTCCATCGCTGATTGAAAATGCTCTCGTTGTTCAGGGCTGACGTGACGCAGCAAAAACCGATTGAGTGTTTCGATTTTGGGTGCATCCACCAGACAGACCAGAAAGTCCAGCGTCTCTCGACTCAAGATGGGGAAGTGCGACAGCAGGCGTTGGAGATAGCACGCACAGAATCTGCGGATAGCTTTTTGCTGAGGATCCAGCTTCCGGTGCGGGGAATGGACGAACGAACCCGTTTGGCTGATCTTCCGGCGCTTGGCACGCCTTAACGTCATATCGTAAATCATGCGATCCTCCTTGTCGTAAGAGTCAATTCGTCTCGTCAGAGGTCTGCGATCATCATGCCTGGCTGGGCACTGATCGGACCCTACAAAGGTCGCATTGCCTGAGAATAGTTTGTATGAGAAATACAAATATTCTCATAAAATTCTCTTGATAAAAAGAACTCAGTTTATTAGAATATCATTACAAGACATTCTAATACAATTTGCTACTGTAACATGAAACAGATCATATGTCAAGTAAACGAATAAAATATTTCTCTAATATTCGTAATTTCGATCGACAATTGGGACACCGAATCACTTTGATCCGAGGCACATGCACGCAGGCGGTGTTTGCAGAGCAAATTGGGGTGCGACAAGGAACACTCTCAAAATATGAGCACGGCATGGTTCCATCGGAAGCTGTTCTGAAGCGAATCGCTCAAACGGCTAATTGTCCGGTCGAATGGCTCCGAACAGGCTCCACGCCCCACATTTTCGACCGATCCACCAGCCGGGATTTCACGCACCCTCTCCCGGCCGGCGTTGAGCGCTCCTTGTCAGCGATCATCCAAGCCGCTCTGATCGAGGTTCCCGGCGCTGATGTGATTCTGCTCCGAAACATGCAGCGAGCCCTGACGGAGATTTCTGAGAGTGCCTGGGTCCGACGTTACGGCAGACGTTTACAACTGGAAGCATCCCGACATGCAATCACTGGCCCGTACAGTTCGGCGGCAGGAGAGTGGTGCGCCCGATGGGAACAGGAGAGCAACGCAATACCTTCTGAGTGGATAGACTTTTTACCGGCTGGTGCGAAGATACTGGATATCGGATGCGGATCAGGCCGGGATCTGTCGGCCATGCTTCAAGCAGGTTTCGACGCATACGGAATCGAACCGGTTCCTCAACTCCGGATGGCTGCCACCGAACTGCATCCGGAACTCGGGACCCGAATCACCGATGGAATTCTGCCGGGTTTAGGCCTCCCGTTTGGGGGAGATTTCCACGGCGTTCTATGCGTGAACGTCTTTCAGGAGATTTTCCTCGAAGACTTGTATCCGGCCGCCATTGAGTTGCGTTCGCTCATTCGTCCAGGTGGCTTCATGCTCCTTACGCTTCCCCAGCAAGCCGACACACCGATCGGCGGCGACGCACCTCCGTTCCGTCTTCTTCCCAGCGAAGGTTTGATATTCCTTCTCTCGTGTGCGGGTTTTCGGCTGGCGGCAAAGCGCAGCATCCGAAAAAAACTCGGTCACCGCACCGTTCTTGTATTCCAAGCAAACAGCGAGACCCACTCAGTCTGATCTCGACACGACAGTGTGCGTATCGGTCACTGTAGGATTTTGTCAATCAGCCCTTTACCCAGCGAAAGATCCGGCGCTCTCAATTCCACTACTTTCCAGGGGGGATTGCCGTTCCGGAGCCTATTCCGAATGAATCGATCTCGCCGCAATACGGATCCGATGTGCACCGAAGCGCCATCAACGTAGATCGCCAACCTCTTTTCAGGAACGGCAAAATCAGCAACCGAGATCGGCTTCATCCCCTCCGCTGGTGCAACGGGCACCTGTTTCTGTGGTGTAAACCCGTGTTTTTCGAACAGTCGCCAGAACTTGAGTTCCAGGGGTGAGCCCAGACCCAAGGCATATGCTTCTAACCAAGGAGCGGGATCTTCGATATCTCCCACCTTCAGCGGTAGCTTGATCGGGCTGTCTGATGACAGCGCCTCAAGGAACGGTATCGCCAAAGTCCAGTTCAGAATTTCATGATGGCGCTGGTTTGTATAGGATTTCAGGCAGCGGTAACAGGCGGTTTCACACCCTTCATGGTCCAAGTGATCCATGGCCGTCCGAGCGATTTGATGGAATTCGTCCGCCACTCGGGGCAGAAATCCGGTCCCGCCCAGGCTCGGATCAATGAAGGCCAAGGCCACACAGGGGATTTCCTGTTCACTCGTCCTCGTATTCCAAGGGCCTTCGAACTCGAATTCAATCTCCGGACCATCCAGCATGAAGAATCGTCGCATGCCAATGCGAAGAGCGTACCCCAGGGATACCGCCCACGTTTGAACGCCCGCTGGTGATGATCCGGGAGGAATCGGAACCAACAGACGAAGGACTTCCGTCTTGCCAGAAGCCACAATAGCCACGGGTTTACCCGGTTTCCCCGCTTCTGAACAATTTTTGCGGTGGCCGTAAGGATCTACAGCGCTCGATGTTCGGGCTTGCCTGCGACCGCCTTTCGGTTTGTTTTCCTCTTCGGCTGGTTTCACCAGGGCGCCGCACTTGTCACAGATGAAATATCCCTCGGCTCCCTCGTGCAGGCGAACCGAGGCATCGTCCTTGGGCCGTTCGCCTTCATTCAACCAACGAACTTCTTCGTTCCGACTCAGTCGGAGAGAGTAGCCGGCGGCCGTGCGCCACCTTCCCACGATGTCACCGTCCCACTGTGGAAACACGCCGATGCGATTGGGTTCGGCGTAACGCTCCTCTTCATCGGATACGGGTCGTTCTTCCCGTCGGGCGATGAAGCCACCATATTCCACGGCCGGCAGAGGTTGTCCCGGACGATCGTCACCGCAACGGGGGCAGCGGGGACTCTGAGCGTCGTAGCGCAGTCCGCAATTCCGGCACAATCGATAACTCCATGTCGGCCCGCCGGTGGTCGGATTCCAGGGTGACGCCGTGTCCAGTCCGATAACCTTCCAACGTTTGTTTCGGGCAAACACCTGGGCGTTCGGTTCAAATTGCGAAATCCCAAAGCGACGTCCCACCGTCACCGGTTCTTCTTCATGCGCATCCCCCAGCAAGCGGAGAGAGGCCGGTTCCGTTGGGAATTCATATCCTGGCAGAATGCCAAATTCCGCAAATCGCCGCATCGGATAGCCGGCCGACCGATCATCCGCTTCGTTACCCGATCGGGAGTTGTCCGACGGTGTACCCAGAAGACGAGCTATCATTGCAGCGGCATGCTTGGCGGCATCTCCTCCTTTCAAGTCCTCACTAAACATGTTCACCGCCGTCCTGAGTTCAATCACCTGTTTTGCGGTGCGCTCAATGACCCTCCACACCTTGGCCGGGAGCTCCTGCAGGTTGTTGTGGAGGTCGGCTTCAGACAACCCCGCATCCGACAGGACATCCGCTCCAAAGGCCCGAGTGGCCATCTGTACCGCCACGTCAGATTGGCCTTGGAGCGCATTCAACAGTTCTTGAAGCTTCTCCTTCTGGATGGCTCCTTTCTGATCCACGTAGTCAACCATGCGTCCGGACAAGCCGGGTTCGGCGAGACTGAAGACAATGGCATGCAGATGACGCAGCAAGATGTCCCGATTTCCCAACGCCAGATTGGGGGGCGGGATCTCTCCTGCGATCATCTCCTCCGGTCGGTCGTAGAAGTACTGGTCGTGAGGCCTGTTCGGAGCGTAACCGATCACAAGTCCGACTCGGGTTCTCCGGCCGGAACGACCACCTCGCTGAGCGTAGTTGTCGGGCCGAGGCGGGATGTTCCGCAACGCTACCGCATCCAATCCTCCCACATCGATCCCCAGCTCTAGGGTCGGGGAACACGCCAGAACGTTCACCGGGGACTCCTGGGGTTTGCCCTTGAAGGTGTCCTCGATGAGGGAGCGTTCTTCCTGGGTCACCTGAGCGGTATGCTCCCGGGCATGTAACGTGACGATGGTCCCCGAACGGATGCGACGGACGTGCCGACTGTCGCTCACCTGCGCCTCAGTCCACTTCTTCGCCTGCCCATGACAGAGCGGGCAGGGGGCTCCCGGATTCACGAAGGGCATGGGGCGCCCACATACAGTGCATAGGCAGCGGGCATCGTCATCGAGTAAGACGAGTTGGACGGTTTCCGCATTCACCTGGAGCAATTGCCGTTTGTCTCGATGACCGCACAACTCCGGTGCGGTGATGAAATACCCTGCCTGAAGGAAATCCAACAGAGTCAGCATGGATTCTTCGTTCGGGGGGAGTCCTCCAAAACTCTCAACGAGTCGACAGAACAACTCTCCCGCTCTGGGGCTCCGGCCCCCGGCTCCCGGTTTTCGCCAGAAATTTTGAACGTTGATCCCCGCCGGTATTTCCTCCTTGCCGACGTGCAACAGGGGTTTTCCTTGAACAGAAGCGGCGTAGCCCTGGGGTTGGGGAATCCGTCGCTCCCACTCGGCGGAACGCAAGGCCTCGGGAAAGGCGGTATATGCAGGGTGGGCGCAGAGCAGGGGCCGGGACAAGGCCGATCTCGTTCTCATCTCATCGAGCAGGCATGCGCAGATATATTCAAGCGCTTTGAGGGGAATACCCAGCCGCTCGGACAGATCCTCACCTTTGGCCTCGATGTATTCGTCTAAACGGTCATAACGTACCCCCACCAGTCCCAGATTGAATAGAGTGGCCCGGTAACCGGCATTGACCGCAATCTCATCCAAAAGTGGCGCTTCTTCCCAGGCACGGATCCGCTCTTGGGTCTCAGCGGGAAGCCAGGTGACATCACCACCCGGAAGATGTGGATTGTCTCGATGCTGAACGCCCTCATTGGCCAGCAACTCCACTGAACGCTGAATGGTCAGCGTGCCTTTCTCCTTCAACAAGCGGTAGAGATACCGGCGCATCCGGTCATACCGGCTGGCAAAATGGATGAAGCGGGCCTGGTGAGCCGCATCCTGCCGGCTGTCACTGAAGATCAGCAGGCGGTCTTTGCCGTCGTATCCCGGCCGATCCTGGTTGGCGGCCCGCAGCGCTTCCAGTGTTCCCTCGGTGATCACCTTCAAGGCGGCGGAAGTTCCCAGCGACACGGGCGTGATCACATTCCGGCTGCCGGCGCTTCCGCCACAACACAAGCAGCGGTTCCTGGCCGGTGCCAGGATGACCTTCTGTGGATAATCGGATTCATTGGGACTGAACAGACAGGTCTGAGGATCGAATGAACCCCGGAGTATCACCCGACCCTTCATCTCTTTCGGCTGATCTCGCCTCCGGCGATTGGGCCGTTGCGGAGGCACATCCTCACCATCCTCCCCGGTTTCCTCGTCTCCCCGGAAATCCGACTCGAAACGTTGGAAGTCATAAAGCACCCACTCCATTTTTTCATCCAGGATGGCACTGGGACGGAGGGGCCCTTCTTCCGGATCACCGACAAAGCGGAGGTAGTCCACTCCGCAGTTTCGACAGAGATACAGGGGGGCGGTGGGATACCCACAGGCACAGCTCTCCTCGCCTTTGGGATGGAGTCGGTTGCATTGCGGGTTGAGACATCTATGAAAGCGCCAGCCCCCCCGGATGAACCGATGGGCTCGAATTCGGATCCCGCCCGGGATCCCCTCCGGCAGAGCGGCTCCCGCAACCAGAGCGGCTTCCACTTCCACTCGTACTGTTTCTGGATCGGCATCCCGCCGTTCGGGTACTTCCTCGACCACCCGTTGGGTCAACTGGCTCACCGACCGGGGTGCTTCGATCAACCAGCGATTCAAATCCCAGAGCCAGCGGCATCGACGGGCAGCCTCCGCAAGAGAGAGGTTCTCATCCAGTCCGGCTAGCTGGCAGAGCACTCGGCGGATATTTTCCGGATCTTCGGGATTCACCGATTCCGGACTCACGGGTTTGGGTGCGAAAGTCGCATCCACCGGAGTCGTGAGATGGGCGATTTCCTCACCGAAAACCCGGATGGAATCCGCAGGGAAGCCGGTCAGTTTGGAAAAGAATTCCTGAACGGCCTGATCACGCTGTTGTCTGGGATTTTCGTTGGATCTTTCCTCGTTCGTTTGGCTTTTGATGGTCGCCGAAGTGCCCACCGGAATCAATTCGGGATATCGGAAGTGGCGCTCCGCATCCGACACGTTTGTCTCCCAATCGTGCCGGGCGCCGTGCAGGTGAGATCGAAATCGCCGCACCAACAGAGCGATATGCCCCCCCAGACTCCCCCGGTAGGTATGGACCTCGTCCAAGACGAGGAATCGGCACCGGTGGTTGGCGAAGATCCCCTCCCGGTCCGCCGGACGCACCAGGAGATATTCCAGCATCATATAGTTCGTCAGCAAGATGTGAGGGGGCCGCTCCCGGAGTCGTTGCCGCTCCTCTTGTTTCGTACTGCGATCGTATTTGGCCACGGAGACGACACCCGAGAATTTCGACTTCTCCAGATAATCCTGGATCCGCTGCAACTGGTCGTTGGCCAGGGCGTTCATGGGGTAAACCAGAATGGCCGTGAGGCCCGGTCGGTGATAGCGGAGCGAATCCTCGATCGCATTTTGGATGACTGGCAACAAGAAGGCTTCGGTCTTGCCCGATCCGGTACCCGTTGTGATGACCACGGGACGAGCGACGGGCGAAAGCAGTTCGACGATGGCGTCCGATTGATGGGAATAGGCGAATGGGTCTTGAGTCCGCTCTTCCATCACCGCCGCCAATTTAGGATCCAAACCCAACTCTCGCCATGCCTTGCCCGTACAGAACGGACGATGGGCCTGATAAAAAGGCTCCTGAGCCAGAAAGAGGGGACGATCCAACTCCTTTTCCAACGCCTCCCGCAACAAGGGGTCTTTGGCTCGGAATTCGGTTCGCAGGTGATCCCGATATTCGTCGATGACATGGTCGAGGGTGCGGATAGGGTGCAGAGTCATTTACATCATCCCTTGGATTGTTGCTCAAGCACTTGAACGAAGGAAGACTGAAGATTCAGACGGTGGATTAAATTCAATCTGTATTCATCTTCGTACAACGTTAAGCGGCGTCGAATCTGTTCCGGTCCTGTTTTCTGCCATCTTTGCGCAATCTCTGGTATTCGTTCCAATGAAGCCTGAGCAGATGCTTTCCAATCCCATTTTTTCAAAGCTGGATAAATCACTTCAAAATCTTCATCCACGTCTATGGGCAGACCTAATTCAAATCTGGTGTTAAGTTGAAAGGCCCAACCGAGAACACCCGGATGCGATGCCATGAGAGGTATCATATCTCGAATCATGATTGCACAGAACAGACGGGCCTTTCCCCGCCACTCCTCTGTGGGTGGCTTCTTCCCAACCCATGGATAGAGCCATTCACTTATCATTTTGGAAAAGGAAATCCAGTCTATCTGAGTAAACTTCTTCCACAAATCGTGCATGTCTGGCCAACGTGTTTTCAGAAAATCGGCCACCTCAAGATCGATCACCTGAGTGCCAACCATTAATTTATATCCCTCCCCCGGATGGGGTTTATACCACTCCAATCGGGGAGAAAGCACAATACAGAATAGGCGTTCTAAAACTTGTTGGTGGTCTACTTGTTCTCCCCATCTGAACGCTCGGTCCATTAACAATTGCCGGCGACGGATAAATTCCGCTGGAGTTTCTAGTCCAGAAACCCATTTCTGTATTTGACTCATAGGAGTATCAGGATGCAGAGCTGTTGGCCGCTGATCCTCCAGACAGCTATCAAAGAGATGGGGAAGTAAAATGTCAGGAATAAAGTTGAGGAAGGGTGCGGCATGTTCGAATGCGAGCGTGTTATCCATTTCCCAAGCCCAGATCGCCTCCTCCCGGCCAAGCTGCGCATACAAAGCAAGAATTCTTCCTCTACTAAAGTAAGACAACTGCTCAATTTCCGTTCGAATCAATTGATCTGGGACCATTCCTCCTCGAGCACGAGCCCCGATCAGCGTCCTAATACACTCTGATTTATTTGGAGCTTCTGCTATCAGTTGATCTCTGAGAGCAGAAGAGACAGGGTTCTTCCCGAAGAACACATCTTTCACCAAGGCATAGCGTAAGGGTTCAATACGGACCTTCACCAGGTTATTGCTCTCTACCTCGATGATGCCCCCGACACTGAGTCGAGTGAGTATTTCTTGAATCTCTAATGGACGTAGTTGATATATCTTAGAGACCACGTCCAGAATCATGCCGACTTCGCCGCCTAATGCAAAACATGCAAGCACTCCTTTCACATGGGTTGTATCAGAAGTGAAGCGGAGCACTTCTTCCATCAACAGATCCCCCGATAATGCCTTTTCCCAGTGTCCGCCTTCCCACATTTGACCGAGCACCACCGCTATACCCGGCCTGCCGGCGGCTTGCGTAATTAAAGCAGTCACGACTTCAACCGAGGCTCTTATGTGCATCCTTTCAGTTAAAAGATAGAGCAACTCATCCCGATTGAATAATCCCACTTCAATCGTCATCGGATCAGTCAATCGACGACTTATTTCTGCTTCTTGTCCGGGCCAACAAGAAGCGATGATCCTAAAGCTACCCTCGATCTCCCGTCGGAAATGAACCAGCTCCTCCAACAGTTCTAGTTTGTTTCCCGCATCATCCAGGATCAACGAAGGCGGATCCTGACTCCGAATACCATCGATTACTCGATCCAAATCACGGCTAATCACAAACAATCCCAATCCGGTCAATGCGAAATGGTGAAGGAGGTATGATTTGCCGGTTCCGGGTTGCCCGACTACAATTTGATCCGCTTTGGAATCCACCAAACTTTTCAATTCTGCATCACGTCCAATTAGACCCAGATCCAGCCATCTCCGATTTTGGGCAGGCAATCTGGATAGAGCAGGTGGTTGTCCCGCCAATCCCAACAGTTCTCTGCACCACCTGGGACTATGATAGAGACGGTTGGCCAGGTCGTCCTGCGCATGAATTTGTTTAACAGTAAAGCCTTGATCATGGGCTGCACCGACAATGCGATCTCGCCTTGTAGGTGTTAGACTTTGCGATGTGGCTACGACAACTACACGGCGAGGACCACCTGCAGCAAGATAACTCTCAAGATTGTTTCGCACGTTGCCAATCACATCTAAAGAAGTTGTAGCAACAAGTGGAAAGGGCTGGTCTGATTCGTCAGCGATTAAACCATCCCGCCCGCTGTCCCCTCCTCCTGGTATAGGAACAAGACCCGGATAAACCTCTCGGAGAATATCCATGACGCAAGCTTCAAAAACTAAAGGATCAAGATGCTTCGACAACCGATCAATGATTTGGTTATAAAAAGGATCGGCCATTTATGCCCCTCCGATCATTCAGCAATTCTGTTTGAATAAATAGCGAGTGCCTCGCTTCTGTCCGTCAATAACAGCCCAACCTTCATTCACCAATCGGCGGAGCAGTGGGCGAACTTCGGCTGCAGAGAGATTCAGGGTTGCTTGAGCATCGGCGCTGTTGATTACCCCCTTCTGTTTGAGCAACGTCAGTAGGGTATGTAAAGAAGAATCTTCTGCTCCACTAGACTCTTCTTGATCTACAAACTGAAATAACTTTTGAGGTTCCGACACTCGGTGGGGGGAGAGACAGGGATAATCAAGCACCGGGTGAGGCAGGTTCTCATTCAGCGGGATGTCCCAATACGGATCATATTTCTGAATAAATGCGCTATGTCCAATTGCTTTTAATTCATCAAATTTTTCCAGACATGCCCGTAATGCTTGGGGATAACTAGCATGACTGAACGAGTGAAGAATGTAATCGTATTGATTTCTGTCAAGTCCATAAGCATCAGCAACAGCGGCATCAATCACAGATCGAACTTCCCACCTTGAATGGTCATCGACCAAAACGGGCCATGTAAAAGGTTCTCTTTCCTTTTCCCGCCAATTGTGTCCAACTTGATCTTGCCAGAGTTTTATGAAGCCGTCATGGTTGCAGGTCAGCCGTAGCGCTGAATGAACCATCAAGCCAGTGAGCAGTTTCTCTGTCATTGGTACTGGACATCCTTTCAGGATGAAAAGGCTCAGGTTAGCAGACGCTCTCTGTCGCAATATCCAATCAAAAGAGAACGAGTTCAAACACGCAAGTAACAATAGTGCTTGTGAATTAGCACGCACCTGGGGTTTCCGTTCGCAGGGAGCTGAATGACTAAAAACCGATCCGGGTGGAATCAAACTGTATATACAGGTTCTTTCGTTAGTGGAACTGGCGACCGCCCGAAAAGCCAATCGAAAATATCGTGAGGCCTCAATCCAACCAGGTTTGTCAGCAATTGAAGATCGAGCAACAATAAATTGAGGTCGCTCATCCCAGTGATCTTCATATTGATGAAACGTCTTTCCTTCATGGAGAATAAGATATCCACGAGTCAGCAGTTCTCGCAGTACCTCGGGATTTCTCGGATCTTGCGTATTGGCGAGTAATTCAGATGTCCGTGTGAAACGATCTGATGCGTATGTTTTATTGACCTCTTGACTGATCGTAATTCTCCGATCACTCAGCCAATCTTCCAAAGAACAACTATTCGCATAACATCGTTGAGCAATCATCGAATCAGGAACATTTCTGAGTTCTAAAAATGAGAGGTATTCACCTCCCGTTCGCCTTACAAAATCCAAAGAATACTCCAGCGCCCGTTCACCACGATCGCTGAAAAGCCAATTATCATCATGTAGGTAAAACCCACACGTAAAGTTGGACGAGGGTCCAGGGATTTGCGCCACAACTAAAGCGAATTTAAAACTGGAGTGAATATCAAAAAGTCTGTTCGAATTTTCAAAAGAGAGACAGCAAATCAGCCTCATTTGTTCTAGATAAAGTCTGCGAATTCCCGTCGCTCCTTCATTTGCATGAAACGCAGATGGGAATACAAATCCCAATCTTCCCGAACGATCCAGCAACTGATAGGCTCTTTCCCCAAAAAGTAAGAAGGAATCGTACGTACCCCTGCCTGCTAGATTACCTTTGACTCTCGCTAAATGAACCGAAAACAAACGATTAGCGGACCTGTCCAGAGATAAGAAGTAATTTGAATACTCTAGATATGCCGCCTGAATTATTGGATTATTCAGTATCTGCTTTTGTATGGCTTGTTTTTCATGTTTTGACTTTCCCTCCAGATAGCGGAAATCAAGTCCTCCAAAAAACTGGTCATCTGCACGACGTATCGGTTTCCAGGGGGGGTTTCCCAAAACAACATTGAAACCGGCTTTTTGAGACGGATTCCCGTCAGGGAAAAAAACCTCAGGAAAGGTCAAATCAAATGAACACGCTGGAGCATTAGATGTCAGTGATGTTTGTTGAAAGACATTCTCACTACCATGCATTTTGAGTGCACTATCTGCATCAATTGGTAACGACGGCTTGATTGAAGAATCGTCATTACCTTCATGCTGTAATAAAATCTGACTGAGAAAACTGTGATTTGAGAACACCTGAGAGATGTCTTTCCCTTTTGCGACAGCTTCAACAAGGTTACTGAACATATTATCATCCGAATTTCTAGATCCAGTATCTTGTCCAGATTGAATAAACGATCCTTTTCTCTTCTGGGTTTGTGCTTTATTATCCCAACCCATCAGCACACTAATAGCCCATATTCTGGCCACCATCCGAAAAGGAAACAGCGCTTCATCAATTCTATTCTTTGCCCTTTTTTTAGCTTCAATTTCTGCCACGCTTATACCCACACTAGCTTCAAGTTCCTTTATAGAACGCAGGGCATCGGCCAATTTTTGTGATAATGATTGCTTAAGGCCCTGATGGAATAAGTTGTCGATCGGTTTTCCGCTTCCTGGGTAAGTGAGAAGCTGTTCAAAGAACGGTCCGGTAAGCGAATCGCCCAACACCAGTCGATGATCCAGGAAAGTGAGGGGCATCCCCTCGGCGTGGGAGACCAGCCAAAGCGAGATTTTGGCCAATTCCACGGCCAGGGGGTTCTTGTCCACCCCATACAGACAATGCACGGCAACGAGCCGTCGGCAGAGCGCCTCAGCTTTTTTCTGCGATAGCCCCGACTCCTCGCCCTCAGGCGCTCGGCTGGGCAGGTACCGAACGAGTTCGTCGTCGGGATCGGGCAAATCTTGCACCCGCCGACGATATTTGACGGCTTCATTCAGAGACTGTTCTTTTTCAGCGTCGGTACGGGCTCTTGCGGCTTTCGCTTCGGCCTCCAGCGCAATTTCATCGCAGAGCCGACAAGCCTCGTACAGTTTCTCGCCCAGGAAGCGGCAGGCCTCCACCAGGAAATGGCCGCTCCCCATGGCCGGATCCAACACTTTCAATTTCAGGATGGCCTCTGGATTCGGATCTTCCCGAGGGCTGCGCTCCGCTATCTGTGGTCCCAGTGTCTCCTGCACCAGAAAACGGACAAATGAATGGGGGGTGTAATAGGATCCGGTGGCTTTCCGCCCCAGCCCCACCCGCAGGAAGAAGCGACCGGCAGAAATCTCTTCGATCCAATCCACCCGGGTCTTTAGACCGCCGGTTTCAGACGCTTCGTCGTCATCTTCTCCTGGCTCATCATCGTTTGACGTTTCGTCCAAATCGTTGTCGTCGCACGATTCAGTGTCCGCCTCATCGTGAGGGTTGTTTCCATTCTGGACCGCTGGACGGTACTTTTCACCCTGCGCCACCGGGACCACTACCTCCAGCTTCTGCCGTCGCAGGCGGCACATGGTTTCGGTGGCGATCCCGGGTTCCAGTTCCAGCAACGCTTCGTAGACTCGACCCAGATCCTCGATATCCAAGGATCCGTAGTGCACTCTGCGGCGGGTGCCGGCGCTCCGGGTCGGCGATGTCCAGAGCAGCCGATCCAACAGCGCCGCACAGGCTCGCTCCCCCCAATCCAATTTCGAGAGCCACGGGGTGGCCGAGTCCCCAAAGAGGGCCCCGCCCAGGGGCCTGACGTGAAGCTCCGTGCACTGGAACCCTTCCGTGAACATCCGGAAGAGAACCCGTAGGCCGTCCTCCAACAGCCGGCCGGTTTCTGCCCCTTGATCCAAGGCGGCTCGCACGTGCCGGGCGAGAGCGGTTGACGGCGAGTAGGTGTTGCGCCACAAGCCGACCGAGGCGAACGAAAACGCCTGCGCCGGATTGTCGTAGGCCTCGAGTTTCAGAATGACCAACAAGCGGTAAACGACGATCAGCCCTTCCCGCCAGAGGTGGCGGGCCAGAACGGCCTTGTCCGTCTCAGCGAACAACGCACTTTGATTTTTCGGATGATCCAGCACCGCCTGAATGAATCCCTCGATGGCCTGGCGGGCCTGGACCCGCAGTTCCTTCGTGACCCGAGCCTGTTGCAGGCGAGCCTTTTCCGCCAGCTCCGGGACCGCCCGCAACCCCGCCGGACCGGCCAGAGCGAGCAGCAGCACGTAGGTCTCCGGAACGTCCCGGCTGACCCGCCACTGGGTCTGGATGGGCAGGACGATCTGGGAGTCCGGCCGGGCCGGATCCGTGAGCAGGATGCGCAATTCGACCCCGTTGGTCAGGAGACCCACTCTCTCGCCCGCAGCGAGCAAGACCCGCTGGGCGATGCGGACGGGGCTGAACCGATAGGCCCGACCCCGCCGGGTCGGGGCATCCAAATCCTCTTCAAAACCCGTGGCCCATACCCGCAAGCGACCGCCATTGGTATCGGCCAGCAGAAACCCGCCGGATTCGCTCCCTTCTCGAGTGGTGACTTCGGCTGCCGGCGACATCCGGACATAGCCCAGCCGTTGGATCAGCGGCTCGATGACATGATTTCTCACCCGTTCCGGCCCGCCCCGGGAGACCAGCTGGCGCAGCATGCGCCGATAGACTTCCCAGCTTTCCTGCAGCGCCCGGCCCTCATCGCCGGTGGTCCGGGGGATCAAGCCCAGTCGTCGCAGGTCGTTTTCCAGGTCGAACTGGACGTAGGGCTCGGGGAAGATGGGCCCGATGAAAGAAGCGTGTCGCAAAAAATCATACGCCATGACGCCCCTCCGGGACGAGCATCAGCAATCCCAGCGGCACAACCTCGGGTTGGGTCATCTCCTGGCGACTGCGGAGCTCATCACTGCGTTGGCGATAGATCGTGAGCACGCTCTCCGCCGCACTCCGAAGGTGGGGCGGTTGACTTCGATCCAGGGAATACCCCGCCAATCGTTCAGCCGGATCCTTGATTTGCCGCCATTCCGGCCGAGTCGTCGGCGTGTGTTCAGTATTCAGGTCGAAGAGTGATTGTTGTGGAGCTTCAGCTATTGCCTTCGACAGGATCGCCTCGGTACGGTCCAGCACCCATTGTTGGAGCGCCCCGATTTCACTCTTCAGGTTCTTCCGCCGCTCTTTGATATAGGCTTCAGCGATGGGGAAGAATCCTTCGGTCGCAATCTGCGTCGCTTTAGATCGGGCTGATCCGCCCCATGAGGCAAAATGATGTTCCCATAATCCGGCGGTGGGTATCGCCCTTCGGGGATCGGCAGCTGCCAACCAGAGGTCGGGGGACGACAAAAATTCAGAACTCCACGAAGCGGCGACCTTCACAGCCAATACACGCTCAAACTCACGTCCCGCACCACTGGATACTCGTCCCAAAAAGGTGAAGATGAGCGCCGGCTCGGACGCCTTCGAACTCACCCCGCTCACTCGAGGGTCCTGCAGCGTCTGTCCACCCTCACCCAAGCTGAGATGACGGACCCGGTCCAGCGCCCGGCGCACCAGCGGATGGGCCCGACCGAGATATCCCAACGGCTGTCCGGTTGCGCCGAGGGTCTGATCAGCCCGGGTGGTCAATCGAGCCCGGCGGGATGCGGGATCCATGCCGGGAATATCTTCGAGATCGTGCACCCAGGCTGGTGGCAACACCAATTCGAATTCACCATCGGATGGACGGCCGTTCACGCCCCCTCCATCCAACAAGACGGCGTCGGTGACGAACCCGGCCAAATCTACGGCACTCATCGACTCGCCCGTCGCCAGCGCCGTGCCGGCTTGCTGAAGGATTTCCTCCTGAGCGTTGAGACCGGCATCCCCCAACCAGGTGTGCGATCGGGCTACTTCCACGAATCCTTTCAGGCTGTGTTCAATCTCTTCCAGAAGCTCTTGCGTGGCGGCGTCGGCCCCCTCGTCCTCTTTGGGTTCCTCGAGATCGAACAAGACCGGCTGGCCCTTGAAGAGTCGGGTTTCCTCGTCGAGCATTGACTGGAGCAAACGTTCGTTGGACAGATCGCTGGCACTGGTCAATCCCAGGGTGTTGGGCACGAAAGTCAGGCGCTTCCGCTGCCGCTCGTACTTAGCGATGAGGCGGAAGAGGATTCGTTCCTCAAAAGTCCCGGCCAGGTACAGGTAATGGACGATGGGTGGCCGGTCCTGCCCGTAGCGGTCGATACGACCGTTGCGCTGTTCCAGCCGATTGGGATTGAACGGCAGCTCAAGATGGATCAGGTGATGGCACCGCTGGTGGAGGTTGAGTCCCTCGGCCGCCGCATCGGTGCTTACCAGAATCAGGTTGTCGTTGTCCTGAAAACGAGTGGTCACGTCCTGACGCTTGGATTTCTGCTGGCTGGTGGTTTCATCATCCGACCTGCTGCCGCTTAAAGTGAGGAGCCCGGTCAATCCGGCGGTCTGAAGCGCATCCACGACTGCCTTCTGGCTGTCGATATATTCGGTGTAGATTAGGATGTTCGCCCGGGGCTCTTGCCGGCGGATCTCTTGGACGATCTGAATCAGGCGCTCCAGTTTGGGATCGCCACCCATGGCATGATCCGCCAGCTGAACGAGCTCTGACAGGGCGACGGCGATGTCCGCTTTATGCTTGAGGTGGTACTTACCCTGACGGATTTCCCGATTCAACGACGCCAGTTGTTGCGCAAAATCCTCACTCTCCAGCTGATGACGCTCTTCCTCTTCTTCCGAGGTCCCAACACCAAACCGACTGATCTTCTTGTGGCATTCCTTCAAGGTACGGAGCCGTTGACGCCGGTCGGCGATGCTCTCCTCCTGAGTGTCGAGTAGCTGCTGGAATCGATCCGCCACGACCGCCAGCGTGGCCCGACAGGCGGCGACGGTGGACACGCTGCGTTTGAGCAAGGCCAGGAATGACAGGACATCATCATACCGTCTGGATCGGAATGCCCGTTTGAGTTCGGGCGCAATCAGATCCACCAGGGAGCGGTGCAGGTCCATGAATACTGGATGGCGAGTCGATTCTACCGCCACGGGGCACGGGACCACCTGCCGGTCCGGAAACAGGGGTTTACCCGTCAGCGAATCCTTGATATGGATCTTCAGCCGGCGGATCACGTGCTGACTGTAGCGTCCTTCTCGCAACTCGCCCCGCCCATTCACGAGTGAGGGATCTAACAACTCGCAGAGCGAGGCGAACGACGAATCGTTGCCGTCGTGGGGCGTGGCTGTGAGCAACAAGAGAGCGTCGCACCGTCGGGCCAACACTTCCGCCAGACGATGACGCTGGGAATCTTCACGGCCGGCGGCGGTTCCCAGATCCATGCAGTGGTGGGCCTCATCGATGACCACCACGTCATAGGTAGTGCGTTCCAACTGCTCCAGTACCTTTTCTTGTTTGAGAAAATCCAACGAGACCAATCCCAGGGGGATGTGGTCAAACGGGTTCGCTCCCAGTTCGGTCCGCCGCCTGATCTCGTCAAGCAGGGCCCGGTCCACCACCTGCAGGCGGAGTCCGAAGCGGGTCCTCATCTCCTGCTCCCATTGCGTCAGCAGCGGCCCGGCCGGCGAGACAATGAGAATGCGATGAGCGATGCGACGGGCAATCAACTCGGTCAAGATCAACCCGGCCTGAATCGTTTTTCCCAGACCGACCCCGTCCGCCAGCATCAGCCGTGGCCGGCTCATCCGGATGGCCCGGAGAACGGGAACCAGTTGGTAGGGCTCTAGCCGCAGGCGTCCGGGCTGGACGGCCAACAGAGCTTCTCCGCCCAAACTCTGATCCAACAGAAACGCCTCATGGTAGACCCGCCAATTGCTGAGCGGGGCGGCCTTCTCGGGTTGAAAATCGTGCTGGACCGGATCGATGTTCTCAAAGGGAGTGAGCAGATCGAGCTCTTCCCCCCGCAACGCCCCTTCGATACCCCGCAGGCGGTAGAGTGTCTGCGGTCCCAGCTTCTCCGCAAAGACAACCTCCCACCGCAAGCCACGGGCGAAAACCTCCGTCCCTGGCAGCAGCTCGTTCATAACCCGCCTCCACCTTGTCTGGAAGCTCTAATATAGCCCATTTCTTAAAATTTTTGCGAGGGATATCCGCTCGAATCCCCCCCTCGCCCCCTATCTGATGAGTGGTAATGAGCACCACTCACTGTTCAATCAGGCCGTGCTCTTTCAGGTGCTCACCAATGCTTTTTCCCAACAGTTCAGATCGGGTATTCGCTATCTCGCTCGACATCACCGAAACACCCAAGTTGAGATATCGATAATGCTCGCAAACAATGGTTTTCTCTTTTTTCTCCTCAGACTCTTTCTCTATGAAAGTTGACTGATTCACACGTATCTTGGATTCATTATTGCCTATTATCAAGCCGATGACGACAGTAGGTTCATCCCCACATAGCAGCGGCGCTCCAGATAGACCCTCTGGTGCGACATACGAGAGCTCATAGGCACAAAACGGATTTCCCTGATAACCGACCGGCTTGTATTTCACTCGGGTACTGACCACATGCCCTAGGAATGCCCGGGTGGTGAATCTGGCTTCGCCATCGGCGTAGGATAAGCCGTAAGGATAACCGATCGTCTTGACCGTCGTCAGTAATGGCACCATCTGAAGCCGCCACGGCAGGGCGACAGGGCGTGGCATATCCTTGCTCTCCATAAAAGCGAATCGGACTAGCCCAACATCCGCAGTCAGCAATTCCCTTGCTTGAATCTCAGCGGTCGCCCATCTCCCCTGACTGCGAAAGGCAATGACCGGACCAAGATCAGGAGGGCAGCCGTTCACCGCCTCGACGACATGACCTGCCGTCAGACAGTAGTCCCCACCAATGGCAAAGCAAGTCCCCCGAACCTCACCCCGGAGTGAATACACGCCCCCATGCCATTTCTCAGCGAAAACAATCGGGGCAACAATTTCATTGGCCTCGAGCATAGTGTCCTCCGTTTCAAAACTGCTCACAAACTCGTAGATTGACAGATCTTGTTTCGTAAAGATATTCAGCGACCGTGTTATTGAATTCAGAAACCATAAATTTACTATTGAGATCTGCCCAAACAGCAGCGCTACCACTGAGATCTTCAAGTTCCATCAGAAATTCAAGGTATTCATCTGTTAAAATTGATTTAATGTCCCCACGGTTCTTCAGGCCAGCAATCTTGCTGACAGACTTTCTACTTTCACACTTGTATCCTCTATCATAGTTCCAAGTCTCTGTCTCTCTTGGTAAGCGCAGTTTAGTGGACAGAATATCTCTCAATTGCTCAAAATCCATTCCACGAAGAACAAGATGCTTATAGCTCTTCTTATGAGTCGTGTTCGTTATGATCTTGATACTTTTAAATATACCTCCCCTTGTGTAGTTCCATCTTTTCTTGGGATAACGCATTTTTATAGCCAGATACTTTCGCAATTGCTCGGGATCCACTCCATGACGAAACGCATTGTTTTGGTCGAGCATGTATCTGATAACTCGATTGACTCCATTCAGCTCTTTGATTCGTAATACAATCTCATTAACCATTTTTGGATCACGATTGAGCTCCTTCTCGATATATCCCGAAAATTCTTCAACTGAGCGAAAATCAGATGTTCCGTCACATTTCGTAATTCGCTGCCAACTTGTATTTAAACGGTCTGAGAGACCTATATTAATATCTGATTTTCTCAACGCCAGTAAGCAATGAACATGAACAAGATATCGACTTTCATCATAGGACTTTCCATGATCTTTCTCCAAGGGCTTCACGGCAGTAGTGCGAAAATAGCCTACCATATTCTTCAAATCTCGCCCTTGACTTAATTTTTTCCAACCATGTAGGATCCTGTTGAAAGTGTCCCCCACCTCAGTAAACGCAACATCCGGGACACATAATGTGAGGAAAAAAAAGGATAAATCATCATTACGCTGGTACTGTTTTAGGGCATCGTTTATGGAATTCTTTATTAAATGTAAATTGTATGGATGACAGATCGGGCAGAATCTGTAACCACAAAAAAACCCATCAACATATGACTCAATCAATTGGCCATTCCTGGGATACAATCTGGTTTTAAGGAAATATTCGCAGCATGAGTCCGCAATGGCAAAGTTTTTTAAATAGTCGTGTTCGGTCCAGAATCCCTTCCGAATAAAATCCCATCCCAGTTGAGAAATGATGTTCAGTACTAGAACCTTTTTTGCCAACCCGGCGTTGATCACATCAATACCATCCCAACGAACAATTGGTAACTCGGCATCAAAATTTTCTCCTTTTAAAAATCTCATCTGTTGAAATTGAGAAATAACATAGAGATACTCTTCTTCTCCTCCCACGTCTTCTACACCATTCTGCATTAATCTTCCTTGTTTCGTCTTCGTCACCATACTAATCCCTCCAAATTTGATTTCCTTTAAAAGTCAACAAATGAACATGAAATAATGGGTCCCACAATGATAATAATAGTGTAAATTAAGTGATCTCACCATTAATCGAACCCACTGAACACCACCAGGCTGAACATTTCCACTCGCATTCATACATCTCACCAAAAGCTAATTTTTTCTCCCATTAAAACGGTTCTCTTCTAACCATTCGAAAAAGGCTTTTACATCAATGATTACTTTGCGACTTGCTTGGATAATCACCTTGTCAAATCCATTTTTTGACTTGTTTAAGATCATTTTTCGAAGCCAGGCTTCAGTAAACACAGGATATCTAGACACAAAGCATTTGATATCCATCAGTTCCAACGATGATTCATCATTTTCAAACATGTCCAACCTCCAATTCGATTGTCTTCTCCATTAAACATAGACCCCAGATTCAATAAAAATTTCGCCCTAAATCCATCTTGTGGATAAAAAATCATATATTCTTTATTTGGGAGAATAAGGGCGGTTGTTGAAAACTTGGACTGTTCGAAGCGAAGTTTACAACATAATCATGCGGTATCAGACATGTAGGACGAAACACTGAGCTCTTTACCGATTGTTAAGACACCTGGGTTAATATATCCAATATCAGTTATTTAATCAGACCTTCTGTCAATTTCTTTGGTCACTCATTCGTTATTATTCGTGCAGCTCTTGAGGCCAGATTAGACCGATCATTCAATGAGTTTTTTCTATAGTAGTATTTAAAGATAAATCTTGTTGACCACAAAAATCGTCTATCGTAAACTTGGATTCTTAATATCCAGAACATGTTTTTGTGACGATTGTGCGCTGACACCCACACATAGGAAGGGGAACACATTTAACAATTCACAATTTTCGTTGGGGAGGTTTTTGAATGCTGCGAGCATTTGTAACATTCTGTTTGTCCATTCTGTTCACGTTTTCAATTGCCAGCCAAAGCAATGCGACAACGCCAAACAGAGATGCTGACTATGGTAGCCAGACAATCAGAGGCGTCCAGAGAGAAACTGAGCCAGTTGAACAGCTCAAGAATCTCCTCTCAAAGAGAGAGAAATTAGCGCCTCGATTTCTTTTTACAAATCCCAATTTTTCAAGCGCTGGATTCACTTTTCACTACGTGAATACCTTTCACGGGAACATTTCATTCCATATTCGTGACCTGGTCATTCCCGGAAGAGTTCCCATTGTTATCAGTCGGATCTACAACAGCTCTCTTTCTCCTATCCAGGGATCGATCGGGTTCGGCTGGAAGCTCAACTATGATGAATACTGCCTGAAAAATGGCGATCGATTGACTCTCTTCACTGCAACCGGAGATCGGGTCAATTTCACCCGGATTAGAGACGAATATATATGCGAGAAAGGTAACAACTCAAGGTACTTTGCCCCCATCGAAATTTCCCCATCTGAAATCGCCATTCAGAATTTTGAAGGCTGGGTCAAGAGCTACAGCGAAATGGATGGAGTGTATCGTTTGACCCGGATCACCAGTCCTGCAGGTAACACGCTGGAGTGCCAGTATAAGAACGGACTCTTACAGCAGATCTCAAATGATAGTGGTGGCTTTGTCAACATCGCTTATTCATCTGATATGATTGTTTGTATCTCCGACTCGCTGGCTCGTTCGGTCCATTATTTTTACAATGAAGACGGGTTGCTAACGGAGGTGAGAGATCGAGGCGATAATCCATGGTCGATTCATTATAGCGGAACTCAATTGGTGGAGATTGCCTCCCCTGAGAATCGGCCGGTGTTGAAAGTCGGATACACGAGTAAAAAGCAAGTTCGAACACTCCGGGACGAAGACGGTTCCAATTACTTTTTTTCCTACGATGGGATTCGGACAGTCTGCCGAACCACTCGAGGAGGTTCTGTTACTTTCTCGCACACTCCCGAGGGATTACTGTCCGCTGTGACCTCTCCCGATCAATCGGTTTTCTCGATCCTTTATGATGATTGGGGGGGGCCGTCGAAATTGTTTAAGGACGGAAAACAGATTGCCTCATACACATATAATGAGAATGGACAAATTACATCGATCACACTTCCGTCAGTTGGGACATACAACTACGAATACCAAAATGGGCGGATGGTCAGAAACTTTTGGCCAGACGGCTTCAGTCAAGATTTCGCTCGATCGAAAAGTGGAGCAGTGACAGATATCTTCAACACCTCAGGATTTCATTGCACTCTTGGTCGGAGTGATTATGACGAAGTGATCAGTTACAGTAACTCAACCGGCCAGAATTTCCAGATCGGATATGATGACCAGGGTAGGATCAATAGCTTGTCTTCTAATAGCAATAAGATCTTTAACTTGTTCTATGATGACGCCTCGCTAATTACTGCCTCCTTCACAGACGGCTATGAAATTGATGCATATAAGAATAGTCTCGGACGGACCTTCCTCATGCAGGACACCTCAGATCTTGAAGTTATTGCCTCATATGACAGCGAGGGGCGTCAGCGCCTCATCAACACGAATCAGCGGATCAATGGAACACAGAATATTGAGAGTGTCACACGACCCGACAGGGAGTCTGTCCTGTTAAATGGCTCCAACTATATTGATTACGAATATGATGGAGATGGAGATCTATCCAGAATCTCCGCTCTAAATCAGGAGTGGGCCTTTGCGTACGATGAGGCGGGCAATATAGCATCTGTCTCGAATCTGGACCTGTCTCATAATGCGTCGTTAAAAACTATGAATGATGATCACATTTATTCTCTGAATGAGGCACTCGCCGGTGCAAAGCATGCGATTATCATGCACCCTGAGGAATTCTTATCCACCGAATGGGAATTGTTCCAACTCACCGACTATTCAAACATCTGGGAGGGAATCTGTTTCAACGAAAGACAGATGACATTGGAGTTGGCTTTTCCAACCATTTCGGAAAATGCTTGGGCTAATTTCCTGGTCAAGAAAGGGGTGTTGTCTTTACTTGTGTCTGACGATCACCCTGAAAATAGCAACAAAACAACTTCTTTTATTAATCGCTTAATACTGATGGATTCCGCCCCTGCGGAAAATCGGATTACTGACAGCTTGTTTCCATTTATACCTAGCTGCGTGTGTTGGGGAAACGAAGAAGGAGAAATCATTGATTGTGGCATTTTGTTTAATTGCGACGTCATTTTAATAGTGATGCCTCCCCCAATGATGCAACAACCAGGCACTCCAACAATTCCGCCCCCAAGGCCTTGCACGATCATGGTGTCAGGAGGAGCGGAGCAATATGCTGCATGGAATCCTTCCGGAACTACTTTGGCGTTTACAGCAACCGGACAAGGTGGAGGAACTGTACAGTGGTCGGTGACTCCCAGCGCCATTATTTCTGGTTCCGGCAACACGTGTAGTATCAAATTTCAAAATCCTGGACAGTATCAGATTGAAGCTAAGAGGGTGAGCACGAGTGGTTTCATTTGCAAGTGTACGCTCGAGGTGTTTATCATCAAGGTTGATTTCATCGAGACCGCCGCCTATTCTGGATTTACGAACGAGGCCGGCATCAAGACGCTCGTTGTGCCAGTCGGCGCTCCCCTATATACCAATTCCGTGAAGGCTGTGGTGTCGCCAGCCGCTGCATTTAGCAAAATCAAATTTACAGTCGAGACCGATGATGTCGGGCAAGCTACGATCTCCTCTCAAACAGCCAATGCGTCGAGTTCGACGTATGTGGTGACCATCAAGGGAACACTCAAAGGACATGCTCTTCTCCGAGCAAGAGCGAATTCGACAACCGGTTTGGTTGTATCCTCTCTTAATCTTTGTGTACGAAACAAAAAGACAATGACAGTCGTCTTCCACTACGTGTCGGACATTGCAGGACACAGTACACTGAGAACTGCCAGTTCATGGAATTATTTTATTTCGGGCCTAAATACAGTTTGGAATCGACAAGCAAATATTTATTTTGAACTTGAAGAAGTTCGTTTTCCGGTAATTCCCAAAGATCTCGGCAATACTGTCACTTGGGAAACAGAATGGAGTGATGTAACAGCTTTTGCCGATATTTATCATTCTAATGTGTTTTTTGTGTGGGAGTATCAAAGAGACGAGAATCCATCTTCGCCAGATGCTGGGGGCGTTTGCAATTATGTTAGCATCATGTTAGAAGACGCTTGTGGAGATCATCCGGATTGGACTCTGGCTCATGAGTTTGGCCATATGTTTGCAATAGAACCTTCTGATTATGAAGATCCATCTAGAAAGGATGAATTAATGTACGCATTCTCCAGCGCTACAGGGTATAAATTGTTGCATAGTCAAATTTGTCTTATCCCTCAGCCATAGGAGATTCCCATGTGCGATATAGGGTTCTATAGATTCTGTTTAATTGGTTTCTTGTTTTTTAACCTCCAAGTGTTTGGATCCATACCTCAAATAAACGATGAAGAAGAACTAGCCCGCATACTTGCTAAGAAAAAGGCAGGGGATGTATATCAAACTGAATTGCTTTATAAAATCGTGAGAAGCAATTTGGTGATAACCAAGCCGTATCTCAACGATCCTGATCCCAAGATTCGGTTTTGGATTACGACTGCATTAGCAAATTCCAAGCAGCCAGACGCCATCCCTCTTCTTCTGCTCAAGCTGCAAGACGATGAGGGCAACACCAGGCGCTCAGCGATCATCGGTCTGACCCTGTTTCCTAGAGACGTATTGTTTAAGCGCTGCACGGCGGAATCCATCGAGGCCATCTACCGGCATGCGTGCCGCTGGGAAGACCGGTGCGACGACGCCTTCAAGATCGTGGGCGACTGGGGCGATGCCGCCTGGATCCCCCGGCTCCGGGAGCAGAAAGACAAGGCCGCTCACGCCCTGATCCTAAAAGAGACGTCACCCCATCCGCCCCACAATGTTTTCTATGCGCCTGCCATCGTCCAGGCCTGCTGGATGGCCATGGTCAAATTGGGCGACGCCGAGGCGACGGACCAGCTCCGCCTGATGGCCTTCACCCCAGAGATCCTGCCCCGGGTCTTCGCCATCAAGTGCCTGGAGTATTTGAAGCGAGAGGCTTGGACGGACACTCTGATACCGTTATTGGACGACGAGCGGGATGCGCTCAATATCGCTCCCAGACCAGGCGTGTTTTACCATCGGATCTGCGATCTGGCTCTCATAGCAATGATCCGGATTTACGGGATCGAATCAGAGATTTCGTTCCAGGTGGTCGATTTTGGACCGGTACGATATTCACGGGAGCAAATCGCCGAAGTCCTGCGGATCATCCGATCGAAACAGTCTGATTGACACATGGGGAGTACACCCATGAAGACACTTCGATTTATCTTAACCGCCCGCCTCCTGATCGGATGCGTCGCCGTCTGGGGCCTGCTCCAATCGTACACTCCGGCGGCATCCCCGGAACCGGCCCCCGATCTCGGGGATCTGCTGCAACGGATCCAGGCGTACACCGACACGTTCTACGGCGAATTCGGGAACTGCGTCCTGGAGGAAAAGTACACCCAGCGACTGAAAGGCACGGACAACCGGATGCAACCAGTTTTGCAGATCCGGGTGCTCCGGGCCGACGTGCTCCTGGTGTGGGTGGAGTCGGCGCAGCAGTGGGCCCTCTTCCGGGACGTGTACGAGGTGGACGGGAAGGACATCCGGGAGCGAGGGGACCGGCTGCAGCGGCTGTTCCTCACCGCCCCGGCGGAACTGGACGCCGTCACCGCCGAAAGCGCCCGGTATAACATCGGGCCGGCCCGCCGCAACATCAACGTGCCCACCCTCGTACTGTCGTTCCTCAAAAAGGAACATATCGCCCGGTTTGAATTCAAGCTGGACGGCAAGGACAAGATCGAGGGGCAGGTCACCGTCAAGCTGGATTTCACCGAGACCGGGCGTCCCACCATGATCTCGAACCGGGGGCAGGACGTGTTCAGCAAGGGCTCGGTGTGGGTCGATCCCCGGACGGGGGTCGTCCGCCGGACCCGCCTGGCGGTTCAGGGATTGGGATCCGGCGAGCCCCGGGCTGAAATCGTGGTCACATTCAAGGAACCGGGCGCCTCGGGCATTGCGGTGCCGGCGCACATGACCGAACGCTACACCTTCCCCGGCAGCCGCAGCGGCGCCCTGGCACCCGATATCAGCGGGCAGGCCGAGTACACCAACATCCGCAAATTCGGGATCCAGACCGAATCGACGGTGGCTCCCCCAGAGGACAGAAAGGAGTGACCCTAGATCTTACTGCTTGTTTTCCGTTCCCAGAGATTACATTGCAGAGAACTCATAATCTGATGGTAGCTGTTGGCGGCACAGGGCGATGAACGTAGCGACTCGCCCTGTGTCGCTGGATTGGAGGGTACCCCATGAAATGTGCGAAAGATTATTGACGTTACTATCCGAATCGACTTATCTTTTTCGATAATTGCTTCTTCCGCTAGCCCCTATCATAAAAAGTGTTCTGAAAAATCCTCTTATTCAATAACTTCTCGACCGAATAATTCACGGATTCTCTCTCTCACCCACTGAATCGAATTTCGGAATCCTTTTCTTATACCGATATACTGAATACTCGTGACGCCGATGATCGGGGCGATTGCCTCCTCATGAGTCCGGTATCGCACCGGCAGGGAGAAAATTTTAAAATAGGTCTCCCGCCCTTTTTTATTTATATAGGGGTATAGAATCGAGGGGGTAATTAATCCCTTTCCGATATCGATCCGCTGATCCCGAGCTAGAAGAACCATGGAACGCTTTGGAAAGATAAGCCACGGTCGATAGGAGAACACTAGACTACCATCCGAGGCCCGTAGGATTCTCCCATATGTACGAGACGGTATCCTCACGAACTTTTTCAGATCTCTCCAACTGAACGCCTTGATTTCAGACGACGCCGCTTGCCCCACATTGCGCCGCCATCTCAAGAGAAGGATATCGGAAGCATTGATGGTTCCAAAAATCATCAAGCGGAATGCCCAACCCACGACCAGAAACGCAACGAGCACGTAACTCAACGCAACGATCAAACCCAGCACCGGGTGAATCAAAGTGCAAGCCAGTAACAATCCAATGATCAGGGACTTAAAACCCTTCAAAACCCAATCCCCAAACGGAATCGGATTGATCAACATCAGTACGTTGATTGCATTGCTCGCCGTCCAAACCACCGCATAAACAATCAAACCAACAACGCTGACAAGAACGCCACCCACGAGAACAAAAGTTCCCGAGATAGTTGAAGTCTCAGCCGCACTGCTGGCATACGCCACAGGTTCGATGAAATTCAATACCTGCGCAATTGCTCCTCCGGCTGGAACAGCAAAACACTCCCACAACCCCACAACAACCCCAGGTGCAGCAATGAGTCCACTGACCTTGTTCTCAAACAATTCAGCAGCGTCCATGGGCTTCTTAACAGCTGGAAAGGCAGAACACAAAACATCCTTCAGCAAGATGAGAATCAAGATTACAAGACCCGGAACAAAAAGATATGGGCTGTAATACCAGGGCAGGCTGTTCCTGAGCTCTGAATCTGTCTTAAAATAATTGTAGGCCCCCAATGTGCAAACACCCCAAAGAGGTGAGACCGACGTTCCAACCCCCGAAGAGAGGTGGTAAGCGACTTGATTGCTCTTCTCTACCGTGCCGGCTAATTCTGCTTTCTCGTTTACCAGATCTTCCGGCGTGCTCTCCTGTGTGTCCTGCGTACAAATTGTCGTTGGAAACAGCAGTAGCAGGCCAATAAGCAGCCATACCGTTCGCCCCCTCATCGTTAGCCTCCTTATAGAATGAAATTGATTTGGCACAGCCTCAACGAGTCCATTTACACGATTATCTTAAACTTGCTCTGTGAACCGCTCCCTAGATGAAAAAGTGGCATACACAGAACCCCCAAACCCTACATGAGAGAATGATATCTATGAGCTTCACTAAACTCTCCCAAGAAGTTTAGTGAGAGCTGCGGAATTTCTGCTCGAAAGCACGGTGGGAAAATTATGAGTTGCCCAAGTCATCATGTCAAGTCTCCAATGTCACACAATCTTCGAAGGTGAGTTCGCTAGAACATCAGTTGGATTAGACAATCCAGGTCTATCTCACCGAGTGTGACCGAAACGCTTTTCCCCAAATTTTCGGCATCACATCGTAATCAAGCAGCACTAATCGTAACTAATCAGAGCATCTGATATCATCTGATTTCTCATACAACTTATTGATCACAAACATAATACACTGAAAGTTAAGGGTTTTTCAGGAATCGCTTTTTGGACTCAAAATCCAGCGGACCGCAAGGTTCGTGTGGGTTCGACTCCCACCTTCGGCACCAATATCCACGGGCGTTTCTGAGCAGTCAGAAACGCCCGTTCATTTTCTCCGGCAGTATTCACTGTACAATCCACTGGGATCAGATTAGCCTACCGACCACCAAGGTTGTGATCCGAACACACAATTCAGGGGTCTAAGTTGTTGCATCGACAGATTGGCGTGATTTTTCAGTCAAAGGCACTGCACATGCAACGACTCAGTCCCTCCTGGCGGGTGTGTCTATTATTCGTCTTTTTTTGCAGCGTCGGGGTGCTTGGTTCCGCGCCTCAAAATGACGCTGAAGCAGAATTGGCCCGCACCTTGGATAGATTGAAAGCGGGGGATCTCACCCTGTTCCAGCATCTGACCAGCATTATCCGAAGTGATCCGGCTCTTGCCAAACCCTTTCTCAATGATCCGGACCCGTTTGTTCGACGTCGTATTACTTCAGCATTGACTAATGCCAAGCATCCAGACGCCATCCCTTTTCTTCTGTTCAAGCTGCAAGACGATGAGGGCGACATCAGGCGCTCGGCGATCATCGGTCTGACCCTGTTTCCCAGAGACGTGTTGTTTCAGCGCTGCACGGCGGAATCCATCGAGGCCATCTACCGGCAGGCGTGCCGCTGGGAAGACCGCTGCGACGACGCCTTCAAGATCGTGGGCGACTGGGGCGATCCCGCCTGGATCCCCCGGCTCCGGGAGCAGAGGGACAAGGCCGCTCACGCCCTGATCCTAAAAGAGACGTCACCCCATCCGCCCCACAACGTTTTCTATGCGCCTGCCATCGTCCAGGCCTGCTGGATGGCCATGGTCAAATTGGGCGATGCCGAGGCGACGGAACAGCTCCGCCTGATGGCCTTCACCCCGGAGATCCTGCCCCGGGTCTTCGCCATCAAGTGCCTGGAGTATTTGAAGCGAGAGGCTTGGACGGACACTCTGATACCGTTATTGGACGACGAGCGGGATGCGCTCAATATCGCTCCCAGACCGAGCGTGTTTTACCATCGGATCTGCGATCTGGCTCTAATCGCATTGATTCGGATTTACGGGATCGAATCGGAGATTTCGTTCCAGGTGGTCGATTTTGGGCCGGTACGATATTCACGGGAGCAAATCGCCGAAGTGCTGCGGATCATCCACTCGAAACGGCCGGAGTAGCGCCAGTCGCGCGTCCCATCAAGACACACCGTTCCATCGGGACGAAGCGGCCATCGAACGGGTGTCTGGCTTTTTCAGGTTGTCCGTCCACGAGAGACCCGATACGCTGAATCGATAGTCCCGTTATTTCAACTCGACACAACGGGCCTACATGTTTGGACATATCGGCCGATTTCCGATGTCCGATGTCCGATGTCCGTCATATAATCGGATTCAGCGACTCCCCGAGGCCCGGCATGCAGCGGATCCTGATCCTGGACAACTTCGACTCGTTCACCTACAACGTGAAGCACCTGCTGGAAACGTTTCCCGTGGCGGTGAGCGTGCGTCGAGCCGACACGCTGACACTGGCGGAGGTCGAGGCGCTGGCGCCCGAGCTCATCGTCATCTCGCCGGGTCCGGGAAGCCCCGAGGAGGCGACCGTGGCGCTCGAGGTGGTGCGCGCCTTCGCTGGACGGGTGCCCCTGTTCGGCATCTGCCTGGGCATGCAGGTCATGGTCACGGCGTTCGGCGGCCGGGTGGCGGCGGCGGCGGAGCCGGTCCACGGCAAGACGTCGCCCGTGCGGCACGACGGCCGGGGGCTCTTCGCCGGTATTCCCAACCCCGTCCGGGTGGCCCGCTACCACTCTCTGCAGGTGACGGAGCTGCCGCCGGTCTTTGATGTCGCCGCCACGGGTCCGGACGGGGTCCCCATGGCGGTGCGGCACCGGACGCTGCCCCTGGCCGGCGTCCAGTTTCACCCCGAGTCCTTCCTCACCGAACACGGACGGGAGATGATGGCCCATGTGCTCAGCGGTCGTATGTGAAGAGTGGGTGCGGCACGAGGCGGTCCTGACGGTTGACGATTTCTTCGGCCTCGTGGACGCGCGCCCCTGCGCCCTGTTCTACGGTCCGGGCGATTGGATCCTCCTGGGGCGGGGCCCGCTGCTTGTGTCCCACAGCCACGAGTTGCCGGCCGTGACAATGACGCGGCGCGGGGATGCCCCACCCATTGGTCCCGACTGGCTCGGTTACATCGCCTACGAGTGCGGTCGCCGGTTCGAGCGGTTGCTGCCGGAGCCGCAGGCAGGCGCCCTTCCGTTGCCGGACTGCCGGTTTGTGCTCTACCGCGAGATGGAGCTATACGACCAGGCGCGCCGGCGGCTGTACACCGGCCATCGGTCTCTGGACAGCGTGGATGCCGCCCCCCCAGATCTCATCGACCTTGGCACGGGCCCGTTCCGGGCGCGCAAGATCAGCGACACCGACACCCCGGCCGCCTACCGCGACAAGGTGGCCGCCATCCGGTCCGAGATCGGCCGCGGCAACGTGTACCAGGTGAATCTGACCCGCCAGGAGCGCTGGGCCGTTTCCGGCTCCCGGCTGGAGTTCGCCCGCCGCCTCTTCGCCGCCAACCCTGCGCCGTTCTCCGCCTTTCTGGCCGACGCCGGTTTCACGGTGATCTCGTCGTCGCCCGAGCGCTTCGTCCGGCTCCGCGAGGGGCGCCTGCTGGCCCAGCCCATCAAGGGGACCATCGGCCGGGGAGCGGACGGAAACGAGGACGGCCGGCGGCGCCGCGAGCTGCTGGGGAGCGCCAAGGACCTGGCGGAGCTGGCCATGATCACCGATCTGATCCGCAACGACCTGTCCCGGGTGTGTGTCGCACCGTCGGTCACCGTGGCGGCGTATCCGCGCCTGGAGACATTCGCCAACGTTCACCACCTGGTGGCGGACGTGGTGGGCGCGCCGGTGCCGGGTCTGGGTCTGGGCGGTCTGCTGGCCGCGCTGTTCCCCGGCGGGTCCATCACCGGCTGCCCCAAGCTGGCCGCCATGATCCGCATCCGGGAGCTGGAGGCGCTGCCGCGCCAGGTCTACACCGGCGCCATCGGCTGGCTCAGCGCCGATTTCGGGCAATGCGACTTCAACATCGCCATCCGGACCTGCTGGGAAGCGGGCGGCGAGCTGCGCTTCGGCGTCGGTGGCGGCGTGGTGTGGGACTCCGACCCGGCGGCCGAATATCTGGAGACCGTCGCCAAGGGGAGGTCCATCGTCGCATGCTTGAGCTGACGACCGAGACCACCGTCGACCTGCCGTGCTCCGCGCTGCAGCACGGCTACGGGCTCTTCGAGACCGTCCGGGTTGCGGCCGGCGTGCCCCTGTTGCTGAAGCTGCACCTGGAGCGTCTCCGCGACGGACTGGCCGCGCTGGATCTGCCGCCGCCGCCCGACGCAGACACCGTCCGGCGATTCGCCGTCAGCCACGCGGTGCCCGCCGGCGCTGACGGCGCGCTGAAACTCGTCGCCGCCGACGGGCGGTTGATGGTCTGGTTCGGCCGGCCGCCGCGGTCGATGCGCAACCCGGCCACGCTGCTGGTGTTCGACCAATGGCGCCGCCACGCAGCCAGCCCGCTGAGTCGGCACAAGACCATGTCCTACCTGGAGAACATGCGCCTGATTCAGGCGGCCCGCCAAGCGGGTGCCGACGAGGCCGTCGTCCTGAACACGTCCGGCCGGCTGTGCGACGGGAGCCGGACGACGCTGTACGTGGTGCGCCACGGGGAGGCGCTGACGCCGCGAGCAGCCGACGGTGCGCTACCGGGCGTCATCCGCCGCCTGCTGCTGGAGGGGGGGCGGGCTCGAGAAGCGGTGTTGACCCCCCGCGATCTGGCCGCCGCGGATGCGGTATTTCTGAGCAATGCCTTGTTGGGGATCGTAACCGTCCACCGGATCCTGGGCGTGGAACGCCGCCTGCCAGCTCACGCGGCCATCCGGAGCGCACGCCGGACATTAGCCGCCCGCTGGCAGGACGAGATTGACCGGCACGGCCGTTCGGCGTCCCGCTGATACCGCCGACCGGGAGGGCGTTGGCCGCTTCCACCGTCCGGATCGGGTGGCGCAGCGGCCTGCGGTCGAGCCTACTCCTTCTTCTCGACCTTCGCCGGCGCCGGCAGCAGCCCGTAAACACCCACAGCCACTGCGGCGACGAGCAGGATCTCGGTGACATTCAGGAAGGTGTGGGGGGCGATGTTGAGCATGGCCACGGACAAGATTTTAAAGCGGATCAAGACGGCCAGCAGAAAACTCACACCCGCCAGGGCCAGCAGAATCTCCACCAGTTTCCTCGGCATGGATCCTCCTCCCATGGGCTGTTGAACATGCCCGGCGGCACCCGGAAGCCGCCGGAACCTGCATCATCGACCAGTCTGTCGTTTATATTCAATGCGCTCATTGTACTCTCCAGCCGGCCCCCTGACAAGCACACCGATACACCTCCGCCCCTCATCGAGCCCTCCGTCCCTCGCCCTCCGGCCCGGCCTCGCCGATTGCGTGCCACTGCCATCTTTTGATACAATTCCGCTGTAATCTACTCCCGATTCAACGGCAGGGGGTGCCCCATGGCCAGACATCGGAGTCGCATCGTGTGGGCCTGTGTGATCGCCACCGTGTTTCTCGGCAGCGTGGTGTCAGCGAGCGACCTGGAGACGCCCGCAACACCCCGGCTCGCACCCATGCCGGCCGATTTCATCGCCTATTAGCAAGCCGGCCGGCCGCTCACGACCAGCCGGGATGGCTGGCCGCTGGGCCTGATTCCCTCGCCCGTCGACCTGTCGCACCTGACGGGGCAGAGAATTTTTCAGGACCGCGCCAAGGCGGCGCCGCCGGCCAGCTACGACCTCCGGACGTTGGGTCGGGTCCCCCCGATCCGAAACCAGAATCCATGCGGCACGTGCTGGGCTTTCGCCACCAGCGCCTCAATCGAGACCACGCTGCTGCCCGGCGAGACGCTGGACATTTCGGAAAACAACTTCAAGAACACCGCCGGCTTCGATCCGGACGGCTGCACCGGAGGTGGCAATCACTGGATGGCGCTCGCGTATCTCACCCGCTGGAGCGGTCCTGTCGCCGAAGCCGACGACCCGTACAATCCCTACTCGGACTACTCGCCGCCCGGCCTGGCGCCGCGAAAGCACATCCAGGAAACCGTCATCATTCCCGACCGGAGTGGTCCGCTCGACAACGCCAACATCAAGCAGGCCGTCATGGACATCGGGGGCGTGTACACCGCCATGTACTGGAGCGACGCCGCCTTCAACACCACCACCGACGCATACTATTTCTCAGGCAAGGCGTACCCGAACCATGCCGTGACCATCATCGGCTGGAATGACGCCTACGACCGGAACAACTTCAAAACCGTGCCGCCGGGAGACGGGGCCTTCCTCATCCGCAACAGCTGGGGCACGGCGTTCGGCGACAACGGGTACTTCTACATTTCCTACTACGATGCCAACGTCGCCACCAGCCTCAACGTGTACACCGGCATCGAATCCGTGACCAACTACTCCGCCTGCTACCAGTATGACCCGCTGGGCCTGACCCAGATGTTTGGTTACTTTTCCACCACCGCCTGGGCGGCCAACATCTTCACCGCCGATGCGTCGGAGAATTTGGCGGCCGTGTCGTTCTATGCCCTCAGCGCCGGAACCACCTACGACGCGTACGTCTACACCAACGTCGGCGCCTCGCCCACCAGCGGTACCCAGGCGGCCCACCTGCAGGGGACGCTGGCCAACCCCGGCTATTACACCCTGCCCCTGCCGTCAACGGTCGCGGTGACCGCCGGGACGAAGTTTTCGGTGGTGATTCGCGTCAACACGCCCGGCTACAACTATCCGCTGGCATTGGAGATGCCGGTCGCCGGCTATTCCACCACCGCCACCGCCAACCCCGGCGAGAGCTTCACCAGCTCCACGGGCACCACCTGGACGGACATCACCACCAGTTATCCGAACACCAACGTCTGCATCAAGGCGTTCACCGCATCGGACGAGCCGCCGCCGCCCGAGCACGCATCCCTGATCGCCGGCCATGTGGCCAGCGACGCCACCTGGTGGACCCGCCTGACGGTGGTCAACACCGGTCTGGTCACCACCGACGTCGATTTCTTGGCGTTCAACGAGCCGGGAGCGCTGGTGGAGACCTGGACCCTGCGGAACCTGGCGCCCAACGCATTGTTCACCTGCGATGTTTCGACAATCTTCAGTTCGCAGGCACTGGCTCAGGGCCTTTGGGTGCGGATGAACCATGAGTCGGAACTGGCGGGCACCCTGGAATTCGGGACCCGGGACGGCACGTCCTACGTCACCGTGCCCATGTTCGCCGCCGGCTCGGATGAGATGATCTTTCCGTTCGTCGTCCAGAACGACATTTACTACACCGGCATCACCCTGATCAACGTGGGCGACGCCCCGGCGACGGTGTGGCTCGATGCCTACGACGAAAACGGCAATTTCCTGTCCCGGCACACCCAGTACATCGGTGTCTCCGCCAAGTACGTCCGGCTCCTGGCGAGCATTTTCGACGGGATCACCCCGTCGCTCATCCGGTTCATCACCGTCACGTCCAGCCAGCCGCTGGTGGGATTTGAAATCTTCGGATCCTTCATCGACCTCGGGCTGGCCGGCATGCCGGCGGTATATCTCGGCGACAGCGCCAAGTCGGCGCCCGCCGAGGGGGACAGCCTGTCTCCGACCGCCAATTACACGGTGTATTACAACAGCGTCCCTTATCCGGAGAATTTCTACACCGGGATCACCTTCTCCAACCTGTCCACCCAGCCGGTCAACGTGCTCATCGAGCTGTTTGATTTCTCGGGGACCCGCCTGGTCCAGCGCTACTGGCCCGCGGCGATCCTGCCGTTGCAGCAGATCACCCGCGAGATCTGGGTGGCCTGCGGCCTGGCGGAGGCCGACCCCGACGCCGCGTACATGAAGGTGAGCGCCACGCAGCCGCTGCTGGGCTTCGAATTGTCCATGCGCGCCACGGGCGATCCGCGGGACTACCTGTTCGACGGGCTGCCGGGGGTGCATGCCGGTGCCACCGAACTGATCTTTCCGGTGGTCAAGATCGGCACCGCGTGGGACATCAACCTGCTCGGTTTCGTCAACACGGCGGACGTCCAGACCGCGTTCACAGTCCATTATTATTCGTCGAACGGTTCGTACCTGGGCTACTACGCCAACACCATCCCCGCGCGTGGAAAATTTTTGGGCTATATTGATCCGACGGATCCCGGGTCAGCGTCCATCGCCTGGTTGCTCGTGGAATCCGCCCAACCCATCGTGGGCGACTTGCTGTTCATCACCGAGGACTGGACGCGAATGAGCGCATACGTGGGGATCCCCTGAGCGGCGAACGGGCCGCGCCCGGGTCAGACGATGAGCATGCAGTCGCCGTAGCTGTAGAAGCGGTACCCGGCGTCCACCGCCTGGCGGTAGCATGAGAGGATGAACTCTCGCCCCGCGAACGCCGCCACCAACATCAACAGGGTGGATCCCGGCAGGTGGAAGTTTGTGAGCAAAGCGCCCACGACCCGGAACTCGTGACCGGGATAGATGAACAGGCTGGTCCAGCCGCTGCCGGGGACGATCCGGCCGTCGCGGCTGTGGGCCAGATGTTCCAGCGTTCGCGTCACCGTCGTCCCCACCGCCACCACCCGCCGCCCCGCCTCGCGCGCCGCCTGAATCCGGGCGGCCGCGTCGTGGGTCAGCGTGTAGCCCTCCGGATCCATCTGGTGCCGGGTGATGTCCTCGACCTGGACTGGCTTGAAGGTGCCCAGCCCCACATGGAGCGTCAGAGTGACGGTCTCGACTCCCAGCTGCGCCAAACGATGCAGCACCGTCGGCGTGAAGTGGAGTCCGGCGGTGGGCGCTGCCACCGAACCCGGCTCCCGCGCGAAGACCGTCTGGTAGCGGAGGCGGTGGAAGGCCTCGTCCTGAGAACCGGTGCGACGGATGTAGGGCGGGAGCGGCGTGGCGCCATTGGCGTCCAGATATTCGTCCAGCGGCGCCGGCGTGTCCAGCGCGACGACACGGGTGCCGTCGTCGAAGGCGCCGGCGACGCGCGCCCGGGCACCGGCCGGCAGGCGGATCTCCGCCCCGTCCCGCAGCCGGCGGCCGGGGCGGACCATCGCCTTCCAGGTCCCGTCGTCAAGCCGGCGCAGCAGCAGGAGCTCCACGGCGGCGCCGCCGTCCGCCTTGACACCGAACAGCCGGGCGGGAATGACCCGGGTGTCGTTGAGCACCAGCAGGTCGCCCGGCCGCAGCGTGTCGGGCAGGTCGGTCACCTGCGCGTGGCGGACGTTCGCCGCCGTCCGGTCGACGATCATCATTCGGGCCTCTTCGCGCCGGTCCGCCGGCAGTTGGGCAATCCGGCCCGGAGGCAACTCATACTGGAAATCGGACAATGTGAGCATCGCGTCGTCAGACTGAGCCGGTTGCGTCCGCTCTGGCCGCGGGGGGCGGTTCCGGAGACTCACCGGCCGGGGGACCGGCAAAGCGGTGGATGTGGTAGGTCATGTGCGCCCCGAGCAGGATGATCCAGCAGGACACATACACCCACACAACGATCACCACGATTGCCCAGATCGATCCGTAGACCACCTCGTAGTGGAAGAGCGGCACCGTCCAGACAAAAATGGTGTTGGCCAACTGCCAGATCAGCGTGGCGATCAGGCCGCCCGAGAGCGCTTCGGTGAAACAGACGGGGGTGTTGGGCAAAATTTTATAAATCAAGGTGACCATCAGCGCCATCAGCAGATAGGCGCTGAGCCCGAGCAGGATCTGGAACGACAGCTCGCCCACCGACCAGCCCTCGTCCACGATGCGGGGCCGCAGGAAGCGGATAGTCGCCAGGAGGGTGGTGGAGCCGAGGAACAAAACGGTGCTGACCAGGATGATCCACAGGTTGGTCAGCTTGCGCGTCCAGAACGACCGGCGCGCCTCCACGTTCCACGCCTTGTCCAGGGCCTCCTCCAGCAGGTGAAACGACCACATGGCCGCCCACAGGAAGATGGAGGCGTAGGTGATGATGGACTCCCACGACGGCGGGGCGATCATTGTGTCCAGGTTGTCGAGAATGAAGTGGCGGGTCGTCGCCGGAAAGATGGCCACCGCCTGCTGGACCACCTCCCGGCTGCGCTCGTGGGTCCGGACCAGCATGTCGCCCACCGCCACGACCAGCAGAAATGCCGGAAACAGTGAAATCAGGGTGAAGTAGGAGATGGCCGCGGACGTGGTGGGGCCGCCGGTGGTGAAAAAGCTCCGCAGCGACAACCTCACCAAGGTGAGGAAGCCGGATTCGCTGCGGGGGAAGAACAATCGTTTCAGCATGCCTCGGCTCCCGGAACAACCGGGTAATGGTAACACAACTCCGGACGGCGTGCCAAAGAACCGGCCCGGTGGCGGCCGCCTTCAGAGGCGCGCCCGCAGCTCCTTGATCTCGGCCCGGAAACGGGGGATGAGCGGCAGGCTGATCGTCTGGGCGCGCGAGGCCGCGGCCCGCTCCACGTGCCAGAAGCAGAAGGCCAGCTTCGTCGCCGCCCGCAGGAACCGCCGGCGGGCGGTGAAACGGCCCCAGTCGGGCAACGCGGCCAGCGGCCAGCCGAGCCGGCTCCAAAACGAACCCGCCGCCTTCATTTCGGCATCGGTGAGCCGACCGGTGGTCACTTCCACGGCCAGCATCCGCCGCACGATTTTCCCTTCGCGGATCACCAGCCCGATCACCAGCCCCAGGAGGGCGATGAACAGGGGCAGCCAGACAATCAGATAGATCACGAAGAAGAACCCTTGGGTGAAGGTGGCCACGGCGTTCCAGAGGGCGTGCAGGAACATGGCCAGCGCCAGGCCCGCCAGCGGCAGCACCACCCGGAGGGCCCGGTTGTGGGTTTCCCTGGCCAACCCGCAGCCGATGCCGGTCATCGAGGTGAACAGCGCGTGGGAATACGGTGAGAGCACGCCCCGCATGATCACCACCGGGACCAGTCCGCCCACTCCCTCTTTCAGGAACATTCCGCCATAGTAGAGCACGTTTTCCACGGTGGCGAAGCCGAGTGCGATCACCCCCGCATACATGACGCCGTCGAGGACGTCGTCGAACTCCCGCCGCAGCAGCAGCCAGATCAGGATCACGCCCAGCCCCTTGATTCCCTCCTCGATGATGGGCGCGGAGAAGATGGACGACAAGGCATCGCCGGCCTCGGCCCCGGCCATCGCCGAAGCCACCGCACCGAAAAAGGTGTTCATGACGAATGAGATGAGCACGCCCACCAGCGCGCCCCACGCGAAGGCGGCGGTGATGACCCACGCCGGCTCGGGATCGTAGCGGTCCAGCCAGAGGAACAACGCCAGGTAGAACGGCGCGGGGATGAACGCCACGATCGAACCGACAATCGTCCCGGTCACCCCCAGGCTCAGCAGCAGGACCACCAGCACCAACAGGGCGATGCCGCCGCCGATGCATACTGCCGCGGCCGCGCCGAGCCAGGTGGAATGGCGCGGTTTTTCCTTCTCCGGATTGTACAGGCCCAGCGTGGTGATGCTCTCGTGGAGCGACAGCGGCCGCGACGGGGCCGGCGGGCCTGCCGGCGTGAAGGGACTCGCGGCCGGCGGAGCTTCCGCTAAACGCACCACTCGCAAGCGGGGTCCGCCCGTACCCAGTTCCACCACATCGCCCGGCTGGAGTTCCACCCGCCGAACCCTCACCCCGTTGACAAACGTGCCGTTGCGGCTGTCCTGGTCGTAGAGGACGTGGCCGCTGATCTCCCGCTGGATGATGGCGTGTCGCGCCGAGACGGTGTTGTCCCGGACCGCGTCGAAGCGCAGGGTGCACTCCGGCGCCCGCCCGGCGAGCAGCCAGCCGTCGCCGAGCGGCAGGACTCGGCCATGCAGGGTGCTACCTTCGACGACCAGTTGCAGTTTCACGTCCGCTCCGCGTCGGCGGCCGGGCTCCGGCTCTGCTGCCGGAGCCTGCCGGATCAGTCCTTCCGCCACCAGTGTAGCCGAAGCCGGGGAGGCCGTCAAAAACTAAGCACCCCCTCCCATCCGGACCGATGCGGACATCGGCCGGTCAAGCCCGGTCGGCCGCGGGTGTATAATCAGGAGCAGGCGGTGAGGGGGTCACCCGATGCGCGCAACCATTCGTCGTGTCAATCCCGGTGCCGAATCGTTCATTCCCGAGGGCTGCTTCATCCTCGAACTGTCCAACAGTTCGGACGATCCGGATGCGTCCATCGCTCGGGCGCGTGTCGCGCCCGGCGCCACCACGCGGTGGCACCGTTTGACCGGGACGGCGGAACGCTATGTCATTCTCGCCGGCGCCGGCCGGGTGGAGGCGGGGGATCTGCCGCCGCAGGACGTGACGCCGGGTGACGTGGTGCTCATCCCGCCGGCATGCCGCCAACGGATTACGAACATCGGCCGCGAGGACCTGGTGTTCCTGGCCGTGTGCACCCCCCGATTCCGGCCCGCGTGCTACGAAGAGCTCGAGACCGAATGCCGAAGTGGAGACGCCCCGTGAAAATTGCCACCTGGAATGTGAACTCCATCCGGGCCCGGTTGCCCCGGCTCCTCGATTGGCTGGGTCGGGAGCGGCCCGACGTCGCCTGTCTGCAGGAGACCAAGGTCGTCGACGACCAGTTCCCGTTCGCCGAGATTGAGTCGCTGGGCTACCGCTGCGCCGTCTTCGGCCAGAAGACCTACAACGGGGTTGCCCTGCTCAGCCTGGCTCCGGCGGCGGACGTGGTGCGCGGGCTCCCCGGCGACGCGGCCGACGCCGAACGTCGCGTGATCGCCGCCACCGTGGCCGGCGTGCGCGTCGTGAGCGTGTACGCCCCGAACGGCACCGCCCTGGATTCTCCTCGCTATGGGGACAAGCTGGCCTGGTACCGGCGTTTCCGCCACTGGCTGGACGCCGCGGTGCCGCCGGCGTCCCCCCTGGTGCTCGCGGGCGATTTCAACGTCGCCCCCGAAGACCGCGACGTGTGGGATGTCGCGGCATGGCGCGGGCAGCTGCTCTTCACCGAACCGGAGAAGGAGGCCCTGCGCCACCTGGCCGGCTGGGGACTGACGGATTTGCTCCGCCGGCACCATCCGGAGGAGACGATCTACACCTGGTGGGATTACCGCGGCGGCGCGTTTCATCGCGGCTGGGGGCTGCGGATCGACCACATCCTCGCCAGCGCGCCCATGGCGGCGCGCTGCACCGGTGCGGCGGTGCACCGGGACGAGCGGAAGGGGGAGAAGCCGTCCGACCACGCGCCGGTCATGGCGTCGTTCGATTAAAACCGCTCAGGGAATCGCTTTGAACGCGGCCAGGTCGGCGGCCTGCAGCGCCGGGTTGCGATCTTTCTCCTCGCCCAGCCGCCGGATCGGGACGGGGCCGTAGTCATGGCCGGGACAGACAGCCAGATGATCCGGGAGCCCCTTGAGCCGCTGGAGACTCCGGAACAGCGCGGCTGCGTCGCCTCCAGGCAGGTCGGTGCGGCCGCAGTCGCCGATGAACAAGCTGTCGCCGGTGACCAGCCAGGCGTCGTTCACCACCAGGCAGATGCTCCCGGGTGCGTGGCCGGGCGTGGCCAACACCTCTACGGCCAGATCGTCTTCCCACCGGAGTGCCCCGCCGTCGGCCAGGCACCGGTCCACCCGCACCCGGCCGGAGAGCAGGCGGGCTGTCTCCGCGTGGGCGTGCACGGACGCACCCGTCGCCGCCGCCAACACGGCTGTGCCCGCCACGTGATCGGCATGATGATGGGTGAGGATGATCGACGAGACATTCACCTTCAGGTCGCGGATCATGTCCAAGAGGCCGTCGGGGACAGCGTCCGGCCCGGGATCCACGGCGAAGCCGCTGCCGCCGGGACGGCTGGCGAACAGATAGGCGAAATTCCGGGTACGGCCCTGGGCGATCTGTTGGAACACCATTGTGAACCTCCCGCGGAGCAACGACACCGCCCGTCCAGTCCCCGGGCCGGCCTCAGACCCGAGCGGACGTCTTTCCGTCGACCGGAGGGCACGATCAGCAGGTGCAGCCCAGTCCGTACCGCTCCATGAAGCGCCGACCCGCACCCGTTTGCAGGAAGAGGGGCAGGGTGGGCCCCATGCGCACCTTGCGGAAGCCCAGTTTCAGCAGCGACAGGATGATGCCGATCGCCTTCTGGTCGTACCAGGCCAGCTCGAAGTCGATGGGCAGGTCATTGACGTCATCGATGCCCAGAGCCGCCTGAAGCGCCAGGGCGATCCGCACCAGCGAGTAGCAGTCGTTACACTGGCCGGCATCCAACACCCGGGGCAATCCGTCGATGTCGCCCAGCGGCAGCTTGATGTAACGGTACTTGGCACACCCGGCGGTGAGGATGACCGCCTCGGGCGGCAGCGATCGGGCCAGGTCGGTGAAATACTGCCGCCGGGGATCGCGGCCGTCGCAGCCGCCCATCACCACGAACCGGCGGATCTTCCCCGCGCGGACAGCGTTCAGAACGCCATCCAGATGCGCGGTGACAAACCCGTGGGTGAATCCACCGACGACACTGCCCTGTTCGATGGGCTGGGGCGGAATACACTCGTGCGCCAACCGGATCAGGGGGCTAAAGTCCTTCGCCTGGCCGGCCGGCGCGTCCGGGATGTGGGGGATCCCGGGATATCCGGCCGCACCGGTGGTGAAGATCCGATGCCGATAGGTGTCCTGAACCGGCACGATGCAGTTGGACGTGACCAGGATGGGGCCGTTGAAACTGGCGAACTCGAAATCCTGCATCCACCAGGCGTTGCCGTAGTTGCCGGCCAGGTGGGCGTGCCGGCGCAAGGCGGGGTAGTAGTGGGCGGCCCACATCTCGGAATGCGTGTACACGTCAAGGCCGGCGCCCTCGGTCTGCTCCAGGAGTTCCACCAGGTCCTTGAGATCATGACCAGTCACCAGGATGCCCGGCCGGGAGCGCGTGCCCAGCGGGACCGGCACCGCCGCCGGCTGCCCGTAAACGGCGGTGTTGGCGCGGTCCAGCAGCGCCATGGCGTCGATCATGACCCGGCCTGCCTCGATGGCCAAAGCACCGAGCGTCGACTCGTCTTCCTCCCGAGCGATGGCCGCCAGCAGCCGGATCATGGTGCCGAGCAGCGTGTCGTCGTAGAAGTCGTTGACTGCCGCGTGGACCACATACGCCGAAATGCCCTTCAGGGCGTACGTGGTCAGCTCCCGGAGCGAGCGAATGTCCTCGCTGGGGGTGTTGCGGATGTCCACCGTCATGGATTTTTGGCGCAGCCGCCAGACGTCGGTTTCGTCCCAGTTGATCATGTCCTGCAGGGCGGGTGCGAGTGACGGCCGGTGCAGGTCACGCAGGCGATTCCGGATCTGCAGCCCTTCGCCGATCATGCTCACAAAGCGGTCCGGATCAAAGTTCGTGTTCGTGATGGTGGCGTAAAGCGACCGGGCGATGCAGAGTCCCGCGTCGCGGTCCACGGGCCGCCCCGGGGGCGCCGCTTCGGCGCACACCGCGATCCCCTTCAGGACATAGATCAGCAGATCCTGAAGATTGGCGGTTTCGTCCGTCTTGCCGCAGGCGCCGTGGTAGCGGCAGCCGGTTTTTTCGCCGGTCTCCTGGCATTGGTAGCAGTACATGTGCATGGTCGTTCTCCTGGATGATCGGGACGCCGGAGCGGATCCCCGCGCGGACCATTCTAACCGGAAACCGACGGCGGCATTTGATCTGGGTCAAAAATCGGACAGAAAGCCGCCCGGCGCGGGTCGCGCGGTGCATGCCGTCAGGTGCGTTGGGTGGGCGCGGCGGAGCGGGAGAAGCGCAGGCGCAGGAAGGTCCAGGCGGCGATGATCCCGTCCCGCGCGCGGATTTTCTTCCCTTCGGCGAAGCTGCGGGGATGGTAACTGATAGGGATCTCCACGATGGGCACGCCCCGGCGCAGCACCTTGGCCGTGACCTCGGCGCAGAATTCAAATCCATCACATGCCAGTCGCAGCTCTTCCATCAGGCGGCGGTCCAGCAGTTTGTAGCAGGTCGCGTAGTCGGTGAGGCGAGAACCGTACAGCACGTTGGCCCACACCGACAGCAGCCGGCCGCCCCAGTAAAAGGCCGCGCTGGAACGCGGGTTCCGCCCGCCCTGATTGCGCGACCCGTACACCACCGGCGAACCGCGGGAGACCGCGGCGTGAAGCAGGCGGGCGTGCTCCCGCGGATCGTATTCCAGGTCCGCATCCTGGACCAGCACATAGTCGCCGCCGGCGTGGCGCAGGCCCTCACGAATGGCCGATCCCTTGCCGCCGTTGGCTTTGCGGAACAAGCGGATTTCGACTCCGGCCGGATCCGCGGCGATGAACGCCTGCACCCGCTCCGCAGTGCCGTCGATGGAGCCGTCGTCCACGACGATGACTTCCCGCACGATGTCCCCGAGATCCACCCGGGTCACCTGCTTCAGCACGGTCGCGATGGTGGTGGCTTCGTTGTAAACCGGAATCAGCACGGAGAGCTTCATGGGCCGGCTCCGGCCGGGGCAGGGGGCGGTGCGGCGCCGATCCCGGCCGGCGGCGGGATCGCGAACAGCTTGACCGGCCCGCGAGTGTGGACCAGTTGCAGGTAGCGGTCCTGAAATTCCGGCTTGAAAAATTCCGACACGCGTCGGCGGTCCATGTCAGGCGTCAGCCAGTCGGAGTTGACGATGACGTGGGTCAGCCGCGCGCGGTGGCACCGCGTGAGGATGACGTCCGGAGCGTGCTCGGTGCCCGCGAATTCGCCTTCCTTCGAAAAGGCGTACAGCAACGGCCAGCGGCTCCAGTAGGCCGCCGCATCAAACGAGAGCAGCCGTACCGAACCGGTCAGATTGCGGTTGGCCCAGTCATAGACCGGAAAAAACGAATTCCGGGCGGCGAGATACTCCGCTCGCGGCATGATCCCCGCAGCTGTCTTCAGTTCGGCAACCCCCACCCTGACCTGGAAGGGCACGTCGGGATGCACCCACGGATAGACGAGCGGTGACAGGTACACGAGCTGCAGCGCCAGCCCCACCCCCCAGGCGATCTGGAACCCGCGGCCCCAGCGTTCACCCAGAACCAGCGGCCGCAGAATCAGCCAGGCCGCCAGCGGCAACACGGGCATCAGGTAGCGGATTTCCTGGGCGGTGAAGAACCAGACCAGCGTTCCGAACCCGAAGGACAAGGCGAACCACCGGTCCCAACCCGAGCTGCGCCGCCACCACAACGCCAGCAGAGGCAGGGCCAGGAATATCAGCGGCCCCGGACCGCCTCGAAACGCTTCGGGGCGGATCAGGAGATTCCAGGGCAGGGCCACCAGCGCGCTCCACTCGCGGCCGAAGCCGAATGCGAGTTGCTCCCGGCGCACCTCGGCCACGATCGCCGGCGTGATCAGGTCAGAGTGGAAACCGGGCAGCGGTATCGGGAAGAGCGGATTCCCTGTCAGGAAATACGTGCGGAACAGCCACGGAGCAACGATCAGCACGGCCAGCGCGACGAAAATGCCGGCGTGGAGAAGCACGTCACGCCGCGGACGGCGCAGGAATGCGCCGAACACCAGCACCGCGCCCGTCAACCAGCCGAGCCACGGCAGCGCCGTGGGCTTGGCGGTCAGCGCCAGACCCATGAAAATTGCAGCGAGAGTCAACCAGCCTTCTGTGCCAAACCGGCGCCACCGGAACAAACACAAGATCGCCGCAAACAGAAACAGCGTCACGCCGAGATCGGTATATGCCGAAGACATCTCCCACATCACCACGGGCAGCACCAGCCAGAACGCCGCGAACAGCCAGGTGCCTCCGGGTTCGAGCCGTTCCTCCACAAATACGCCCGGCAGCAGCGCAATCAGAACACCCAGGCAGAAATGCAGCAGTTTCGCGCCGACTTCTCCCCCCGCCAACCCCGCTGCGCCAAAGAGCACGGCCGTGGCGTTGGGAATGTACGCGTTCCAGTTGCTCGGTTCCACCGGCAGCAGTCCGGTGGCGGCCAGTTCGCGAGCCAGCCAGAGATGGGTGCGCAAGGCGTCAAAATTGAGTTCGGGCACGAAGCACAGTACAAACGGAACACCGAGCAGCACCAGGGCCAGCGCCGGCCAGCGGCCGTGATCGCGCAGGCATGCCCACACCGGCCGGCCCGGCTGGCCGCGATGCCCCCACCACCAGAACCCGACGGCCAGCGCCGCGACCACCGGCAGCCGCACCAGGCCCACCAGCGACAGGCCGTAGAGCAGCTGGGCCATGGCGCCCAGCCCCAGGGCGGTCTGGAACGCGAACGTGAAGGCGCTGTGGCGCCGGGGATGCTCCTCGATTGGCAGGATGAACCCTTCAATCCGGGCGCCTAAGCCGCGGCAGCCCGCCACCAGGATAGCAACCCAGGCCAAGGCAAGCCCGGACTGGATAACAGCTGGCAGAACGTTGAGCCAAGGCAGTGGAGTCATCACCCGGTCCCCGCAGAATCATGTCCCCGGCGATATACCCGGCCGGGCGCGGTGCGCATGCGCCGCACGGAACTCCGGCCGCGGTTCCGGTGTCGCCTCGGCCTGCGCCGCTGGCAACAACACCTGTCCTGCAGTCGACCGGCCCAGCGCCCCCCCGCTGTCCGGTTGCCCACCCGCGTCACTCAGCGGCGGGCCTTTTCATCCATGATCTCGATGATCTTCCGATCCACGGCCCGCATGGACCGGCTCAGTTCCGCCAGGTTGCGGATGGTGGCCTCGGGCGTCAGCGCGACGATGCCGTCATCCGCCGACACATCCATCTGTTTCATGGCCATTTGGGCCGCGCGGGTGGCCATATCCGCCGAGGAGCTGACTTTCAGCGCGCAGCCCGGTTTGGCCCCGTCGCAGATCATGCCGGAGAGCGTGGCCGCCATGATCTTGACCGCCCGTCCGATGTCCGTGACGTCCCCGCCCATCGCGTAGGTGATGCCGCAAGCCGCCCCGATCCCGGCCTTGATGGCCACACCGCAGAGCGCGGACAGGTAGCCCACGTGCAGGGTGATGTGCATGGTGACCAGGTGGGCCAGCGCCACCGCCCGAACCAGCCGGTCCTCCGGCAGGCCCGCATTGCGGGCCCAGGCCACCACCGGGATCGTCGCGATGATCCCCTGGTTGCCGGATCCCGCGGAACTCATCACCTCCAACGGAAAGCCGGACATGCGGGCATCGCTGCCCGCCGCCGCGACGCTGGAGACATGGTGGGGCAGGTCGACATGGTCGTCGGCGTCGCCGCCGGCGCCGTGATACCCGGCACCCAGGCCCAGCGGTTCGGTCAAGCCGGCTTCGCAGACACGCATGTTCAACGCGATGGTCCGGCGGATCAGCTCCACCACCGGATCCGGCAGCTCAGCCACCAGGGCGACTATCTCGCTGAGCGGCATCTGGCGCAGGGTTTCCAAATCCGCGTCGACCGGTCGGTGTCCGGTGGCCTCAGGCTGATCGCGATAGGTTTCCCGGTCACCGGCAAGCAGGCGCACGATGTGCGTGTGCCGGTCCTGGATGCTGCAGCCGCCAGCGAGGACATCCGCTTCCCGCCGGAAGCGGACCACCGCCTCGATGTACAGGTCGACCGGCGGCAGGTTTTCATCGACGGTCACCGATACGCGGCCCTGGTCGATGAGCCACCGGGCCTGGTCCACCGCGGCGTTGTCCACCTGGTTGAAGAGTTCCAGTTCCAGCAGCGGATTGCAGAAGGCGCCCAGCGCCGCCGAGATGTAGATGCCCTTCAATCCGGGTGTGTTCGGGATTGGTATGGCAAACGCATTCTTGTAGATGCACGGGGTGACCTTCACCGTGATATCCTCGATGTCCGCGGCCTTCAAACCGGTCACCGGCAGGACGCGTTGCCCCACCACCCAACCGCCGGCGGCCTGGACGGCTGAGCCGACCGCCAGGGCGACCGCCACCGGTTCCGTGCAGCCGAGGGCCGGTTTCAGAATGGCTTGAAACAGTTTTTCCAAATTCATTGGTCCGCTCATCCGGGCCTCGCGCTGAAGGCACTGATCGGTGTATCCAAGATTCGCTATTGTACCGGCATGATCCCCGGGCAGCAACCATTTCTTCCGACCTTGGCGGGTGGAGCCGGTTCGGCTATAATCCAAGCCCATGGACCCATCTATCTGTACCTGCGACATGGGGCTGATGGTGACGCCGCGCGCGTCACGCGTTCTGCTTCAATCCGAGACTACCGCCGGCGTTGAGCTGCAGCTCACCGGTTACGCCGACCGCCTGTCCGAACTGCTCCGGACCTGCCGCGAGGAACAGGTGCCGCCCCATCTGGGCGGCATGCTCCCGCTGGCGGCAGAGCATGTGGACGCCATCCGGCTGTTGGCGGAGGCGGGCATCCCCATCTGGGCTGACCGCGAATTCCAGCTGCAGCTGGATCGGCTGTTTCCCGGCACCGACCTGTCGCTGCGCGCCGCGGCCCATCCGCCGGCCGGGACTTTTCCCGTCAACCCATGGACCCTCGTCCGGGATCCGGTGTGGCGGCTGCTGGTGGAACTGGCCATCCCGCTTCCCCGGCGGCTGGTCCTGGCGGTGGAGGAACCATGGGCATCGCTGCATCGGACCCGCGACCAGGCCGGCGACCTGTTCAGTCATTTTCTGGACTCGGGCGGCGCCGCGTCCGACCTGACACAGCCCGCCGTCCAACCCTATCCATCATTGGCTTGGGGACTGAGTCGGGTGTTTTCGAACAGCCTCTTCGTCGCCCCGGCGGCGGCGGCGTTCATCGGGCTGCAGGCAGGCCACCCCCTCCTGCGGACGGCCCTGCCGGCGCGCTGGTTTCTGGTGCACGCCGGCGCCGCACTCACCACCGTCTGGGTGCTCAAGGGATCACTAATCCGGGCGGGACTGGCGCACCGGACCGACCGACTGACCCCCGCCAAACTGGGCGACTATTTGATCCAGCTGGCCAGTGGTCACGATCTCAACAGCGAAGTTCGGCTCGACGGCGGGTTGTTCGCCGCCACCCGACTCCTGCCGGAAGAGGAGGGCCCCTGGCGGCCGGTGATCGTGACCGGTCCCGGAGCCGAGTCGCTGGCTCCCTGCGCCGACGGTTGGCCCCAGGAGCCGTCCGGTCGAGACTGGGAGGCCGACGGCCTGCGGCTCCTCCTGGCCCGTCCCGGCCGCTACACCGCAGCTCGACCCCACAGCACGGACACGCCACCGTCGTGCGGGTCGGTTAACTGACCCCGCTGCCGCTCCTAACCGACCGACGGAAGGTCAGTTTGCCTTTGTCGGCGGGGGGATCTCATAATTCACGTTCACCTGAACCTTCTGATAGTCGCTGAATCGGGAAACCACCCGGACGTTAACGCCGGACAACAGCAACACCCGCGCGGCGATGTTGCCGTCGGTAAGATACGGCAGCCACACCTCCCCGGCCACCTTCCGCTGTTCCACGAGAAAGCGGGTGTTCGGTGAAACCGAAGCCAGCAACCCGCCGCCAATCTTGAACTTGTCCGTGAGCCGCGCCTCGACCCGGGCGACCTCCCGGGCGTCCTCGTCCACCCAGATGGTTCCGGCCAGTTTACCAAGGAGGTTTTCCGTCTGGTTCCGCGGCTTGAAATCGGTTCGCGGCTCAAAGTCGAAGGCGATGACTTCCTGGCCGTGCAGTTGCTCCCGGCGGAGCGAGTGGATCTCCGCAGCCCGAAGAAAAATCAGCACCGCGTCTTCCTCGCCGGCTGATCCGCGCCCGCCGGATTTTTTGCCCGACTCCTTGATCATCTTCTCAACCTGTTCCGCGACGCGCTTATCCTCCTTCGCCTGTTCCTTGACCGACAGGGGCTTGCCGTTCTTGCTCACCAGGCGCTCCACAAACGCCCCGTTCACCGGCGTCACGTCGTAGGTCGTGGATTCTGTCTTCTTGACTCGACCGGATCCGTCCATCTCCTGAACCGTCCGGTTCTCACGGAACGTGTACCGCTCCCGCATGCGGGCGTTCTTCTCCTGGTTGGCGGAGATCTCCCGCAACAGCACCGCCGGATCAGGCAGCGGCCGGCCGCCGGCCTCGGCCGGAAAACGGAATGTCTCGGCAGCCAGGCCAGGACCGTGGCTGACACGCGCCAGCGTCACACGGAATTCGCCGGCTGGGCCCTGATACGCCAGGGCGTGTGGCTCCAGCACGCCGTCCACGCGGCGGTAGTCATCGAACCGCCACGTCGCCACCCCCGCTTCCGTCCGGCGTTCCTGCCGGAGGAGCAGAAAATTCGCGGAATCGAACGCCAGCGTGAGTGTCTCCTCACCCTGCATCAGGTCGAGGGCGACGGCGGTCCGACCCTCCACCCGGTCGGCGCGGACCGCCGGACCCGGCCGGATCCGGTGGCGGGACAGGTCCCCCAGTCGCGTGGTGGCCAGCAGCGCCCGCAGGCGCAACGCCGCGGCGTCCCCACCGACCAGCGTCCGGAGTCCCGCCGCGTCCCGCCGCCAAGCGGACATGCCGTTGTAGCATTCGGTAAAACCAGCTGTGCCCAGTTCCACGTCCAGGCGGTACCGGTCCGGCGCCGACATCCGTAACGAGAACCGCCCAGCACTCCCGTCGGGAGCGACAGCGGTACCCGACCATTCCGTCGCCCGAACGGCTTTCACGGCTTTCCCTCCGATGGCCGTCCGATACTTGTCGATGATCTTTCCGGGTGACTGGGCGCCGAGTGCAAACGCCAAACTCCCCACACACAGCAAACAGGCCGCCAACAGACGTTTCATCTTCCCTCCAGTTTCCTTTGCACGTGAGACCGGTGATTCAGATTCGGCCGGGTACCGGAAAGTTCACCGGAGCCGATTTGATAATTTCCAACCGGGTTTGTTAAGATGCACTGTACCGCAGGCCACCGGCGGCCGCAAGTGTCGGGGCGCGTCCCGGTCGCCGCCCCGACCACTGCCGAACGCAGCCCGCCAGGAGCGATCATATGAAGCCACGCCACGAGATCCTGATCCTGGATTTCGGTTCCCAGTATACGCAACTGATCGCCCGCCGGATCCGCGAGTGCCGCGTCTACTGCCAGATCGTGCCCTTCAACGTTTCTCTGGACGCGGCTCGGCAGCGGCCGCTGAGCGGCGTGGTGCTGTCAGGCGGCCCCATGTCGGTGCTCCACCCGGACAGCCCTGTCTGCGACCCCGGCGTGTTCGAGCTGGGCGTGCCTGTGCTGGGCATCTGTTACGGACTCCAGCTCACCGCCCGGTTGCTCGGCGGTGAAGTGCGGCAGGGCACCTGCCGGGAGTATGGCCGGGCCGCGATCCGACGAGTCGGTCCGTCCCCCCTGCTGGACGGAGTCCCCGAAGAGACCGTCGTCTGGATGAGCCACGGCGATGACGTCCGTCGGCTGCCGCCGGGTTTCCATGTGGCGGCGGTGTCGGACCAGGCGGTCGCCGCGGCCGAGCACCCCGAACGACGCTGGTACGGGCTGCAATTCCATCCCGAGGTGGCGCACACCCGCGAGGGGGCGCGGATCCTCCGAAACTTCCTGTTCACCATCTGCGGCTGCCGGCGATCCTGGTCGCTCGCCTCGTTCGCCGGGGAGCAGGTGCGGCGCATCCGGGAGCAGGTGGGCGACGGCCAGGTGATCTGCGCCCTGAGCGGCGGTGTGGACTCCACCGTGGCGGCGACACTGGTCCACCAAGCGGTGGGTCGTCAGCAACTGTGCCTCTTCGTGGACAACGGGTTGCTGCGGCAGGCCGAATTCACCGCCGTGCTGGAGCGCTACCGGCAACTGGAGCTCAACGTCGTGCCGGTGGATGCCGCCCGCCGCTTCCTTGATGCGCTCGCCGGCGTGGCCGATCCGGAAGCCAAGCGGAAAATCATCGGTCAGCTGTTCATCGAGGTGTTCGAGGCGGAAGCCCGCAAATTGGGCCGGGTGGACTTTCTCGTCCAAGGCACACTCTATCCTGATGTCATCGAGTCGGTGTCGGTCAGGGGACCGTCAGCGGTCATCAAGAGCCACCACAACGTGGGCGGCCTGCCCGACCGGATGAACCTGAAGCTCATCGAACCGCTCCGGGAACTGTTCAAGGACGAGGTCCGGCGGTTGGGCCGCCGCCTGGGCATCCCCGACACCTTCATCCAGCGGCAGCCGTTTCCGGGCCCCGGTCTGGCGGTGCGTCATCTGGGTCCGGTGACTCCGGAGGGTCTGGACATCCTCCGCCGCGCCGACGGCATCGTGCTCGACGAGATCCGCGCAGCCGGTCTGTACGCCAAGCTGTGGCAGTCGTTCGCCGTGCTGCTGCCTGTCCGCAGCGTCGGCGTGATGGGCGACGAGCGGACCTACGAGTACACCGTGGCCGTGCGGGCAGTGAAGAGCGAAGACGGGATGACCGCCGACTGGGTCCGCCTGCCCTACGCGGTGCTGGAGCGGATCTCCACCCGCATCGTCAACGAGGTCCATGGCGTCAACCGCGTGGTGTACGACATCAGCACCAAACCGCCCAGCACCATCGAATGGGAATGATTCTGCGGCCGGCAAAACGCCCGCGCCTTCGTGGGATGCTCGGATCGGAACACCTGTCTGTCGGCTGACCGGAGCTTGAGGCGGACGCTCCAGTCGATGACATTCCTCACCCGTATAGCCACCGGTGGCTCATGCTTCGGTCGCGGCCAGAATCGGCGCGAGCACCGTCTGCGCAGCGTGCCACCTGGTATCCACGATCAGGCAGACGGAAGCGGACCCGCGGTGCTGGTGTGTCGCTCTGGCCGAATTCCTGTTGGTGTTCCACCGAATCATAGATTTTCAAGACAGTTCTTTCTGGTTGTCCGGATCGGACAGGATCAAGGCGCACTCCTCGACGAGCGCCTGGGCCACTTTGTACCGGGCCCGCCACACCAGCCGTTGCACCGTGCCGCGTGAAACGCCCATCCGGCGTCCGGCTGCTTCTTGCGCCAAGCCGAGCAGATCACAGAGGCGCAGGGTCTCCAGTTCATCATGGGCCAGATGGATCGACTCCAGCTCGCTCATGGGAACACGGGCGGGCTTGAAGGTCCGGCTTCCATATGGGGAGCCGCAGCGCCGAGGCTTGCAAGGTCGCGGGCTCATGGTTGATCATCCTGTTATGTGTATATGCACATAACAAGAATACGCGGGCGGACGCCTGCTGTCAACAGCTCGTATCCAGCATTGATTGGTGCTTTAAATCAGCTCCCGGAACTACGGGCCTGTCGGTGCGGGTTAGAACGCCAACACCACGCCGCCGCGCAGCGAGTTGGTCCAACCGGCGTCATCGTCGTGGACGTAGGCGTACTCGATCCGGCCGGCCACGTTGGGCAGGATGAACACCTTGGTCCCCACGCCCAGCTGGAGGTGGATGAGATTGTGGGTGCCCGCCAGGCCGTAGAATTTGAACCGGCCCGGCAGCGGCGCCTGCAGGAGCGCGTTGAGATTGAGCCAGGTGTCGGAGTTGGGGTCGTCACTGCAGTGTTCCACCCCACCCTCCACCATGAGATAGGGCAGGACGTGCCGGCCGTAGTTGAAGCCCACCAACGTGGCCGACCAGTCGCCGTATATGTCGGACACTCCCGCCCACACGAAGATTTCGTTGTCACGGTCGCCGAACAGGATGGACTGGGCCGGAGCGGTGCCGGCCGCGGCCGCCAGCAGCAAGAGCACCATCAAGGCACGTCGGATCATGAAGCCTCTCTTCGCCCTGCCTAACACCGGCTTCGCCGGCTGCAGCGACGGGCACGTTGAGCAAGATGGATGGATTCTATCACACTTCGCCCCGGTTCTCTTGATCCGCACTTTTCGGTTGCATCCCGTCCACCAGACCCGCTACCATCGGTTTCATGAGCACCGCCTCTGAAGCCCTTCCACCACCGCGCCCAAGACAAACCTTTCGGCGCCTCATTCGTCCCATCTTTCTTTGGACTGCATCCGTCAGCGTGTTTGTCATCGGCCTGTTTTTCGGCTGGGCCTGGTTCACCGTACGCGGGAGTCGCCCCGTCCTGAACGGAACGATCGCGGTGGCCGGATTGACCAACTCGGTGACCGTGTCACGCGACGCCCGCGGGATTCCGTGGATTCGCGGCGGCTCCCGGGTGGATGTCGCGCGCGCGTTGGGCTTCATCCACGCCCAGGAGCGCTTCTTCCAGATGGACCTGCTGCGGCGACAGGCGGCCGGCGAACTCGCCGTCTTGCTGGGCGGCCAGGCTCTGGAATGGGACCGCCTGGCCCGCATCCACCGGTTTCGGAGCCGGGCGGAGGCCGCGGTGACCGCCGTCCCGCCCGGCGACCGTCGCCTCATCGACGCTTACACAGCCGGCGTCAACGCCGGTCTGACCTCCCTGGACGCCGCGCCGTTCGAGTACTTGCTCCTCCGCGTCGAGCCCGAGCCATGGCGGCCGGAAGACTCCATGCTGGCGCTGGTGGCGATGTTCTTCGCCCTTCACGACACCGACAACCGGATGGAGTCCGATCTCGCTGTGATGGCGGATAATGTTCCCCCCGAACTGCTTCCCTTCCTGGCACCGCCAGGGACAACCTGGGACGCGCCGCTCCAGGGTGACAGCACACCCGTCCCCGATCTGCCTTCCGCCGACATCCTCGACCTGCGCCGCCGGCCCCCAACTCCGCAGCAGGCGAGTCGGTGGACCGCACCACTCGACGCCTGCTTCGGCAGCAACAACTGGGCGGTTGCAGGACAGAGAACTTCCCACGGCGGTGCCCTGCTGGCCAATGACATGCATTTGGGGCTGCATCTCCCCAACACCTGGTACCATGTCGCCATGGCTTGGCCGGCCGACGACGGCGAACGGCAGGTCGTGGGCGTCACCCTGCCCGGGACACCCGCTCTTGTCGTCGGCACCAACCGCCGGGTCGCGTGGGGATTCACCAACAGCTACGGCGACTGGCTGGACTGGGTGATCGTGCAACCCGATCCCGGCGACCCCGGCCGCTACCTCACACCGGCGGGTCCGCGGGTGTATGAGAAAGTCGTGGAACGCATCGCCGTGCGGGGCGGGGCGCCGGTGGAACTGGAGGTCGTGAACACGATCTGGGGCCCGGTGGTGGGCCACGACCATCGCGGCCGGTCACGCGCCCTGCGGTGGACCGCCCACGAGCCGGACGGAATCAACCTTCGACTCCTGGACCTGGAAAACGCACAGACTATCGACCAGGCGATGGAGGGGGCCGCCCGCTGCGGCATCCCGCCGCAGAATTTCGTGTGCGCCGACGCCGCCGGACGGATCGGCTGGACCATCTGCGGCCGGATCCCCCGTCGCGTGGGCTTCGACGGGCGGCAGCCGGTCTCCTGGGCCGACGGCGCCTGTCGCTGGGACGGGTGGTTGCCGGCGGCGGAATACCCGCGCCTGATCGACCCGCCGTCCGGGATCATCTGGACCGCCAACAACCGCGTGACGACGGGTGGCGATCTCCTTCGCATCGGCGATTCAGGGTACGATCTCGGCGCCCGGGCACGCCAGATCCGCGACGGTTTATCCGCCGTTTCCGCACCGGACGAGGAGGCCATGCTGCGCCTCCAGTTGGACGACCGGGCGGTGTTTCTGGCCCGTTGGCGGGGGCAGGTGCTGGCGCAGCTTACGCCGGCGGCGGTAGCCGGTCATCCGGGCCGCGCCGAGTTCCGGCGGCTGGTTCAGCACAGCTGGAACGGACATGCCAGCACGGATTCCACCGGTTATCGCCTGGTGCGGGCCTATCGCCTGACGCTGCTGGAGCAGGTGTACGGCTGGTTCATCATCCCCTGCCGCGCCGCGGATCCGGATTTCGGCGAGTCGGGCCGGCGGCAGTGGGAAGATGCGCTGTGGCGCCTGGTGACGGAGCAGCCGCCCCACCTACTCGACTCCGGGTACCGCGACTGGCCGGCAGCCTGCCTGGCCGCGGTAGACCGGGTGGTGACCGAGCTGACAGCCGACGACCGGCCGTTGGCGGCGTGCACTTGGGGTGACCGGAACAACGTGAAGGTCCGCCATCGCCTCAGCGGGGCGGTCCCGCTCCTGGCCGAGTGGGCGGACATGACCCCGCGCCCGCTGCCGGGCGACTCGCACATGCCCCGGTTCCAGTCGCCCGGAGCCGGTGCCTCCCAGCGGTTGGTGGTGTCCCCCGGTCGCGAGGAGCGGGCCATCTTCCACATGCCAGGCGGTCCCAGCGGCCACCCGCAATCCCCGTACTACGGCGCCGGTCACGCCGACTGGGAGGAAGGACGTCCCGCGGCGCTGCTGCCCGGACCAGCCCGCTGGATTCTGACCCTGACGCCCGCGGTGGCGCAGCCGGATTGATTGTCCACCCCGTCATATCCGGTCTCGCCGCCGCCACACCGAGGAGGGACGTTTTGCGACGGATGCTCGGGAATCTGCTGTTTCTCCTGGTGCTGCCGGTGATGCCGCTCTTCGGCGGCACACCGCCGAACCCGGCGACGCGCCCGGTGACCGGCGCCGTGCACGCGGCGGCCTCCCCCGGGATCCGCTCGCCGGCGGCCATCGTCGCCGACTTGAACACGGGCCGGGTGCTCTACTCCCAGGAGGCTGACCAGGCCCGGCCGGTGGCCTCGCTCACCAAACTCATGGCCGCCCTCGTTCTCATCGAATCCGGTCTGGATTTGAACGCATCCCAGACCATCACCAAAGCCGACCATCGTCTGGTGAAACAGGGTGCCCCGTCGCGCCTGCGCTCCGGCTGCACGTACACCCACCGCGACCTGCTGCACGCCGCGTTGATGGTGTCTGACAATGTCGCCACGGTCGCGCTGGGCCGTTCCATGGGCTGGACACCCGAGGCGTTCGCCCGCCGGATGACGCTCCGTGGGGCGGAAATGGGCTTGAGCCACACGCGATTCACGGACCCGACCGGCCTGGACGCGGGCGATGTGTCCACCGCGCGGGAGATGCTCACCATCCTGCGGGCGGTGCTCAACCAACCGATCCTTCAGTCGACCTGCCAGAAAGAGCTGTACGTCGTGATCCCGGTCGGCGGCAAGGGTCACCCCATCCTGTACCGGCATACCGACTCCTACATCCGCCGCCACCCTTGGGACATCCTGGGCGCCAAGACGGGCTATACCCACCCGGCTCAGTACTGTCTGGCCATCGGCGCGGCGTTGGACGGACGGCCCATCGGCATGGTCTTCCTGGGCGCCATCGGCGACCTGACCCGATTTGGCGACTACTCGCGCGTCATGCGCTGGCTCGCCAACCAGTCCGGGCCACCAGCGGTCACTGGTTGACCCGGGCGACTGCGTCGGTTGGAGGTTGCATTTGGCATCGACATCCACAGGAGCGACCGCTCCGGAACCTGACGCGCAGGCTTCGGGTCGTCGCCAACCGGTTTGCACGGCGTTGGCCCTTCTGCTGCTGGCCGGCGCCGTAGCCGTCGTGTACCTCCAGGTCTGCAATCACAGCTTTATCAATTTTGACGATCACGGGTATATCACCGAAAACGAGATTGTGAAGGGCGGTCTTTCCTGGAAGGGGCTGGCCGCCGCGTTCCGCTCCTTCGACTGCTGGAACTGGCACCCGCTGACGTGGCTCGCTCACATGGCGGACTACACACTGTGGGGGAATTGGGCTGGAGGGCACCTTCTGGGCAATGTCCTCCTTCACCTCGTCACCACGCTGCTGGTGTTCGTATTTTTCAGGCGGCATGGCGGCACGTTCTGGCCGTCGTTCTGGGTGGCGCTGGTGTTCGGCATTCATCCCGCGCATGTCGAATCCATCGCCTGGGCTTCGGAGAAAAAGGACGTGCTGTGCGCCCTGCTCGTTATGGCAACGCTGCTGATTTACGGGGAGTATGCGCGCAAGCGGAAACGCTGGGCCTGGTGGGGGGCGCTGGGCGTGTTCGCTCTGGCCCTGCTGGCCAAACCGATGGCGGTCACCGTGCCGTTCCTGTTGCTGTTGCTCGATTTCTGGCCACTGCGGCGCGTCGGGCGGGCGGGCACATCCGTTGAAGACGATTTGAAAAGCGTCGGCGGGGCGAATCGGATAACCGGCATGGGTTTTCGGTTGTGGTCCCTGGTGTGGGAGAAGGTTCCCTTCTTCATGCTCAGCGGCGTCTCCTCTTTCCTGACGCTGATCGCCCAGGAGGGTGCACTGCAACGCGGGTTGGACATCTCGCTGGTGGACCGGGTCGCCAACAGCGCCCTGTCGTTTTGGAAGTACATCTTCAAGATGGTTGCGCCGGTTGACCTGGCATTTTTTTACCCGTATCCCGACAGCCCCCCGCTGGCGCTGTCACTGCTGGCGCTGGCCGGCCTGCTTGCGGTGACGGCTCTCCTGTTCCGTCTCCGGCAGGTGCAACCGGCCTTGCTGGTGGGCTGGCTATGGTTCATCGGGATGCTGATCCCGGTGATCGGGTTGGTCCAGGTGGGCGTCCAGGCCATGGCTGACCGCTATACCTATCTGCCATCCATCGGGTTGAGTGTGACCGTCGTCTGGGGAGTGGCGTTCCTTATGGCTCCTGGCCGGCGGGTGCTCGTCGTTGCGCTGGCCGGCGGGGCTCTTTGCCTGGTGTACGCCGTGAGCGCCCACCGGCAGGTCGGCTACTGGAAAGACAGTGAAACGCTGTACCGGCGGGCGCTGTCCGTGAACGCCGCCAACAGCGAGGCGTGGTTCAACCTGGCGGTGTATTACCACCAGAGCAAACGCCACGACGAGGCCGAAGCGTGCTATCGGCGCGGCCTGCAAATCAATCCCGATGACGCCAACGGCAATTACAATTATGGCGTGCTGCTGGTCGAGACCGGCCGCCTGAACGAGAGTGTCGCCTATCTGGAAACGGCCTGCCGGCTCAACCCCCGCTATGCCAAGGCGAAATTGTTGCTCTTGCTGGTGCGCGCCGAGCAGGTTAAGAGCGGGTCGGGCCAGCCGGCCCTCCCGTGACGGCAGCCGCGGCAACACCTCACGCATCAATCCTTACCAATTAGTGACTACAGGAGGGAACCGGCTCGACTGCGCGATGAGGTGACACTTTGCTGTACCTACTTGCTATATCAGCATTTCCATTATTGTCAATCCGCTCAACGACCCGGAATTACACGCGGTGTCGTACCGCAGCGTGCCGGGTGATAGGGTGCTGCTCTACGTGTTGATTGCAACGTCGCCCATACATCCAGCCGACTCGTCCTTTAAAATTGGCTTGTAAAAACCATATTGGATGGTATAAATCATCGTGAAATTGGCTGTTGTGCGCTCAAATGGATCTCATATAATCCAAATTGGACTGATCCAATTGGATCAAATCTAAGTTTTGCCGTGGAGCCGCCCATGGAGCTTACCATCGACCGAACCAGCGCCGTGCCCATCTACCGCCAGATTGTGCGGCAAGTGCGCGGTATGATCCTGGGGGGCACGCTGCCGGACGGTTTCCGCCTGCCACCCGAGCGCCGGCTGGCCCAGGCCCTCGGTATCAACCGCAGCACGGTGGTCACCGCCTACGACGAGTTGCGGGCCGACGGGCTTGTCGACGCCCACGTGGGCCGTGGGACCGTGGTGGTGCGCCAGGCCCAGCCGGTTGTCGCGGCGCCCGTCGGCGGCGAGCTGCCGTGGCCGCAGCTTTTTCGTGAAGAAGCTTCGCGTGCTCAGGACCCGCTGGTGCGCGATCTGTTGGCCCTCACCGAGCGGGACGACGTGATCAGCCTCGCCATTGGGCTGCCGTCGCCCGAACTGCTCCCCCTGGATCATTTCACTTCGATTCT